>Ga0070666_10000737_pt1 | contig 19829 bp, 14 predicted proteins | sample KBSS23metaG_FD_64677 | JGI IMG/M metagenome (GOLD analysis project Ga0070666, IMG submission 64677) | Switchgrass rhizosphere microbial communities from Kellogg Biological Station, Michigan, USA - KBS S2-3 metaG | ecosystem: Host-associated > Plants > Roots > Rhizosphere > Soil ... | reverse complement strand
CGCCAGCCACACCGCAGGAAGAATCATCGCGGTCTGGGCATCGGCCAAGACCCATAGGAAGCTCGCGGCGGGATAGGCGAAGCACTCCTTGAGATAAATAGAAAACAGGGCGAACAGCTTCCGAACCGGAAACTGCGCCCACTTTGGATTCCTTTCGACTGCGTTGGCAATCGAACTCATCGGGAAGAAAGAACTCGCATCGAGAAGCAAACCGCGGTCTTAGTTTGGCTGAGCGGCATCCTTCAATGCCTGCTCGACCTGCTCTGCAACAAGCGGTTGCTCGTTCTTTCCCAAGATGTAGAACGCGGCGGCGCTGGAGCCAGCCCATTGCCCCACGCGCGCGGCAACGATATTCCAACCTTGTCCCGCGATAAATCGCGAGAGCCGATAAGCCATTCCGCGCCCTCGTGCAGCGCGAATCTCCAACACTCCGGGATTGCCCTGGATGTACGTGTGGCTGAACACACGTTGCTGAATGAACGGGTCTTTGCCCTTTTCCAGAAGCAGCGACTCCACCGTCATCTCGCCGCTAAGGACCGCCGTCATCGCAGCGCTGATCTGCCGACATGTGGCGGGCGGCACAGGCTTACTACCCAAGCTGATCGTGAAAACGTCGAGCGCCACCGGCTTTTCCGTACGTGTGGTGGACGCGCGAATCGCATCGATCGAAAGATCGAGCGCATAAAACACTCCAAGCATCCGGCTCAAGATTCCCGCCGCGTCTGGCGTGCAAACCGTAACTTCCGTTGCGCCAAGTTCTGGTAACGGATTGAACTCGACGATGTGCGCGCCTTCGAGCGCTCTCCTGAAATACTGAAAGTGCAATCGCGCAATGTCCGGCGTCGCATTCGTCAAATAGTGCGCAGGCAAACTTCCAACGAAGGAAGCGACCTCTTCGTCTGCAACAGAAGATTGGCTCAACTGTCGAATCAGTCGTTGTCGATAGGCAGTCGTATCTCCCGTAACTGGCCCTTCGCCCTGAAGCACTTCCAAAGTCTTCGCATACAGCTCGCGCAGGAAAGAGTCCTGCGCCGAAGTCCAGACTCCAGGAGCAACCGCATTGACATCCGCCCACGTCAAGACGGTCAAGGCATTCAATCGTTCGACGTCGCGCACAACGGATGCAAACTCTGCGATCGTCGCACGATTCTGAACGTCACGAATGCGGATAAAGCGCGCCATCGTAAGGTGGTCGCGCACCAGCCATACAACTTGCTCTGTATCGCGCGGACCCATATCCCATCGCTTACAAACTGCGGCGGCAAGATCTGCGCCGACCTCACTGTGTGGCCGAGACAAATCGATCTTCCCGACGTCGTGAAGCAGCGCGGCCAAGTAAAGAAGCGCTACGTTGCGCAACGAGGACTTCACGTCACCGAGAAACTCGCCCGGCTTAAGGTCGTCCAGCAACCGAACCATGCGCAGGCTGTGTTCGAAGATCGTGAATCGGTGTACGGAATCGTCGGGCAAGAGGGTTCGGCATGCTGTCAACTCCGGCAACAGCGCCTCGAGCAATCCGCAACGGTCCAAATTCCGCAAAGTTGCCTCGCCCGTCGAAATCGCATGAAGCGCGGCGGGACCGACAACTCCCTCCGGGCTCGTCATCGAGACTTCTGGCACCCGAAGCCCAAGTCGAGTTGCGATCGAAATACCAACTGCAGCTTCGCCCGGATCTGCGCCAGGCAACACTCGCGCTTCGCCGCGCAACGCTTGAACACCGGGCGAAAGTTGGTATCGAGTTTCCTGAAGGCGCTCAAAGCTCTGCTCATAGTTGCGATGTAGCTCGATCATCGCATCGTGCAACGGCTGCATCCATTCATGAACTTCGAGGCATAGCAAGTCGGAGATTTCAGCTTGTCGTTGCCGCGTCAAAGAATCGTTCGCGCGTTTGGAAACAAAGTGAAGGAGGTTTCTCGCGCGCAACACGAGATCGTATTCGTGAGAAGGTTTAGCCGGGCGTTCGCCAATTGCCATGCCAATCCAATTCGCTGCCTGAAAACTTCGCAGCCCGCCCGATCCTTCTTTGAGTTGAGGCTCGACGACCAAAGGAGTATCGTTGTGTTTCGCCGCCATTGTGCGCCGTTCTTCGACCTTCGCAAGAACGAAGTCGCCAACTGGAAAGCCGTCCCACAATGCTTCGTCCAAAGCGCGCAACACGTCGGGTGATCCTGCGACCAACCGCGCGTCCAACAAACCTGTACGCGTGCGAGCATCCAAACCGGGAGCATCTGAGATAAGTCGATACGCCCAACCCACGTCGATCCGAAAGATCGTTCCGAACGCATGATGCAAATCTTGGTAAAGCCGATGGATAATCTGATCGAGTTCCGGCGATCCGTCGTCGCCAGGGACCAATGTGATGTCGATGTCCGAATAGGGCGCCATCTCTCGGCGACCGTAACCACCCGTGGCAATCAGGGCCAGGGACGGCACATTTCCATGATCGGAAACGCAAGCGCTGAAGATCAGTCGCACCGCGCGATCGCAAAGGTCCGCGTGTAATTGGCACCAATCCAGCCCGCCATCATGGCAGGGAAGTTGCTCGATCAGCTTGGCGCGTTCGGCCGCAATCCGTTCGATGGCCTGAGTTAGATCGTCCGTCATTCAAAAACCCTGACGTAATGATACGGCTCATTGCCCACCAACTCGCCAAGCGTATTGCGAGCCTGGTAATCGCCATAGATACAAAGGGGGACAAGAACGACGATTCCCGCTAGCCCCATGGTGAGAAGAGTTCTTCCGAATGTCCGAAAGACCAATCCCGCCGCAAACGGGGTTGGGACGCGTCGAACGGCTGCCCACATCGGGGCGACGAGAATCATGACGGACACGATGAGCACGCTCAACCCGATGAACAACGACGGTTCCGGGACGCGAACGATCGGCGTGTGTGCGAGGATGTGAGGAAGCAAAATTCGACCTGGTGTTCCGCTTTCGAACAAGTATCCGAAGATGGTAAGGAAGAACAGAGTGGACATGATGGCCACCAGCCAACCCGTAACGATTCCAACATCTGGGGGGAGCTTCTTGCGTTCGCTCTTCGTGGTCGCTCCTAGGCACAGAGCGCAGAGGAGGGTAACAAAGGAAACTAATATCGAACGGCTCAACGCAAACGAAGCAGCGCACAACAGAACGCTAACTATGGCCGTAACGGGCCACGAGAATGTCACGTTGTTTAATGCATAGCGGTCGACGAGCATTCCAAGAAACAGTGTGATCGCGCCCACCAGCGTGAGCAAGATCAATGCACCGGGTAACGAAGCTGTCGCCACAGATAGCGCGGACCATCGAGCGGCATTATCAGCCGGCTTAAAACTGGTCGTCATCACCGCGTGGCTATCCATTTCGCTGTAGATCATCGAAGCGGTGGTGGCTTCTTGATCATAGCCAAGCTTGACCAAGGAGGCATAGAATTGTCCGCGCGCTTTGGAAACGCTTGCCGGATCTCGCAGTGCCACATCTCCAGGCGGCATGCTCGCGAGATCGCCCATCTGCCGCGCGTAGCGCAGCATCTGAATGGATCGTGCATTTACTGCGATGAGCCCGGCGTTCTTTAGGCATTCATTGCGGAGCGTGACGTCCTCCTTGGACTTCTCGCCGACACCTTTCAACAGTTTTTCGGTGTATTGGAGGAGAATAGGACCGATAGAGAAATCGCGTTGGTAATAGACGCTGGCCAGATGCCATGCGGCTGCGCCATCCAGCGAGGTCATTTGGTTGTCATCGTCTAAAAGCCGGGACGCTTGATAATCCTTCCAAACAAGTCGATTCGATGCGTCCAACCATCGCTCCCGCGCGCCTTTAGCATCGCCGAGTCGGTCGAGGAATACGGCGGACATCTGTGGCCAGAATGCATTGGATAGTTCCGACGTAGATCCCGCTGGCGAATAAGTCGACATGTAATCGGAAATCCCGACTAAGCTTCGGAGTTCAGGAGCCGATAGATCGGTACCCATCTCCAGCTTCTTGCAGGCGATCTGCATCCAAAGCGCGGCGTCGGCAATGCTTTGGGGACGTGGCATGGTGCCCCCTCGCGGACCGATTGCACCTTCAATCACTCTTTCCGAGCGCGGCTTAGGAAGAAAGCCGAGCATGATCGGCCTTGAGGAAGGGTGAACGAAAAGCGTCAGACATGACCCTAGCGCGACGCCGAGGAGGGCGCGCACCAGGGAATTCATTTCAGTGGTTCACAGAGACACTATTGGGAAGCACCAAATTCGGGAGCGTGTCTTGGCTGCTTGAGAATTTATTGTAGGCGCCTTGTCTCGGCCCGCCTTTGTAGAAGTTCAATCCTGAACCGGTCACCAGTTGAATCGTGGCGAGAATCGCCAAAGCCGCAACTGCTGCACCTGTATAGGTGGGCGACCAATATCCGAACACCACGCGTCGAGGCTGCTTGTCGAGTGCGCGCAAAACCTTTTCATCAAAGTCTTCGCTGATCTCGGGCTCGATCATTGCGCCTCGGACCAGATTCATCGCGTTCGTGCCCTGCTGCTCATATCGCATGCAGCCGAAGCACACTTCACGATGCTTGCGATAGAAGTCGTTCTCGCGCGGCGAAAGGTCGCGATCGTATTTCTCGATCGCTAGGTATCTAAACTTGCCGCATCCAAAAAGTCTGATCTTCATTCGCCTACCGCCTCAATCCATAGCTTGCGAAATCGCTCACGCGCCGTGTGTAGTCTCGAACGCACGGTGCCAATTGGAACCTTCATCGATTCCGCGACCTCTTCGTAGCTGAGCTGTTCCATTTCCCTCAACACTAGTGTGGTACGCAGATCGGCCGGAAGCTGTGCAAGGAGCTTCTCAATCAGGACCTTATTCTCAATGGCGCCGCCCTCGCTAGGCGTTGCCTTGTCGAATTCAGCGATTTCCGCTCTCTTGAGTCGAAGTCGGTCCATACAGAGCCGGACACAGATTCGATAGAGATATCCGGAGAAAGCTCGGTCATCCCGAAGCTTGTGAAGTTCGCGGAATGCCTTCAGAAAAGATTCCTGAGCAACATCTTCCGCTTCATGGCGGTCACGCAACAGGTTGCTGGCCGTCCGAATAAGTCGTGTACGGTGTCTTGCGATCAAAAATCCGAGAGCTGTCTCGTCGCCTTTACGGCAACGTACGACCCAGTGCCGCTCTTGTGCGGCCGGGTCAACTACAACTACCCCGTAGCTCTGCGCGTCAATCATGGACGAAGCCGCTAATGCCATCCTATTTTACACGACGTAGGTCGTTTGCCCTAAAGTTCACGCTCAGGTTCAAACTCGGTACAATTCAGCCGATGCCTTTGCCTTGGGTGGCGATCTCGGCGGCACTTATACTTACGCCTACCCAGGCACACACTGCTTCACCTCAGGCTGGCGTTCGGCAAGTCTACGGGGACCTGGTCGTCGAAGCTAAGTCCGCCACATTTACGGAAGAGAAGGTGGATTTCCATGACGGAGTCCGCGCCACCTTTGCGGGCGAGATCCTGACTGCCGACAATTTGACGATCTATCCCAAGGACCAAAAGGGAGAAGCGAAGGGCCATGTGCTCCTCCTCGATCCCGCCGGAACGCTGTCTGCCGAGGATTTGAGCTTCTCCTGGAAAGCTGAGTTTAAGAGCGGAGCAGCAACGAACGTCCACATGGATCTGGCTGGCGTGATGATGGAAGCCGCCAAGGCAGAATCCATCCCCGGCAACCCGGCCACCCTGATCTTCACCGACGTTTACGGAACGAGCTGCGCGCGCGACAAAACGCCGTTGTATGCGATTCGGTCGCCCAAAGTTGTGTTTCATCCGGGAAAAGATGGCGTTATCCGCCATCCCGTTCTCTATCTATTCGGCCATAGGATCGCGACCCTTCCCACTCATCACTTCTCGCTAGACCCGCGTGTCCAAGGAATTCCAATGCCTGGTCTAGCCCTGGGCGGCAGCAAGGTTGGCATCCTTTGGGCCCCCAGTGTCCTCTTAGACAAGAAGACCGCAGTCAGCGCAAACGTGAGATCTTTCAAGGGCGAGCCGCTTACCGCGACTGCCTACGTCACGCGGAGTTATCTTTCCGACCTGAAGCAGAACGCCCTGATCACACCGCGAAGCGAATTTTCCGAGCGATTCAGCAACAGCTATTACGACAACGTGCGGGTATCGAGCCCAACGAGTGCGGGAAACAGTCTCCGTACCGAGAGGCGAAATCTCGCGATTGGGACGGTCTGGAATCACAGCTCGATCAATGACCAGAGTGGCGCTCGTTACTCAAAAGCCTTCGACGCGGTGTACGAAGATGGCGGCCCGGTTGGAAAGTTGGGATACCAACTGTCAGCGCGGATCCAAGATATTCGGCGAGAGGATGAGCCGTTTCACACGCGCTTCATCATGCAAGGCGCAATTGGACCAGCGCCCTATCCAGTCGCGAAAAACCTCTTCTTCACCCCGAGGCTCGATATCGCCACGTATCAAGGAACGACCTCATTCGGATGGGCGCGTGCGGAAGTTGGACTGTACGCAAACCTGTTCAAGGGCGCGTCTGCGGCAGTTGGCTACGCACATGGATCAGAGTTTGGGCGCGCGATGTATCCCGCGGATCAGCTGCTCATTCGAAACGAAGGGATGGCCAGAATCGACTACAACTTGGGTCCTCGCTCGTTTTCATATCTTCTAAAACGCGACTACGATCGTGGTCGGTGGTATCGCGAATACATGGCCCGACAAACTGCGGGATGCTTGGAAATCTTTGTTTTGTCGCGCCAGTTTCCGCAGTCATATCAACTGGGAGTGACCTTCCGCCTCGACGATTTCTTCTCAATTCTTCGCAACCGAAAGTTGCAACTTGGTGGAAAGCAAACAGCATCTCCCACGAATCAAACGGCACATGTACACCCTTAGCGAAAGCGAATGTCGCAGTCTCGACATCGCCACTCGTCGAGAGTGGATTCTCACAAATGGACTTGGTGGATTCGCGTCCGGAACCGCCAGCGGTATCAACACGCGCCGATATCACGGATTACTTGTAGCCGCCATTCATCCCCCGGCGGATCGGATGGTTGTGTTGGCCGCAATGGATGCGTTCGTGAAGAGCGGAGAAGAATCTTACGGTGTTTCATCCAATCAATATCCGGGCACCATCTTTCCAGAAGGCTTCCAATATCTACGTTTCTTCTCGGCAAACGATCAAGTCGTGTCAAGGCATGACGTGAAAGGCATGGTCGTCGAGAGACGTGTTCGCTTGCTTCAAGGCGAGAACACCGTCGAAATAGAATATGTGAACGTTGGCGAAAAAGCTTTCGAATTATCCCTGCGACCACTGGTCTGTCACAAACCGTATCACCAGAACTTTCGCGAGCAAGCCGGCTATCCTCAACATCAGGATTTTCAAACTGACAAAACATCTGTAGATCACAACGGGATCAATCTGACCCTCAGTCATGTTGGCGCTCGGCGCGAGCCTATTCAAGGTTGGTATTTCCGCTTCGAGCATGCGCGAGAAGAGGAGCGCGGCCTCGATCCACGCGACGACCTCTTTTGCCCGTGCGAACTGAGCTATCGATTGTTGCCGGGTGAATCAGCGACGGTCATCGCTAACGTCGAGAACTCAGGGGCGCGGACGTCCAAGGCTGCACTGACCGGCGCGAATGTGTCGGCCCCGCAATCCGAACGTTCACATTCGGACGTAAGCGAGACGCTAGTATCCGATGGGGCCGCAGAGCTCCTCAAACAAGCCGCGAAAAAATTTCTTGTAGAAACCGACAAACGCGCAACCATCATCGCGGGCTATCCATGGTTCACCGACTGGGGCCGCGATACCATGATCGCCCTCCCGGGAATTTGCCTTCACACCGGCAACATCGAAATTGCAAAGCGAATCCTTCGTGATTACGCCACGCAAACTTTCCAGGGCCTTATTCCAAACCGATTCGCCGAAGCGGGTGAAACTCCCGACTACAACACCGTCGACGGAACACTCTGGTACGCAAACGCGATCTACAAAACCCTTCAAGCAGAGTGGGACGAAGAATTCGCGCGAGAGATGTTCGAAGTCCTCAAACAAATTTACACTTGGCACAAGTCGGGCACGCTGTTCGGCATTCGCATGGACCCAGCCGACGGTCTTCTCACTCAGGGCGAGCGCGGACTTCAACTTACGTGGATGGATGCGAAAATTGGCGACTGGGTAGTAACTCCGCGCCACGGCAAGCCGGTCGAGATCAACGGGCTCTGGATCAACATGCTTCGTATCCTCGAATGGCTTGCTACAGAACTCAAGCACGATGCCAAAGAATTTTCCGATGCCGCATCCAGGGCAGAACTCTGCTTCGACCTGCGCTTCTTCCACGAGCACAGGGGTTTCTATGCGGACACGATCGATCCCCTAGATGTTTCGCTCCGCCCAAATCAAGTGATCCCCATGGCCCTTCCGTTCGGACCCGCAAAGGGCGACAAAGCTAAACGCGCCCTTGATGTAGTCACGAAAGAATTGCTCACACCGAAAGGATTGAGGACGCTTGGCCCGAACGAGAACGGCTACTGCAGCCGCTATGAGGGGCCGCTTCCTAAGATGGATTCGGCCTATCATCAAGGGACCGCGTGGCCATGGTTACTTGGCTCGTACGCAACTGCTCTCGTCAAAGTGAATGACGACAAAGAGGGCGCCCGCCAAGCACTCGGCAGTGCAATCGAAATGCTCAGCGAATATGGAATCGGCGGGATCGCAGAGGTTTACGACGCCAACGCGCCGCAACGACCTAACGGGTGTCCGTGGCAAGCCTGGAGCGTCGGGGAAATATTGCGAGCAATGATTGAAATAGAAAAGGCTCCCGGAACAGAACCGGGAGCCTAGAGCTTAGAGCCCTACCTACAGCGTTCCGCGAAGCGCTTGCTCGCGCTCGATCGCCTCAAACAACGCCTTAAAGTTCCCCTTGCCGAAACTCTTCGCGCCTTTGCGGTGGATGATTTCGTAGAACAGCGTGGGTCGGTCCGTCACTGGCTTCGAGAAGATCTGCAGCAGATATCCTTCGTCGTCCCTGTCAACCAGAATTCCCAAAGCCGCCAACTCTTCGATATCTTCATCGATCTTGCCAACGCGATCAGGAAGCATGTCGTAATAGCTGCGCGGCGCCATCAAGAATTCCAAGCCTCGCGCTTGCAACCGCGAAACGGTGTGGATGATGTCGTCCGTTCGCAATGCAACATGCTGAACTCCAGGGCCACCGAAGAATTCGAGATACTCGTCGATCTGCGATTTCTTCTTTCCTGCAGCGGGCTCATTGATCGGAAACTTCACGCGACCGTTACCACTCGACATCACCTTCGACATGAGTGACGTGAACTCGGTCGAAATATCTTTATCGTCGAACGAGATCATGTTCTTGAAACCAAGAACGTCCTCATACCACTTCACCCAGTAGTTCATCTTTCCGAGCTCGACGTTGCCGACGCAGTGGTCGACTTCAACGATGCCGATCGAATCCCCCGGCTGATTTTCCTTTCGGAATTCCGGTAGGAAGTGTCCCTTGAACTTGTCGCGGTTCATGAGCGAATGGATCGTGTTGCCGTAAATCTTGATGCCCGCCATGCGGACGGTGCCCTCGTCGCTCTGGAGAGTGTAGGGCTCGTACGCCGATTCCGCGCCTCGCCCGACCGCTGCCTTGTAAGCCGCGTCCACATCGTCGACCTCGAAGCAAATGTCTTGCACAAAGTCGCCGTGCTCGCAAATCTTACTGGCCATCGGATGGCCGGGGCGGATGGGAGCGCTAAAAACAAGCCTTAGATCGCCTTGCTCAACTAGCCAATCCACCTGGTCCTTACTTCCCGTCTCCAGCCCGCGAAAACCGGTAATGCTGAAGCCGAAAACGTGCTGATAGTAATAAGCGGATTGTCGTGCGTTGTTAACGTAGTGGCGAATGTGGTCAATTCTGCGAATCGGAAAAATGTCTTCCATGATTTGGGGTCGCCTCGCTTTGAGTGGTGGCTCCGATTATACAGACGTTTACAGGCTGAAACACGCGCGATTTGAGCCTAGATTCAATTGAATCTAAAACTGCCGCCAAAAATGCCGATATTTAAGGGTGAGGGATTCGGGCTGCGTCCTGCCTGGGGCGAGTTCTCGATCGAGCGAGTGGAACCAAGGCTAACGTTCTATAGCATCGATAAAGGCATTCTGAGGTGGCAAAATGCTGCCTGAGAAGCCGAGCATCATCGTGCCTCCATCAACCGGCACGGAGCGCGCTCGTGACAACTTCGCCCGCATCGTATCCAACATCGCCGCGTTCAGCAGCGTACTCCTCGTCATCGTCATTGGCATTTCGATGGCAGCCCTCGTTAGTTACAGCGTTTACGAACGCAGCCGCGCTGACGCATCCACTTATTTCCGACAACGCGCAGAACGTCTCGACCTCAACATGACCGAGCGCTTCGGTCACTACGAAACTCTCCTCCGCGCCGGACAAGGGTTTTGGGATTCAGGGCAACAGGTCACTCCAGAGGCTTGGCGCACGTTCCTCAAATCAGTCGATCCCGTCGGATCCGAGACGAGCGTCATGGCGTTCGGATATGCAAGGAAAGACCAAGTTCGTGGCGGAAAGGTATCCGCGAAAGTTACTCTCGCTGAGCCAAGTCTTGCATCTCTGAACATGCTCGGCAAAGATCTGATGCTCGACAAGACGATGAACGAGGGCATTCGAGAGTGCGTTCGAAACAAGCAGCCTTCGTCTACTCAGGTCTATCCGAAGTGGCTGGAAAAATATAAGGGCTACTACCTCTTCCTCGTCATGCCTGCAAAGCATCAGGCGAAAAGCAGTTATCGCCCCGCTTCCGATGGTTACGTTTTCCTCATCCTCGACGTGCGCCGTCTCATGGCTGGTCTGGTCAAGGCATCCAACAACGATCTGAGTCTTCAACTCTTCTTGCGCAAAGCACATCGACAGGGAACACCGCTTTATCAGTTCACAACTCCCGAGGATTTGCACGGTGGAGCAATCGTCGATTGGCGTCCTGAGAACATGCTCGGCCGCGCTATCGAAGCAAAGATTTTTGCCTCGCCTGATCGGCTTACCAATGGCGATCAAAATACTCTGTTCGCATTTCTCGGTGGTCTCCTTCTCAGCGCATTAATGGCAAGCATCGTCTGGAACCTTCAGACGACTCGTCATCGCGCCATGAAACTCGCCAAAACCATGACCGCCAGTCTCCGCGAGCGAGAAAAGGAAGCGAGCAAACTCGCCCTCATCGCAAAGCTCACTGACAACGCGGTTATCGTTTGCAACCCCGACGGCTACATCGAATGGACAAACGACGCGTTGACCAAACTAACAGGCATCTCCCCCGAGGCATGTCTCGATAAACCGTTTATCTCCCTCCTCGACGACAGTGAGGCTTCACGCTTCGCCGTCGACGAGGTCGAAGAACAACTTAGTGCCCTTGAGCCATTCTCGCTAGAAGTCAGATTTGTCCAGGCAAAGAACCGTCCGCTCTGGATGGTCATCAACGGAACTCCCGCTTTTGGTCCCGACGGAAAGCTCGAACACTTCCTCGCCGTTTGTAACGATGTCACCGACCAAAAACTCGCCCGACAAGAAATTGAAGCGCTCGCAAAACTGGCGGAAGAAAGTCCGAACCCGGCGCTTCGTATCGACCGTAGCGGCCAGATCACTTATGCAAACAGTGCGGCTGCATCGTTCGTCACGACAGACCCCGAACTCGTCGCCACGTGGAAGCGCCATTCGAAGGATTGTCTCATGGAAGCTGCGCGTCGCGAAATGGAAATCGACATCGCGAACCGCACGTGGATCATGAGCTTCGTCCCCGCAACCGGTGAAGGCTACGTTAACATCTATAACCGCGACATCACAGAACGTGTGCGAGCCGAAAGGGAACTCGTTCGCGCGCGCGAGAAAGCTATCGAAGCATCGCGCCTAAAATCAGAATTCCTCGCCAACATGTCCCACGAGATCCGAACGCCGATGAACGGCGTTCTCGGTATGGTCGGCCTCCTTCTCGACACCGACCTATCCGACCATCAAAAGGATTACGCGCAGACCATCCTCAGCTCAGCCGACTCGCTGCTCGTCATCATCAACGACATTCTCGACTTCTCGAAGATCGAAGCCGGAAAACTTACGATCGAATCCGTCGATTTCGATCTACGTCGTCTCGTGGAAGAAACGGTCGAAGCTTTCTCGCCATCGGCGTTTGCCAAAGACATTGAAGTCATCGCCGACATATCGCCCACCGTTAACACCGAACTGGCAGGCGACCCGATCCGTATCAAACAGATTCTTCTGAACCTGCTATCAAACGCGATCAAATTTACGGAGAGCGGTCGAGTCGTCGTTTCCGCTCATACCGAACAGCTCCGCAAGGAATCGGTCGATCTTCACCTTTGTGTAGAGGACTCCGGAATCGGAATTCCCGAACACCGAAAGAACGCGATCTTCGAAAGCTTCACCCAAGCCGATGGAAGCACGACGAGAAAATATGGTGGCACCGGTCTTGGTCTTGCAATCTCTCAACAGCTCGTCGCTTTGATGGGCGGCCGTATCGAATTGGACAGCGCGATCGGACGAGGATCCAAGTTCACCGTCCGCTTACCGCTCCACACGAGAGACATCTACGCGGAGATGGCAAATCAGCGCGACAGATTCAAGGGCACCAAAGTGCATCTGCTCACCAAGGAAACTCGTGTCGGCAGCGCAGCGACTCGCCTCATGCAACATTGGGGCTGCGATGTGGAAGTCGTTTCGCCGCTCTCCAAGATGTCGACAGATCCCGAAGCGATTATCGTCGCAGAGATCGAGGCCGTCGAAAACCTCGACGCCATTCGTGGCCCTCGAACGATCATTTTGATTCGACCAGGACAACAACCCGTCAACGGCAGCGATTTCGGCGCTGTTGTTCCAAAACCACTGCGCGCCAGCTCCCTCCGTCAGGCGCTCATCTCCGTGAAAGGTATGGCAACAGAAGACCAATCCATCTCATCCAAACACTCGCAGCTCGCCGATTCCCTCGGTATCCGCGTGCTCGTCGCGGAAGACAATCCCGTCAACCAAAAAGTTGCGAGCAAGATCCTTGAGAAGCTTGGTTGCGATGTGGTCGTTGTCTCCGATGGAAAACAAGCGGTCGAAGCTGTCTTCGAACGCCCGTTCGATCTCGTTCTTATGGACGTCCAAATGCCGATTCTCGATGGTCTCCAGGCCACCCGAGACATCCGAGCGCGGGAGAAGAACACCGGGAAGCGAGCACGAATCGTCGCCCTCACCGCCAACGCAATGGCCGGTGACGAAGACCGTTGTATCGCCGCCGGAATGGATGGCTACCTCACCAAACCACTTCGCGCCGAAAAGCTCCAAGAAGCCGTCCAGCTCGCCGTCGATATGCTCGCTCGGCCCAAGCCGAACCAAGACGCGGCTTAAAGCCAGGCAATGTAGGCCCAACAAATCCTGCGGTTTTTGGCACTGAACTACCGAGGTGACTTCTCGGTCACGCCCCTTGCGACTGCGCCACCTAGCGTAAAAGTGGTTTGGAGAGCGTCCGGAGTCTTCTCCAGCTTAAAGCCGACTGCAAGAAGAAGTCCCAGGCCCAAAATTGAACCGGATGGATAATGGCAGTTGGCTTCTCCGCTTATGAAGAAGATACTTCCCATCCTCCTCGGTGTCGTCGTCCTCCTATGTGGCTTCGGCTCTTTCATCGTTAAGGCTTTTAAGAAACCTGCGACCGTTGACACGAGCAACATTGCAACTGTCACCCGCGGCGACGTGGTGAACACCGTCGTAGAAACCGGCACGATCGATGCCGTCAAGACGGTCGAAGTAAAAAGCCGCGTCTCGGGTCGGCTTGCCAAGCTCACCGTGGACGAAGGCGATCACGTGACCCAAGGTCAGCTCATCGCGGTGATCGATCCCCTCGAAACGAAACTCCTCGTCGAGCAGAACCGCGCGCAACTCTCCGGCGCCATGAGCTCCGTGCAGAAGCAGAACCTTGAGATTCAACAGCGCAAGATTACGGCTCGCGCAGAATACGAGCAGGCCAAACAACGACTGATCGAATTGGAAGCAGAGAGCCGAGCGCAGCCAACCCTTACGCGTTCCGCCATCGCTCAAGCGCAAGCCGCTCTTGATTCATCTTTGCAAGATCGCGATCGCCTAAAGAACGTCACTCAGCCAAATCAGAGAGTATCCGCAGAAGCCAGCCAGCGACAAGCAGAAGCAAATTACAATCTCGCTGTCAGCGAACTGAACCGACAGAAGGGTTTGTTGGACAAGGGCTACGCCGCCGCTAAAGTCGTTGAGAACGCGCAACAGCAAGTCGACGTCACTAAAGCTCAGCTCGATCTCGCGAACGACAGCCTCGCCCGACTCGAAGCACAACAAGCTTCCGAGATGGCCAACAAGAACGAGCAAGTGAGACAAAGCCAAGCCGCGCTTATCACCGCGAAGGCGAACTCCATTCAGGACGTCACCAAAAGACAGAGCTATCTCTCGGCCCAGCAAGATTTGCAAAAAGCAAAAGCTGCTCTTGCCGACATCGCGATCATGGAGAAGGGAAAGGCATCCAGCCAATCCACCGTCGATCAATTGGCGAGCGTAGTCAACGACGCCGAACGTCAGCTACGTGAAACCGAGATTCGAGCCCCTCTCACCGGGATCGTCAGCAAGCGCCTGATGCAAGAGGGAGAACTGGTCGCGAGCCTCAGCTCGTTCAGCTCCGGTTCCCCCATCGTCGACATCGAAGACCGCACCCAAATGCGGGTCAAGCTAGACGTGAACGAAATCGATGTCGCGAAGATGACGATCGGCATGCCTGCAATCGTCACCGTGGATGCACTGCCAACGGCGAAGATGCACGGCACTATCCGCAAGATATCTCCTTCCAGCGATGCCCAAACCGCCGGCGAAACGGTTGTCAAATACCAAGTCGAGATTTATCTAACCGACGCCCCGACCAATTTGCGCACCGGCATGTCCGCAAAGTGTTCGATGGAAGCGGTGAAGCACACCAACGTTCTTCAACTCCCAATCGAGTTCGTAGCGAAAGACGGAGATCAGCGCTATGTCGAAATCCCCCCCGCCAATCCAAAGGATCCGAAGGCGAAGCCAACCCGCGTGAACATCGTGACGGGAACGGAAACGGGATCGACGATTGAAATCATCTCGGGCATTTCCGAAGGCACCAGGGTGCAGAAGCCTGCATTCAACGGCCCTGAGCGAAAAGGCATGATGCAGATGGGCGCAGACTAAGACCGTACAACACCAAATACCAAATACCGAACACCCAGAATGAATATTTCACAGTCGTTCTCGATCGCGTTGGAAATGTTGCGCAATCACAAGATGCGCGCATTCCTCACGATGCTGGGTGTGATCATCGGTGTCATGAGCGTGACGATGATCGTCATGATCTCGCAAGGCTTTCAGACCTACCTCGACAATCAGTTCACGAAAGCAGGAGCGGACACTCTCTTCGTTTTCTTCGATCCAGGGAGGCGGGGAAGAGGTCAGACCACCGGCGGCAAAGAACGTCTCACCATGGAGGACGTCGATTACCTGAAGGAGCGTGTAACCACGATCTCGATGGCTTCGCCCGTCATGCAAGTGCCTGGCCAAAAGGTGAAATACGCCGACCAGGAATATGACACGCCTCAGGTCTACGGATCCGACGAGAACTTTAAAGAACTAAACAGTTTTGATCTCACCGCAGGACGGTCACTCTCCAAGACCGACGTGGAGCAAAGAGCAAACGTTTGCCTCATTGGCGAGGATGTGAGCGATAGGCTTTTTCAGAAAAAGCCGGCCCTTGGCAAGATGGTGCTGTTCAACGGCATTGCGCTAGAGGTTATCGGTGTGGTCAAGAAGGCGAGCTTCCTTGGCGATGACACTGGCCGAATGGTCCTCGTGCCTCTATCCACCGCTCAGGAGAAATGGGTTGGCGGCGACCGCGTCGACTTCATCTTGCTCAGACCCAAGCCTGGCGTCAAATCGGATGACGCGATGGACTCTGTGTGGCGTGCCCTCATGATTAAGAGCGGCAACAAGCCGATTTATCGTGTCGACTCGAACGAGTCGATCGCAAAAGTTTTCACCGGCGTCGTCGCCGCAGCGGGCGTGATCCTCGCCGCAATTGCAGCTCTCTCCCTGTTGGTCGGCGGCATCGGAATCATGAACATCATGCTCGTGTCCGTAACGGAGCGCACGAAGGAAATCGGATTGCGAAAAGCGGTCGGCGCAAAACGTGGCGCCATCTTAACTCAGTTTCTCGTTGAGGCGGCAACCCTAAGCCTTGTCGGCGGCCTCATCGGCATGTTCATCGCGTGGTCCATCGGAAACATCGTTACGATCATTACGGCAGCCAAAGCGTGGCCAACTCCTGAGGGATTAGCTACGCCATTCCCTGTAACCGCGGGTGTGATGTCCGCCCTGTTCTCCGCCTTCATCGGCGTCGTCTTCGGCTTATATCCCGCGATCAGCGCATCGAAGCTGGATCCAATCGTCGCCTTGCGACACGAATAATTGAGAATTCCCCTCCCTTGAGGGAGGGGCTAGGGGTGGGTGATCGCGTGCAACTGAAACAGCGAACGACTACCAGCATGTCCCGATGCTTGCCGAGAAATCCTCTGAGCGACGTTGTGTCCCGTTGTGATCGTTGTGCCGTGTGGTGATCCGAGAATATTGAAAACAAACTCCGATCGCGCCACAATAACTCCATGCCCCAAAGCTGGCCCGATCTCCCCTTCGCGAAGTGGCAACCCACATACGACACTCTCCACATGTGGACGCAGATCGCGGGCAAGCTGTGCCTCGCCCTCACCCCGAGATCAAACCACTTCTGGAACATCGCCTTCCAAGTCACCGCCCGCGGACTCGCGACTCCCGTGATGACCTATCAAGGCCGCTCGATTACGATGATCTTCGATTTCCTCGAACACAAACTCGAGATCATATGCGCCGATGGCGACATCCAATCGATTCCGCTTGCTCCAAAGAGCGTCGCCACCTTTTACAAGGAAGTGATGGACAAACTCCACGCAATGGGCATCGATCAAAAAATTTGGAAGATGCCGGTCGAATTCCCAAATGCAATCGCCTTCGATAAGGATGAAACGCACCGCGACTACGACCCTGCGATGGTCACTGCATTCCATCAAGCGCTACTGAAAATGAAGCCTGTCATGGAAGTGTTCCGATGCGACTTTGTAGGGAAGTGCAGTCCCGTGCATTTCTTCTGGGGAAGTTTCGATCTCGCCGTCACACGATTCTCAGGAAAGCGCGCACCCGCCCATCCCGAATACGGCGCGATGTATGCGGAAGCGTATTCGCACGAAGTGATCAGCCATGGCTTCTGGCCCGGCGGTCCCTGGCCGGTGGGAGAAGGATTGGTCGTTGACGAGCCGGTCTTCTACGCTTACGCCGTCCCCGCGCCCGAAGGATTCTACGAAACGAAAATCGAGCCCGCCGCCGCCTACTATCACAAAGACTTGATGGAATTCATCCTTCCTTATGAAGCGGTGCGCACAGCCACAGATCCCGAAGCAGAACTCACGAAGTTCATGCGTTCAACTTATGATGCAGCCTCAAATCTCGCTGGTTGGAATCGTAGAGAATTGGAGAGAGTTTAAGGTCGTGCCTCCAGAATCTAATATCTAAAATCTCCAATCTAAAATAAAACCATGCCCGTCTGTACCCACTTAACCGCCCTCAAAGAGATCAAACAAGCGAAGGAACACGTCTGCGAAGAGTGTGTCAAGATCGGCGCACGCTGGGTCCACCTCCGCACGTGCCAGGAATGCGGCACAACCCTCTGCTGCGACTCCTCGCCCAATAAACACGCAAGTAAGCACGCGCGAGAAGCCGGCCACCCCGTCGCTTCGTCCGCCGAGCCCGGCGAACGTTGGGTCTACTGCTACGTTGATGACGAGATGGCCGAATATTGATTCGTAAGCGCCCTCCCTTGAGGGAGGGGTTGGGGGTGGGTGAACAGTTGCTCGCCAACTTGTATGTTCAGGATTGAGCTCTTCTGGAGATTCCTTGCACTTAACGCTTAACACTTAAAACTCAACGACTCAACGCTTAACGCTTAACGCAATGCTTGTCCGCCCCATCGACCCGACATCCACCGAAGAACTTCACCTCGTCGCATCCCGCATGCGACAAACCCTCGTCGAAGTCCTCGGTGACGAAAAGGGTGGATCGATGTACACGATGGATTGGCTCATAACCCGCGCCGCCTATCACGTCCACAACGACGACTGCGCCAGCCAAATCTTCCTCGCCGTAAACGACGAGAACCAAATCACCGGCCACACCATCGTCCGAATCGATCGCGACGAAAACCAACAACCGATCGGACTCTTCTCGACCACCTACGTCGTCCCCGAAGCACGCCGAGACGGCGTCGCCAAACTCCTCATCTCGCGCGGCGAAGATTGGATGCGCGAACAGGGAATGACCAAAGCCGCCACCTACACTGACGAAGAAAACACCGGCCTCCAAAATCTCTTCCTTGGCCTCGGCTACATACAACGCCCGATGGAGAACAACTTCGTCGAACTGTCAAGAACAATCGAATGAACGGCAGGTGTGGGGCAGGAACCGGGGCGCCGCAAACTTACAGCCGGATTGTAGGCGCATGCCTGCCTTGCGGAGAGCTTATAAATCATTGCTGCCTATCAATATAGGCTCGGCTGGGAGGCGCTCGGTTGGGCCGCCGCTGCCTTAAGGAGTCAACTTGGCGTCCCTGTGTGGATCCCCGAAACTCCATTAGCTACTAACTTTGCGCCCACGCCCCCAAAAGCCTAGAGCCCAAAGCCCAAAGTCCAAAGCCTGAAAGCCGAAAGCCCAGAGCCCCAACACCCAACACCTAGAACGGTATAATTCCCCCTCAGCCGCCGATGTAGCTCAGGGGTAGAGCAGCTGTTTCGTAAACAGCAGGTCGTCCGTTCAAATCGGATCATCGGCTCCCCATTTTGAACCTAAATTAGCCACACGGACCCCATGTCACCAGAAAAAAGGTACATCGAAGTGGTACATCGTCCGTCCGAGAACTCCCCTGACGGTTATTGGAGACGCTTGCTTTTCCGTGCGTGGCACACAAGCGGCGTTTGGGGTGGCTCTGGCGTGTTAGCCGGAGGCTTGACTGGCGGCGTGACAGGCGCAATCCTAAGTGCCGTTGCTAAGCAACCCGTCGCCCAAGTCTTTTTTATATCTGTTGGGACAGCAATCGTCCTCAGTGGAATTTGGGTGGTGATTGCTATGGTTATTCAAGCGCCGAAAATTGACGCAGAGTTGCGGGCGGAGGCAGCGCCTTAGCCATCGCCCAAACAAGTGAGAAAGAAAGGTACAGCATCGAGTTCGACCTAAGCAAGTTCCTTTGGGATGGAACGACGATCAGCAAGAAACTTCCGAACGCCTCTGCGGACTACGTTGCTTGGAAGCGGGCCGTGGAGCTATATCTCGTGAATCTTAATCAGCATGTGTGGGTGTCGAAGTTCGCTACCTCTGCTGGTCTGGCGCAACCACACAGGTCCGGTTATTACACTGATGAAGCCTGGGATGAGTGGCGGGACTGTATGTACAGGCTTGCTCGCATAAACGAATTTATCGACGAGCTCCGACGACAATAACCGGGCGATTGAATCCTTTTTGCCCTTCTGCTTCGTCCCAAAAAACGACGAGCGGTCCCGCGTGGAGCTGCGGAACCGTCTTCATGCAGTAGCTGCGAATACGTCGTGCAAGGGCGCTCGCAGTCTTGAAATCTTTGTTTGGATTAGTCCCTAGGGAAGGGACGGGCGAACCACGCAGAAAGGTTTTTTGGCGACCGGAACCTATCCGGAATTCCTCTCTCGGGGAAGGAGAACAACAAAAATGGC
>Ga0070666_10000727_pt1 | contig 19969 bp, 16 predicted proteins | sample KBSS23metaG_FD_64677 | JGI IMG/M metagenome (GOLD analysis project Ga0070666, IMG submission 64677) | Switchgrass rhizosphere microbial communities from Kellogg Biological Station, Michigan, USA - KBS S2-3 metaG | ecosystem: Host-associated > Plants > Roots > Rhizosphere > Soil ... | reverse complement strand
GGCCGCGGTGCCGCCGTTGGGCACCACTCCGCCGTTCGCCGCGCCCGGATAACTCAACAACTGCTTGGTCGCGACGTCGTTGCTCGCATCACTGCCGTCGTCGTGATAGCTCGGCGCAGGCGACGGCGCCCACGGCGCGCTCAACGCGTACGTGGTATCGAACGCGATCATCGGCGTCTCGAAATTGCTCACGAAGTTGTCGTTCCACGGCGGGAAACAACCCGTGAACTGATCGTCCCAGAACTGGTGATACACCGGCGGGACGGCACTGTCGGTGCCGCCATCGCAATCCTTCCAGTTCCAGCCCGTAAACACGTGCGCGAAGTTCGTGATCGTGCTTTGCGCGTAGGTCGGAATCGGCGTGCCACTCGCCAACTGCGGGGTGCCGTCGAGGTTGAGCATCACCAGCCCGATCGTGAACAGCTGGTTGATCTCGCGCGCGTAGTTTTCGTCCGGGTGCAGGTTCTGCGACAGGTCCGCGCGGCGGTTGCCGAGCATGTTCAGATACACGCCCATCGCCGGGTGCAGCGTCACCGTCTGCAGCACATCGCGAAAATTGCCGAACGCTCCGGCAATCAACTTGTCGTAGTAGCTGCCCATGCCATTGGCGAAATCGCCAAGATTGCCGTTCTGGTCGGAGATGACGAAAATCTCGCTGAGCGCGAACGCGACGCGCTGGCGCAGCTGATCCGTGTGATTTTTAGCGGCGTTGGCCGGGTATTGCGGATCGGGTCCGCCGAGTGCGCCGAGAAACCACGCTTCCTGGCGATTGTTCTGGCCGAGTTCTTCGAGCAGCGTATTTCTCACCCAGTTCAGATACGTCATTTCGTAGCTGGGCGCGGCGGCAAACTGTTCGTTGAGCCAGGTCTGATAACCCACGCTGCGCAGATGCGCGATGTCGGCATCGGTCGGCCCAAACGTCGCCTGCGTGAGAAAGCGCGACGCATCCGCATCCGTGGACGGGCCGGCGGCTATTCCTTCGTAACTGTCGTGGAACAGCGGATCCGGCGCATGGCTGAGCGCCGCAGCCGTTGCCGTCAACCCAGTCGCGCAAAACCCGACAAATAGGCGCGCCCAGCCGCGACGCGTAGCCCGATCCGACATCCCCATCTGCGCACCCCTCATTTCCCTGGAGGCAACTTTAACAGGCGCGCTCTGCGGATTTGGTGAGCGCCGGCACAACGATAGTGTGCGGGGTTTGGCAATCGGCAGCCGCGCCCCGGCTCGTCGCCCTTTCGCCACAGCAGCGTCTCTGCAAGCTATGCAGATCCTCTGAACGACAGTTGAAGCCACGCCGTTCGACAGCGCAGCTTCGGTTGCAAGTGCGGCACAATCGCGTATCTTCGCATGCTCGGAAAGCGAACGGATGCAGCCATGGCGGAGGGCACCGAAGACATGGACCAGTCGGATCAATTGATCAGCACGGGCGTGCCCGGATTAGATGACGTGTTGGGGGGCGGTCTGCTGCCGCGCCGCCTGTATCTCGTAGAAGGCACCCCCGGTGCAGGAAAGACGACGCTGGCGCTGCAGTTTCTGCTCGACGGCGCAAGAAATAACGAATCCGTACTGTATGTGACGCTGTCGGAGTCCGGGGAGGAACTGCGCAGTGTCGCTCGTTCGCACGGCTGGAACCTGCAAGGTATCCAGATGCGCGAGATGCTGCCTTCCCATGAGAGCCTGCAGCCGGATGAGCAGTACACGATGTTCCATCCGTCGGAAGTCGAACTGAGCGAAACCACACTCAAGATCCTGGCGGATGTGGAAGCACTGAAGCCGACTCGCGTCGTATTCGATTCGCTTTCCGAACTGCGCCTGCTCGCCGGCAGTTCGCTGCGTTATCGACGTCAGATTCTTGCCTTGAAGCAATTCTTCAGCGGTCGCGAATGCACCGTGCTGTTGCTCGACGATATGACGGCGCTCGAACACGATCTGCAGGTGCAGAGCATCGCCCATGCCGTGCTGCGCATGGAACAGATCAATTCCGACTATGGCTCCGCACGGCGCCGTCTGCTCGTGCTCAAGTACCGGGGGCAGCAGTATCGCGGCGGCTACCACGACTACAGGATCATCAGGGGAGGATTGGTCGTATTTCCTCGTCTCGTCGCCGCGGAGCATTCGAACGCCGTTATTCAAACCAGGATTCCCAGCGACATACCGGCGCTGGACGATCTGCTCGGCGGAGGGATCGAAAAAGGCACCAGCACGTTGTTGGTGGGCGCGCCAGGCACCGGCAAGTCGACGGTCGCCATGCAATTCGCGATAGCAGCGGCGGGACGCGGCGAACATGCCGCGTTGTTTGTCTTCGACGAAAGCATCAATACCCTGCGCACTCGTTGCGAAGGCATGGGCATGCACTTGCAGCCCTATATCGATTCCGGCCATATCAGCCTGCGACAGATCGACCCAGGCGAACTGTCGCCCGGCGAGTTGGTGGACGATGTGCGTGTCGCGGTAACGCAAAAACACGCCACAGTCGTCGTCATCGACAGTCTCAATGGCTATTTGAATGCGATGCCGAACGAGCGCTTTCTCATCGTGCAGTTGCACGAGTTGCTCACCTACCTGGGTCAAGCGGGGGTCGCAACCTTGCTGATCGGCGCGCAGCACGGCCTGATCGGCATGAACATGCAGACGCCCGTGGATGCAAGCTATCTGGCCGACGCGGTGGTGTTGCTGCGGTACTACGAGGCGAATGGCGAGGTAAAACAGGCGATTTCGGTGATGAAGAAGCGTGGCGGTGCCCACGAACGCACGATCCGGGATTTCTCGATGAATTCTTCGGGCTTGCACGTCGGGCTACCGTTGCGGCACTTCCGCGGGATTCTCACTGGGGTCCCGGTTGCGGTGGATTCGCCTGATTCGAAACGCTCGTAACGCATTGCAGATCGTGAAGCCGTCGCCGCCGAATCCCAATGAGTTACGAGTTCTGCTCAAGACCATTACTTCGAAGGACGCTTCGATCGCGGCGACCGTACTCGGTCATGCCGGCATTCGAGCACATGCCTGCCACACCGTAGTTGAACTCGTGCGGGAAATGCGCGGGGGCGCCGGCGCTCTGCTGATCACCGAAGAGGTGCTCAAGGATCCCGAAATCGGGACGGTCATATCGGAACTGAAACGCCAATCTGCATGGTCGGATCTCCCGGTGCTGCTGCTTACGCGCACCGGTGCAGAATCGAGCATCGTTCTTGAAGCAATGGATTCGGGTGCGAATATTACCGTCATGGAACGCCCGATGCGCATCGCGACTCTGATCAGTGCAGCGCGCAGCGCGTTGCGTGCGCGCAAGCGCCAATACGAGCTGCGCGCCATGTTTGAGGGCTTACGCACCGCAGACAAGCGCAAGACCGAGTTTCTGGCGACCCTTGCGCACGAATTGCGCAATCCATTGGCGCCGCTCAATGCCGCGCTGACGGTTCTCGCGCTCAAGTCGTTAAGTGCGGAGGATGCAAAGCCCTTCTACGAGATGATGGGCCGGCAAGTTCAGCACATGACCCGATTGATCAATGACTTGATGGAAGTGTCAAGGATCACGCGTGGCAAGATCGAGCTGCAGACCGAGATACTGAAGCTGGACGGCGTGGTCCACGATGCCATAGAACTGAGCCGGCCGTTGCTGGACAGCGCCAACCATGTTCTCAATCTGGACAGCGCGGACTCCAATTTGATCGTGCGCGGCGACGGCGTGCGCCTGACGCAGATTTTTTCAAACCTGCTGAACAATGCCGCCAAATACACTCCGGACGCCGGCATCATCGAGGTCGAAGTCAGGCGTATTGGCGAGACAGCACGCGTCCGTATTCGCGACAACGGCATCGGTATTCCGGAAAACATGCTGGATTCCATATTCGACATGTTCGTGCAAGTCGGCGATTCGGCGCGCGTTGTTCCGGGAGGGTTGGGGATCGGCTTGACGCTGGTCAAGAGCCTGGTCGAATTGCATGGCGGAACAGTCAGTGCGAACAGTGCCGGAAGCGGAAAAGGCACTGAGATGACGGTGGAGCTTCCGCTAGCGCAAGGTGAGATCAAAGTGCGCGAGACAACCCCGGTTGAGTTTGGAACTGTCCCGCTCAGAGAAAACATCCTGGTCGTCGATGACAATCGCGAGGCCGCCGACATGCTGGCGGTTCTCCTGCAGACGATCGGTGCGAAAACACGGGTTGCCTACGACGCTGATGAAGCGCTGCAGATGGCAAACGCATTTCGCCCATCCATTGCCTTTCTGGATATCGGCATGCCCGGCATGGACGGCTGCGAACTGGCGCAACGGCTCCGCGCCAATGCCGATCATGCAGGCATGCTGCTGATCGCCGTAACCGGCTGGGGCCAAGCGCGCGACCGTGCCCGAATTGCCTCAGCTGGCTTCGATCACCATCTGCTCAAACCCTTGGATATCACGATGCTTGCGCCGTTGCTGGAGCAGCGCGCGTCGTCGCTGAAAGAAGCCGAACTGGCACCCGCAAAGAAGAGTGGCGACTCATCTGTCGAGATACCCCGAGCCGAGTCTTGAGTCACCCTAAAGTGTCCCAAGAGTGCAAGTGTCGCGAGTTCCTCAGGCGACAAGCCGTTGATTTGATTGGTGCCGGCAACAGGAGTCGAACCCGTGACCTACTGATTACAAATCAGTTGCTCTACCAACTGAGCTATGCCGGCTTGGGCGTATTTTCGCACGAAACTCAGCGGAAATCGTTCTCGAGCACGACCCGGTAGCGCGCCTTGCCCGCGCGCAGGTGCGCGAGCGCCTCGTTGATGCGCGACATCGGGAACATTTCCACCTGCGGAAGCAGGCGATGGCGTGCGCAGAATTCGAGCATCTGCGCGGCCACGGCCGGGCTGCCGAGCGGCGAGCCGGACAGCGATTTGCGCCCGCCGATCAGCGCGAATGCCGGCACGGGAATCGGCTCGAGCACGGCACCGACTACGTGCAGGCGTCCGCGTGGTGCAAGCGCGGCGAGCAGCGCGTTCCAGTTCAGCGTCACATTCGAGGTTACCAGGATGAAATCGAGCGAGCCGGCGATCTGCTTCAACGCTTTGGCATCGTTCGTGGCGACAACATGGTGCGCGCCAAAACCGCGCGCCTCGTCCGCCTTGCTCGCGCTGGACGTGAACGCGGTGACATCGCAGCCCCAGGCGCGCAGGAATTTCAGGGCCATGTGGCCCAGCCCGCCGATACCGATGACGCCGACGCGATCGGTCGGGCGGATGTCGAAATCCACGATCGGTGAAAACACGGTGAGGCCGCCGCAGAACAGCGGGCCCGCCGCTTTCGCATCGAGCGCATCCGGCAGCGGCAGCGCCCACGACCAGTGGCTGCGCACGCGCTCGGCAAAACCGCCATGGCGGCCGACGATGGTTTGCTCGCCTTCGCGGCACAGATTGTGGTGCCCGGACATGCACTGTGCGCAATGCATGCAGCTGCCGGCGTACCAGCCGAGGCCGACGCGCTGGCCGACGCGCAGACCCTTGGTGTGGCTCCCCAGCGTCGTGATCGTGCCGATGATTTCGTGGCCGGCGACGAGCGGAAAGCTTGAATTGCCCCACTCGTTGTCGAGCATCGACAAATCCGAATGGCAGATGCCGCAGTACTCGACAGCGATCTCCACCTGCTCGTCGCCGAGCGGACCTGGCGTGTATTCGATCGCCTTGAGTTCCGCTTTTGGTGCAGCGGCGGCGTAAGCGCGGATCCGATCAGCCATGCTGCTTCTCCTTAGCGATCTTTCAGAAACAGCGCACCGTCTGCTGGCGCAATGCGGGTTGCGCGGACAGGTGTGCGCGCCAGTCCAGCGGATGGTCGCGTTCTTCGGCGAAATCGATCCAGTACACCGGCAGTTCCTCGGTGCGCGCGACCACTTCCGGCGCAAAGCCCAGTCGCGCGACTTCATCGCGACGCTTGTCCGCATTGCTCTGATCGTGGAATAGGCCGAGTGAAATCGTGTTCGGCTGATCGCCGGCGGTGACGACGTAGTAATCGCGCACGCCTTTTTCCGACAGCTGCCGTGCCAGCGCCAGCGCTTTCTCGCGGCTGGATTGCGCGGTCAGATATACCCAGTAGCCGCGCGTTTCCGTCGAACGCGCCTCGCGGTATTGGATACGCGCGACCAGCGGCGTCAGCGCATTGAGCGCGCCGCGCATGTCGGCCTGGGTCGGAAACGGTCCGATACTGTTGCAGGTGCCATTATGCGACTCGGCGACGGCTTCGGGCGCACTGGCCAGCTCCGCAGCGGTGCCTTCGTTCGCGCGCTCGCGTTCGGACAGCAGGACGAGCTTCGGGATACCGGTATCCGTCGGCGCGAACGCATGCGCGTGTGGCTGCGGCGCGAAGTACAGCCACAGCGCGACGCCGATATTCATCGCCAGCAACAGCAGGAACAGGATGCGCGAAAGCATCGGCGGATTCTAGCCGAGCCCGCACATCGCGCGCGATTCACTCGCTGTCGGCAAGGACCGCCAACCCGCGCAGTACCAGTTCCGCATCGAGCCGGTGCGGCAAACTCGATAACGCGCCGAGCCGCACCGCGCCGCCGCCGGTAAGCACGAGCGCAGGCGTGGTACCCAGGCGCTGCGCCGCTTGTGCGACAAAGCGCTCGACTAGTGCGACCGCGGCGAGCCAGGCGCCGGACTCCATCGCATCGGCCGTGTCATCGGCAATCTCGACGATGCGCCCGGATGGCGCAGCGCCCAGATTGGCTGTGCCGCCGCGTAACGCTGCGAGCGCGAGCTCAGGACTCGCCGCGATCAGTCCGCCCAGATGCATGCCGTCCGCGGCGAGCGCGTCCAAGGTCAATGCGGTGCCACAACTTGCGATCACCGTCGGTTCGCGCGCGCGCGCGCGCGCGGCGATCAGCGCGAGAAAGCGATCGACGCCGAGACGTTCGGGTTGCGCATAGGCATTGCGCACGCCGCACGCCTGGGCGCGACTGCACACGAAACGCGCGGAAATGCCAAACCGCTGCCGCGCCATTGCATCGATACGCTCGTTTAGCGCAAGCGAAGCGACTGATGCGACCCAGATCGAATCTACCTGCGGCAGAACCTGCCACGCCGATGCGGCGACATCGCCGTGCAGCGCGGCCCCCGTCGCCTGCAAGCCTGCGCCGTCCCACAACGCCCATTTCGCTCGCGTGTTACCCAGATCGATCAGCAATTTCATGCTTTGCGTACCGTCACTTCTGCACTGTCGTACACCGTCGCGATGCCGCCATGGCGTACCCGCAACGCGCCGCGATCATCCACGCCTTCGGCGACACCCTCGCGCATGCCTTGCGCCGTCTGTACGCGGATGATTTTGCCAGCGAGCACATCGTAACGGGCGAATTCATCGCGAAACGGCGCGAAGCCGGCGCGCTCAAAGCGATCGAGCGCGGTAATCAGCCGCGTGAGCAGCCGCGCAATCAGCGCGTTACGCGACGGCATTGCGGCGCCGCAAAGCGAGGCGAGATCGATGCTCGGCTGGCCGCTCTTGAATTTACGCGGCAGGCGCAGATTGACGCCGATACCGATTACCGCGTGACAAGGCCCGAGAAATTCTCCGCCGAGTTCTACAAGAATCCCTGCCAGTTTGCGGTCGTCGGCGAGCACATCGTTCGGCCACTTCAAGCCGGCACGCACGACCCCGCAATCGGCGAGCGCCTGCATCAGCGCGATGCCGGCGGCGAGGCTCATTCCGGACAGCGCGCCCATACCGGCGCTGAAACGCCGCAGCAGGGAAAAGTATACATTTCCACCGAGCGGCGAAATCCAATCGCGGCCGCGCCGACCGCGTCCGGCGCTTTGTGCTTCGGCCAGGCAGATCGACAAGTCGGGCGCACCCGCGGCAGCGGCGCGCAGCAGGGCGCTGCTGGTGGAATCGATCTGCCAATGCACGTCGATCGCGCCCAGGCGCCTACGCGACGCCGCATCCAGCTGCGCTCGAATCGCGGCCGCGTCGAGCATTTCCAGCGGCCATGCAAGGCGATAACCGCGGCCGGCAGCCGCTTCGATCGGCGCACCGAGTTCGCGCAGGGCCTCGATCTGTTTCCATACCGCCGCGCGGGTAACGCCGAGGCGTTGCGCCAGCGCGCTGCCGGAAACGACGCGTTGCGCGGACAGTGCGGACAATAGCTGGTGGGGCTCGATGCTCACTGCAGCCAGTGTAATGGGGCCGCTTGCGGGCGAACATCAGGAGCCACCGCCGGCGCCCGCGCGACGTGATAGGATATTCAGGTCCGAAAAGCGCTGTCGCCACCGGGAGGGTCCCGTGCTCAAGCATCTGGTTCTTGCTGCGGTTTTGTGCGCACCCTGCCTTGCATTCGCCGCACAGGCGATGTCGGTCGACGAGTGTTCGACCGTCGCCAGCAATGCTGCAGTCGGCGTTGCCGACTCCGTGATCTCGCCGATGCATGATGGCGGCGCCGCGACGCCGGCCGCGCAGCAACCGAGCGCCGGGCGTGGAGCAGACGAACCCGCCGCCCGCGCGCAGGCGGACAACACCACGCCGCACGCAGCGACTTCCGTGCATGGCGCAAGTGACACGAGCACCCATCCGCACAAAGGCGGCGCACACGGCAGGGCACCGTGGCAATCGCTGCTGCCAGGCGTGATGAAGTAGGCACCCACGCTCCACGTGCCCGCCGCGCCAGGATTCCCCGCTCGCCTCGCCACCTTTTGCCTGTATCTCGCCTTTGCCGGAGCTGCTTTGTGGCTCTCGATCTACCGGCCGTTCCATAACTGGGATGTGGTCGGCTATATCGCCGCAGCGAAATCCTTCGAGCAACCCGACAACGCGGCCCTGCAGGCTTTCACCTACGCCGAACTGCGCACCGTACTGCCGGCGGAACTGTATGAGGATATAGCCCGCGAAAGGAATCTCGGCACGGGTCCCGGCGCGCTGTATCGCCGCACGGTCAATACAAACCCGGCGGCTTTCGCCGAGCAATTGCCGTACTACCGGATCCGCCCGCTGTATGTCGGCCTGATCTACCTGTTGTACAAGGCGGGCGTCGATATCGAGTTCGCCACTCACCTGATTTCCGGAATCGCCGTCGCGCTGGCGTTACTGGTGCTGTACCTGACGGTGATCCGGCGCTTGCACCCAGCCCTGGCCTGCCTGTTACCGCCGCTGGCCTGGATGTTCGGCGCTCTTGACCTGGCCCGGTTTTCCACGCCCGACGGCCTGGCGTTCTTTGCGGTCCTGCTGATCGTGTACTGGTTTGCGCAACGGCGCATCGGCTGGCTGTGCGTGGCGCTGCCGATATCGTTGTGCGTACGCACCGATCTGATCCTGTTCACCGCTCCGCTGTTGCTCGCCCTGTTCGCGACCGAACCCAAACATCGACGTTGGATTGCGCTTTCGGGCGCGGCGTCGCTACTCGCCTACGCGGGCATACTGACCCATTACCACCATCCCGGCTGGGCAACGCTGTTCTACTTCAACGTGATCGCGCGCTGGATCTATCCGTTATCGAATCCGCCGACGCTGACGCTGCAGGACTACTTGACCGCACTGGCCAATGGCACGATCGCCCTGCTCGCCGATAAAATATTTCTCGCTTACCTCGGCATGGTCGTGCTCGCGGCTTGCTGGTTGCGCAAACGCGCGCTCACGTCAGCGCCGGTCATCCTGCTGCTGGCGGCTGCGGCCCATATCGTCGGCCGCTTCCTGGCGTTGCCTTTCATGTGGGAACGGTTTTTCCCTGCGCCCTACACGGTCACGGCGCTGGCGTTGTTCTGGTTGATCCGCGATGCGCGCGCGGATGCCGATCAGTCGCGAACCAGCGGCGTCGCGTTCAGCGCTGCGGAAAGTTCCTGACGCCAGGCCTGGCGGAATGCCGCATACGAAAACGCCTCGGCAGTGACCTGTCCACCTCGCGCCATCTGCGCGCCGGCCGCAGGATGGCGCACCACGGCGATCAAGCGTTCGGCCACGCCTTCGATGTCCGGATACGCCGCCACCGCGCAGTTTTCGTCTGGCCGCATATACTGCCGCCCGCCGAAGCCATCGTAGCCGCAGACGAGCGTGCCCAGCGCCATCGCTTCGAGCGCAACCAGACCGAAGCCCTCCGCGGCCGACAGCATGAGCAAGTGGCGCACCGCGCCGATGCGCGCGAGGAATTGCACATGCGGCAGGCCGGCATCGGCGAGCGGCTCGGCGAAAACGATTTCCGGCGCGTGCCGGGCGACGATCTCGCGCAGACGCGCAAACGAGGGTTCCCAGATTTCCGGCAAGCCCTTGCGATACGGCAGCACCAGGTTTGCCGGACGTTGCGCCCAGGCCGGCGCCGCAGCGCCGGCGAGCTCGACGAACGCGGGAATCACGCGCGCGTCGACGCCGAACGTGCGGATGAATCCCGCAACGAAGTCGCTGACCGCAACGAAGTGGTCGAACTTCAGATCGAGCAGTGCGTACGTGCTGAAGCCCTGCACGTAGCAGAGTTTGAATCCCGGCAGGCGCAAGCCGAACTGGTGGCTGGAAAAGCTCGGATTGGCGATCAGGATGTCGGCTTCCCCAATCTGCGCTTCCATCTGCGCCAGCGACACCCGTGGCATCGCCAGGTCGTAGGGGTGAATGCCGTGGTCCGGAGCCTCGTCCGCCACCGTCACCGCGATCGCCGGAATGCCGAAATCGCGCTCGAGGATGCAGCCGACGTGATAGGCCATATGCGTGCCGCCGTTCGGCAGGTACGCGCCCACCACATAAGCTTGGCGATAGCGCATGCGTCAGCGCTGCTTGCGCTTCGGCACGGACGCCGCCGGCAGCGGCGCGGGATCGAAGCCCAGCCGGGCGATCGGATCGGGGCGCCCGCTCTTGGCCGGCGCTGCGGTGACGGGCGCGACAGCTGCGGTCGTGACCGGCGTGGCCTTTGCCGCCAGCGCGGCGGGAGGCTTCGGCGCCGGTGCAGCCGTTGCGACATAGCCACCGAACGCCTGCGCACCGTTACGCGTGTCGGCTGCGTAAACGACGACCTTCTCGGCCTTGTCCGGCATGTCCAGGTAGAAGCGTCGGTCGCGCGCCTCGTAGCGCCGCGAGCTGATGATGTCGCCCTGCGCGTCGATCCAATCGACGTCCACGCTGCCGCCGAACTCGGTCATCGGCAGTTGCACGAGCAGGCGCCGGTCCCAGCGACTCGCGAGCGCTTCGACGCGCAGCTGCTGTGACGGCCGCGCCAGCACCAGCGCGGGATCGCCGAGCAGGTTATACATTTCCACAAACGTGTGGTCATTGACGCCGGCCTTGGCGCGCACTATCGCCTCGCCGACCGTTGCGCCCGGTTGCAACGCCTCATGGATCAGCGCGCGCGAATAGGTCGGATTCGGCGAATTGCTCCACGACGCGCCGAACACCGCCACCGCACCCTTGTCGGGCTCGCGCAGAAAACGCTCGCCGATCGAATCGGCCACCGGGTTGTCGAACGGTGCGGAGAAGCACGTCATCGCCAGCACCAGTGGATAGCGTCCCGCATTTTTCATCGCAGCGACGTCTTCGAGCGCGAACAGGTCGCCCATCGGTCCGACGCGCCAGATGTAGTTGCCGCCGTGGCCGAGGAAATGCACGAGCACGCCGCCGTCATCAAGATTCTGCTTCAGCGTCGCCCGCACTGCTTGTACGCGCGCGGCGTCCTTCTCGTTGAAGTCGGTATACAGGCTTTTCACGGCGAAGCCCTGTTGCTCCAGATCCGCCGCCAGCTTGTCCGACTCGTTCTTGAACGAGGCGACTTCGCTGGTACTGATGAACGTCATGTCGCGGCGCCAACGCCCGGGCGTGGTGTCGGTCAAGTAGGCCAGAGTCTTGCGCACGATCGCGCGCACCTCGTCGGGTTGCACCACCGGCAGGCGGCCGATCGCAACTTGCGGATGAAAGTCGCCGGGCTTGAGCGCCACGAACGGCACATCGCTCGCCGACTGACCTTCCGACGACGATGGCACCTGCCACGTCGGGATCAGGTTGCGGTTCGGCAATTCCGGATCGTGCTGCGGGTACGCGGTGATGTCCATGCCGGTGAAGCCGCCGGGCTGCATGGCATCGCTCGGGAGCAGGTGCGCGCTCGGCGCGAATACCGAGGGCGGCGTCGCATTGGCCGATCGCTTGGGTGCCGCGGATTGGCGGATGTCGTGATGGATGTCCACGCTCGCGTCGCCAACGAGCAAGAGGAAACGCGGCTTGAGCTGCCAGTGCTGGCTGGCCCAGGCGAGGTAATCGCGGATCGGCGCCGGATGCGCGACGCCGCCGCCGAACTCGTCGTAAATGTCCCCGACGTCGACGACGAGCACCTTGTGGCCGTGCGCGGCATGGTATTGGGCCAACGGTTCGATGGCCTCGCGCAGGCGCGGGTGCGCGACCATCACGTAGTCGTAGCCGCTTCGCTCGGCGCGCAGATCGGCGGCGGACACCGCGCGGACCAGCACGGGTTTCCGCGCCTGTCCGGCAAAAGGATACAAATCCACATTTTCCGGTGCACCTGCGGCCACGAAGCGGCCTTTGCCGAGCGGCGCGGCGGCACGCAGCGCGCCGTCACTGCCAAACAGCTCAAGCGGCGTGCTGCCGGAAAATGCCAGCTGCAGCGGCCCTGCGCCGTCGGCACTGAAACCGGCACTGTCGGCGTCGACTTCGCCGCGCAGCGGATAAGTGAGCTCGAGCCAGTTGACCATCACCACGTCGATAATGAAATTGCCGGCAGCGCCCGGCGCATCGCGGCGCGGCACACGTACGCTCAGGCGATTGCCGTTCTCGCGCAACCCGGTTGCCGGCACGGCGAGCGTGCGGCGGATCTCGTCGCGGCCATCCCAATCCAGCGTTTGCACGAGCCTGTCATTGATGTACACCTCGACGCGGTGGTCGGGCGGCTTCGGGGCCGCCGGGTCAGCGATATTGGATTCGCCGCGGAAGTCGACTGTCAGCTGCGCCGTGCCCGTCGCGCGCAGATCGGCGAGATCGAAATCGAACGCGAACGGTTGCGGGTCGATCGGCGTGAGCTTCGCCCATTGCCAGACGTCCGGCTCGTCGCCCGGCTTCATCTCGCGGTTGCCGAGCCGGATCATCAGTTCTTCCTGCTCGAAATGCAGGCGCCTGTGCAATGCCGCGGGCGCGCCGCCGGCGGACGGCGCAGCAATCTCGCGCAAGCGCGCATGCTCGCCGGCTGCGCCACCGAGCAGGTATACGTTCTCGTTCGAATACTGGTCAAACCAGCTTTGTGGCCCGTGCCGCTGCTGGCCGAGCCATTCGATGCGACTGCCGGGGCCAAATCCGCCATTGCCATCATCGATGACGCGAATCGGCACTTCCTTGTCCGCGTTCAACAGCAGCAGATCCTTCGCGCGGCAATCTTTCAACCCCGGCTGCGCGGCGATGACGCCGGCGTAGTCCAGCGCGTAGACGCCGGCATCGCGCAGCTCGATATGCACGCGCCCCGAACAAGCCAAGGCGGGCACGCAGACAATGAGCGGCAGCATGAAAACGGCGGCGCGCAGCAGGAAACGGGGCATCATGGGAACCAGGCGAAGAGCCGGCGATGTTACGGAAGCGACGCGCCCCGCGCAACCAACGCCGCCTCGTCGCCGTTGGCGCAGACCGGTACGCACACCCGTAGCGCCGCAGCCTGGAGTTCCGCGTGCGGCCGCGCCGCGATGACCGCCTCGATGGCGTGGCGCACGAGCCAGCGGCACAGCGCCGCGCTGTCGGCGCGTGGCGCGGTGTCGAGTTCGCTACCGTCGCGCGACAAACGCCAGGCTGTGTTCTGCTCATCCAGAATGAAGCATTCCAGTCCCGGTACCGCAGCACCTCCGGCATCGGCCAGCAGCACGCGCGGAAACGGCGCCGGCATTTCGCTCCAGATCCGCCGCACCCGATAGTCGAGCACGCGCCGCGCAAAACTGAACAAGGTCGCGCCGACTTTTGTTTCGTAGTCCGGATAGCGCGCTCGCAGTATCGCCATGCCCTGCGCGCCGAGCGACTGGCGCCGCTCCAAGCCGAAACTGGCGCTGCGCGCATGCCGCACGAGCACATCGCCAGCAATGACATGGCGGAACCCGGCGTGCTCGGCGCGCTGACACAGGTCGTTTTCTTCACCGTAGCCGGCCGGAAAAGCATCGGCATCCAGGACGCCGACTCGATCCAGCAGCGCGCGTTTGATATACATGCAAAAACCGTTGCCGGTAGGCAGCTCGGGCAGACAGCCGCCGGCGTTCTGCAGCAGCGCACGCTGTGCCTGCACCAGTGTCCAACCCGCGGGCAGCGGACAATACTGTTCCAGCTCCGGCACGCTGAACGCACCGGCATTGTCGGAGACCGCGGTCACCGTGCCGATGGCCGTATCGGCATGGGCGGTCAGCAGCAAGCGCTCGAGCCAGCGCGGGCCGACTTCGGTGTCACTATTGAGCAGCACGACATCGGCGCGGCCGGCCAGTTCGATGCCGATGTTGCAGCTGCGTGTGTAGCCGAGGTTGTGGGTGTTGCGCACACTGCGCGCGCGCGGCGCGTAACGCGTGAGCAGCGGCGCGACGGCAGCATCGGTGCTGGCATCATCGATCAGGATCAGGTGCACGCGCGGATCGGTCCAGCGCAATACCGCTTCGATGCAGCGCTGCGCAAGATCGCTGGCGTTGTAGATGGGCACGACGATGGCGATTTCCGGCGCGCCCGGCGTGCGCGGCGGCAGCGGCGCATCGGCCAGCGGCCGCAGTGCGGCGGCGGCACCGTTCCAGGCATCGTGACCGGGCACGGCCGGCTGCGCATGCAGCACGCGCCACGGCGGCGCGAGCGCGCGACCATCGGCCGCATGCAGGGCAAACAGCATCTGCGCATTACCGCTCGGCGCGGTCGCGAACTCGCGTTCGATTACGCGTTCAGTGACGGCGATACGTTCGAACACGGCCCCGTCCAGGCGCAGCTCGATCGACGCGCCCGCTTCCGCGCCGAAGCGCAAGCGCCGGCCATCCCAACTCAGCCAGCTCACCTGCGCATCTCTATGCCGCTGCTGCCGGCGCGGCGGCGTGGTAAGCGCTCAATACCTCTTCGACCCCGCCTTGCATCACGCTACGGCCATGCTCGATCCACAGCGCGCGATTGCAAACCTGACGCACGGCAGCGTCGCTGTGCGAAACGAACACGACGGTGGTACCACTCTGAATGCGTTCACGCAGGGCCGCGCCGGATTTCGCCTGGAACTCGGTGTCGCCGACCGACAGGACCTCATCGATCAACAATACCTCCGGTTCGACCTGCATCGCGACGGAGAAGCCGAGCCGCGCCGTCATGCCCGTCGAATACGTCGAAATCGGCTGCTCGAAGAAATCGCCAAGTTCGGAAAATTCGAGAATCGCCGGCAAGCGGCTTTCGATCGCACGCCGGCGCAGGCCGAGCAATAGACCGGACAGGATGGCGTTGTCGCGCCCGGACAGGTGCGGAATGAAGCCGACGGCCAGTGACAGCAACTGGCAACTCACTGGCGCCCGCATGATGCGCCCGCGGTCGGGCTCGATGATTCCGGCCAGCGTGCGCAAAAGTGTACTTTTTCCGGCACCATTGCGGCCGACGATGCCCAGGCGCGCGCCGCGCTCCAGCGTCAGGCTCACGTCTTCCAGCGCCCAGAAACGCGCGGCGGCGGCGCGCAACTGCGCGTTGAAAGCGACGCCGACGTTTTCCAGGGTAACGAGTGCGTTCACGTGGGCAGCTTCACGTAGCGCGTAGTCCAACGCCTGATCAGCAACGCACCGAACGCGTACAGTGCAAGCGAGATCAGCGTGATGCGGCCGAGCGCGAGCCAGTCGGGCCAGCGTCCGTGCATGAGGATGCCGCGGCCGGCATCGACGAGCACGGCGATAGGATTGAGGACAAACCATGCGCGCGCTGCCTCGGGCACGGCGTCCAGAGAGAACACGATGCCGGACAGAAACATCATCACCGTGAGCACCTGCTCGATCACGAAGCGCAGGTCCGGCACGAACGGCATCACGGCGGCGACTACATAGGCTGCGCCCGCGGCGAATACGAGTTCGACGAGCAGCACCACCGGCAGCGCCAGATACGCGCTATTCGGCGGATAGCCGTAGCCCCACAGGATGACCAGCAACAGCGCCAGAATGAACAGGAATTTCACCGTGTCGGCCAGAATCTGCACCGATGGAAACACCTGCACCGGCACCTTGACCTGACGGATCAGGGGTAAGCCTTGCCAGATCGCGTAGCTGCCGTGACTGACGCAGGACTTGAACCATTGCCACAGCGTCAGGCCGACCAGCAGGAACGGTATGTAATCCGGCTGCGAGGTCCTCAGCACGATCGCGAATACGAGGTAATACACGGCCATGTTCATGGCCGGCTCGATGATCCACCAAGCCAGGCCCAGGTACGAACGTGCGCGCTCGGCGCGCAGCTCGGCGTAGGTGGAAAACAGGATGAGTTCGAGCAGATGCAGACGCATGGTAGCAGCGGGCGCGGTCCAATCCCGTCATTTCGGCTTCGTCGGCGCGCTCTCGGCATGGCGTTTGGCCGGCACATGGAACACCGGCGTGAATTTCTCGCGCGCGCCGTTGGTGGCAATGGATTCCACGTAATACCAGTAGTCCTTGCACGGATCGATCGCGTCGTCGGCGAACTCGTATTTGTGCGTTTCCGACGTCGTGCCGTTGCCGAGGATGGGTTGCTTCGTCAACTTCACGAACGGGCCTTTCTCGACGTCGCCACGGTAAACGTCGTAACCGAAATTTTCTTCTTCGCTCGCTGTCGTCCAGTGCGCGGTGTTCTTGACGCGCTGATCCGCGGCCAGCTTGCTCTGATCGCCGCATTTGCCCGGAGGAACCGGCTCGCCGGCATAGGCAAAGCCCGTCAATGTGGCTAGCGCAAGACAAGCGGCTACGCGAAACAACATGAGCAGACTCCAGGCAGGGACGCGAAGCGCGAACGATAGCCGCCCGCTCCCGCTGGCGCAATGGCGTTGACTTTGCCGCATGCGCATGCACGACAATGCAGCATGCGCACGCTGATCGCTCTGTCCCTGCTCTGCTTCCTGCTCCGCGCTGCTGCGGAGGAAGCGGATTGGAGCGCTCACGTTGCGCCTTACGGGCAGGTATTCCCCTCGCTGGAACTGTCGCAGGCGCGGCGCCCTGAAATACCAGCCAGCGATCACGTGCTCGGCAACGGCAGCGGGCTGATCGCAGTCCGCGTGCGTGCGCGGCGCGCGAACGAGCGGGTGATCTTGAGCGTCGCCGTGCCGGAGCTCGGCGCGCCGCAACGCTTCGGCGCCACGCTGACCGAAGCCGGCACCGATTACGAACTGCATCCGCCACTGGCCTGGGATCCGGCGAACCTGCGCACGCTTGGCGGCGCCAAGTCGACACAGATGGATTTCGCGCTCGACCGCGATGGCAGCAATGAAACGCGCAATGTCGCGATCAGTCTGCGCCCGCTCGAAGAGGCGTTGTACTTCGTCCACGACGGCGCGGACAGCGCCGATCTGGCCTGGATCTTCGCCGCATACGTCAATGAGCGCGATGCCGTCGTCGATGAAATTCTCGAAGCGGCACGCGCCAGTGGCATCGTCGAAAATTTTTCGTCGGCCGATACGAATTCCATTTACCGGCAGGTCTGGGCCATCTGGCACGCACTCGCCGCGCGCGGCATACGCTATTCCGGCGCCGATCCCGCGATCGAACGCGGACCGCACGTGTTCAGCCAGCGCGTGCGTTTTCTGCGCGAAACCTGGCGCGATGCCTCGGCGAACTGCGTCGACGGCAGCGTGCTGATCGCCTCCGTGCTGCAACGCATCGGTTTGCGCACATTTCTGGTGCTCGTGCCCGGACACGCGTTCGTCGGCTTCAGCGCGGGCGAAAACGCTACGGCGTATCTGGAAACGACGCTGCTCGGCGCGCATGTCGACGCGCTCGCCAAGCCGCCGGAATTCGCCGCCGATCGCGCCAACACGAGCGAGCGCCGCGCCTCTTTGGCGAGCTTCAATGCCGCATTGCGTGCCGGCGCCGCGCGCCAGCGCCAAGTGGCAGCCAAACTCGATGGCAAGCATCGGCCCGATTACGCGGTGATTGACATCAGCGCGGCGCGGACATTCGGCATACAGCCCATCGAATCGGCGAGCGCGCCCTAGGGATCCTAGTCCGCCCGAAATCGCAGCGTAAACTTGGCGCCGCCGAGCGCCGCGGAACGCGACACTTCGAGCTTGCCGCGATAGGCCTTGAGCAGGTCCTGGACGATGGCAAGACCGATGCCGTGTCCTTGCACGCGCTCGTCGCCACGCACGCCGCGTTGCAGTAGATGCTCGACCCGATCTTCCGCAATTCCCGGGCCGTCGTCCTCCACCGCAAGCACCAGACCGGCACGGCGCAGACCACGCGTTCGTCGCACATGCGCCGAAAGCAGTACGCGCCCGCGCGCCCATTTGAACGCGTTCTCGAGCAGGTTGCCGAGCAATTCCAGCAGATCGCCCTCTTCACCGTAGAAGCGCGCTTGCGCGTCGATTTCGAATTCGCAGAGGACGTTCTTCGCTGCGTATACTTTTTCCAAACTCGCCACGATTTCCTCGGCCGGCGCTTGCAGCGCGATCGGCGCGGCGAACGTGGTATGGCCAGAGGTGGCCGCGCGCGACAGCTGATAGGCGACGATCTGCTCCATGCGTCCGGCCTGTTCGAGCACGGTCCAGCGCATCGGTTCGCCTGAGCTGCCCGATTCGAGTTCGTTGCGGATCACCGCCAGCGGCGTCTTCAAACTGTGCGCGAGGTCGGCCAGCGTGTTGCGATAGCGCTGCAGGTGCTCGCGCTCGCTGTCGATGAACTCGTTGAGGTTAGTCGCCAGGCCGGTGAGTTCGCGCGGATAGTCGGCGGACAGACGCTCGCGCTCGCCGCGTTCCACGCGCGCCAGATCGTCGGCGACGCGACGCAGCGGACGGAAGCTCCAGCGCAGCATCGCGAGCAGCAATGCCAGCAACAGCAGACCGAAACCGCCAAGGTAGACAAACAGACTCTGGCGGAACACGTCGCGCTGGGCGTCGAGCAGAGCCGCATCCTCGGCAATGTGGATGGTCAATTCCAGCGCACCGCCGTGATTGGGCACCTCCCAATCGACGCCAATACTATACAAATATATTTTTCCCGCGGCGGATTGCAGCGGTCCGCTGAAATGCTCCTCGCCTTTTTTCAGCACGGTCTCGAACGGCAGGTTCTTGCCGAGCGCAGATGGCGAGCGCCAGTGCTCGGATTTCGTGCCGTCCAGATCGACCGGGCCCACCACGCCGGCGTACAGCCCGGTACCAGGGCGATCGAACGGACCGGGGCCGATTTCCGGCGGCAGCCAGCGCTTCGACCGCGCCACGTCGGAATTCGCGATATAGCTGTACGCGTAGCTTTGCAGACGGTCGTGCAGTGCGCTGAGCAGGGTCTGATTGATGGCCTCGTCCAGCGCAAACCCGGTAAATCCCAGAAACGCAGCCAGCGCGACGCCCGCCGCGAGCAGGGAGCGGGCCTGCAGTGAAAAAGGGCGCGCCGCCACGGCTAGCGACTATTGTTGCGCCTTGACCTGAGCTGCCTCGGTATCGTTGCGCGGAATCGAAAACCGGTACCCGCGTCCGCGCACGGTTTCGATCGGCTTGAGCGTATTGGCCGGGTCGAGCTTGCGCCGCAGGCGGCCGATGAACACTTCGAGCACGTTCGAATCGCGGTCGAAATCCTGCTGGTAGATATGTTCGGTCAGATCCGCCTTCGACACGAGCTCACCGGCGTGCAGAATCAGGTATTCCAGCACCTTGTATTCGTAGCTCGTCAGATCCGCCGGCTGGCCGTTGACGGTAACAGTCTGCGCGGTGGTGTCGAGCACGATCGGCCCGCATTCGAGCACGGGTTTGGTCCAGCCGCTGGCGCGTCGCACCAGCGCGTTGATGCGGGCGAGCAATTCCTCGACGTGAAATGGTTTCACCAGATAGTCGTCGGCACCCTGCTTCAAGCCCTGCACCTTGTCCTGCCAGCTCGAGCGCGCGGTCAGGATCAGGATCGG
>Ga0070666_10000726_pt1 | contig 19972 bp, 13 predicted proteins | sample KBSS23metaG_FD_64677 | JGI IMG/M metagenome (GOLD analysis project Ga0070666, IMG submission 64677) | Switchgrass rhizosphere microbial communities from Kellogg Biological Station, Michigan, USA - KBS S2-3 metaG | ecosystem: Host-associated > Plants > Roots > Rhizosphere > Soil ... | reverse complement strand
ATCGGAGCGTCGGGCGGACTCTCACCGACGAGGAGCCGCCGCCGCGGATCGAACCCCGAGGACGTCGCCCGGAAGATCGCCGCGCGGAAGTCGGGCTCGACCTCCGCGGCGAAAAAGAACGCCACGCCGGAGAGCGTTTCGGGCACGACGACGTGCGCGACCCTGCCCCCGCTCGGAAAGCGAATTTCCTTCGAGCCCGAGACCATCGCGGGAACGATGAAGTCGGAGCGGTTCGCGAGCCGCGCCATGAACCGGCTCGCCTCCCGGGACGGCAGCGCCGATCCCGTCGTCGCCTTCGCGATCCCGAAGGGGAGGTTCGAGTACCCCTCCAGCGAATCGATCTGCCGCCGCACGCGGAGGTTCTCGTCGGGAAGCGCCGATGTCGCCCACTCGGAGAGCAGGCCGTCGGGCGAGGTCAGAACCTTCCCCGCCGCGGGCAACGGAGGTTTCGCGAAAGTCGCCGCCTGCGCGTAGCGCACGAGGGGGACCGCCGAAACGGCCAGGTGCGCGGCGAGCGCCGCTGCGCCGAGCGAAGCCAGAACGCCCCGAAAATCGGGGCTTCCGAGGCAGGAAAGCGCCACCAGCGCGGCACCGATTCCGAGAGTCACTTTTTCGCCCCGGCCCGAGCCCGTCCACGAGGCGACCGACGCGGCGGCGCCGGCCAGGAGCGCGCCTGCCGCCAGATAGCGCATCCGGCCGCCGAACCTCAGTCCGTCCACGCCTTCGGCGGCGAGGACGGAGATGACGAGGAGCGTCAACATCAGGAGTTTCGCCGGATACCGGAACGGGATCGTGGCGTTGGTGAGCGACAGGACGACCGGGACGGCCGCAAAGAGCGCCCAGACGAGCCTTTCGCCGGATCGCCGCAGGGCGAGGAGCCCGAGCGCGGCGAGCAGCAGGATCGGAAGCGAGAGGTAGAGCGTCTGCACGAAGCTCGCGGCCGGAGGAAGCCAGCCGTATCGAGTGAGCGAAGGAGAATGAATGAGCGACGCCAGCTGGCGGAGAGGGATTGCCCCGGCGCCCGCCGAGCGGCGATCGGACCGCAGGATCGTGTCGAGGAGGGGCAGCGCCACGATCGCCCCGAGCAGTCCGCCGGAGAGAATCGCGCCGGCGAGCGAATTCCAGCGGCGAATTTTCACCGTCCAGTCGTCTTCATGTCGCTGCCGGTCGCGGCTCCGCTCGAGGGCGAAGATCGCGATCGCGGCGATCGCCCCGAAAAGCGCGGACTCGGGGCTTCCCGCGAGAATCGCCGCGCCCAGACACGCGGCGAAAGCCGCGCGCTGCTTGCGCGTTCGCAGCCCGCGGATCGCGGCGGCGGCCATTCCCGGGATCCAGACCATTCCCGCGAAGTGGTTCCAGTAGGCGGAGAGCGAGACGGCGAGCCCCGAGAACGCGAAGAGCGACGCCCCCAGGACGGAAGCGGGCCGAGTCGAGCCCCGTTCCCGCAGGAAAAGGAACGTCAGCAGGTAACCAGCCGCGAAATGAAGGAAGAGATAGATCCCCGAGGCGATGCCCGCGTTCCTGGCAAGGAACAGGAGGGCCGGCGGGTAGAAGATCTGATTCTGCCCGTTTCCGATCCACGTCTCGCCGTTGCCGGCAAGCGGATTCCAGAGCGGCAGCTCGTGGCGGGCGATGCGCGCGGCGGTGTACTGGTGGGAGGGGAGGAAAAAGTCACTCTGGTCCCGAAACGAGGGCACGAAACGTCCGGTGAGCGCGGGCCACAGGAAGATCGCGGGGAGGAGCATCGGCAGGAGCGCCAGCGCGCCCGAGATCTTCCAGCGTGTGGCGGAATGCACGGGGGCATTCTAAGCGGGACGGTCGCGCGTCGGGGGGAGAGTCGCGGGTCTCGACCTCCTCACCTCTCCCGGCGGGAGCCTGCGCGCCGAAGCTCTTCCGAGAGCGAAGGAGGGAGGTCGACTCGCCGTAGCTTTCGCGAAGGCGGGGCGGGTGAGGGAAGCCCCCGTGACGCCCGAAAGCTCCCTCACCCGGCCCGCCTACGCTCCTTCGGAGCTGCGGCGTGCCGGCCTCTCGCGCCTGCGTGGCCGAAGTCACTTCGGCGCCGCGGAGGCCCGCGGGGAGAGGCGACTCCGGTGGTTCCGTCGCCACTCGCCACCCGTCGCTCGCGATTCGCCACCCCTGACCCGCGACCATCCCACTCGTGAAATACTCCGGCGCAATGTTCCGCCGCGCTCTGGGTCGCCGGATCCTGCCCAATATCGTGTATTACTGGCTGGCGTGGCCGCTCGCCACCGCGATCTCCGCGACGATCGATCTCAAGTCCCAGTCGGCGACGGCGCGGCTCCCCTGGTCGGACACGTTCCTGATGCTCCTGCGGGCCGAAGTCCTCCTCGCGAGCGACTATTTTTTCGTTGGAGCGGCGCTCGCGGCGACTTCCGTTCTGCTCTTTTCTTCGCTCGCGCTCGTGCGTCGCGAACCGGCGGCCCCTCCGTCCGCCCGGTGGCGGTGGCTCGAGCCGCTCGTCTGCTCGGCGGCGCTCTTTTCCGGAATCGCGTGCGAATACCCGACTGTCCTCGCGCATCCCTTCCTGCTGAGCCTCCGCCCGGCTCCGATCGGGATGGCGATAGCTCTCCTGGCGCTCGTCTCCCTCGGCATGGCGCTGCTCCTCGGAATCCAGTCCGGGGGAGCCCGCGGGGGCGCGGCGTGGGCCGCGGGGACGGCAGCCCTCGTCCTCGTGGCCTGGGGCTTCGGACGGACGCCCGCCGCGCGGCGGAGCTCGCGGACCCCGGCGGGTTCGGTCGTCGTGCTGGGCATCGATTCGCTTTCGCAATCGGACGACCTTTCCGCCCTTCGCCGTTTCACGATGGGAAAAGGAGGGGCCTGGTACACGCACGCCGTCACTCCGGGACTTCTCACGAACGCCGTCTGGACCTCGATCCTCGAGCACCGTCCGGTGCGGGAAACGGGCGTATGGGAAATTTTCATGGCGAACGACTGGTCGAAAGCCCCGTACAGCCTGGTGCGGGAAGCGAAGCGCGCGGGGTTCACGACTTTCTCGTATTTTTCCGACCAGTTCACGACCTATGTCGGAACGGAGGCCGGGTTCGATGTCGATCGGAGCGGCCCGATGGGCTGGCTCCAGCTCGCGACCGCCACGCTCAAGAACGACAGCGTGTTCCTCCCGCTCGTCCTATCGAGGATGCCGCCGCTCCCGGGCGCGCGCACGCCGAGAAATCAATCGGGGACCTTCGCGTTCGATGTCGCGGCGGATCTCGACGACACGCTGACGACGGCCGCAACGACCCTTTCTTCGTCCCCCCCGCGCCCGGGCCGCGCTTTCTCGGCGGGCCATCTCGACTACCTCCACCAGCCGCTCTACCCGCGCTTTTCGGAGCTCGCACCCGCCGAGCGGCGCGTGGTGCTCCGCTCGCGCGTCGAATCCGCCCAGGACTTCAGCGTGGACTGGCAATACCCGAAGATCCCGGGCGACGCACTCGACCTCTATCGCTGGAAGATCGGCCACGTCCAGCGGCTCGTGGCGGAAGCGGTCGACCGCACGCGTTTTCTCGATCCGGCGCTCGGCAACTGTCTCGTGCTCTTCTCGGATCACGGAAATCGAAAAAATCTGGACGAGCGGAATTTCGCCAATCCCGTTTTCTGGAACGTGCTTTTCGCGACGTTCGGCGTAACGGCGCGAGACGCGGAAGCGCCGATCTCGCTCCTCGACATCCCGGAGCTCCTCGGGATTCCCGATCCGTCGCGTCCCGGCCCAGCCGCGCCGGCCGTCCAGTTCGCGGGCATCAACGAACGGGAATCCGCACAGCTCAGCGATGCCTATTTCGTGATGGACGGGCGAATCGTTCCGAACCCCGGCGTCATGGCGGGCATCGGCAGGAGAATCCGCGAATATCGCCCGTTCACGGAAGCGGGCGTTTACTTCCCGGCGCCAGCGCCCTGACCGTCGCCGCCGCACCGGTCTCCCCAAAAAAGAATACCGGCCAAAGGCCGGCGGGAAGGAGCCCCGGTGAGCGCTCGCGAGGGGAGCGCTTCAGTAATCCTTAGTGCTGGGGGCCGTCGGGGTATTGAACGAACGTCCCGTTCGCGTAAACGATATCGGCGTTGAAGTCGGTCGTCGTGCCGCAGGCGGGAGGCCATGACATGACAGCGTCTCGTCCCGGCGAGGCGAGGGCATACGCGAACAGCTGGTTGTCCACGGTGTACTGGAGGGGGTTCTGCCAGCCGTCGGTGGTGGGAGGCTGGGCGATGTAGGTCGGACGAAGCACAGACCACGAATTGGAATTCACGGGCTTCGGAGCCGCATTGGGAAGCACGCTCGGACCGGGGCAGGTAAAAGCCGTCGGATAGGTGCTGTTGTCCGCGTTGTACGCCTCGATCGCCGTCGCGAGCGTGCGGATGTCCGCCATCGTTCTCTTCTGCTTCCCACGCTGGAGGGCGTTCAGGAGATTGGGGATCGCGATCGCCGCGAGGATCCCGATGATCGCGATGACGATCAAAAGCTCGATCAATGTGAAGCCGTGGGACTTTCGCCCGCGAACAATACGTCTCATTCGTCCTCCTTCGAGTAGCAACCTCATGCATAGCAAGCGCCGGACCAATCCAGCCGTCAATAACTCACTTCAATCAAGGTATTTAGGGTAATGGCTCTCCTCCGGTTGACATTTTTTTGAAGGGAAATCGAGCGCTTGCCGACAAAAAAAGAGGCCGGCAATTGCCGGCCTCTTCGTCATCCCTGGAAAGAAAGATCAGTGCTGGGGACCGTCCGGGTACACGATGAACGTGCCGTTGGCATAGACGATGTCGGCGTTGAAGTCGGTCGTCGTGCCGCAGGCGTTGCCCGAGGGAACGGTGATCGCGGCGCCCGTGCCGTCTCGGCCGCCCGAGCCGAGCAGATAGGTCTGGCCGACAGCATTCGTGCCGTAGGACAGGCTGTGACCCCATCCGTCGGTCGTCGGAGGAACGGCGATGTAGGTCGGCTTGAGAAGAGCGAACGAGGCGGTCGTCAACGGCTTGACGGTGGTCGGGAGGTCGGTCGGGCACGCGACAGCCGTCGGGTACGTGTTGTTGTCGACGTTGTACGACTCGATCGCCGTGGCGAGGTTGCGGATGTCGGCCATCGTCCGCTTCTGCTTGCCGCGCTGAAGCGCGTTCAACAGGTTCGGGATGGCGATGGCAGCCAGGATGCCGATGATCGCGATCACGATCAGCAGCTCGATCAGCGTGAAACCAGAATCCTTTTTCCGAAGACGATTCAAAATCATTACTTCCTCCTTATTGTGAAGCTATCTAGCGTTAGAGCAAGTTCCAGACCAGCCGGATATTGCCATAAACTTCTGAATACAATCGACTTATATTTATACGTCGACGCGATGATGACAATATTTGCCAGATCGACAGGAGGCCATTGCCCATTAGTGTTCGCGAATTTGCGTCAACTCCCAGAGCACTTCCCGCATCATGACCATTCCGCGGGTAAAGAAGGGGAGAAACATCCGCTCCTCCTTTCCGTGGCGCCGCGAAGCATCGACCGGGTCGATCTGGAACGGGGTGAAGCCATAGGCCCGGATCCCCCGGGCGCGAAACTCCGCCGACGTCGTCTCCGAAAACGCGTTCACCACCGGGATGACGGGAACTCCCGGATTCGTCGCCGCGATGACCCGACGAATCGCCCGCACGTCCGGATGGTCGAATTCGGAGGCAGATGTCGCCGGCCCCCTTTGCCGGCTGATGACGCGGACGCCGGGCCGAAGGGTCTCGGCCAGGAGGCGCTCAAGGATCGGGCCGGCATCCATCCCCACGGGAAGCGAGACCATGATCGCCGCGTCGAACTTACCGGTCGAATCGTAGCCCGGGAGACGTTCCGCGCCGAACGGCCCCGAGAAAAGAGCGCCGCCGGTGACGAGGCTCAGGTTCTGGAAGGGAATCCACTTCCGCACCTCGGGGTCCTTGAGGAGCTCCGGATGCCGGAACGCGTGGGCGAAGAACGGCGCGCGGAATTCCGCGACCTCGTTGAAGTATTCCTGTACGGCCGGCTCGGGCGCGACGTACATCCCGAGCGGGCGAAAGCGTTCCGGCGCCTTGAGCGCATCCGCCGAATCCGACGAGACGATGGCGAAGGCCTGCCCGCCCTGGGCGATCTCGATTCCCCAGTACCGCGGAATCCCCGCGACGATCTCGGTCAGACCTCCTTCGTTCAGGACGCAATCGATCCCCTCCAGCACGTCGGGCCGGTGAGCGAATATCCAGCGGACGCCGTCCTCCCACCGAAACTCCTCCCCGCACTCCGCCAGCAAGACGACGTCGCGATCCGGCACGACTCGGGAGCGCGCGAGATCGGCGAAGGCGACCATCTGGGCGATGCCGATCGACTTCATGTCGTACGAGCCCCGCCCGTAGAGATAGCTCTGGTGGATTTCCCCGCCGAAAGGATCTCGCGTCCATTCTGCGCGAACGACCGGAACGACGTCGATGTGGTTCAACAGCAGGAGCCCCCGCCCGGGATTCTTTCCTCGAATGCGCGCATAGAGGTTGCAACGATCCTTTTCCGGACAGATCAATTCGGAAGGAATGCCCTCACAATCGAGATACGCCTTCAGAAATTCGGCGCCCGGCCGCTCGTTCCCGGGGGGATCGACCGTGGGAATCCGGACGTAGTCGCGGAGCAGGCGGACGTCGGGATCCTGGAGCCATCGCTCCGGTCGTCGCGCGATTTCCGTCTGCCATTCGGGCAGGGGCGGCGGGCCCGTTTTCCGGCAGCCGGCGGAAAGGAACGAGACGAGCGCCCCAAGGATCACCGTCTGAAAGACCCTACGCCGAAGCATGAACACCCATTCTCCCCAAAAGCACGATCGAAAGGGCGCCGGCAACGGAGACCAGCGCTCCGGCCGAGCCACCCGGAAGCTCCTCTTCCACGCTCACGCGGTGCCGGCCCGGAGGAAGGGCGATCGACGAAAGACACAGGTTCGTCGGGGCGGCGTCCACTGCCGCCCCGTCCACCCGAAAGTCCCGATACGGGAACCAGGCCCGGGGAAAGATCAGCCGCGACGGTCCCCCCGTTTCGGTGTCCACCACGATCCGCTCGCGATCGACCGCCACCCGGATTCGGCCGCCGGAAGTCGGGTACGTCGCGGCACGACCCGTCTCCACGACCGTGACGGAGGCGAGGTCCACCTCTTCATCATGGATCGCGGCATAGGCGGCCGCGGGCCCGTCCACTTCCCTCACCTCGGCGGCCAGCCGGAAGCGAGGCAGCGCGGCCGGATTGACGACCACCCATTTCTGTCCCACGACGGGTCCCGGGACGGAAAAGCCGAAAGGCATGCGTCCGGTCTCGAGAAGCGCGGACCGGGCGGAGAACGCCGCAAGATATCGCGGCAGGCCCTTCCAGAAACCCTGGTCACGATAGATCTGCTGGCGCGCGAGATCCACCCGATAGAGGTCGGAAGCGTCATAGTCCTGGTTGAACGAATAAGGGATTCCGTGCGCCGCCCCGACATCGCTGGTCAGGGCGGCGGAATCCGTCACCCCGAAAAAATAGTCTTCGACCGGGAGGAACCCGAAACGACCCGACTCGTTGACGGCGCGGACGATGCCGGCGGCCGGCGGGGGCGCCAGCGCGTCGCTTTCGCGGCCGGTCGTCACGAACCGGAAATGGAGCGCGCCGAGATTCGCGACGACGAAGAGAAGGAGAGCCGCCGCGGCCGCCGGACGACTCCTCCGGCACGTCCATGCCAGCAGCAGTCCGGCGGCAATCCACCACGCGGCGGCTTCGATGAGCGTTCCGGGCAGCGATCGCACGGCGGCGTCCGCTTCCGCCGGCACCGGAGACCAGGAGCGGAGGACGAGAGCGCGCACGCCGCCCGGAAACAGGATCGGCATCATCGCCGCTATCCCGAGCCCCATCGCGATCCGGGAGAGGCGTTTCGCCCCGGACCCGGCCAACAGCCGATCCACCATCAGGCCGGCCATCATCGCCAGGGAGAGCGAGAAACCGACCATGAATTTTTCCGGGTAACGAAGAGGCACGGGCGAGGCCTGCCGCAGCCATGCGGGGGGCAGGTAGAAACCGGAGACCGCGAGCACGACGGAGGCACCGAGCAGTCCGTAAAGAAACAGCCGACGGCGGGGGCGGCCGCCGATGATCGCGAGTGTCGCGAGAACTCCCGGATAGAGGGTGTTGAAAAACCCCATGCCCTTTCCCGACCAGAGCGACTGACCCCAGGTATCACCGTGACGGACCGCGCTCCCGAAAGGAAACGGAACCAGGAGCTCGAGAAAGCGCCAGAGCGAGACCGACCACATCAGCGCGACGCGCAGGGGAAACCGGCCGATCGCGCGCACCGTGTGGGGCACGAAGAGGAGCGCCGGGACGATCTGGATGCCCGCGAGCAGAACTCCCGGAACGGCGGCGGCCATCAGACGGAGAACGGAGCGGAACGCCGTTCCCGTTTCCGCTCGCTCGACCGTGAGCAGAAGCGATCCCAGAAGCGCCAGCCCGGTCGTGAAGACGTCGCCGACCAGAAGCGACAGACCGAAAACGATCGCGAAGACCGCCGCCGACTTTCCCGACGGGCGCCGCACGAGCCGGCCAGCGCAGACGATGACGAACGGCATGAGGGCGAGCCCTGGGAGAAAGTCCGGATACATGATCTCGGCGAGCGCGGGGCCCGAAAGCGCGAAAGCGATCCCCGCCGCGGTCGCGCCCGCCCGCGACGTTTCGAGGAACCGCGCGAGGAGAAACGCCCCGATTCCGGCGAGCCAGATATGGATCACCGGGAAGAGCTTGAACGCGAGCGGGAATGGAAGAAGCGCCATCAGCATCCGGACCGGGTAGAACGCCCCCGTGTTCGGGTTGGCGGCGAGGGGTCGGCCGAACGAGATCTCCGGGATCAGGAGCGGCACGTGGCCGGAGCGCCAGGCCTCGTGCACCGCTTTCTCGATCGGCAGAAAGAAGGGGATGAGATCGCGACTCACGAACGTCCGCGGCAGGAACAACGGGTCGAAGAAGAGAATCGCGAGGAGAGCGCCGAAGCCCGCCGAAAACGCCAGAACCGGTCGATCGCGGATCATCGCACGGAGAGATGAGGAGACGGAAGTCTGCATCGGCGGCGCGGGTGATAATAAAGGAAATCACGATGACGACGAGCCCCCGCGCCCCCTTTGCGAGCATCTGGCTCGGCGTCGCGATTTTCGCCGCGCTCGGCGCGCGGATCTTCTACGCCGTCGCGCGACCCTTCTGGTTCGACGAGATCTTCACGCTCTGGCTCGCCCGCCGGCCGCCCGCGGGGATTGTCGGAGGGTTGAAGGTCGATTCCGGCCCTCCCCTTTTCTACCTGCTCTCGCACCCCTTCGTGCGTTTCGCCGAGGCGGGGTTCGATCCGCTCGTCCGCCTGCTTTCTCTGGCGGCGATCGCGGCGCTTTTTCTCGCCGAGCGAAACCGGAGGACCTCGGGGGGATGGCGGTTCGTCGTCCTCCTCGCCGCTTCGCCCCTGCTCTTCTTCTATTCGGGAGAAGCGCGGGCCTACGCTCTCCTCGGAGCGCTCTCGTTCCTGCTGTTCCTCGCCACCTGCCGGCTGCGCGGCCGGCGTTCCGTCGCGCTCGCCGCGATCGCCGCCGGGCTCCTCCCCTGGACGCATTACCTCGGCGGCTTCGTGGCGATTTCTTCGATCGCGCTCTCGGCCTCGAAGAGGCGATGGAGGTCCGCCGGCGTCCAGGCGGCATCGATCCTTCCTTTCGTTCTCTGGGTTCCGGTCGCCCTGAAACAACCGGCGGCGGCGCTGGCATGGAGCGAAGAGGGATGGAAGGCCTCCGTTCTCGGAACGCTCGCGGAGTTCGCGTCCTGGGCCCGGCCGGCGCCCTATTTCTCGCGATTCGCCACGCCGGCTCCGTGGATGGGCGCGCTCGCCGGACTCGGTCTCGTCGTCCTGACAGCCGTCGTCGCCCGTAAGGTCCGCTCGGTTCGCGACGCCCTGCTCTTCGCGGGCCTGCCGCTGGCGCTCGCGGCAGCCGCGGGAATCGCGCGGCCCGTGTATTTTTCGGGGCGCACCGAGATGATGGTGCTGCCGGTCGCGCTGTGGGCGTTCGCGCGCGCTTCGCGTCGATCGAGGGCGCTCCAGGCTCTCACGACGGTCGGTGTCGCGGCGGGTGCGATCGTCATCCTGGGAACGCTTGTCGCGCTGCCGGCCACCCCGCCCTACGCCGTCACGGCGGGATTCGTCACTTCCGCCGCGAGAGCGGGAGACGTCGTCGTCGCCTCCGACGCCGACTATCTGCCGCTTCGCCGCGAGGCGGATCGGGGCGCGCTGAAGGGCGGGCTCGTCGGCATCCCGCAGGACATCGAACGCCACCCTGGATGGTTCGAGCCGGGGAAGGTTGCTTCACCGGCGGCAGAGGTGGCTCGACTGGGTCTCGCGCTGCAGGGCATCCCCCCGGGCGGGCGTGTCTTCTTCGCCGTGCCGCCCGATCCCGCCGCGCGCAACATCGTGATGCCGTCCGTGCGCGACGGCCGTCCGACGATCGCCCGTCCGCCCGGGGGCGATTCCGTCCTTGTGCTCGTGAAGTAGGCCAAGACGGATGAAGGCGGGACGGTTCCGGAAATTCCCGTTTTCGGGAGCCGTCAAAGCGACGAAGCCATCTTGCAACCCCGGAAGCCATCGATAGGGGGGAGATTGCTTTGCTTCGCTCGCAATGACGGAATTCGGCGGGAGCGGCAGGCGGCGGCGGACAATACACGAATTCGTCGGGGGCGGGATGGATTCCCCCTTTCGCGGAAATGACAAGGAGCGGGAGAAGGGCGGGAGGGATTCCCGCGTTCGCGGGAATGACCGGGAAGGCGAAAGCTCGCGATTTCTGCGTTCGCGGGAATGACAGAAGTGAGGCCGCCTCCCCGGCCGCTACTCCGCTTTTCGGCCGATCGAAAGGAGCGACATGCCGAAGGAGGGCGGGTTCTTCGTCTCCCGGCGCAGGAACGGCATCAGCAGGGAAAACATCTTGAGCTGCGACTTGGGCAGCACTTTCCGTTTGAGGATCCGGGAGTTCACGTACCACCCGAAGACGCCCGGACGGTTGATGAACCGCGAGCCCTCCGAGACGAAGCCCGCGTCGCGCATCTTCCGTTCGAGCTCCTCGGCCGAATAGCGGCGGAAGTGGTGCAGCTCGCGGTCGAGCGATCCGTAGAGGGACGGCATCGCCGGAACCAGCAGCACCAGTCGCCCGCCCGGCTGGAGGATCTCCCGGATCTGCGCGAGCGTCGTGACGTCGTCCTCGATGTGCTCGAGAACGTTGGCGCACAGCACCGTGTCGAGCTTCTCGGCGCGGAGCCGCTCGACGACTTCCGGGGTCAGCGGAAAGCGGAGCGAATCGACCGTCACGGCCGGACGTTCCCGGAACGTCGCGCGGAGCGTCTCGCAGGCAACCGGATCGAGGTCCGACGCGATGACCCGCTCGCGGTCGGCGAAAAAACGCGTCTGGTTGCCGAACCCCGAGCCGATCTCGAGGATCCGCTTCCCCATGTGGGGATCGAAGAAGTCGTGGAGCCAGCGGTTGTAGCCTTCGAGCTTTCCCATCCGGGCGAGCGTCACGTGGCCCACGTTCCTCGGGTCCTCGACTTCGCGAAACCGGAACTTCAGCATCGTCCAGACGGCGGAGACCGCGTCCTTGAACCCGATCTTCTTTCCCTCGTCGTAGGTGCGGCCGTAGTACGAGATCGGCACCTCGTACACGCGGTATCCGCGGCGCGCGACCTTCGCCGTGATCTCCGGCTCGATGCCGAACCGCGGCGATTCGATCGTGAACGACTGGACGACCTCGCGGCGAAAGACCTTGTAACAGGTCTCCATGTCGGTGAGATTGAGATCCGTCAGCATGTTCGAAATGAGCGTCAGGACGCGGTTCCCGATCGTGTGCCAGAAGTAGAGGACGCGGCGCTCCCCCCCGCCGAGGAAACGCGAGCCGTACACGACGTCCGCTTTCCCCGTGTCGATCGGATGGATCAGCTTCGGATACTCGAACGGGTCGTACTCGAGGTCGGCGTCCTGGATGATGACGATCTCGCCGCGCGCTTCCTGGAAGCCCCGGGCGATCGCGGCGCCCTTGCCGCGGTTCTCCGGCTGCAGGAACACGCGCACGCCGCCCTTGCCGTCGAGCGTTTCGAGGATCTGCCGCGTGCCGTCGGTCGAGCCGTCGTCCACGATCAGGATCTCTTTCTCGATCGCGACGGCCTGGACCTTCGCGACGATCTCCCGGATCGTCTGCTTTTCGTTGTAGGCGGGGATGATGACGGAGAGCTTCATCGTCGATTCGGCGCCGGCAGAATATCGAACTTCGCCCCGCGCCGCCCGCGGGAAGGACCGAGCCCGCGATTCGCGTGCGTCAGGATCAAGGGAGGGAATATACCAGCCCGCGGCGGGATCCTCTCAACGCCCCGCCTCCCGGTAGGGCGCCACGGCTCTCGCCCACGCCGCGCGATCGCTCGGCGTCTCGGCCTCCTTCGCGAGCTCGAGCAGCTCGCCGCGGCCGGGATCGAGGCTCGTGAAGCTCTCGAAGATCCGGGCGCGCGTCAGGCGGTCGTCGAAGGAGCCGCGCGGCGCCGGCCCGGCGAAGATCAGGGCGAAGGCCGCGATGCCTCCCAGCACGGCGAGGATGGACGCATCCCGCCCGGCGAGGAGCCCCCGCAGCGCGAAGGCTCCCGCGACCACTGTCGCCGCCGCGAGAACCGCGACGCCCCCGACGGTGGCCCCGGCGAGCGTCGGGACGAACCACCCGCGGGCCAGCCACCAGGCGGTGAAGAACCGGGGGGCGTTGGCCGGATCCGCGGGATAGAACCAGAAGGTCGAAGTCGAGAACAGGAAGAAGATCGCCGAAAAGACCGCTGCGGCGCCGAAGAGAATGGGCGCGCGCCGCGAATCTCCTGCCGACACCCGGGCGAGCGGCCACGCGGCGAGCAGGAGGATCGGCAGGAGATAGCGGGCGCTCAGGGCCCAGCCGCCGTGCCAGTTCTCGTAGGCGCTCATCGCGATAAAGAGCACGGCCGCTGACGCGAGAGAGAAACGGACCGCGCGGTCTCGCGGGCCTCTCGCGGCGGCCCAGGGAAGAAAGAGCAGGAACGGGGACTGGAAGAGGACGCCCCGCGAGGGCGAGAAGAGAAGGCGCGCCGCTGTCCCGGCCGAAGGGAGCGCGAAGCCGAAAACCTTGTGGCGCGAGAGCTTCGAAAAGGGCGTGTACCACTCGTGCGACGACGACAGATCGAACGGTCCGGCGAAACACCGCGCGTCGTAGAAGCCGAGCAGCATCGCCGGAGGAACAGCGCCGGCGAGAAACGCGGCCGCCCGCCCCGCCGGACGCCGCCAGGCCGCATCCAACAGGAGAAGGACGGCGACGAGCGCGGCGGGGTATTCCGAGAGCACGGCCCAGCCGGCGAGAAAACCCGCGAGCGCGGGATGCCAGCGCTTCTCGATCGGGCGGTGAAGGCATTCGAAGGCGAGATAGAGGAGCGATGCCGTCCACGCGTGCGAGAAGAATGACCGGGCGTAGACGAGAAGCGGCGTCCCGAAGGCGACGGCGAAGAGGATCGGCGCCACCCAGGCCGGATCGGCGGCGACGCGTCTCAGACGCCCCGCGAAGACGGCGAGCGCGGCCGAACAGAGAAGCGTCACCGTCCCGAGGCGCAACAGGAAGAAGATCGGCGTCGCGTTTTCCGGCCGAACCGGTCCGGTCACCGAGCGCACGAGCGCGTAGATCGGCACCGCCGCGAAGGAGAGCCCCGGCGCCTTGTTCGAGAAGAATCGTCCGCGGTAGACCGACTTGTCCTCGTGATCGCCGAGCTCGGCGAGCTCCGCGCCGATCGAGAAAGTGCCCCGCTCGACGATCGACACGACGAGCTCGAATCGACTAAGCTCGTTCGGACTTTGAGCGAACTCGCCGGCCTTTCCCCGCGGGAAGAGATTCACGCAGAAGACTGAGACGAATGCGAACGCCGCCAGAACCACCCCCGTCGCCCGGCGGGAAGAGCGTTCCTCTTCAGAGTTCGTCAAACGCCGCCTATTCTAAGGAAAAGCCTCCCGTCCGGCCGCCCGATCTCCGGCAGGGGAAGGTCGTCGTCGTCATGCCGGCCTACAACGCCGAGAAGACCCTCGAGCGGACGCTCGCCGACGTGCCGCCCGAATGGGCGGACGAGATCCTGCTCGTGGACGACGCCTCGCGCGACGGCACCGTCGCGCTCGCCCACCGGCTCGGGCTCCGGGTGGTCGTGCACCCGAAGAACCGCGGCTACGGGGCGAACCAGAAGACCTGCTACCGGGAAGCGCTCGCCTCGGGCGCCGACGTCGTCGTCATGGTGCATCCCGACCACCAGTACGACCCGCAGGTGATTCCCGACCTCGTCGCGCCGATCCTTCGGAACGAAAGCGACGCCGTGTTCGGGAGCCGCATGCTGGGCGGCCGCCCCCTCGAAGGCGGAATGCCGCGATGGAAGTACTACGCCAACGTCTTCCTCACGGCGTGCGCGAACGTCGTGTTCCTGCGCTATTTCACGGAGATCCACAGCGGACTGCGCGCCTATTCGCGCCGATACCTCGAGGCGGTCCGGATCGACGCGAACTCGGACGACTTCATCTTCGACACGCAGATCATCGCCCAGGGCGTCGCGCGCGGCCTGCGCTTCCTCGAAGTCCCGATCGAGACGCGCTATTTCGACGAGGCCTCTCAGATCGGATTCCGCCGCTCCGTGCGCTACGGGTTCTCGATCCTCGGCGTGCTCGCCGAATACAAGCTCTTCGCGTGGGGCGTGCGCAAGAGCGCGATCTTCCGGTGAAGAGAACCGCTCTCGTTCCGGCCGCCGTCCTCGGCGTCTTCCTCCTTCCCCTCCTCCCGCTCCTCGCCGGCGCGCGGCTCCTCGTCTTCCGCGACGCCTTCATCACGCACCTTCCCTTCGCGCAGGTCGCGCTCGCCATGGAAAAACGGGGCGTGGCGCCTTTTCTCGATTTCACCGCCTCGAACGTCCAGCCCCTGCTTTCCGATCCGAACACGGTCGCGCTCTATCCGACGCACCTCCTGTACCGGATTCTTCCCGTTCCGATCGTCTTCAACCTCCACCTCCTTCTCCACGTCGCGTGGGCTTTCTTCGGCGCGGCGCTCCTCGCCCGGCGTCTCGGCGCTCCGCGGCCGGCGTCGTGGATCGGGGGCGCCGCCTACGCGTTCTCGGGGCCGTATCTCTCCTATGCCTCCGCGTTCACGAACGCGGCGGCGGCGGCGGCGTGGGCCCCGTGGGCGCTCGCGGAGGCCGTCCGACTCGCCCGCGGCACGGATCAACGGGCCCGCGCCGCGCTCGCGCTGGGAACCGCGCTCGGCCTGCAGCTCCTCGCCGGCGAGCCCGCGATCTCCGCCTGGACCATGTTCGCGTGCGGGATTCCGTTCGCCTTCGCGCTCCTTTCGGCCGGCGGAAGGGAGAGGGTTGCCCGGACCTTCGTCCCCGCCATCGCGGGCGGATTCCTCGGCCTCTGCATCGGCGCGCCGCTTCTCCTCGCGACGCGGGCGGCGCTCCCTTACTCGTTCCGGGGAGAGCATCTCTTCTCCCGCGAACAGTTCAACGCGGCGGCCAACGTGCCCGTTCGGGCCGTCGAGAGCGTCCTTCCGCTGGTTTTCGGCGCACCCCGGCCCGTCGCGTCGGGCACGTTCTGGGCGTTCTCCTGGTTCGATTCGCTCCAGCCCTATCTCTACTCGCTGAACTTCGGCCTGGCTCCCCTGCTCCTCGTGCTGGCCGCGCTCTCGATCGGCGCGTTTCGGAAGTCGCGGATCGTCCGGGCGCTCGCCGGGGCGACGATTCTCTTCGCCCTGCTTTCTCTCGGGTTCCGCACGCCGCTCTTCGAGCTCCTCTACGCGATCCCCGCGCTCCGCCATTTCCGTTACCCGATCAAGTTCGCTCTACCGATGGCCCTCGGCCTCTCCTCGCTCGCGGCGCTCGCGGCCGGGCAATGGGCCGAAAGAGAGAGGGGCCGGAGAGTCCGCGCGCTCGCCGTCCTCTTCGCCGCCCTCCTCGCGGCGTCGGCGGCCGTCTTCACTTTCGCCGAGGCCGGGATCGGCGCCGCGCTCGCCCCGGCGTTTCGCGGCCTCGTCTTCGGCCCCTCGCAGGTCCTGCCGGGAATCGCCGCGATCGTCCGGCGCGACGCGGCCTGCGGGATCGCGGCCATGGCGATCCTCTTCGCGGTGTTCGGGAAGGGGCGACTCCGGCGGTTCCGGCTTCCCGGAATGCTCGCCGCGACACTCCTGACGCTCGTGCCCGCCGGCTGGCCGCTCTTCGTCTCGGTCGACGCCCGTGCCTACCAGGCGCCGCCCGGGGCGGCCGCGATCGTCGCGGGACCCGGCCGGACGTGGATCGGGAACATCCCGGAGTTCACCGTCTCGAAATTCGGCACCCGGCATTCGCTCGGACGCGACGACATCGGGGAATTGATCCTCGCCGGCCGCCGCGAGCTCTGGCCGCTCACGGGCGCGCCCGAAGGAGTTCGCTACGCCTACGACAAGGATCCTGACGGCTCCTACGGCTTCGTGGATCGGGTCTTCTTCGAAGCGGTCGGACAGTCGCCGCCGGAGGCGCGCTCGCGGCTCCTCCTCGCTTCCTCGACGCGCTTCGTCCTCGCCGGCGAAGAGGAGATCCTGCCGGGGTTCCATCGGCGCGCGCGACTCGAGGTTTCGGGCCGCCGGGTGGACATCCGGGAAGCGGACCGGCCGGTTCCCGTGATTCGAGCGGCGGGGCGCGTGTTCCGCCGGGCATCGCTTTCGGGCGCCGTCGAGCTCGTCGGCTCGCCGCGCTTCGATCCGGCGACCGACGCCCTCCTGCGGGGAGCCGATGCGGACCCGCCGGCCGCCTCTCCCGCCCCCCGACTGCTCGATGCGCGCGAGGAAGGGAACGGTTTCACCGCCGAGCTGGAATCGAACGCGCCCTCCGTCGCGGTTTTCGCCGCGACGTACTTTCGTTCCTGGAGGGCGACGCTCGACGGCGCGCCGGCCGAAGTCGAGATCGCCAACGGAAGCTTCTGCGGGGTCCGGGTGCCGCCGGGCCGCCACCGCGTGGCGCTCTTCTACGACGAGGGGCCGTTTCGCGCGGGAGCGGCGCTCTGCGTGGCGGCGAGCGCCCTCGCGCTCCTCATGGCGGGGTTCCTCCGGAGGAGACCACGCCGCCTCTTCCCGGCAGCGTGATCGGGACGATCGCGCGCGCCGGGAGCGTCGAGAGCCTCGCGCGCGCCTCGCCGGCGAGCGTCTCGAGCGGCACGAACGCCGCGCCGCGGCTCTTCCAGTCGTCGATCAGGTTCCCGAACCACTCGAGGTAAGGCCCGCCTTCCACTTCCGTGTGGATGCTGTGGACCGCGTCCCCGCTCGCGGCCCCGGCGAAATGGGCGCGGAGGGCATCCCCCGCGGCGAGCGCGGGGTCGCCCAGCTTCTCGTCGAGCGTCGGGAGCGTCGAAGGGATTTCCGGAATCGCCGATCTCGCGCCGCCGACGAGCGGCACGAAGGGATCGCCATCCCGCGTGTCCGACGTGTAGAACAGCGGATATTTCTCGCGCTCGGCGAGGTAGCTCTCGGAAACCGTCCAGCCCGGGCAGGCGGACGCTCGGGCTTGAGTCCCGAAGATGTCGGCGTACGCGTCGTGCAGGCGGCGATACTCGGTCGCCACGCGCTCCGGTTTCCAGCGAGGAAGGCCGTCATGCCAGGCCACGTGGTCCCACGCGTGAAGGCCGGTTTCGTGCCCCGCGGCGGCGACGGAAAGAATCTCCGCCCGGCACGAGCGGCCAATGACCGGGGCGGGCAGGAGCGTTCCCGAGAGCATCGTCCGGAGCGGATAGAGCGAGGTCGCCCGGGAGCGGAGCATCTTTCGGAGAAATCCCTTGCGCGTGAAGACCCGCAGCGCCGCCCGACCGGAATTGTCCGGTCCGAGCGAAAAGAAGAACGTCGCGCGGATGCCCTTGCGGTCGAAGAGCTCGAGCAAGCGCGGAATCCCCTGCCGCGTCCCTTCCGCGGTGTCGCAATCGACCTTGAGCGCGATGCGGAGGGTCATGCGATGCGCCTCGGAGCTCTCATCCGCCAATTAACGCGCGAAAGCACGACCGAACCTCGACCGAGATTTCTCGTCGCTTCGCTTCTCGAAATGACAGTCCTCGCCCGCGTTCCCGTGGGCGTTCAGGGCGACTTTTCATCGGTCACGATGAGGCGCGGCGAGACCCGAGCCAGAGGGGATGCGGGCTGCCCGCGCCCGTCCTTGATCGCACAACGCAAACTGCTCCCCCGATGAGGCGCGGTCAGACGGGTCGTGTCGTCCGCGCCTAGCAGCCTCTGCGAGCGAACGTCTCAGTTGCCTCAACGATGAGGCGCGGCGAGGCGCGAGCCAGACGAGCGCGCACAGACCGAGGCGCCCGAAGGCGTACTCGTGACGTACGTCGAGGGCGCCTCGCGTCGAGCACGCTCGTATCGCTCGATGCATCGTCCGCGCCCGCCCCTCAAGGCACCGGGGGTTTGCGGCCCGTCAGATAAAAATCCAACGTCATCTGCAGCGCGGTGTCGAAATCGACCTTCGGCTGCCAGCCGAGGATCTCCCGGGCTCTCCGGATCGACGGGACGCGCGTGGCGATGTCCTGGTAGCCGGGGCCGTAGTAATCCCCTGCCGAGACTTCGACGATCTCCGTCCGGCGGCCGATCTCCTCGTATCCCGGGTACCGGCCGACGGCGTCCTTCAACTTGTGGGCGAGCTCGCGGATCGAGATGTCGCTGTCGGGATTGCCGAAGTTGAAGATGCCGCCGTTGGCCTTCTCCTCGTTGGCGATCACGCGCATCAGGCCGTCGATCCCGTCGCTGATGTAGGTGAACGAGCGCCGCTGCGCCCCGCCGTCCACCAGCTTGATCGGCTCCCCGTACAGGATGTTGTGGAGGAACTGCGTCAGGACGCGCGAGGAGCCTTCTTTCGGAGAATCGACGTTGTCCAGATTCGGCCCGAACCAGTTGAAGGGGCGGAAGAGCGTGAAGCGCAGGCCTTCCGATTGCCCGTAGGCCCAGATCACGCGGTCGAGGAGCTGCTTGCTGCACGAGTAGATCCAGCGCTGCTTCTGGATCGGGCCGTACACGAAGTTCGACGTCTCCTCGTCGAACTCGGGATCGGCGCACATCCCGTACACCTCCGAGGTCGAAGGGAAGATGACGCGCTTCTTGTAGCGCACGCATTGCTTGATGACCCGGAGGTTCTCTTCGAAGTCGAGCTCGAAGACCGCGATCGGCTGCCGCACGTAGGTCGCGGGGGTGGCGATCGCGACGAGCGGCAGGACGACGTCGCTCTTCTTGATGTGGTACTCGATCCACTCCTTGTTGATCGCGATGTCCCCTTCGAGGAACTGGAAACGCCGGTCGGAGAGAAACGGCTCGATCTTGTCGCTCGCCATGTCGAGGCCGAAGACCTCCCAGTCGGTCGACCGCAGGATGCGCTCCGTGAGGGCGTTCCCGATGAACCCGTTCACGCCCAGGATCAGGACCTTCATCGGGCCTCCTGTCGCGCAATCCACTGCGCGGCGGTCATCTCCGGCCCGCCTTCGGGCTGGAGCACGAGAATTTCGAGATAGCGGTCGTCGCCGCAGCAGACGAAGAGACGATCCTTCTCCACGTTGATCTGCCCCGGGTAGGCGTCGTGGACGCTCAAGCCCGGAAGACGCGTCTTCCAGATGAACGTCTTCCCTCCGAAAACGTCCGTGTGGGCCCCGGGGAATGGGCGCGTCACGGCGCGCACGAGGTCGTGCACGCGGGGCGACGGACGATTCCAGTCGATCGCGCCGTCTTCCGGCGTGCGCCTCCCGCGGTAGAAACCGTCCGCGAGATTCTGGGCGCGGCGGGGCGCCGTTCCCGCCTCGAGCGCGTCGATCTGCCGGGCGAGGACCTTCACCGCGGCGTCCGTCACGCGCTTCTGCACGTCGAGGGCGGTGTCGTCCGGCCCGATCGGCACGCTCTCCTGATCGACGATCGG
>Ga0070666_10000725_pt1 | contig 19973 bp, 13 predicted proteins | sample KBSS23metaG_FD_64677 | JGI IMG/M metagenome (GOLD analysis project Ga0070666, IMG submission 64677) | Switchgrass rhizosphere microbial communities from Kellogg Biological Station, Michigan, USA - KBS S2-3 metaG | ecosystem: Host-associated > Plants > Roots > Rhizosphere > Soil ... | reverse complement strand
GTGGCGCACGCCTCGGCGAGCCGCTCGCTCGACTTGATGCCGCGCGCCCCCAGAGCGCCGACGCGGTGGACTCCGAGGTTCACCGGCAGGTAGATGTCCGTTCCCCCGAGCGCGGACGGGAACGCGGCGGAGTTGCCCTGCTTCCACGCGAGCTCGGCGAGGTCGTTCCGCGCTTCCGCGCCGGCCGTCGTGGCGGCGGGAGCGAGCGCGCCGTCCTGGCCCGGAACGAAGATCACGACCTGCTCGGCGAGCAGCGCCTGACGGAGCCGGTCGGCGGCGACGCCGAGCAGCGTCTCGCGGTTGGTGTCGGCGAGGAATCCCTGCGAGAGGTGCGTGAGCGCCACGAGGTCCCGCCGCTCCGCCTCGAGCTGGACGAGCCGGCGGCGCGAGAGCGCCGAGAGCCGGCCGATCAGCAGTCCCGAGACGAGGAAGACGACGAGCGCGGTGACGTTGCGCGGGTCCTGGATCGTGAACGTGTAGAGCGGGGGGAGGAAGAAGAAGTTGAAGCCGATCGTGGCGAGGATCGCCGCCACGACGCCGGGGCCGCTCTGCCAGACCGAGGCGCAGAGGAAGACCGCCAGCAGCAGCAGCAGGGCGACCGAGGCCTCGGTCAGGTTGGGGAACATCTTCAGGACGGCCGTGGTCGCCGACACGACGACGACCGCCGCGGGATAGCCGATCCAGAGGGGAGCCCGCTTCACGGCTGCGATTCTATCGGTCAGGCGATGAACATCGCGTCGCCGAACGAGTAGAAGAGATAGCCCTCCCGGAGCGCCTCGGCATAGGCCGCCAGGATCCGCTCCCGCCCGGCGAGCGCCGACACCAGCATGAGGAGCGTCGAACGGGGCAGGTGGAAGTTCGTGAGCAGCGCGTCGACCGCGCGGAACTCGAATCCGGGCGTGATGAAGAGGTCGGTCGAGAAGCGCAGGTCGTCGACGCTCTCACCCTCGAGGGGTCCGAGAAGCCGGATCGCGGCCTCCAGCGACCGCGCGACGGTCGTGCCGACGGCGACGACGCGGCGGCCCTCGCGCCGCGCCCGGACGAGAGCGCGGATCGTCTCCACCGGGATGACGACGTCCTCCGCGGACATCGCGTGGCCTCCCGTGTCCTCGGCGGTCACGGGCTTGAACGTCCCGGCGCCGACGGCGAGCGTCAGGTCGGCGATGGTCACGCCCCGCGCCCGGATCGCGTCCAGGATCTCGTTGGTGAAGTGCAGTCCCGCGGTGGGCGCGGCGACGGCGAGCGGCTGCCGCGCGAAGACGGTCTGGTAGGCGGCGCGGTCCGCGGGACGGTCGGGCGCGCCGGCCTCGCGGCGGATGTACGGGGGAAGGGGAGTCCGGCCGATCCGATCGAGCAGCGCGGGATCGAGCGGCCGGTCGAAGACGACGGTGCGCTCGCCGCCGGCGGGCTCGACGGCTTCGACGCGCGCGGTCAGGCCTTCCTCGAAGCGGAGGATTCGGCCGGGCTTCGCGCGCCGGCCCGGCTTCGCGAGCGTCCTCCAGCGTCGGGCATCGTCCTCCGCCCGGAGCAGGAAGATCTCGACGAGGCGGTCCTCGGCGTCCTTTCCGTAGAGCCGCGCCGGACGGACGCGCACGTCGTTGCGAACGAGCAGGTCTCCCTCGCGAAGCAGCCGCGGGAAATCGGCGAACCGCAGGTGCGCAATGGAGTCCGGGCCGCTCGCCGACGCGCGAGGCAGGACGAGGAGCCGGCTCTCCCCGCGGGGCCTCGGCTCCTGCGCGATCCGATCGACCGGCAGCTCGTAGTCGAAGAGCGCGACGCGCACGTGTTACGGAAAGTAACACGCGGGCATGGAAGGCGCGGGCGGGGCGCCGCCGCCTCCGGCCGGAGGTCTCCCGCCGTCAATCGCTTACGGCGGCCACGCCCGAACGGGTACGGCCTTTGCGGTTAAGGGGAATCGCAACAGGAGGAACCCTTCGATGGAATCCGCCAGCTGGTCGCTGAGGCTCGCGCTCGCCATCATGATCGCGAGTTTGATCTGGGCCGGAGCGATCGCGCTCACGAACCGAGTCGTCGCCGGCCGCGCCGGGACAATGCCAACGGACGCGATCGCTCGCCGTACCGTTCCCGCCGGTTCGCACGCGGCTGCCGCACGCTAGCCGTCGTGTAACCTCCCGGCGTGGCCGGCGACTATCCCGAGGGGCGGGGCCGCGTCCGGATCGAGGCCGCGGGAATCCCGATCGAAGGCGTTTCGATCGCGGGCCACGAGTCCTTCTACAAGCTGCCGGGCTTCCGCACGCTGCTCGAGTTCGGGCGGGCGCCGGAGGACGTGCTCGGCTACTCCACGGTGTGCGTGTCGCACGGGCACCTGGACCACATCGCGGGGCTCGCGCACTTCGCGTCACGCCGGCGGCTCCAGGACCTGCCTCCCGCGCGGGTGTTCCTCCCCGCGGAGGCCGTCGATCCGGTGGCCCGCTGGGTCGCGGCGTGCGAGGAGCTCGAACGGATCGCGTACCGCCTCGAGATCGTTCCGGCTCGGCCGGGCGACCGCGTGCAGCTGCGCAACGACCTCGAGCTGAGCGTCCTGCCGGGGCGCCACCGCGTGCCGACGGTCGGCTATCTCTTCTCCGAGCTCCGGCACAAGCTGCGCGACGAGTTCGCGGGGCTGGCGGGCGAGGAGATCGCGCGGCTGCGGTCACAGGGGACCGACGTGACCCGGCGCGAGGAGGTGCCCCTGCTCGCGTACCCCGGCGACTGCAGCGAGGAGATCTTCGACGCGGCGCCGCAGCTCTTCGCCGCGCGCGTGTTGCTGCTCGAGTGCTCGTTCCTGTTCCCGGAGGATCGCGACCGCGCGCGGGAGTACGCGCACATCCACCTCGACGACCTGCTCGCCCGCGCGGATCTCTTCCGCAACGAGGCGATCGTGCTCACGCACTTCTCGCAGCGGTACCGGCCCGACGAGATCCGGGACGTACTGCGCGCGCTGCCGGAGGCGCTGGCCGGGCGGGTCACCGCGTTTCTTCCGCCGTATGATGGTCGCGACGTTGTGGGGTAGTTGAGCTGGTACAACGTCCGGCTGTTAACCGGAAGGTCGGTGGTTCGAGTCCACCCCCCACAGCCAACACGTCGCCCTCGCGGCTCGCGCTGACGCGCTCGACCGCTGCGGGCTCCCGCATCGCGAACCTCCTCCCTCCCTTCGGTCGGGAGACTATTCGCGATGCGACCGGGGCCGATGCGCCGAGATCCGCGGCTCGCGCTGACGCGCTCGACCCACGTCGCCCTCGCGGCTCGCGCTGACGCGCTCAACCGCTGCGGGCTCCCGCATCGCGAAGCTCCTCCCTCCCTTCGGTCGGGAGACTCTTCGCGATGCGACCGGGGCCGATGCCGTCGACTCCGCGGCTCGCGCTGACGCGCTCGACCGCGACGGGAGCGCTCGATGTTCAGGTTGTTCTTGGCGGATACTCTTCGCGCCGCAAGAAGATCGCCGATTCGGATTACGGAGGTCTGATGGGACTCAGTTCGCTTTCGTGAGCTTGCTCTCCAGAAGGGTCCGAAGCTTCTCGAACGCGATCGGCTTCGCCATGTGGGTGTCGAAGCCGGACTCGACGGCCGCTTGGAGGTCCGCCGTGGAGGCGTGGCCGGTGAGCGCCACGAGGTAGATCCCGGAGGGGCCCAGAACGCTCCGGATGCGCCGGGCGACCTCGAAGCCGTTGACGTCGGGCAGGCCGATGTCGATCAGCGCGACCCGGGGCCGCGGGCGCGCCTCCATGCACCGTTCGATCGCCTGGTGACCGTTCTCCGCGAGCTCGACCCCGTGCCCCCAGTCGACGAGGATCTGCCGCAGTCCCTCCCTCAGGTCGCCGTTGTCCTCGACGATCAGGATGGGCGCGGCCTCGGCGGCCCCGGGGGTGTGCCCGGCCTCCTCCGCGTCGGAGAGAGGCTCTCCCGCGGCGAGCAGGGGTCTTTGCGCCGGCTCTCCCGGCGGCGCGGCCCGGCGCACGACGCGGTCGATCGCGGCGACGAGCTCGACCGGCTCGAACGGCTTGGCGATGTGCAGCTGGAAGCCGGCCGAGAGGGAACGGATCCGGTCCTCCTCCCGCGCGTAGGCGGACACGGCGATCGCGGGAATCGACGCGAACCGAGCCGGCGCGGAGGTCCGAAGGCGCCGCAGCAGCGCGTAGCCGTCTTCGCCCGGCATGCCGATGTCGCTGACCAGCACGTCCGGCGCGGCGGAGGCGAGCGATTCCATCGCGTCGGCGGCCGAGCCGACGGCGGTGACCTCGGCGCCCGCGAGGCGCAGGATCTCCGCCATCAGCTCCCGGCTGTCCCACTGGTCCTCGACGAGCAGCGCCCGCACTCCCTTGAGGCGGATCTCCGAGCGGACGGGCCGGCGCGCCTCGGGAAGGCCGGCCGGCGCCGGCGACCCGGAGCTCTCGAGGCCGATCGCGACGCTCGGAAGGCGAACGACGAACCGCGAGCCGAGGCCGGCGCCCGCGCTCTCCGCGGCAATCGCCCCGCCGTGGAGCTCCGTCAGGTGACGCGCGATCGCGAGGCCGATCCCGAGCCCGCCGTGGGCCCGGCTGGTCGAGCTGTCGGCCTGGCGAAAGCGGTCGAAGGCCTGCGCGAGGAACTCCGGCGTCATGCCCTGCCCCGTGTCCTTCACCGCGATCTCGAAGTCGCCGCCGTCGCGCCGCTCCAGGGTGACGTCGACGCCGCCGTGCGCGGGCGTGAACTTGATCGAGTTCGAGACGAGGTTCCAGATGATCTGCTGGAGCCGGTCCGGATCGCCCACGATGCGGTCCGAGGCGCCGCCGAGCCGGTTCTCGAAGCTCAGGCGGATCTCCTTGCCGCCGGCCGCGGGCCGCATCGACTCCATCGCCGCCTCGATCACCTCGGTCAGCGACGTGGGCTGGACCTGGAGACGGAGCTTGCCGGTGATGATCCGGGAGACGTCGAGGAGGTCGTTGATGAGCTTCGTCTGGGCCATGACGTTGCGCTCGATGACCTCGAGACCGTCCATCACGCGCCGGGGACTGCGGCGCTCCGCGCGCAGGAGCCGCGTCCAGCCGAGGATCGCGGAGAGCGGGGTGCGCAGCTCGTGGGACAGCGTCGTGAGGAACTCGTCCTTCATCCGATTGTCCTCGCGCGCCTCCGCGTTGAGCGCGTTCTCGAGGGCGATGGAGCTCATCTGGGCGAACTGGGTCAGGATCGCCTCGTCCTCGGCCGAGAAGTCGCCGTCGTGCTTGCCGACGAGCTGGAGCAGCCCCATGGGGCGGCCGTCGCGGCCGGTCAGCGGCGCCGCCAGCCAGCCGGCACCGCGCGCCTCGGGGGACAGGAGCCCGTCCCACTCGCCGCCCGCGTCTCCCGCGGGGACGCGCAGGATCCCGCGCGCCGAGGAAAGCAGCCGCAGCAGACCCGCGCGGTCGCGGACCGCAAACTGCTCTCCCTTCTCGCGCCAGCCGGCCGAGAGCGACACCGCCGCGCGGGGAGACGACCACTTCTGATCGGGCGCGGCGAGGACGGTCGCCTGCTCCCCGTTCAGGATGTCCCGCGCGAGATCCGCGACGACCTGGATCATCTGGTCGAGCGAGAGCGCGGAGTTGATGGCGAGCGACGCCTGCGTCAGGCGATGCAGCTGCGCCGCGCGGCGCGCGAGGATGTCGGCCTGCAGCTTGACCTGCACCGTCTTGCGGTAGAGCTCGACGAAGACCGTGACCTTCGTCTTCAGGACCTCGGGGTCGACCGGCGCCAGGATGTAGTCGACGGCGCCGAGGGAGTAGCCGCGCGCCGCGTGCGTGTCGTCGGGAAAGGACGTCACGAAGATGATCGGCGTGTGCTCGGTGTTCTTGCGCTGGCGGATCAGGGACGCCGTCTCGAATCCGTCCATCCCGGGCATGTGGATGTCGAGGAGGATGACCGCGAACTCCTGGCGCAGCAGGAGGCGCAGCGCCTCGCGCCCGGATTCCGCGGTGAGGACCTCGACCGGCAGCTCGGAAAGCACCGTCGAGAGGGCGAGGAGCTTGCCCGGGTTGTCGTCGACCGCCAGGATGTGGATCGCGTCGTCGGCGCGCATCGCTTCCTCGCGCTCAGCGGTAGAGCCACGACCGGAGCACGGAGAGCATCTGGTCCGTGTCGACCGGCTTGGCGAGGTAGTCCCAGGCGCCGGCCTGGAGGGTCTTCTCGCGGTCTCCCTTCATCGCCTTCGCCGTGACCGCGATGATCGGAAGGTCGTCGTGCCGTCCCGTCTTGCGGATCGCACGCATCGTGTCGTAGCCGTCCATGTCCGGCATCATCACGTCCATCAGCACGGCGTCGATGCCGGGCGTGCCCTGGAGCTTGGCGATCGCCTCCTTCCCCGTCTCCGCCGAGATCACGTTCATGTGCTGGCGTTCGAGGACGCTCGTGATCGCGAAGATGTTGCGGATGTCGTCGTCGACGATGAGCACCTTCTTGCCGGCGAGCACCTCGTCGGTCGCGTAGAGTCGCTCGATGCGGGCGCGCTGCTCCTCCGTGAGCGCGCCGATCGGGCGGTGCAGGTAGAGGAGCGTCTGGTCGACGAGCCGGTCCAGGGAGCGCACGGGCTTCACGCCCACCGCGCGGCAGAGCCGGTCGAGCTTCTCCCGGTCGGCCTCCGAGAGACCGACCTCGGAGTAGGAGAGGACGACCGGGATCCGGCGCCCCGAACACTGGCGGACGATCTCCTCCAGGAGCTCGAGGTCGATCGTGGCCGACTCGCCCACGTCGAGCACGACGCAGTCGAAGGCGCCGTCGCCGAGCGCGGCGAGCCCGTCGCGCAGCGCGGGGATTTCCCGGTGGCGAAGTTGTCCGTCGCCGAGCGCGCCGAGGATGCGCGCGCGCTGGCCGCCGTCCGGACACACGACGAGGAGCTGGCGCTCGGTGCGGTCGAGCGTGCGCCGGATCTCGCCGAAGGCCTGGTCGAGCGCCTCCCGGGTCTTGATCGGCTTCTGCAGCGCGCCGATCGCGCCGAGCGGGAACGCCCGCGCGGTGTCCTCCTCGGTGGTGATCACGTAGATGGGGATGTGGCGCGTGGCCAAATCGCCCTTGAGGCGCGAGAGCACCCGCCAGCCGTCCATCACCGGGAGCTGGATGTCGAGCGTGATGGCGTCGACGTGCGGCACGCTCCGGACGAGCGACATCGCGTCGGCGCCCTTCGTCGCCACGACCGCCTTGAACCCGTTCTCATGGGCGAGGTCGACGAGGAAGCGCGCGAAGTTCTCGTCGTTCTCGACGACGAGCAGGACGCGGTCCTCGGCCCGGATGAGCTCCCGATCGTCCGGAAGCTCGCCGAGGTCCGCCAGCCTCTCCGGCGCCGCGTGCACGGCGTCCACGTCGCTCATGACCGAGACGATGTGGGACTGCGGCTCGAGTCCCTTCACCGCCACGGATGCGCTCTGAGGAGGCGCGTAGACCTCCGGGATGTAGAGCGTGAACGTGCTGCCCTGTCCCGGAACGCTCGTGAGGCGGATCTCGCCGCCGAGGAGCCGGGCGATCTCGCGGCTGATGGCGAGGCCGAGCCCGGTGCCGCCGTACTTGCGGCTCGTGCTGCCGTCGGCCTGCTGGAACGCCTCGAAGATGATCTGCTGCTTGTCGCCCGGAATCCCGATGCCCGTGTCGGAGACGGAGATCGCGACGACCGACGCGGCCCGGTTGAGCGACTCGAGTTCGGGGCCCCAGCCCTCGGACGCCCGCTCGACGCGCAGGGAGACGCGGCCGCGCTCCGTGAACTTGAACGCATTCGAGAGGAGGTTCTTGAGGACCTGCTGGAGCCGCTTCGCGTCGGTGACGAGCGAGCGGGGCATCGACCGGTCGGACTCGAGAGAGAACTCGAGCTTCTTCGCCTCGGCCACGTGCCGGAACGTGCGGTCCACGTAGTCCAGCAGCTCGTTGAGCCGCAGCTCGCCGACGTCGACGACGACCGTGCCCGACTCGATCTTGGAGAGGTCGAGGATGTCGTTGATGAGCGCGAGGAGGTCCTTCCCGCTGGCGTGGATCGTCTTCGCGAACTCGGTCTGCTTGCCGGTGAGGTTGCCGTCCGGGTTGCGCGACAGCTGGTCGGACAGGATCAAGAGGCTGTTGAGCGGCGTGCGGAGCTCGTGGGACATGTTCGCCAGGAACTCCGACTTGTACTTGGAGGTCAGCGTCAGCTGACGCGCCTTCTCCTCCAGCGCCTGGCGGGCCTGCTCGACCTCCTGGTTCTTGCGCTCGACGTCGACGTTGCGCTCGGCGAGGAGCGCGGCCTTCTCCTCGAGCTGCTGGTTGGTCTGGCGCAGCTCCTCCTGCTGGGACTGGAGCTCCCCGGCCAGCGACTGCGACTGCGTGAGCAGGTCCTCCGTGCGCGTGTTGCTTTCGATGGTTTGCAGCACGATGCCGATCGACTCGGTGAGCTGGTCGAGGAGCGCCTCGTGGGCCGGGCTGAAGCGCTTGAACGCGGCGAGCTCCAGCACGCCCTTGACCTCGCCCTCGAAGAGGACCGGCAGCACGATGATGTTGGTGGGCGTCGCCTGGCCGAGGCCCGAGGAGATCGTGAGGTAGTCGTCCGGGAGCTGGTCGAGCAGGATCTTCTGCTTCTCGAGCGCGCACTGCCCGATCAGCGACTCTCCCGGACGGAGCGTCGGGGCGAGCGAGTCCGGCGCGCAGGCATAGCTCGCGAGAAGCTTCAGCTTCGGCTCGTCGGAGGTCGCGTCGAGGGTGTAGAAGACGCCCTGCCGCGCGTTCACGACCGGCGCGAGCTCGGAGAGGATCAGTCGGGCGACCGCGAGCAGGTCGCGCTGGCCCTGGAGCATGCGCGAGAACTTGGCGAGGTTCGTCTTCAGCCAGTCCTGCTCGGTGTTCTTGAGGGTCGTGTCCTTGAGGTTTCGGATCATCTCGTTGATGTTGTCCTTGAGCGCCGCGACCTCGCCCTGCGCCTCGACCTTGATAGACCGCGTCAGGTCGCCCTTCGTCACCGCGGTCGCGACCTCCGCGATCGCGCGGACCTGAGTCGTGAGATTGGCGGCGAGCTGGTTCACGTTGTCGGTCAGGTCCTTCCAGGTTCCGGCGGCGCCCGGCACGCTGGCCTGGCCGCCGAGCTGCCCTTCGACGCCGACCTCGCGGGCCACGGTCGTGACCTGAGCGGCGAAGGTCGCCAGGGTGTCGCTCATGCCGTTGATCGTGTCCGCCAGCGCGGCGATCTCGCCCTTCGCCTCGAGCGTCAGCTTGCGGCGCAGGTCGCCGTCGGCCACGGCGCTCACGACCTGTGCGATGCCGCGCACCTGAGACGTCAGGTTGCTCGCCATCGAGTTGACGTTGTCGGTCAGGTCCTTCCAGGTCCCCGAGACGGCCGGCACCACGGCCTGTCCGCCGAGCTTGCCCTCGGTGCCGACCTCGCGCGCGACGCGCGTGACCTCGGCCGCGAACGAGGAGAGCTGGTCGACCATCGTGTTGACGGTGTTCTTGAGCTCCAGGATCTCGCCCTTGACGTCGACGGTGATCTTCTTCGAGAGGTCGCCCTTGGCGACGGCCTTGGTCACGTCCGCGATGTTGCGGACCTGGGAGGTGAGGTTGCCGGCCATGAAGTTCACGTTGTCGGTGAGGTCCTTCCACGTGCCGGCGACGCCGCGGACGTCGGCCTGTCCGCCGAGCTTGCCCTCGGTGCCGACCTCGCGCGCGACGCGCGTGACCTCCGCCGCGAAGGAGGAGAGCTGGTCGACCATCGTGTTGATGGTGTTCTTGAGCTCGAGGATCTCGCCGCGGACGTCGACGGTGATCTTGCGGGACAGATCGCCCTGCGCCACGGCCTTGGTCACGTCGGCGATGTTGCGGACCTGGGACGTGAGGTTGCCGGCCATGAAGTTCACGTTGTCGGTGAGGTCCTTCCACGTGCCGGCGACGCCGCGGACCTCGGCCTGTCCGCCGAGCTTGCCCTCGGTGCCGACCTCGCGCGCAACGCGCGTGACCTCGGCGGCGAAGGAGGAGAGCTGATCGACCATCGTGTTGACGGTGTTCTTGAGCTCCAGGATCTCGCCCTTGACGTCGACGGTGATCTTCTTGGACAGGTCGCCCTTGGCGACGGCCGTCGTGACCTCGGCGATGTTGCGGACCTGGGACGTGAGGTTGCCGGCCATGAAGTTGACGCTGTCGGTCAGGTCCTTCCAGGTGCCGGCGACGTCGCGGACGTCGGCCTGTCCGCCGAGCTTGCCCTCGGTGCCGACCTCGCGCGCGACGCGCGTGACCTCGGAGGCGAAGGAGCGGAGCTGATCGACCATCGTGTTGATCGTGTCCTTCAGCTCGAGGATCTCGCCCTCGACGTCGACGGTGATCTTCTTGGACAGGTCGCCCTTGGCGACCGCCGTGGTGACCTCGGCGATGTTGCGGACCTGGGACGTCAGGTTGCCGGCCATGAAGTTGACGTTGTCGGTGAGGTCCTTCCAGGTGCCGGCGACGCCGGGCACGCTCGCCTGGCCGCCGAGCTTGCCCTCGGTGCCGACCTCGCGGGCGACGCGCGTGACCTCCGAGGCGAACGAGCGGAGCTGATCGACCATCGTGTTGATGGTGTCCTTCAGCTCGAGGATCTCGCCGCGGACGTCGACGGTGATCTTCTTCGAGAGGTCGCCGTTCGCGACGGCCGTCGTCACCTCCGCGATGTTGCGCACCTGCGCGGTCAGGTTGCCGGCCATGAAGTTGACGCTGTCGGTGAGGTCCTTCCAAGTGCCGGCGACGTCGCGGACGTCGGCCTGTCCGCCGAGCTTGCCCTCGGTGCCGACCTCGCGCGCGACGCGCGTGACCTCCGCCGCGAAGGAGGAGAGCTGGTCGACCATCGTGTTGACGGTGTTCTTGAGCTCCAGGATCTCGCCCTTGACGTCGACCGTGATCTTGCGCGAGAGGTCTCCGCGGGCGACGGCCTTCGTGACGTCCGCGATGTTGCGGACCTGGGACGTGAGATTTCCGGCCATCGAGTTGACGTTGTCCGTGAGGTCCTTCCACGTTCCCGACACGCCCTCGACCCGGGCCTGGCCGCCGAGCTTGCCCTCGGTGCCGACCTCGCGCGCGACGCGCGTGACCTCGGAGGCGAAGGAGCGCAGCTGATCGACCATCGTGTTGATCGTCGCCTTCAGCTCGAGGAACTCGCCCTTGACGTCGACGGTGATCTTCTTGGTGAGATCGCCCTTCGCGACGGCCGTCGTCACCGCCGCGATGTTGCGGACCTGGCCGGTGAGGTTGCCGGCCATGAGGTTGACGTTCTCCGTCAGGTCCTTCCACGTCCCGGCGACGGCCTTGACCCGGGCCTGTCCGCCGAGCTTGCCCTCGGTGCCGACCTCGCGCGCGACGCGCGTGACCTCCGAGGCGAACGAGGAGAGCTGATGGACCATCGTGTTGATCGTCCGCGCGGTCCGGAGGAACTCGCCGCGCAGCGGCCGGCCCTCGGATGCGAGGTCCATCGTCTGCGACAGGTCGCCCTTGGCGACGGCGCCGATGACCCGCGAGGTGTCCACGGTCGGCCGGACGAGGTCCGCGATCAGGGCGTTGACGGAGCGGACCGACGCCGCCCACGACCCCTGGACGTCGCCGAGGAAGGCGCGCTCCGTGATCCGGCCTTCCTTGCCGACGACCTGCGAGAGCCGCGCGAGCTCGAGGCTCATGCGTTCGGAGAGCTCGACCAGGTCGTTGAACGCGTCGGCGATCCGGGCCTCCACGCCGCTTCCCTGCGGGGCGAGGCGGACGCGGAAGTCTCCCTTCCGCAGCCGCGTCAGGGCGCCCAAGAGCTCCCGATGGTCGAGCCGGTCGTCGGGCGGGGCGGCCTGGCCGGCTCCGTCGCCGTTGCCGTCACTTCGGGCCGTCCGGGGGCCCGTCCGGGGCGCGCGGGGGGGTCGAGGCGAGGGTCCGGATTCGGCTCGCATGGCTCTAGAGCTCCTTTTTTCGAGCGGAGGGTTCGGGACGGGACGGGGGACTGGGCGGGGCGAGGTGAACGTTCAGTCGACGCGGCGCCGTGCGGCTGCAGCGTTCGGATCCAGGTCCAAGGGCTCGGGCGGTTCTGTCCACGGTAGATTCGGACGCGTTTGATGCAAAAGGCGTTCCACGGAAAACGGCCTCATTTCCGGCCTGGCGCCACCGTGTCCATGGCCGCCGTCCGCTCCCGAACCGCCCAGAGCCCGAGGTGGCTGCGCCACGCCGACGCGGAGTCCGGCGCCAGAACGAACTCGACCTCCGATCCGTCGGTCCGTGTGAGCCGCAGGACCTCGAGGCGCAGGAGGCGGCGGCCACCGGCCATGCGCCGGCCCGTCGCGATCTTCTGGATCCGCGGGGTCGCGACGATCTCGTTCTCGCCGAAGAGCCCGCGGAACGCGACCGCCCCCTCCGTCAGAGCGAGCACGCCCGGCAGACGCCGGTAGGTTCCCGCCACCATCTCGGCGCGCGTCAGGAGCCGGAAGCTCCCCGCCTCCTCCTCGAGCAGCCTCGCCGCGAGGCGGTCCTGCGCCCTGCGCACCAGGATTCGCGGGAGCGCGGCGACGAGAAGAATCGAGCCCGCGGCGATGCCGACGACGGCGGCCAGAACGAGAGGGCTCACGGGTCCCGGTCGATCCTCCGCTCAGGGGCCATAGAGGACGAGGCCGAAGGTCTTCGTGAGGAAGACCGCCATCTCCTGACGAGTGACCGAGCTGTCGGGACAGTAGAGCGCCGGTGGTCCGATCTGGCAGCCGGCCGTGATGCCGCGCGTGGAGAGGTCCTCGACGAAGTTGGAGTACGGGAACTCCGGGGTCGGCGGGCACGGCACGTCCTGAAAGATGCCCAGGCAATCGGGAGGCGCGTACGAGCCGCCGAGGAGGGTCTTCAGCAGGAAGGGCGCCATCTGCGCGCGGGTCACGTTCTGATCCGGGCAGAAGAGCGCCGGCGGACCGACCTGACAGCCGGTCGTGATGCCGCGGGTGGACAGATCCTCGATGAAATTGGAGTACGGGAACTCCGCGGTCGGCGGGCACGGCACGTCCTGGAAGATGCCCGCGCAGTCGGGCGGCGTGTAGCCGGAGCCCAGGAAGCCCTTCAGCAGAAACACCGCCATCTCCTGGCGCAGGTTGTTCGAGAGCGGGCAGTAGATCGTCCCGTTGCCGCAGCCGGCGGTGACGCCGTTGTGGAAGATCGTCTCGATGAACGGGTAGTAGGGATCGGACGCCAGGTCGGTCGGGACGTCTCCGAAGCTCGCCCCGATGTGCAGCGTCCGCGTCGTCACGCCGAAGTTGCTCAGGATCTCGTCGAAGGTCGCGTCCCAATGCCGAGCCGGGCGGGTGCTCGCGTCGACGAAGAGGGCGTAGCAGTTGGAATTCACGACGCAGGTCCTCGACTCCGAAGGCGCCAGAACGCCGTAGTACGCGGCGCTGTCCAGGATCCTGTAGGTCGGGAAGGGGGGAGAGACCGTGGTGGGTCCCGTGAAGTTCGCGATCTGTGCCCTCACGTCCGGGCTTCCGGCACCGCCGTTCATCCAGGCGGGCTCGATCCGCACGGTCTCGCCGGGCTCGAAGACGGTGTTGAGGTTGGAGCCGATGGGCACGTACGGCGAGACATCCACCTGCAGGCCCGCCGGAGCCAGGGGAGCGGGCTCCGGGTGACAGACCGACGAGCACCCGTCGCCGTCGTTGGTGTTGTGGTCGTCGCAGCCCTCGAGGCCTTCCAGGGTCCCGTTGCCGCACGTGGCCGCCGGCGTCGTCCCCTCGACGCCCGGGTTCGTGATCGGGTGGGGGATGGCCGAGATGAAGTCGTTCTCGGAATCGTCGGTGTCGTCGCACGCGTCCAGGTTCTCGGCTCCCATGCAGATGTCGAGCCGGCGCCTCAGCGCGTAGCCCGGGATGATCCCCACGCCCTGGTTGAACGGGGTTCCCACGCCGGTCGCGCTACCGGTGTAGTTGCCCCAGGCGACGCAATCGTCCGGCGTCGAGCCGTCCCAGCAGGCCTTGCCGCCGGCCGGATCGAGGACGGCGGTCATCGGCAGGTCGGCGGTCAGGTTGAAGATCGCGGCGGCGTCCGTCGTCGCGACGAGGACCGTCATCTGGTTGGCGCCGTTCGAAACCATCGCCGGGAACATGAAGGTCCCCGTCGAGTTTCCCGCCGCGTCGAACGTCAGCACGCTGTGGCTCGTCAAGAAGTTCTGGCCGCCGGCGTAGGCCTGGATCATCACGTACTGCGCGGTGGGGTGGGCGGGGCTCCCGGCGAAGACCTCCTTGACCTTGATCTCGTGGAAGGTCGCGAGCGCCGGCTTCGCCGAGACGACGATGAGCAAGAGTCCGAGCGCGTAGCCTGTCTTCCGTCGCATCGCCGCTCCTTTCGGGAAGGCCTTGAGGCCATCCTAGCGAAAAGCGGACGCCGGCGCCGTCCTCTTAGGTGAGCCTCAGGTCGACCATGGCCCCCACCCGGCCCGACCCTCAGTGCAGGAACTTCTTGCGGTTGCGGATGTAGTCCGTGAAGAGAAACTCGGCCAGGTTGTACGGAGACGCGTAGTACGCGCGGCCGCGGTTGATCTTGGTCAGCTTGTCCACGAACTCGACGAGATAGGTGTCGGTCGCGATCATGAAGGTCGTGATCGTGATGCCGTCGCGGCGGCACGCGTCGGCCTCCTCGAGCGTGCGGTTGACGATCTTCAGGTCGAGGCCGAACGGGTTCTTGTAGAGCTGGCCGCGCTCCCAGATCGCCGAGGGCTTCCCGTCGGTGATCAGGAAGACCTGCTTGTTCGGATTCTTGCGGTGCACGAGGAGCTTGCGGGCGAGCGCGAGGCCGGCCTTCGTGTTGGTGTGGAACGGTCCGACCTGCGTCTTGGAGATCTCGGAGATCGGCACGCGCTTCGCGTCGTCGCCGAAGAGCAGCACGTCGATCGAGTCCTTCGGGTACTTGGACTGGATGAGCTCGACCATCGCGAGCGCGACCTTCTTGGCCGGCGTGAAGCGGTCCTCGCCGTAGAGGATCATCGAGTGGGAGATGTCGATGGCGAGCACGGTCGCGCACGAGGTCAGGTGCTCCTCCTCGTGGACCTCGAAGTCGTCGGGCTGGAGGGTGATGTCCTCGGCGTCGCGCTTGACCGCGTTGCCGATCGTGCGCACGCCGTCGATCGCGCTGGGGTTGTCGCCGAACTCGTAGGGCCGCGTGTCGGGGAGGAGCTCGCCGCCCGCGCCCGTCCGCGGCACCGCGTGGTAGCCGGAGCCGGCCTTGGTCAGCGACGTGAAGATCTCCTCGAGCGCCGAGCGGCGGATGCGCCGCTCGCCGGCCGCCGAGAGCTGGAGCGTGCCGCCCTTGTCCTCGACCATCTCGGACTTCTGCAGCTCCTTGCGGAACTCCTCGAGGTCGATGCCGGGATCGATCATGCCCCGGTCCTGGAGGTACTTCATCCAGCGCAGCGCCTCCTCGACGTCGCCGCCGGTCTGCAGCACGAGCTGCAGGAAGAGCTTCACGAGCTCCTGCATCGTGAGGAGCTGGCGGAGGAGGTCGACCGGGTAGTCGGAGTAGCGGTAGCGCATGGTGGTCTAGTCCCGCTTCAGGGCTGACCGCCAGGCGCGGGCGGATTCGGTGAAGAGGGTCCGGTCGCTCGTGGTGAACACCGTGTAGCCGAGCGCGGCGAGCGCCGGCGCCTGGTCCTTCGAGCGCAGCATGATGCCCGCGGCCTTCCCGTGCTCCTTCGCGACCGCACCGACCTTCTCGAGCGCCGCCCGATAGCGCGGATCGTCGTAGTGTCCCGGGACACCGAGCGCCTGGGAGAGATCGTTCGGTCCGACGAAGAGCACGTCGACCCACTTCTCCTGGGCTATCGCGGCGACGGCGTTCAGCGCCCCGGCCGTTTCGATCTGGACGAAGACGATCGTTCCCTCGTTGGCCTCGAGGACCCAGTGGTCGAAGGGGACGCCGCCATAGCGGTTCGCTCGGACGCCGGCGAGGCCGCGCTTTCCGACCGGGGCGTACTTGACCGACTCCACGGCGGCGCGCACGGCCGCGTCGGACTCCGCGCGCGGGAAGAGGACGCCGCAGGCTCCCGCGTCGAGCGCCCTCCCCGCATCGGCGGCCGCCTGGCAGTTGGGGACGCGGACGATGACCGGCAGCTCCGCTCCCTCCGCCGCGCGCACCATCCGTTCGACCGATTCCGGATTGAAGAAGCCGTGCTCGGAGTCGAGGACGGCGAAGTCGAAATCGGACAGCCGAAGCAGGTCGATCTCGCCCTCCACGGGCCACGTCAGGAACGCGCCCAGGAGAGGCGAGGCGCCCGAAAGGATACGGGATCGAAAGCCTCGTTCAGCGGCCATGGGTGCTGCCCAGGCGCCGGGGGTCGGGATCCTTCGTCGCTGCGCTCCTCAGGCCCAGCCGCTGGGGGTCGGGATCCTTCGTCGCTGCGCTCCTCAGGATGATGCGCGACCGCTTCGCTTCGCGCATCAGTTGGCCCGATTCCTGACGAGGTTGAACTTGAGCATCTCGGTGTAGGAGACGCGCGAGTCGAGGTCCTCCCGCGCGATCTTGAGGTGCTGCGTCAACCCCTCGAGAACCAGCTCCATGCCGATCGCGAGCTCCTCGTCCGAGGCCGGCGAGAAGTGCTCCTCGACCGCCTTCTTGAGGCCCGGCACGGACTCCAGCGTCTTCCGATGCTCGGCGAAGGGCGTGTCGTCCGAGATCTGGACCCGGTTGCCGGCGGCGAACCAGGCGGCGATGGGTTCGTACAGCGGGTGGATCTTCTCGGGCGTCGGCGTCCTTGCGGCCGCGCGGCTGCTTCGATGCGGCCCGGAAGGCTCCTCGTCCTCCTCCAGCTCCTGACGGCGGCGCTCCGTGGGGCGGCCGGAGTCCGGAGCGGGGAACTTCGCGTCGAACAGCTTCTTGACCGCGGTTCCGATCAGCTTCTTCGCGACCACCTCCGCGCCCTGCTGCTCGCCCTCGTACACCATCTCGACCTTCCCCGTGATCGCCGGAAGCGTCGCGGGGAGGTCGCAGAGCCGGGGGGAGACGCGCGACTCGCCGTTTCGGAGGCCGCGACGCTCGAGGTTGGACGCCAGGATCTCGATCGCCGAGATCGGCATGCGGGCGGAGACCCCCGAGGACTGATCGACGAACTCGGAGCCTCGGGCGGCGAAGGCGATCTCCTCGATGAGCTCGCGGAAGAGGTCGGGGATCTCGACGCGGGGGCCGCCGTCGCGGTCGATCCACGCCTCCTGCGCGGTGATCTTCGCCGCGATCTTCACGTCGTCCGGATAGTGCGTGAAGATCTGCGACGAGATCCGGTCCTTCAGCGGAGTGATGATGTTGCCGCGGTTGGTGTAGTCCTCGGGGTTGGCCGAGAACACGAGCAGGATGTCGAGCGGGATGCGCACCGGGAATCCGCGGATCTGGAGGTCGCGCTCCTCGAGGATGTTGAGCAGGCCGACCTGGATGCGCGGCTGCAGGTCGGGGAGCTCGTTGATCGCGAAGATGCCGCGGTTCGTGCGCGGCACGATGCCGAAGTGGATGACCTCTTCGTCGGAGTAGGTGCGCCGCTCCGTCGCGGCCTTGATCGGGTCGATGTCGCCGATCAGATCCGCGATCGTGACGTCGGGCGTCGCGAGCTTCTCTCGATAGCGCTCCTCGCGCGGGATCCAGGCGATCGGGGTCGCGTCCCCTTTCTCCTCGAGGGTCCGCCGCCCGTAGCGGGTGATCGGCGCGAACGGGTCCTCGGACAACGGGCTGCCGGCGATCGCGGGGATCTCGGGATCGAGCAGGCGCACGAGCATCCGCAGGAGCCGCGTCTTGGCCTGGCCGCGGAGGCCCAGGAGGAGCAGGTCGTGCTTGGAGAGGATCGCGTTGTGGAGCGCCGGCAGCACCGTGCGCTCGTAGCCGTGAATGCCCTCGAAGGGATTCTCGCCGCGGGAGAGCGCGCAGCGAAGGTTCGCGCGCAGCTCCTCCTTCACGCCCCGGGGCGAATAGCCCGAGGCCTTCAACTCTCCGAACGTCTGTGGTTTTCGGATCACGAGGGTCTTTCTCCGGCTCGAACTAGCCGGCGTTGCGGGAGCTTCAGCCCGCTTTGGTGGAAGGGACCGGCTCACCCGGTCGGAAGAGCTTCTGGTAGGGCTTGCCGGCGGCGGCGGCCGCGCGCTCCGCCAGGCCCTCCATGCGGTCGCGCGAGAACCCGATCACGGTCTCGGCGAGCTTCCCGTCCGCGGTCACGCGGAAGAACGAGGGCACGGTGTCGACTCCCAGGCGGTTCGAGGCGGGCCAGGGCTGCGGGTCGAACGCCGTCTCGACCTTCGACCCCAGCCGCGCGTTGAACGCCGCGGTCTTGTCGGGAGGATCCTGCGACACCGCGACGATTCGGAGTCCCGGGGATCCGGCGGACTGACGGAGCCGCTCGAGATACGGCCAGGTGAACTCGCAGGTGGGGCACGTCGTCTTGAACACGACGTAGAGCGTCTCGCCGTCCGACTTCGGCAGGGACGCGCCCTTCGCGTCGTGCAACGTGATCGGAGGAAAGGGAGCTCCCGGCTCCAGGGCGGCCACGGGCCCGATTATAGACTCGCGCGATCAAACGGATTTCGCGCCGGCAATTCGTCAGGACCGCGGGCGGAGCCCTCGCGGCGGCGGGCGCGCTTCCGGCCCTCGCCTGCGGCGGGCGCGAGCGGAAGACGAGCGCCGGCGCCCGGAAGTCGCTGCGGATCCTGCAGTGGAGCCACTTCGTTCCGCGGTACGACCGGTGGTTCGACGGCGTCTTCACGAAGGCCTGGGGCGAGAAGAACGGGACCGACGTGATCGTGGACCACATCACGCCGACCGAGATCAACGCGCGCGGCGCGGCCGAGGCCGCCGCGGGCCACGGGCACGATCTCTTCCTCTTCGTCTCCCCGCCGGCGGCTTACGCGGCGCAGGTCGTCGACGTGGCCGACGTCGTGAAGGAAGTCGAAGCGCGGCACGGCCCGATGATCGCGCTCGCGCGGAAGTCGACGCTCGATCCGCGCACCGGTCGGTTCTTCGCCTTCTCCGACTCCTACGTGCCCGATCCCGGCAACTACCGCATCGACCTGTGGACCGAGGTCGGCTTCCCGAAGGGGCCGAATCGCTGGGAGGACCTGCGGGCCGGCGGGCGGCAAATCAAGGAACGCTTCGGCAACCCGGTGGGGCTCGGCCTCTCGCAGGAGGTCGACAGCAACATGGCGCTGCGGGCGTTGCTCTGGTCCTTCGGCGGGGCCGAGCAGGACGCGGACGGTCGGGTCGCACTGAATTCGCCGAACACGATCGAGGCCCTCGAGTTCGCCCGCGCGCTCTACCGGGAGACGGAGACGCCGGAAGTCTTCACGTGGGACCCGTCGTCCAACAACCGGATGATGCTCGCGGGCCGCGCGTCGTTCGTGTGCAACGCCATCTCGGTGACGCGGACGGCGGAGCGCGAGAACCCCGACCTCGCCCGCAGGATCGGCCTGACCGCCGCCCTCGAGGGGCCCGTGCGGAGGATCGCGGCCGAGCACGTCATGAACTGCTACGTGATCTGGAAGTTCGCTCGGAACGTCGACGGTGCGAAGCAGTTCCTGGTGGATTTGGTGGGGGAGTTCGCCTCGGTCTTCCGGGAGAGCGAGTTCTACAATTTCCCCTGCTACCCGACGACGGTTCCGGACCTCGGGGAGCAGCTCGCGAACGATCCCAAGGCGGATCCGCGCGGCAAGTATGCGGTCCTCGCCGGCGTGCTCGACTGGGCGACCAACATCGGCTATCCGGGTTACGCGACCGCGGCGATGGACGAGGTCTTCAACACCTATGTGCTCCCGACCCTGTTCGCGCGCGTGGCGCGCGGCGAGCAGGCGCCGCAGGAGGCGCTCGAGATCGCGCAGAGGGAGCTGGAGAGGATCTTCAAGAAGTGGGCGCCGAAGGCGTAAGCCCTCGGCGCCCATCCTGAGCGCGGAGCGCGAAGGATCCCTTCCTTCACCGCGACTCTCGCGAGTCGATCGCGGGATCCTTCGCTTCGCTCAGGATGACGGCGAATAGAAGCGCGAAGGATCCCTTCCTTCACCGCGACTCTCGCGAGTCGATCGCGGGAT
>Ga0070666_10000723_pt1 | contig 20024 bp, 18 predicted proteins | sample KBSS23metaG_FD_64677 | JGI IMG/M metagenome (GOLD analysis project Ga0070666, IMG submission 64677) | Switchgrass rhizosphere microbial communities from Kellogg Biological Station, Michigan, USA - KBS S2-3 metaG | ecosystem: Host-associated > Plants > Roots > Rhizosphere > Soil ... | reverse complement strand
GTCGGGCTCACGCCGCAGCAACACCAATTGCTTCTGGCCATCATGAGTCAGCCCGGCAAAGACCACGCAAGTCTCAAAGAGATAGCCGACTTCCTGCAACTGAAGCACCAAACGGTAGTGGGATTGACGGATCGATGCGAAGCAGCAGGTTTAGTGCGGCGTGAATCCAGCACTGTCGACAAGAGACGAGTCAACGTGTTCTTAATGCCAAAGGGATTAGAACTCCTGGCAAAGCTCTCTCAACGGAACATGGATGAACTTCGAGCGATGAGAAAGTTTCTCAAGCCATCGTTCCTAGACGTTCAGCAGTGAACTGAGTTGTTTAAACGATCCGCGGAGCGGCCATTTTCGTCTCGATGTCTTCATCTGACGAACTTCTGATCTCCGCCATGATCGCTTCCAGTTCTTCTTGGTGACGCCCGCGAGCCTCTCGCCTGATACGGCCCTCTAAGAATCTGATTTTTTCATCTCGGGTTTCGCAGATCAATCGCGGTACCTCAACTGGTCTTCCCTCTTTGATCGCAACTGTTGTAACACGCGCCGTATTCGTGTGGCGGTGCGTGTTCTTAAAGATGTTCTCCGCGTACACCTCGATCGTTACTTCTACGCTAGTGCGTCCTACAAAAGAGACCATGCCCGTCATGGTCACGACCTCTCCGACTTCGACGGGCTCGTGAAAATCGACGCGATCAAAACTTGCGGTTACACAAACTTCGCCTGAGAATCGAGAGGCGGTGACGTAAGCACAGAGGTCGACCTTGGACAGGATCGCGCCACCGAATACCTTGCCTAGGAAGTTGGCATCGTTCGGAGTCATGATCTCGGTCATATCGACGCGAGTGGAGGAAACGGTTTTGGAGGGCATGGTCGTCTAGGTGCGAAGTTTTTGAGTATTGAGTCTTGAAAACGCGCACTACGACTTACAGTTTGATCTTAAATCGATTCCCGTGGCCCAATTTCGGCTGCGCGTCCTTGATTGCATCTCGAACCTTGCTGTTCGCAGCAAGATCGACGGCGGCGCGACCCTCATCATCCTTGGAATCTTCTGCACCTAAGTCTAGCAGTAGCTTTACTGCATCAACGCTTCCTTGCTTTGCAGCGTAGTGGAGGGGCCTCTGTCCATGGATATCCTCCGCATTCACATTCAGGGCTGGATTGCCGTTCTTATCGAGAGCTATCGCCTTGATAGTCTCCGGATCGCCACTCGCAGCTGCGTAATGAAGCGGCGTTTCCTTAAGGTCCGAAGCTACATCCACGGCAGCGCCCTTGTCCATCAAAGTACGGACCATCTGGGGATTGCCGCGACGGGCGGCTTGGAAAATTGGCGTTAAGCCGTGGTTGTCGGGAGTATTTGGATCTGCTCCCTGCTCAAGAAGTCGCTGAACACTTGCCGCGTTGTTATCTCGTGCTGCTCGATACAAGGGCGTCCAGTTGTTCGGGTCCCTCTGGTCGACGGGAGTTTCCGTGCGCGGGGTGCGATTTGTCGCGCTGGAAGACGATTTGGGAAAGATCGCAACGCAAGCAGCGAAGACCGTGGCTAAGGCGGTGACGTACGCCGCCATCAGGCTGGGGTGAATCTTGGGCTTTGACATCGAGCTTGCTTCCGGCTGCCTCTAGTATTTACGAACAAACCTACAGACGCTTGGGACCGCTATTAGCATCAACGATGCTTCAAAGCGAACGGTTTCCGGTCCTAGTCCGGAAGGCAGAAACAGAACAACCCCTGCCAGCTCTTAGGCTCGCAGGGGTTGGAGGTGAATCTCTGTGCTGTTCTTAGCCGCCGTTATTGTCGGTCGTGGTGGTCGTCGTGCCATCCCCGTTATCGGTGGTTGTCGTCGTGCTGGACGGCTCCACTGGCGGGTTTACAACCGTAGTGTTGGAAGGCGGATTGACGATCGTGGTGGACGGCGCCTGCGCTGGCGTGTTCACGGTCACGTTGGGCGGGTTGTTAACAACCGTCGGCGGATTGTTGACGATTGGCTGGGCTGCGGAACCCGAGTCATGAATGATCGTGGTGTTGCTCGGAGTGGTCGCGACGGTCGTCGGCTGGTACCAAGCGAAATACCATACGAAGGCGATTGCGAGAACGCCGAGAATTACGAGAGCGGCGGCGATGCCACCGTTCACCGAATCATCTCGTTCCACAACTGTGTTTCGCTCAATGACAGGCGACTGTACAGGCGTGACAACCGGAGTCACGACAGGGACATTTTCTTCTACTACTCTTCTTCGGAATACCATTTTCTTTCTCCCATCGAGCCTCGGCAGGTCCTCAACACTTGATTCAGGACAGCGGCTCTATGCACAATTCGACTCATTGGGCTGAGGCGGCAGTTCTATTTGCAACGTCCGTACAACGGCGGACAAAAATAAAGGTGAATTGCCGTCTAGAATCGGTCAGTAAGCTGGAACAACGGCTGTAATGGCCGCGATGCAGGTTCGACACTATAAGGAAATAGCTGGATATCCGAAGATGGACACAAGGTCAAACCTCTTACATGGCAGTTTCGTGCGCAACGGAATGCAAGCACTCAAGCACCGCTCAGTCACTTTCGACTCCGTTCTCTTGGTGCTGATTACGATGGCAGATGCGGCCTGGACCCTTTACCTCGTTGGGAAACACCTCGCGATTGAAGCAAACCCCTTCATGGCTCACATCCTCGCCTATGGTCCAGTGGCCTTTGTGGGAGTCAAGCTTCTCTACACTTTGCCCTTGATCGTGGTGTGCGAGTGGCTCCGAGAGTTTCGGCCCCAATTCGCGATGGCAGCTTTGAGACTCACCCTCATCGCCTACTTAGGGCTTTACGCGATTGGCGAGCTTTCCCTGCATCGAATTCTCTGACTTTTGGATTTAGCTACAATCCTTAAATGCCTGAGGAGTCCCAGACAGCAGCCAAGCCCGACGAGAAGAAGGAAAAGACCATTCCTTTGGATGTCGACAAAGAGCCCATCGTCGTCGAGCAAAGCATTTCGATCGGTTCAAAGAAACTCGATTACACGGTGACGACGGGCATGCTGCCGTTGAAGGACGAGTTCGGCGAAGTACACGCCGGTGTTTTCTTCGTCGCCTACACACTCAAGCGCGAAGGCGATCCTCGCGAACGCCCGCTTATGTTTTCGTTTAACGGCGGGCCGGGATCATCTTCGGTCTGGCTTCATCTTGGAGCGGTTGGCCCGAAGCGCGTCCAGCTCGAAGAGGATGGAGACCTTCCACCTCCGCCCTACACCCTTATCGATAACCCGCAATGCTGGCTCGAAGAAACCGATCTCGTATTCATCGATCCGGTCGGAACTGGTTTTAGTCGGGCGTCAAAAAAAGAATACGAACAGAAGTATTGGGGGGTGAAGGGGGACATCGAATCGATCGGAGAATTCATTCGACTCTTTCTGACGCGGTATGAACGATGGGCTTCGCCCTTGTTCTTAGTGGGTGAAAGCTACGGGACGACGCGCGCGGCCGGCCTTTCAGGCCATCTGCTTGAACATGGCATATCCTTTAACGGAATCGTTCTCGTATCTTCGATTCTCAGTTTTCTCACCACGAGAGGGTTCAAGGCAAACGACCTTCCCCCCGTTCTGTTTTTGCCGACCTATACAGCAACGGCTTGGTATCACAAGCGACTTCCTGCCGATCTTCAGGCCGATCTGCACTTAGCGCTGGGACAGTCTGAAGAATTCGCAATGGGAGGATACGCGGCCGCCCTCGCAAAAGGGTCTTCCCTTCCTGCAGATGAACGCTCGCGCATTGTCAACGAGGTTTCTCGGTTGACCGGTTTGAGTCCTGAGTTCGTGGATTACAGCGACCTACGAGTGAATATCCATGAGTTCTGTAAAGAGCTTTGTCGAGATGAGAAGCGAACGGTAGGCCGGCTCGATAGCCGATTCAAAGGCATTGACCAACGTGCGACGGGAGGATGGCCGGATCAGGATCCCACCATGGATGTAATCCGTGCACCGTACACATCTGTGTTCAACGACTACGTTCGCAGAGTCCTCGGATACAAGACGGACGTTCCTTACAATATTCTTGGCAGCGTCTATGAGAAATGGGATTGGGGCAGTGCCGGCACGGGAATGCCGGATACGAGCGAAGCGTTGCGCAGTGCGATGTCGCGCAACCCGCACATGAAGTTGTTTGTCGCATCGGGCTATTTCGATTTAGCGACACCGTATTTCGCGACGAAGTACACGCTCGATCATCTGGGACTGGATGAGTCGCTACAGAAGAACATCACGACGTCGGAATACGAAGCGGGCCACATGATGTATATCCACGTGGCATCGTTGGACAAGTTGAAACGTGAAGTGTCAGTGTTTATCGCTGACGCCGTATCGTAGTTCTTCTTAGCCGGTAATCGCGAGAACGATCAGGTATGCAACCATCGCAACGCCGAGAGCGGCAAGCGCGAGTCCCACGAGCACGCCAAGTCTTCCGCTGGTGGCAGTAGGGGATTCTCCTCGTTCAAGACGCTGGAGGTACTTCGCGTGATCGATCGCAGCGGCTAGGAAGACAAACACCCCTAGCGCGACAAGCACGGTGCCGAGCCACACGGAAAGGTGCACGGAGGTCTTAGGTGAGACTTTCTGCGATGAAGCAAGTTCGCGGAGGAAGAGTCCGAACCTCGCGACGACAAACCCAAAACCCATCATTGCCAGCCCGGTGCGAATCCAGGCTAGTAGCGTCCTTTCTGACGCTAAGACGAGTTGGATGTCGATCTTCTTTTCAAGAGTCTTCGTTTCCACGCCTGTTCTGTAGTCTGCACCATGCTCGGGACGACACAGCTAAAATGAGCTTAGCCACGCCCGATGAAGACCATCGAACCTGCTAGCAAGACGACAGAAGCTGCCCCGTCCGTGGCTGTCGGAACTCGCCGACTAGAATTCATCGACGCGATACGAGGCATTGCGGCCGTCCTCGTGATGGTTGAGCACTATGCCGAGCGCTGGTTTCCAACGTTCTTCGACCCGATTACGAACTATGTGAATCTTGGCCGGATCGGTGTCATCACGTTTTTCATCGTGAGTGGATTCGTTATCCCGATGAGTATCGAACACAAGTCGGACCTGCGCGCATTTTGGATTAGTCGATTCACTCGTCTCTATCCCGCTTATTGGACGGCGCTTGCTCTTTTCCTCTTATTTAGCGCGATCAACGCGCCCGAGAAATGGAACGAGCTCACTCATCTCGGGCCGAAGGTTTGGATTCCTAACTTGTTTATCGCCCAGATGTTTTTCCGAGCGAAGGACATCATTCCAGTCGCTTGGACTTTGGGTTTGGAATGGATCATCTATCTCTTCGCGAGCTTCATGCATTGGCGTGGTTGGCTGACGAAGACCCAAATGCTCCTGATGATCACGGCTGGCCTTGCAATCGCAGTTGGGATCGTTGCTCCGCTTGTTGCTCATCATCGCGTTCCCTACGCAGCGGTGGCGGCTCTTACGTCTGCGGCGGCTGGTCTTGCCCTTTACCGCTTATGGCAGGAGAAGATCGACAAGAAGCAAGCGTGGCTCCTCGTGTCCACCCTTGTTGTCCTTCTGTTGATTGGGAGCTGGATCAACTATGGACTTTATCCATCCAAGACGGAATCTAATCTTACGATCACGCCGATCAGCGAGATATCGAGCACCTTCATCGGATATGCGTTGTTTATTCTTCCCTTCCTTCGGCCGCGTATTTCGTTCCCACTTGTGATCACGTGGCTCGGCCGGATCAGCTATTCGGTGTACATCACTCACGACATCGTCCCGATCCCTAAATTTCTGACAGGAGCCGCCGGCTTCTTTTTTCAGATCGCGGAGACTTTGGTGGTCAGTTATCTCTGCTATCGATTTGTTGAAACGCCGGGAATCGCCCTTGGCAAGCGGCTGGTTGCTCGTTTGAGCCCACGAACCGCGAAAGGTGCGGTTAACTGAGCAGGATGAATCCCGCTTCCCCGCGAACCTAATTTGGGCTGCTCGGCTAAACTAAACGTTACGCCCAATGAAGACCATTGCCGCGCTTCCACGAGTCATCGGGGTTTCCCTCCTTTTCGGTGCTGCCGCCTATGCCTGCACGTACCTGGTGAAGCCAACCTATGAGAGTCAGGAAGTTCTCTACTTCCCCCAAGCTTCGGGCGGCTCGAGCCCAATGGACCTGCTGAAAGGCGGAGCTGCCAGTGATGCTGGCAACGTCAACCTCGTGGGCGGCATGATCGTTTCCCCCTTGGTGGGTGGCGCCCCGGATGCGGCGAGCGGAATCATCACGAGCAAGGCGGCGATGCGCAATACCGTCGATACGCTGAATTTGGACCAAGCTTGGAAGACCTCCAAGGCTGACGCCTACGATCGAGTGGATGGTTGGACCGATGCAAAGGTCGACAAGAACGGAATGCTCGACGTCACGGCAAAAGCGGAGTCGCCAGACCAAGCAGTGCAGATCCTCCACAGTCTCCGTGCCTATCTCGAAAAGCGGTCGCAGGAAATGACGCTCAATGTCAGCCGCCAGAATCGCGAGTACCTCGAGAAGAGAGTGGCGAGCGCCGCGCACGAAGTCAATCAGATCCAACTTCAGCTCGTGGACACGATGCGCAACTCACCTCTCGCAGATGTGGGCGATGTGATGAAGGGCTACTTCGCGGCCCGCGACGATTTACAAAAAGCGCAAGTCGCCGAAGCGACCGAAGCAGCCCGACTGGATTCGCTCCAGTCGCAGATGAAGCAGTTGCTTGCGAGAAAAGATTCCTTCCCCAACAGCGTGACGGCACTCAGTTCACTCGACTCGGATGCGAAGTCGCTGACCGACGAGATTCAGGCGAGACAGCTCGCTCTGGATGACGCGATCGCAAACTTCACTCCGAACAGCCCTGAAGTAAGAAGCGCACTTCGCGCAGTTAAGACGGCGAACGCGGTGAGCAAACAGATCGTGAGTGCGGGCCAGCAGGATATCAAAGACGGCCTCACCCCGGACATGATCCAGGCAAAGAGCCAGCTGGTTGCCCTAAAGACTTCAACAGAGCGCTACGCAAGCATTCTCGACGCCTATCAGAAGTCGACGATCCAAGCGCCGCGCGAGTATGCAGCGGTCGAAAGGATGAAGATGGAGTTCGAGACTTCTATGAAGGCGTACGGCGCTCTTCGTGGACAGCTCGAGATGGCTCGCTTGGCGGAGAACCGCGACCCAAGTCGGTTCACGGTGATGGACGAGGCTTATCCGAATCCGAAGCCGGTTGGACCGCATCGCGGAATGATCACGGCGGTCGTTTTTCTTTTGGCTGGTCTGTTCCAGTTGGCGCTGATAAGCTTGAAGGAAGAGCCGATTCCACAATCAGATCCGGCGGAGTGGCGAGAGAGAGCCAAGCACGTCGCGGTCGAGATGTTGGAACCAACGCATCCTGCGCCGACCAAGAAGAAAGAGAAGCCCAGACAAAACGTCTAGTCAAGCTCGGAACGCGGAGTTCGGAGCGCGGAATCTGGAAAGGCGATAACTGTTTTCACCACGACGGCACATCGGCACAACGGATCACAACGAGAGGGCATACAGCCCCATTTGAATCTGAAGGAAACGGTTCTCGGACCGCGGTGGCTCAGCGCTTCTCGGCGATGTCCTGCGATTCAGACCATTCAACAACGGCTGTCGACGCTACTTCGAACGGCTCCAGGGACTTGCCCCATGCGAGTTCCATGAGCAGCTGGCGAGCTTGATCGTTCTTCCCGCCTTCGCAGCCCTCTAGCAGAGAGCGCACTTGTTGCTTAATTGCGTTCGGATTCGGGTTGGCGTTGCGGACGGTCCTGATTTTGGGGTGAACAGTTTCTATGAGCTCTTCCTGCTCATAGACAAGTTCCTCGACCAACTTTTCGCCGGGGCGCACGCCGGTGAATACGACCGGGATGTCTTCGTTGGGTACGAGTCCATGAAGGCGAATCAGGTCGTAAGCGAGATCGACGATACGCATCGGCTCACCCATATCGAGAATGAAGACATCTCCTCGTTGGCCGATCGAGCCCGCCTGAAGAATGAGTTGCACCGCTTCGGGAATCGTCATGAAGTAGCGTGTCATGTCTTCATGGGTCAGCCGAACAGGCCCGCCGCTTTTGATCTGCGCTTTGAGCATCGGCACCAGACTTCCACGACTGCCGAGTACGTTTCCGAATCGCACGATGGCGGTTTCCATTTCCGATTGGTGGCCGATGGCAGCGACCAACATTTCGCCGACTCGCTTGGTCGCGCCCATGATGGAACTTGGCTTGACCGCTTTGTCCGTTGACACATAAACGAACTTCTGAACGCCGTATCGAACGGCAAGTTCAGCGGTTCGCCAAGTGCCTCGCACGTTGTTCTCGATCGCCTCGATGATGTTGGATTCCATCAGGGGCACGTGCTTATGCGCGGCGGCATGGAAGACGACGGTGGGACGATGCTCTTCGAATGCGCGCTCCATGGAGTTGGAATCGCGAACGTCCGCGATTACGCATTTGGGCTGAAGGCCGCGCGTGCGCAAAAGCTCTTGCTCGATTTCAAAGATGCTGTTTTCGCCCTTCCCGAGGAGGATCAAGCTGGACGGAGAGAAGTTGGAGATTTGGCGGGCAAGCTCGCTTCCGATTGAGCCACCGGCGCCGGTGATGAGGACGCGTTCGCCGTTGACGTAGTTTGCAACGCCGGTTAAGTCGGTCTTCACCGCAGGGCGGCGGAGGAGGTCATCGATCTCCACATTGCGGAGGTGCTGGAACACTTGAGCATCGCCTCGCAAGACCGAGGCAACCACGGGCATGGTGCGAACGCGAGCCTTGGAACGGTTGCAAAGATCGACGATGCGGCGCATCTCCGGCCCGTCCGCATTTGGAATTGCGATGATCACTTCTGCCACGACGAACTCGTCGACGAGCTTTGGAATGTCTTCGGTCCGGCCGAGTACGCGAATGCCGTGGATGCTCATGTTTGCCTTCTCGGGGTCGTCGTCGGCAAAACCGACGACGAAGTAGTTCGAGAAGCGGGAGCGAGACATCTCGCGGACGAGAGCTTCGCCCGCATCGCCGGCACCGACGACGATGGCGCGCTTTCGCATCTTGTCTTCCCTGCCTCGGGCGAGGGGGATCACGCGCCAGGAAACGGCGCGGCGGACAATTCGGGCGCCGCCAAGAAAAGCGATGGCAAGGAGGCCAAAGAGGACGGGCTCGTCCAGCGCACGGGGAATATCAGCAAATCGCGGCAGAGCGACTTCTAGGCCGCCAAACAGGACCGCCAAGATGGCACAGATGAAGGCGATGCTGAGAAAGTCGTACATCCCGTAGTAACGGGCACTGACGCGGTAGAGCCCCCGCCATGTGACAAGAAGGGCTGCCAGCCCGGTGATGGGTAGCGCATAGCCTCGCAGCACGTGTTGGGCTGCGGGATCGGACAACGAACCGTAGTTCAGCAGCAACGTGACAAGCAAGCTCACGTTGACAAGTACAAGATCAGCGACCAATACTGCCACTAATCTAAACCAGCGCCGCCATCCTTGTGCACTAGGCGCAACTCCCAAAAAACCCCTCCTCCAAAGCAAACCGGCAACCCGGTTAGGTTGCCAGCATTAAGGAATCATTTTGCCATAGATTCACCCGGTGACGCCGACCCGCGATGATCAGAACTGATAGTAAATAAACACGCTGTCCTGACTGTTCATGAACAGATAGGCGACGAAGAAGATGGCGGCGGCAGCCACAGCCCAGCGAATTCGCAACGGGATCTTGATCCGGTGGGTCTCGGGAATCGTGTTGGCGAGGAAAAGGCACACGGCGCACAGGAAGACCAAATTGATGTGGGCGTGGGCTCGGAGGCCGGGCTCCGCGAGCCCGAACATGGTGCGGAGCCAGGTGGTGCACATGTCCCAGCTCGTGGCCCGGAAGGGCACCCAGGTCAAGACGATAACGACGAATGTTAGCCACCGGCGACCCAGCGCGGGCAGTTTTGAGAAGGCTGGCTGAATGTAACGGTCGAGGATTAGGAGGGCACCGTGGATGCCGCCCCACAAGACGAATAGCCACGAGGCGCCGTGCCAAAGGCCACCGAGGAGCATGGTGACCATCAGATTGGCGTTCATCCGAAGTTCGCCCAACTTGTTGCCGCCGAGAGGAATGTAGAGATAGTCGCGAAGCCATGTAGAGAGACTGATGTGCCAGCGCCTCCAAAAATCACGAAAGCCTTCGGCGCGATAGGGCGAATCGAAGTTGATGGGAATTCTCAGGCCAAAAAGTAGACCGAGTCCGATCGCCATGTCGGAGTAGCCGCTGAAATCGTAGTAGATCTGAAACGCATATCCGAGGGCGCACAGCCAAGCCGTTGCAGGTGATAGGGCGTGATACGTTTGGAGGAGCGGGTCGATATAGTGGGCGATCGCATCGGCTAGCATCACCTTCTTGACAAAGCCGATGATGAAATAACCGACGCCCACCGCCATGCTGTCGTAGTCGGGTCGCTCGTCGATATGTTCGAGATCGTCTTGCAGTTGCCGGAAACGTACGATGGGTCCCGCGACGAGTTGGGAGAACAAGCTGACGTAAGCAAAGTATTCGAACAGGTTGCGGGTTGCTTTCACGCGATTCGCGGCGACATCGACCACATAGGAGATAGTGTGGAACGTGTAGAAGCTAATGCCGACTGGCAAGACAACGTCGTGAATCGTCTTGGGGATCACGCCGTTCGTAACGCTGCTTATCATCCCAGAAAAGAAATTGAAATACTTGAAGTAAGCGAGGAGCGCAAGGTTAGCGCAGATCGCGAGAATCATGAAGAGGCGCTTCTGCTTACGTGTTTCGCTGCCTTGGATGATGAGGCCACCCACATAGCCGACCACGCAAGAAATGAGGAGGAGCGTGGTGTACTTCCATGCGGCAAATTGAAGGAGATGGAAGTGTTGCTCCTTCCAATTCCAATAACTGTAGAAGACGAATCCACTTATCGTCAAGAGAACGTAGCGTTGCTGCTTCGTCTTGAAGAGCCAGAACAGACTCAGCACGATGGGCAAGAACCCGAACAAAAAGATGTTCGAGTTAAATACCATTTGCCCCTGACTTCATCATGACATCGAACGCTCTACCGGCGTTCCGCTTGTTCATGTGCGCGCCATCGATCCAATCGTCGTCCGTGCCGCCAAACCGGTCGGGCAGACTGAAATCGAATACGCGAACCGTTTCGGGAAACTGCGAAGGAAGGTGGTCAACGAACGCCAAGACTTCCTGTAGCCGTACACCGTACGGAGTGCTCTTTTCAAGAACGTCTGCCATGGCGGGATGGAGCGGTGTGATCCACAAGACGACTTTGCACTGGTGATTCTGAGCGTCATTAATCAGGTCAATGAGCCACTGTTTTCTTTGCTCGGATAACCCGCGCATGTTCTGATATTTGCCTGTGTAGACAGGCAAGGTTTCGCTGACCGCCTTCGGCAGATCGAACCGGTTTGTACGAACAAGCTCTTCGTAAACGGGAAACTCGTTGTGTCCATCTTCGCTCACGACTGCTACTTGGGGAACGGGCTTTACTTTGAGCTCGATTGCTCTCGTCATGGCGATAGCACTTTGCACGGTCAAGGCGTTGGAGGTTACGGTGGCGTTGGAGCGCATCCGTTGGATGCTGAGGGGATTCTTGGCAGACGGTGAGACCGTCTCAAGAAGTCGCGCGTTGCTTTGCAGTCGGTCGTCGATGTGGTTTGCTGAGTCGAATGCTTCGACATCTAATCCGACGATGAGAATTTTGGGATCGGCGCCCTGCTGCAGAGCCCATCGATAGACGGCGAGATCATCTTCAAGCATCGCGTTCTCAACGCCAAAGTTGAAAAATCTACGATGGTTTGCTAGGGGTGAACTCGCGGCGTCCATCATCATCGTTCGGCTCGAGCCAAGGATTAGTCCGTCAATCGGTCCTTGTGCAAGGAAGCGTTTGAAGATGTCCTGCTTCGTTTGTCGAGCGTTGGTAATGGGGGCTGGAAAGATGCCCGTGCCGAACTCGCTTCGCGGGTCGATGACACGATACAAAGCCAGATAATCGACAAGGAACAATAAGAACGTGCCGAGGAAGACGATTAAGAGAATCTTCCGATTTCCCTGGGAGCTAGTGGTTCGTCGCGGTCGATCTTGAGCGGACTCTGCGGGCAAGGCTACGGTATCGGAGCCAGGCTGACGAGAGGGCACCACGACTTTTATTGTGCCTTAGCGACTGAGTCTGTTGCGCTGGATTCCTTCCTGCCAGCGCGGAAAAGCAAGGCAATGATGATCAAAGGCGCATAAGCGAGAGTAGTGATTGGCAAACCGTTCTCTTGATGGCTTTCGGCGTACATCCCCAAGGGGAGCAACCACAAGAAGTTAATCGCGAGGATGCCTAATGTCACCCACAAATGGCGCCCCGCAAGCTTGGCCGCTTTTTGAAAAGCATGTAGATTGTGGGCGTCGTACCATTTCTGGCCCGTTATAAATCGGGTCACGAGGGTGACAGTTCCGTCTACGATGAAGACGCCGAGCAGGATGAGCCACAGCCATATCGATGTGGCTTGCTGAGTGTAGCGGGTCAAAGCAAAGTACGCCAGTGCAAATCCAAGGAATCCGCTGCCCACGTCTCCCATAAATATTTTTGCCGGGGGCCAATTCCAAATGAGAAAGCCGATACAGCAGAAACCAAGGAGCGCATAAAGGGCACGGCTGGAATCAGGGATGGATCTCACAAACGTGACAGGAATGGCCGATTGAGTGATAGATCGAAGAGGCACTTCACCGTGATAGATGGCATTCACAACCACTCCAACGAACGCTGCTTCCGATCCGGCGAGCCCGTCAAGACCATCCATGAAGTTGAAGATATTTAGGAAATAGGCGGCGCCAATCGTCGCGATGAGAATCCATGGCCAGAGCATGAAGGCAATCGACGGCTTCGACATTGCCGAGTAGATGTAGAAGGACAAGAAGCAGGAAATCACGTGGACCAGCGCTCTCCATTTCGCAGGAACACTGAACCGATCATCGAACCATCCAACGACGGCCACGGGAATCGCACCAAAGAGCATGGGAACAAAAAGTCGAAAGACATTCTCATCTTCCAAAGCAAGAAAAGCGCCCGCGATCAGAAAAGCGACTACGATCCCAAGCCCACCGCCTCGCGGAGTTGGCACCTTGTGCATGCTCCGATCTGAAGGGATGTCGAGCGTGGCATTCTTTCGAACCCACCACGTTACACCCGCGGAAAAGAAGAGACCGAAAATCCAGGATAGGACTTGGATTTTAGGAGTCAAATCTCCGCTCCTCGCACCGCTTCTTCTAGTCCATCTTCTTGAGATTTAGGTTGTTTCCAACCGAGTCGCTCTCGTGCTTTCGAACTATCGACGACAAGGGTATCGCAGAGTCGCTCTGCCATCTTCCCTTTCCCCAAAGCTTGCAACATCCCGCGTAGAATCGGTTCGGGCAAGCTTAGAACCTTCCCCCGCGAACCCAGGTGTTTGCACAGACTCAAATAGAGCTCGGCCGTCGATAGCAACTCTTCGTCGGCAATCGTATAGGTCTGCCCAATCGATCGCTCATCTCTGAGTATCAGCGAAACGAATGAGCAAAGATTTTCCCGGCCGATCAAACTTCGTTTGTTTCGAACTCCACCGAGTGGAAACGGTCTTCCCTTCTTCGCTAAACCGATAAGCCGCTGAAAATTTCCGGGCACTCCCGCACCATAAATAAGCGGCGGACGAATGATCGTGGTGCTCAGAGAGTCTATTCGTGACAGTTCTTGCTCCGCCTCCAATTTGGACCGTGAATAGTCATCGTGGGGATTGGACTCATCACTTTCCGTAAATGCGCGACCGTTTTTGGCGCGCAAGGAATTGTTACCGAGCACACCAATGGAGCTCATGAACACGAAGCGCTTGATGCCGGCGGCATCACATTGCTCAGCCAACCGCTTGGTGCCTTGCGTATTCACGCGTCGGTGCTCCGAAAGTGGGTCAACCGCTTCCTCTTTGAGCACATGGGCGCGCGCGGCTAAATGGACCACGGCGTCGATGTTGTTAAGTGCGGCTGACCAATCCGTATCTTGCCCTACCGATTCGATTCGCACGGAGTCTTTCCAAGATGGATCAGGTGCTCGCGACGCCGCACGAACATTGAATCCTTGCTCAGCCAGGTAAGGAACAAGCCCTCGCCCGACAAAACCGGATGCGCCGGTGACGAGTACGCGCATCAGCTTGCGATCAAGCTCCGATAAAGTTTGAGCGTTGCGTTGCGCACTCTCAGCGGATCAAAATCCTTTGCGCGCAGAAGCGCTCCCGCCTTGAATCGCTCTTTTAACCCGGGATCACGAAGGATGGTTAGGATTGCTTCTCGCAGCTCGTTTGGATCTTCGGGCTTCACCGTGAAACCGCTCTCACCATTCTTACTGACCCAGGGAACACCGGTCGGAAGGTTGGTATTGATCACGGGCAACCCAGAGGCGAGTGCTTCCATCTGCACAATGCCGTATGCCTCTGTATTCGCGCACGAGGGCAAAACGAATAGGTCAGCGAGGGCATAGTAGTCGGCGAGCTCTTCGTCGGTCACGCCAGACTTCCAATAGATTCGATGCCCCATACGGAGCGTATTTCCAAGTTCGGAAAGCTGGTCACGCATTGGACCTTGTCCGACCAGAAGCAGCGCGGCTTCTTTCACGTCTGCCATCGCCGTCACAAGATGCTCCAACCCTTTATAGTAAACGAATCTTCCGACATAGAGGACAACGGGCATATCAGCGGGGATATTCAAACTCTTCTTGATCGCGGCTGCTCTCTCAGGAGGCACGGTTCCGACTCGTGGGAGGGAGACCATGAACGGAATCACGCTGCACTTCTCTGAATACTCTTGAAGTAGCTCCGAGTTTTGCCTAAGATTCGGCGACGAGACGACGATCGAATCAGCCCTATCCAAGAGTTTCTTAAAGGCCGGTTCGTACGCCCATTTCAGCTTTTTCTGTCGGACGATGTCGGAATGGTAGTGAACTACGATTCTTGTGCGTGGCGCTTTCAACTTTGGGAGGCACCAAGCCGACAGCGGGAATGGCATATGAAAGTCGACGAGGTCGTGCTTGTTCGCCAAATTCTCGAACATCTTTGGGAACGAGGTCGAGACTGGCATACCGAGTATCGTCTTCCAACTACCTGCTAAGGCGACTTTCACGCCGCGCACTTGACCGAAGTAATCCTTCTTGGACGTATGGCATGCGAGCACTCCGTTGTCGACGGTGGAGTCTTTCAGAAACTCTTCCGAGAGTTGCTGAACAACTTTTTCTACACCACCGATGTACGGGTAGTAGAACTTGTTGACTTGGAGAGTCTGGATCACGCTGCCCGCAAGACCGCCATTCTTCTTTGTCTAATTTGATCAAGCGCACCGAAGTAGCGAATCAAACCGACCGAGAGGAAAATTCCAAAAATGACGAATAGTCCGTAACCACCCGCAATCATGTCCAGCATGGGAAAGTGGAAGATTACAGAGACGAAGAAAGGATAAAGCAACAACCCGAGAATTGATCCGGCCCGCGCACGAATCCATAGAAGTTGGACGAAGGCACCGAGACAGAAGCAGTAGATAAATCCACCGATCACGCCGTAGTCGATGAGCACGTTCCCGAAGAACGTATAGAACGCTCCAGGTCGGGGAATCCTTTCCTGCCCCTCATCTACGGTTGTGGTCTTGACACCAACGTTATTGAGAAACTGTACGATCGGGGCGAACTGCATGACGCCGCCCAAAGGTTGATGCTTCTTCTCGCCGATGTAAAGTTCGGAGAAATCGAAGAACCCGTGGTTGAAGTAGTACGTCATCGACGAGCCGGTCATCGCGATCGACGCCATCATACTGGAATCTGAGTTGAGCATCGACCGATATGGTTCGTTGACAACGAATCCACGCGCCTGCTCAGCAACCGTGATGTACTCGACCGGGTCCTTCACACCGAACGATTCGAGCCGGGACTGCATGACGTGGGCGCTGTAGTACACGAATCCGGCGAAACCACAGATCACTCCTGCGATGAGAAGGAACTTCCTACGGCCCACCAGGGGCATCTCTGGATCCACCGCACTCCTTAGAACGACCACAGCTGCGGTCATGATCGCGGTGACGGCGAAAGGAGATCTTCCACCCTGCATCATGAAGTAACCGACAAACGCTGCCAAGCACCCAAGCGCAGTCACCCGTTGCCACATGTGAAGTCTTTTGTGCAGATAGAGACTCAAGAGGAATGCGACCAGGCTCACGGGATAGAGGAGCAAGGAGATCGCAGACAAGCCACCAGTGGATCGTTGGCCTTCATCGACTTCTGCAAGTCGGAAATCGGAGGCCGACTGATAGTCGGCGAAGTGCTTCACAGCGAGAAGATCATAGAAGCGCAAGGCGAGACCGATCCCCGCGATCATCAGAATGATCGTAAAGGCTCGCCGGTAGGCGTGGTCGCTGTCATGTCTCGGTAGAAGAGCTCCCGGCTGCGGTTGCTTCCAGATAAACGTGCCGACCACGAAGGCGGCAACAAACCCAAACATTACGAAGTAGGCGTCCGTGTCCTGCGCCAACGTATAGCTGTTAAACGGCGCTACCAAACAAGCGAACCAGATCGCGATGGTCACGCATAGAACGCCGCGCGGCGAAAGAAGTGAGAGGCTAAGAGGTTGCTTCACGCGCCTCCAAACGTGCAGGCTTTAGTTTCTCAGTGAGCGCATAGAGGGCGTTCGTAAGTAGTTCAAGGTTTTCTTCGCTCACACATTCCGGATTGGAGACCGGATCGCTGAGAATGCCTTCGAAGGAGTTCTCTAATAGCCACCCTAGATATTGGAGATCGTAGTCTAGGTCATGCTTCGGCATAGGCGATGCAAGCTCTTCTCCAACCTGCCACGGCCCCTCGATCGATTTGGACATTGAGAAACCAGCAAGGTAGTGATCGGAGAGCAAGAGAGTCCTCTTGCCGTTCAGCGCAGACTCCAAGGCGATAGTTCCGCTCACGGTTACTACTGCTTCACAACGCTCGACCAATTCGGCCGCATCCACAAACGGATCAATCAATCGAACGCTGGGCAGCGCCTTGATCTTGCGGAGTTCCTTAGGGCTCCGATCACCTAGGCAGTTGCGATGCTCCTTCACGTAGAGGCGGACATCGGCGGGTAGGGATCGCGCGATCCCGTGAATCGTCTCTAGTTGATTGGAATGCCGAGCACCAAGCACGTCAATGGAATATTCCGGTTGCTTGTGAAGGGTGAACAGAACGAATTTCTCCCCGGGCACTGGCTGCTCGAAGAGCGATGACCATTTCACTTTCGCGGCCGCATAGTGGAAAGGCTTCATATGCAGCTTGTGCTTTACGAGCATGTCGTGAAGGCTGTACATGTTCGCGTCTGTTCGCGATTGCACCACTGCCCTGCTCACACCGCGCCCCATCTTGTACAAAAGCTTCGGGGTGATTTTCGGCGCTCGACTGTTCTTATAAAAATAAGCAGGCTTGATTCGATTGACGACAATCTGGTCAGCCACTTCTCGGGCCATACGAAGAAATTCTGGTCGAACTTCGACAGGCAGACGCGCTCCAAACGTCTTGAATTCGTTTTCGGAATAACCGGACCAAAATGCAAAACGCTGCACGGGCATCCGGAGGGGGAACGGGGCGAAGTAGCTTCGGTCCGTCGCCTGGCAAATCATGACGGCAAGTAGATCGTGAATGACCGAAGGTTCGCCGATCACGAGACGAGCATCCATTCGGTCGAGGAACTCGGCCGTCCGAGCAGTCACGTAAGCGGCATATCTCTCGGACTGCTCCCACGGCCAGGTCCCCACGTAGCGATCCATCCGGATCAGGTTCTTGACCGATTCTTTGGATCGAGATTCCAGCGAGCGCATCGTCTTGGCATCTTCCGAAAACCCAGATGAGCTGAGGGCAAAGTCCTTGCGCAAGTGCAGGATCGTCTCGGGTGGAAATCCCTGATCGACTAGGCGCTGGCGATAGTAGTCGGATGTAACGATCCAGCAAGCCTCGACGCCCAAGGGCGCAAGCCTCTTAGCGAGAAGAGCAAATAAATCAGTTTTCTGCCAGGTAGAAGTGAAGGCGATCCGCATACAATCGGCCTTTCCAAATGCGCCCGAGGTTGGCCCTGCGCAGGCATGAAAGCATACCTAATTGAAGCTATTTCGCGGCAATCGGGGCGACAACTGAGCCGAGGGACTCCTCGATCAACTCCTGGCGGACAAAGTCCTCGCGAAGGAAGCCGAAAATAGCGAGGTCGATGTAGTCACCGTCAAAGAAGCAGTGGCTCTTCCTAAGCCCCTCGTGAGTGAATCCTGCGCGCACGAGCGCCTTCGAAGATCCCTCGTTTGCGACATAAGCACCTGCAGTCACTTTGTGCAAGTTTAGGGTCAAAAAGGCATGCTCGCACATCATTCGGTAGGCCTCGGTCCCGTATCCTTTGCCCCAACAATCCTTCTCGCCTATGAGCAGTCCGACCTCAGCACGACGGTGAATCCAGTCGATTGGACCGAGCTTGATGTTGCCGATATGCCGGTGGTCATGCTTCGTGACGACGGCGCAAAAGATGTTGTCGCGGGAGCTAGACGCCTTTACGATGAACTCCTTTAGGGATTCAATCGACTCGGGCCGATAGCGGCTTTCCAGATATCGAGTCACCTCGGGGTCATTCATCCACTGAAGGTAGTTGCCTTCGGCATCGGAGGGTTGAAGGGCTCGGAAGTAAAGACGTGAACTCTCCACAAATTTGGAAGCCTGACTCATTGGTTAATCCTACACCGCCCGAACTGACTGCCGCTTTGCCATGCTCTCGATTTTGAACCTACAGTGAGTGCGAGTCGGAGCGAGACGCATCATACTATAGGTATGGCCAGCAAGATGGAAAAAGTGGTTCGCCGCTTCTACCCCCCGCGCAACATGCTCTATTACGCCCAGCGCAAGGTTCTGCGACCGGCGATGCGCGAGAAGCTCACCTCGATCATTACGATGAGCCGAGCCAAGACTCCGCCACGCGAAGATCTCAAAGATCAGGTCCAGACCCTGAAGAACGACGGAATCCTTTTTCTGCCTTCTCTGCTCTCGCCTACTCAAGTTCAGGAAATGGTCGCTTGGACGAGAACGCAGCAAGCATTCGACCCTCGACGCAAACAGCACGGAACATTTCTGGCTCCCGATGACGCGCCGATGGAAACCCATACCGCGCACTATAACTTTGGCCAGTTGATGAACTGCCCCCACGCATTGAAAATCGCAAACGATCCTAGCGTGCTTGCTATCATGGGCCAAAGCTTAGGATGCAAGCCGACGATTTCCAGCATCAACCTTTGGTGGTCGATGGGTGGACGCGCGAAAGCAGAAGATGCTGAACTCTTTCATCGCGACGTGGACGATTGGCGATTCTTCAAGCTCTTCATCTATTTGACCGACGTCGATGATGGTGCCGGCCCCCACGTCTTCGTGAAGGGTTCACAAAACGACGAGAAGCTGTTGCCGATCCGGCGCTACGAGGACAAAGAAATCGACGAAGCGTTTGGGAAGGATCGTGTGATGCGAATTCAAGGAACGGCAGGAACGGCTTTTCTTGAGAACACATTTGGATTCCACAAAGGAACGCTTTGCAAGGACAAGAATCGGTTGCTCTTCCAAGTCCAGTATTCGGTGATGCCGATCTTCATGTACGACTACAAACCGGTGCCGAAGAGCGAATTGAAGTCGAACGGATTCGAACTTGATCCGTGGGTGAATCGACTGTTTGTGAAGTGATCTCCTAACTTTCGAGTTTGGAAGCGGCCCACCATTTGCCGCCAACAATAACTGCGCTCGATACAAGCGATCCGATACTCACGCCGTAGACACCGAACCTCGGCGTGAGTGCCGCATAACATATCAAAGCCGCTGCTAGAGCGCCGACACTCCAGTTGGCAATCTCACGGTCTTTATGATTTGCATACAACGCTTGGTGCGGAATGAACGCGAGAGTTGCCAGCACTGCTGACGCGACAAGAATCGCGAAGGCGGGAATGAACTGGCCGTAGATCGGAGCCTTACGGACGAT
>Ga0070666_10000720_pt1 | contig 20078 bp, 18 predicted proteins | sample KBSS23metaG_FD_64677 | JGI IMG/M metagenome (GOLD analysis project Ga0070666, IMG submission 64677) | Switchgrass rhizosphere microbial communities from Kellogg Biological Station, Michigan, USA - KBS S2-3 metaG | ecosystem: Host-associated > Plants > Roots > Rhizosphere > Soil ... | reverse complement strand
TCGACTGCCGGATCGTTTCGTCGTACAGGATCGCGCCGGAGATGTGCTCGCCGAGTTTCGGTGCGGTCAGCAGCATTTCCCGGTAGGCGCGGCGGTTTTCCTCGGAGTTCGGCACGCCAACCGCTTCGAAGCGTTTCTTGATCGTGTTCGTCGACTCGTCGATCGCGATGATGCCTTTGCCAGGCGCGACCATTGCCTGGGCAATGCTTTCCAGCTGTTCGATGCTCATGAGGGAAACTCCGTGAACGAAAACGTGCGCGGGCGGTGCGCCCGGGGGCGCGGATTATATGCCCGGACGCGGCGCGGCGCGAGTTTTCTTGCGTGGTTCCCTAGCGCACCGGAATGACGGTTTCGCGGCCACCAAAACCTTCGAGCTTGCAGGCGTCCAGCACATGCTTGCGCAGCGTCTGTTCAGCGGGATTCGTGGACGTAGCGCTCGGCAGGTTGAACGGCATGACCACGTAGGTAAACACCGGCGTCTTGCCGGCATTCTGCGCCGCCGCCGCGAACTGCATGTCGCGCACGATGCCGAGCGCGACCTTGCCCAGATCACCTTCCGGCACGAGCTTCTTCAGTTCGACGTTGCTCGTGCTGCCGTCCTTTTCGACGATGTAGGAAACCGCAGCACAGGTCGGTGCGTCGAGATTGCGCCCGGCATTCGGCACGTTCGCCTGTTTCGCCGTACCCGACACGAGCAACCAGTAATTGGCCAGGTGCTCGGGCGGGATTGTCTGCGCTTTTTCGGCAGCGCCAGCCGCGCCAGTTAACAGGCAGATCACGTAAAGAAATCGCATATTCATGGCTTCTCTGCACTTTCAGCGGCGCTATCGGCAACGACTGGAGCCAGCCCTGCTTCACGGTAGCGGCGTAGTAAGCCCACCAAACCTTGGGCACGCAGCATCAACATACAGCCCACCACTACGCGCAGGATCTGGGCGGCGCAATCCGTGGCAAATCTAACCCTGATGCTTTCATCTGCGATTGTATTACTTCGCAGAAGGTGCTCGACGAAGACCTCGCGCAAGGTCATCTGCGACAAACCCAGCACACCCTCGATAAAGATCCAAAGACCAACGACAGTAAAAGCGATCTGCTGCATATCTTGCGCATCGATTGAGCTTTCAAAAAGCTGCTGGCTCGCACGGCCCGCCGCAAGTTTCGCCAGCATTCCCGGATAGAGCCACAACATAAACGCAAACACTAATATGAATACCCAAAGCAGAGACAACCACAGAATTTCGGTCGAGCTCCAATCTCCGCGGCTCAGCGAAATGACCGCCGTGGGAACGCTCAGAAGCGCGCCGACTGCCAACAGCACCGCACCCAGACGTATTCCGATGCAGAGGATCGAATACATCGAAGTGCGCGTGCCAAATTCATTTGAATCCACACTCATAGATCGCCCAGCCCTTCCGCCACCCCGCCCGAGCCCACGCGCAGCAGCTTGAGTGTGTTCGTGCCGCCGTGTTGGCCGGTATGGTCGCCGGTGGTGAGGATCACGCGATCGCCTTCGGCGAGACGCGACAAGTTATACAAATGCTGGATCGCGGCTTTTGCCGCATGCGCGGGATCCACGCCCTGCGGATCGAACGCGATCGGCGTGACGTCGCGGTACAGCATCATGCGCCGGCGCGCAGCCTCGCGTCGCGACAGTGCGTAGATCGGCACGCTGGAACGGTAGCGAGAGAGCCATTGCGCAGTGCCGCCCGACTCGGTCAGCGCGACGATCGCGCGCACGCCGACATGTCCGGCAACGAACATCGCCGCGAGCGCGATGGCCTGATCAGTGCGATCGAGCTTGTTGGCGATTGCATTCAGATCCTGCGTGGCTTCGAACTGGCGCTCGGCGCCGAGACAGACGCGGCGCATCGCGGCGACGGCCTTGTCCGGATGTTTGCCGGCCGCGGTTTCCTGCGACAGCATCACCGCATCGGTGCCGTCGAGCACGGCGTTGGCGACGTCGAGCACTTCGGCGCGCGTCGGGATCGGCGATTCGACCATCGACTGCATCATCTGCGTGGCGGTGATCACGACCTTGTTGCGCTGCAAAGCTTCGCGGATGATGCGCTTCTGGATTCCCGGCAGTTCGGCATCGCCGATTTCGACTCCGAGATCGCCGCGCGCGACCATCACCGCGTCGGAGGCATCGATGATTTCGCCGAGCGCGACAATCGCTTCGGCGCGTTCGATCTTGGCAACGAGCGCAGCGCTGCCGCCGGCGGCGCGCATGAGCTTGCGGCTTTCGTCGATGTCGGCCGCGGACTTGGCGAACGAGATGGCGAGGAAATCCACGCCGAGCTGCGCGGCGAGGCGGATGTCCTGCTTGTCCTTCTCGGCGAGTGCGGTCAGCGACAGACCGCCGCCCAGACGGTTGATGCCCTTGCGGTCGGACAGCGCGCCGCCGATCGTCACTTGCGTATGGATCGTGGTGCCTTCGATGCGTTCCACATGCAGCGCGATCAAACCATCGTCGAGCAGCAGCGTGTCGCCGGGTTTCACGTCTTTATACAAATTCAGGTAACTGACGCCGACACGCGTAACGTCGCCCGGCAGCGCATTCGCGTCGCATTCCAATGCGAACGGCCGGCCCGGTTCCAGCAGCACCGGCGCCGCGGCGAATTTGGTGATGCGGATTTTCGGGCCCTGCAGGTCGGCGAGCACGGCGACTTCGCGGCCGAGCTTTGCGGCAATCTCACGTGCCTGTTGCGCGCGCCGTTGGTGATCCTCGGCTGCTCCATGTGACAGATTGAGCCGCACCACGTCCACGCCTTCCTCGAGCACGCGCTGGAGCATGTCGTCGGCATCGGTCGCCGGGCCGAGTGTGGCGATGATCTTGGTGCGGCGCAGTTGGGGGTCCATATCGCAAGCCAGCCTGGTCCGTGAAGCCGCTAAACTTAGCACAGTCGGGTTTACGGGAATGAACATGGGCGATATCGACGCAGGCAGAGCGCTGGCGCTGAACGGGTCGCTGCAGCAATCGAAACGCTGGCTGCTCGCGATGATGGGGATACCGCTGGTCGGGGCTGCGGTCGCGCTCGTGCTCGGCTATATGCATGCCGCCCCCGCCGCAAAAACGCCGATGCTGTTCGCCGCCACGATCGCACCATTGGTGATCTTGCTCGCGACGGCGATGATCCTGCGCTCGCTAAACCGCGCCGGCGTGTATGTCGATCAAGGCGAGTTGGTCATAAGACCGGGTATCGGCAGCAAGCGCATCGCTCTGTCGGCGCTGCGCGCGCATGGCCTGAGCATCGTCAACCTCAACGAGCCCACCGAACTGAAACCGGTACTGAAACTTTGGGGTACCAGCCTGCCCGGCTTCGCCGGCGGGCGCTTTCGCCTGCGCAATGGCGAAACCGCGATCTGCCTGCTGCTCGACCGCACACGCGTGAGTTATCTGCGCAGCGACGATGGTATGACTGTGCTGCTGTCGCTCAAGGAACCGGAACAGCTGCGGGCGTTGCTGCAGCGCTGACCTCCTGCGGCAGCGCGAGCAGGCGCGCCAGTTCCTGCGGCGTGTGCGCGAGCGCGTGCGCACCCGCTTCGTTGAGTTCCTCGACGCTGCCGAAGCCCCAGCTCACGCCGATGCCGCGTACATTGTTCGCGCGCGCGCCTGCGATGTCGAAATGGCGGTCGCCGATCATCACGGCATGCTGCGGCGTCATGGCGAAGTCAGTGAGCGCCTGCGCAATCATTTCCGCTTTCGCGCTGTGTGCGGTTTTGAGATCGGCGCCGTACACCTGCGCGAATCCCGCGCCAAAAGGCAACGATGCCACGATCTTTTTCGCTTGCACGCTGACTTTCGTGGTTACGATCGCAAGCGTGCGGCCATCGGCGGCAAGCAGTTGGATCAATTCCGCGATGCCCGGATAAACCGCGTGACCAGCCCAGCCCGTGGCGATGTAGTGTTCGCGATAATGCGCAATCGCGGCCTCGACGAGTTCAGCGTCGTCCCCCAGCACGCTCGGAAACGACTGATGGAACGGCGGGCCGATCCAGCTGCGCAGCACCTCGCGCGGCGGCAGCGCCACGCCGATCTGCGCGAACGCATGATCGAGGCTGGAAAAAATTCCCGCCGCCGAATCGATCAGGGTGCCGTCCAGGTCGAATAGCACCAGTTGCGGTGATTTCACCTCAAGCGCTCCGCGCATTCAGTGCCGCTACGGCTGGCAGTTCCTTGCCTTCGAGGAATTCGAGGAACGCGCCGCCGCCGGTGGAAATATACGAGATATCCTTTTCCACTTTGTATTTCTCCACCGCGGCGAGCGTGTCTCCGCCGCCGGCGATCGAGAACGCTTTCGACGCGGCGATCGCGCGTGCCAGCGTTTCCGTGCCTTTGCCGAACGCATCGAACTCGAACACACCGACCGGGCCGTTCCAGACCACGGTACCAGCCTTGGCAATCAGCGCGGCGTACGCTTGCGCTGTCTGCGGGCCGATGTCGAGGATCATGTCAGTTGCACTGACGTCGGCGATCTTTTTCACCGTCGCCGGGGCATCGGCCTTGAATTCCGGCGCGACAACGACATCGCTCGGGATCGGCACTTCCGCGCCGCGCGCTTTCGCCGCAGCCATGATCTTTTTTGCCGTATCGAGCAGATCCATCTCGAGCAGCGATTTGCCGACGCCGAACCCGGCGGCGGCGATGAAGGTGTTCGCAATACCACCGCCGACGATGAGCTGATCCACTTTGCCGATCAGGCTCTGCAGCAGCTCCAGTTTCGTCGATACCTTGGAGCCGGCGACGATCGCGAGCAGCGGCCGCGCCGGCTTGTCCAGCGCTTTTGCCAGCGCGTCGAGTTCGGCCATCAGCAGCGGCCCGCCGCAGGCGATTTTTGCCGCTCGGATTGCGCCGTGCGTCGAGGCCTGCGCCCGGTGCGCGGTGCCGAATGCATCCATCACGTAGACGTCGCACAGTCCGGCATATTTTGCCGACAGTTCCGGCGCATCCTTGCCTTCGCCGACGTTCATGCGGCAGTTTTCCAGCAGCACGATTTCGCCGGCCGCCACGTCAACGCCGTTCAAGTAATTGCGCACCAGGCGCACGGGTTTGCCCAACGCATGGCTCAGCCAGTCGGCAACCGGTTGCAACGATTCGGATTCCTCGAATACGCCTTCCCTGGGCCGACCCAGATGCGACAGCACCATCACTTTCGCCCCGGCGTCACGCGCATGCTTGAGCGTCGGCAGCACAGCTTGCAGACGCTGCGCTGCGGCGACTTTGCCGTCTTTGAGCGGCACGTTGAGATCTTCGCGGATCAGCACTCGCTTGCCGGCGAGGTCAAGATCCATCATGCGCAGTATGGCCATCGTGGCGCTCCGAATAGACAGCAAGGCGCGTATTGTAAGGCTGTGGCACACTGGCGGCATGCGCCCGAGCTTGCCCCGCCTGTTCGCCGCCGCCCCCGACGCGATCACCGCAGCGATTTTCCTTACCGCCTGGATCGCACCGACGCTGCTCGGCCCGGAAACGGTCAAGAATCTGATGCTGACGATGCTGATCGAGTTCATCGTCGTGCATTCGAGCGTGTTCTACGCAGGCATCAGCGCGGTGGAAGACATCGCGCGGGTCAAACGCATGCTGATGCTGCTCGGTCTCGCTGCGTTCTACATGATGTTCGTGGTCGCGTTTGCGTTCGCGTTCGACAGCACCTGGCCGATCTTCGCGTTTGGTTGGCTGCTGCTCAGCCGTTTCGCGCATTTGTGGACGCATCCGGTGCCGGGCTCGCGCGAAACCGAGCGCATGATGTTGACCTGGGGGGCTTCGTGCGCAACCTACGTACTCGGCGCGCTCGCTACGGTTGTGCTGCCGTTGCCCGCACTCGGCGTGACGCCGGACTTCGTCACCTCGATGCATCTGTCGGGCAGCGGCGAGTGGATCGAGCGCCCGCAAACCGTGCTCGCTTTCGGCTTTCTGTATTTCGCGGTGCAGGCCCGCGTGAAGTATGCACTTGCGGGCGGCGAACAACGCCCGGCGCCGGCACGGCAGCTGAGTTCGGGCAAGCCCTCATGAGCGCGGAATTATTGCCGGTCTTGCAAGGGCCACGCGTGCGCCTGCGCGCGCAGCGCGCGGACGATGTGCCGGCGCTGTTTGCGTTGTATTCGGACCCGCAGGTGATGCGCTATTGGAGCGCCGCGCCGTTCACGCACCTGCAACAGGCGCAGGAGAAATTCGAATTCCACGACCGCGGCGTGCGTGCCGGAGAGTTCGTGCAATGGGCGATCGTGCGCGATGACGATGCCCTGATCGGCACCTGTTCACTGTTCGAGCTCAGCGCGGCGAACCGCCGCGCTTCGTTCGGCTACGCCCTCGCCAGCGCGCAGTGGGGCAACGGTTATGCGCTGGAAGCCGCGCGTCTGGTCGTCGAACACGCTTTCGACGTGATCGGGCTGCGCCGGCTCGAAGCCGACGTCGACCCGCGCAATCTGGCGTCGCTGCGCCTGCTCGACCGCCTCGGCTTCACGCGCGAAGGCCTGCTGCGCGAGCGCTGGCAGGTCGGTGATGAGACGCAGGACAGCCTGATTTGCGGATTGCTCGCGCGCGACTATGCCGCAGCGACAGCGATTTCGTCGGCGGCGTTTTCCACGCCGGCATAGCGCAATGCGGCGTCGCGCGCGGCGCCGAGTAAATCCGCGAACACGGCAGCGGCCGTGAGTTCCACGCCGGCGCCCGGCCCGGCGATCGTCAGCGGCGCAGCTTTGTAATAGGCGCTGTGCAGGATCAGCGCGTTCTCGCAGGGCGCGAGTTTGGCCAGCGCATGATCGAGAGCGACGCGTTCGGGTGCCACGCGAGCGCGCCCATCCGCGAAGCTCGCGCGATAAACCCAGCGCTCGCGCCGAGCCTGGGCGACCGCCACGCGCGCACGCCATTGCTCATCCACGGCGGCGAGATTCGCGAGCAAGCGCTGCCCGTTCGATTCGGCGAGCAACTCGCAGTCGACCAGCGGCACGCGCTCGATCTCGGCCAATTCGATATCGTGCCCCAGTGCACGCAGCAGGATCACGAGTTTGCGCGCGACATCCTCGCCGGACAGATCCGCGGCCGGATGCGGTTCGGCATAACCGTGTTCCACGGCATCGCGTACCGATGTCGAAAGCGTTTCGCCCTGCTGCACGCGGCCGAGCACGTAGGACAGCGTACCCGACAGCACCGCCTCGAACCGTTCGACGCGATCGCCGGCCTGATGCAGTTCGCGCAGCGTGCTCAGCAACGGCAGCTGCGCGCCCACCGTGGCCGCATCGCGTACATGCGTTCCGGCGAGCGCACCGGCATCGGCAATCGCCCGCCGCAGCTGAAAATCAGCCGACGGCCCGAGCTTGTTCGGCGTGACGATCTCGATGCCGGCGCTGAGCCAGCACGGATAGCGCGCGACAATTTCCGCGCTGGCCGTGCAGTCGACGACGACCAGAGGCCGCGGCAACCGCTGCAGCGCGGCGGCGAATGCCGCCCCGGTGCGGCCGCGCGCGCCACCGAGACGTTCGGCGGCGGTCGCGGGGGGCAGCCCATCACGCGCGATCAAACCGGCGCGCGAATTCGCCACGGCGAGCAAGCGCCACCGCGACGGCTGCGCCCCGATCAAAGCGAGCAGGTGGCGGCCGATGCGGCCGGTCGCGCCGATTACGGCGATGTTGACGGGTGTGGCTTGCGCGAAACGCTTGACCGACATGATGATATCGATAGACGTCTATACATCTAGACGTCCGTATAACATCACAGATCGATGCATACCGTCAAGTGCGGGGCGAAAATCCGCTGGTTGCGCTCGCCGCGCGCATCGGCCACCATGGCTGCAGACATCGGAAGCAGGCCGTGCAAACACTTGCTTTTATCCAGGACCTGGCCGTCATCATGCTCGCTGCGGGCGTGGTGACAGTCGTTTTCCACTTGCTGCGCCAACCGGTCGTGCTCGGTTACATCGCCGCGGGCGTGCTGATCGGACCGCATACGGTGGGCTTGCAGGCGCTGGTAACCGACGAGCAGACCATTCACACGCTGGCCGAGCTCGGCATCGTCTTCCTGCTGTTCTCGCTCGGTCTGGAATTTTCGCTGCGCCACCTGCGCCAGGTCGGCGCGACGGCGCTCGTGGCCGCGCTGATGGGCATCGTCCTGCTGCTGTGGCTCGGCTACGAAATCGGTCTCGCCTTCGGCTGGAGCACGATGGATGCGCTGTTCCTCGGCGCGATGTTGTCGATCTCCTCGACCACGATCACAGTGAAGGCGATCGACGAGCTTGGCCTGAAGAAGCAGCCGTTCGCGCAAGTCGTGTTCGCGATACTTATCGTCGAAGACGTGCTCGCGATCGCGATGATCGCACTACTTTCGGGCATCGCCGCGACCGGCACCGTGGATACCGGTGAAGTCCTGCGCACGCTCGCCGGACTCACCGTGTTCCTGGTCGCCTCGCTCGTGATCGGCATTCTCGGCGTGCCGCGGCTGCTCGACTTCGTCGCCCGATTTCATCGCGACGAAATGCTGCTCGTGAGCGTACTCGGCCTGCTGTTCGGTTTCTGCCTGCTCGTGTCCTGGCTCGGCTACAGCCTCGCGCTCGGCGCGTTCCTGATCGGCGTGATCGTCGCCGAAGCACGCTGCCTGCCGCGCATCGAACGCCTGATCGCGCCCGTGCGCGACATGTTCAGCGCGATCTTTTTCGTCGCCGTCGGCCTGCAGCTCGATCCTCACGCACTGCTCGAGTACGCGAAACCTATCGCGGTGATAACGACGGTCGTCGTCATCGCGAAAATCGTCTCGCGCTGCGCCGGCGCGTTCGTCGCCGGCCAGAGCGGCCGCACCGCGCTGCGCGTCGGCATGAGCCTGGCGCAGATCGGCGAGTTCTCGTTCATTATCGCCACGCTGGGCGCAACGCTGAAGGTCACCAGCGGTTTTCTGTATCCCATCGCCGTGGCCGTATCCGCGCTGACCACACTGCTGACGCCGTACCTCATCCGGGCTTCCGATCCACTCGCGCGGCGTTTGCGCATGCTGCAACCGTTGGGTCTGCGGCGCATGTTGCGGTTGTACACCGAATGGTTGCAGGGCCTGCGCCTGCAGGGCGACCGCGCCGTGATCGCGGCGATGGTACGGCGCATCCTGCTGCAGGCATTCGTGAATTTCTGCCTGGTCGCGGCAATTTTCGGCGGCGGCGCCTACTTTGCCAGCTCGTCCCTGCTCAACCTGCGCGAGAGCGGCTACGATCCGCGCTTCGTGCATGCCGCGATCTGGGGCGCCGCGCTGATCCTGTCATTGCCGTTCCTGATCGCTGCGTACCGCAAGCTCAAGGCGCTGGCGATGATGCTCGCGGAAGTCGCGGTGCGCGCCGGCCGCCACACCGAGCGCGTACAGCGCATTGTCGCTGAAGTACTACCCGCGATCTCCGTTGCGGCGATGCTGCTGCTGGTGTGCGCGCTGTCGTCCAGCATTCTGCCGCCGGCCGAACTATTGATCGCCGTGTCGGCGATGGGCGCGCTGATTCTGCTGTTGCTGTGGCGCTCGCTGGTGAAACTGCATTCCCGCCTGCAGATTGCGCTGCTGGAGACGCTGCAGTCGGACAAGCAGTCGCACTGACACAGTCGCTCAGGAAATATTCTGGCCGATGCGCCACAACACGCCGCCGGGATCGGTCATCGTGAAATCGCGCAGGCGCCACGGGCGGTCGGCGGGCGGTTCGACGCGGCTCCCGAACTTCTGCACGACTCCCGATTCCATAACATGCCGGTACCAGTCGTCGACGTTCTCGACGAGCAGATGCATCATGAAATTGTCCGCGTGCCCGGGCGCGTGAAAGTCCTGCAGCAGGAAGCTGGTCTCGCCGTGGCGCACGTAGGCAAGATCGTCCGACGACCACGGCACTTCGAAACCGAGCATGGTGTAGAAGGCTTTCGAAGCAGTGAAATCGCGCGCCGGAACGAAAGCCTTGATTTCGACCGCAGCGAGGTTCACTTCGCCGCCATCATCGCCAGCGTCATGTCCAGCATGCGGTTGGAGAAACCCCACTCGTTGTCGTACCAGCTCAGCACTTTCACCAGCGTGCCGCCCATCACTCGAGTCTGCGTCGAGTCGTAGATCGACGACAGCGGGTTGTGGTTGAAGTCGACCGAAACGAGCGGCTTCTTGTTCATGCCGAGGATGCCCTTGAGCTTGCCTTCGCTGGCTTCCTTCACCGCCGCATCGATTTCGGCGTGCGTGGTTTCGCGCTTGGCCTGGAACACCAGGTCGACGACCGAAACATTGATCGTCGGCACGCGCATGGCGAAGCCGTCGAGCTTGCCGTTGAGTTCCGGCAAGACGAGGCCCACGGCGGCGGCGGCGCCGGTCTTGGTCGGGATCTGGCTCATCGTCGCGCTGCGCGCGCGGCGCAGATCCTTGTGGAAAACGTCGGTGAGCACCTGATCGTTCGTGTACGCGTGGATCGTCGTCATCAAGCCGTGCACGATGCCGATCTTCTCGTGCAGCACCTTGGCCAATGGCGCCAGGCAGTTCGTCGTGCACGAGGCGTTGGAAATCACTTCGTGCTTCGCGGTGAGCTTGTCGTCGTTGACGCCGAATACGAACGTGCCGTCCACGTCCTTGTCGCCCGGCGAGGAGATGATCACTTTCTTCGCGCCGCCGTGGATGTGCGCGCCGGCCTTGGCCTTCGACGTGAACAGACCTGTGCATTCGAGCACGACGTCCACGCCGAGCGATCCCCACGGCAACTTCGCCGGATCGCGCTCGGCGAACACCTTGATCTCGTCGCCCTTGACGACGATGTTGCCGCCGTCGACGCCGACTTCATACGGGAACTTGCCGTGCGCGGTGTCGTACTGGGTCAGATGCGCGTTCGTCTCGGCGTCGCCGAGATCGTTGACCGCGACGATCTGGATTTCCTTGGTGCGGTTCGCCTCGTACAACGCGCGCAGCACATTGCGGCCGATGCGGCCATATCCGTTGATCGCAACTTTTACCGCCATGGCAAGGCTCCTGAAGATGTGGAAAATCGAGGCTGCGTATTGTACTAGACTTGGGGCAGGGAACCGCCGGAATGCCGATGGCAGCGCAAGTCGCGTCGTTTTTCCATGCGCCAACGAATACGTGGTCGCATATCGTCAGCGATACTGCCACGTGCATCGCGGCGGTCATAGATCCGGTGCTCGACTTCGAGCCGGCCTCGTGCAGAGTATCGAACGAGCACGCTCAGGTTCTGCTCACGCACGTCCGCGAGCACGGCCTTCGCGTCGAGTGGATTCTCGAAACCCATGCGCATGCCGACCATCTGAGCGCAGCCGATTGGCTCAAGCGTGCGCTGCCGCACGCGCAGACCGGCATTGGCGCGGGCATCGTCGCGGTACAAAAGCACTTCGCGAAAGTGTTCGCGTTCGGCGCGGAATTCCGCGCGGATGGCGCGCAGTTCGACCATCTGTTCATTGCTGATGAGGTGTTTCGACTCGGCGAACTCGAAGCGCGCGTGATCGCCACACCGGGACACACCAGCGACGGCGTCAGTTATTGGATCGATGACGCCGTATTCGTCGGCGACACGTTGTTCTCACCAGACGGCGGCACCGGCCGCTGCGATTTCCCCGGCGCCGACGCCGCGACGCAGTACCGTTCGATCCAGCGTCTGTACGCGCTGCCGGACGCCACGCGCGTGTTCCTGTGCCATGACTATCCGGAGAGTCGAGCGCCAACTGCGCAGACCACGATCGGTGCCGAGAAGGCCGGCAACCTGCAATTGAACGCGGCGACGCGCGAAGCCGACTACATTGCCTTGCGCCAGCGTCGCGACGCCACGCTGTCAGCGCCGCGGCTTCTGTACCCTTCGCTGCAAGTAAACATTTGCGCCGGGCAGTTGCCGCCAAGCGATGTCACCGGGCGTCTGCAGCTGCGCTCGCCGGCGACAACTCCCGGCTAGATTTCCAGGATTACCGTGCAGTGCGACTCCGTTTGCGGATTCGCTCGCGAGAAGTCGCTTCTGCCAGCCGCTTCGTCCCAGACGAAATCGTCGACCCCGAGTTCGATCAGCCGTTCGTGGATGCGGCGCTCGTAGTGTTCGCTGACAAAACGCACGACGCGCTGAATTTCCTTGTTGCGCACCTTCTGCGTATTGCCGATCGAATCGGTGTTGTAGAACTGCACGTAACACATCTGCGGTATGTGCACGAAGCGCGTGGTCAGGAACAGACGCACCATGAGCTCGTAGTCATCTGCCACATGCAGACTGCTGTAGCCGCCGGCCTCGACGTAGGATTTGCGTGTCCAGGCGCGCACGTGATTCGGCACGCCGACAATGTGGCGGATCGTCTTCGCGTTGATGTGCAGCGCATCCTGCACGAGATATTCGGCCGCTTCCGCCGTGAACGTTTCGTAGCGCTGCGCATGCGTTTCCCAATGCGCGTTGCCGTAACCGTAGGCGTACTGGTCGCCGTAGTGATGACACAGCGTGGAACCCTCGTAGCGCTCTGTCCAGTTCGTGTAAGCCACGCCGCATTCCGGATGACGCTGGAACGCCTCCGCCACCCAGGCCAGAGCGTGCGGCGTCAGCACATCGTCGTGGTCCAGCTCCAGCAGAATCTCGCCCGTGGCCGCAGCGCACAGATGACCCTTCAGCCTGCCGATGTTGCCGCTGGGTTTGTCGAGGTTGTGGATCGAAACGCGGTAGTCGCGCGCGATCTCGCGCAAGGTGTCCTGCGTGCCGGCATCAGCGGAATGATCATCGGCAATCACCCACTCCCAATCAGGGTACGACTGCTGTTGCAGCGAACGGTACGTGCGCAACAGCTTGTCGCAACCGGTGTTGTAGACCGGCGTGAACACGCTGATCTTGCGCGGCGCCTGCTGCTGCAGCGGTTCGGGAATGGCCGCGAGCAGGAAACAGTAGAGGATTTCACCGCCCGTCAGCTCGCCCGGACTGTCCTTGTGTATCCACTTGCGCCGGATGTAGTAAGGCGCCGCCATCAGCTTCGTGAAGCTTTCCATGCGGCCTATCGTCACGATCGCCTGCGGATCAAACTCCACGAGAATGCGTTCCAGATCGCGATCGTCGGCGAACACGCTGATCGCAAATTCGTCGGTCTCATACGCCGCGGCGGCATGCGAGCGCAGTTGCTCCGGCGCCAGCTCATCGAGCGATGCGATGCCGAAGATCGCGACTTTGGGAAGACCCGGATTTCTCATAGCAGTACGCCCGCGCGTTGGTTTACGCGATAACGGAGCGTGCCGCGGCTACGACCGCATCGACCGTGAAGCCGAAATAGGTGAACAAATCCTTGTCCGGCGCCGAGGCGCCGAACCTGTCGATGCCGACGACATGGCCATCGAGACCGACATACTTGCGCCAGTAATCGGTGACGCCGGCCTCGACAGCGACGCGCTTGCGGCACGTGGGCGGCAGCACGCCTTCGCGATACGCCTGCGGCTGGCGGTCGAACACGTTCGTGCACGGCATCGACACGACGCGCGCACGAATGCCATCGCGCGCCAGCACTTGCGCCGCCTGCATCGCCAGATCGACTTCCGAGCCGGTGCCGATCAGGATCAGATCGAATTGGCCTCCGGGCGGGTCGCTCAGCACATAGCCGCCGAATTCGATCAAGCCGAGTTGCGCCTCGGAGCGCGGCTGGTGCGCGAGCGCCTGGCGCGAGAACACCAGACATGATGGGCCTTCCTTGCGTTCGATCGCTGCTTTCCACGCGACCGCGCTCTCGACCGCGTCGCATGGACGCCATACCACGTTGTGCGGAATCAGACGCAGGCTCGCCAGATGCTCGATCGGCTGATGCGTGGGGCCGTCTTCGCCGAGACCGATCGAATCATGTGTGTAGACATGGATCGCGTGCGCCGGAATCAGCGCCGACATGCGCACGGCGTTGCGCGCGTAGTCGGAAAACACCAGGAACGTCGCATCGTACGGGACGAAGCCGCCATGCAGCGCCAGCCCGTTGCTGATCGCGGTCATACCGAATTCGCGCACGCCGAAGTAAACGTAATTTGCATGTGCGTCGGAGGAATTGACGTCTTTGCTGCCCTTCCAGATCGTCAGGTTCGACCCGGCCAGATCCGCGGAGCCACCGATCAGTTCCGGCAACTTCGGTGCGTATGCGTCGAGCGCCATCTGCGACGCTTTGCGTGACGCGATCACCGGTCCATCGGCCTGCACTTTGCGGACATAGGCGTTCGCATGCGCGAGCCAATCGCCCGGCAGATCACCGTTGATACGCCGCTCGAATTCCGCGGCGAGATCGGGATGCGCATTTTTATACTTGGCGAACAGGGTGTTCCACTGCGCTTCGCGTTGCGCACCTTTGTCACGCGCATCCCAGCCGCCATAAATCTCGGCGGGTACTTCGAATGGCGGGTAGTTCCAGCCGAGATTCGTGCGCGCCGCGGCCACTTCGTCCTTGCCCAGCGCCGCGCCGTGCGTGGCTTCGGTGCCCTGCTTGTTCGGCGCGCCGTAGCCGATGATGGTCTTGCAGCAAATCAGGGTCGGCTTGTCCGGATCGATCGCGGCGGAAACCAGCGCCGCCTTGATCGCCTCGGAATTGTGACCGTCGACATCGCGCAGCACTTCCCATCCATAGGCCTCGAAGCGCTTCGGCGTGTCGTCAGTGAACCAGCCGTGTACTTCGCCGTCGATCGAGATGCCGTTGTCGTCGTAGATCGCAATGAGCTTGCCAAGCTTGAGCGTGCCGGCGAGCGAGGCAACCTCGTGCGAGATGCCTTCCATCATGCAGCCGTCGCCCATGAAGACGTAGGTGTAGTGATCGACGAGGTCGAGACCCGGCTGGTTGAAGCGGGCCGCGAGGACTTTCTCGGCGAGCGCCATGCCGACCGCGTTGGCGAGACCTTGGCCGAGCGGCCCGGTCGTTGTTTCGATCGCCGGGAATTCGCAGTGTTCGGGATGGCCGGCGGTCTTGGAATGCAATTGCCGGAAGCGCTTGATCTGCTCGATTGGAAAATCGTAGCCGGTCAGGTGCAACAGCGAATACAGCAGCATCGAACCGTGCCCGTTCGACAGCATGAAGCGATCGCGATTGAACCATTCCGGATTGGCCGGATTGTGGCTGAGGAAATCGTTCCACAGCACCTCGGCAATATCGGCCATGCCCATCGGCATGCCCGGATGGCCGGATTTCGCGGCCTCGACCGCATCCATGGACAGCGCACGAATGGCGTTGGCGAGTTCTCGACGGCTCGGCATGACGACTCTCTATGACGACAACGAAAAGCGCCGCCGGACGGCGGCGCGAGGGCAGGTATTGTCGCCGAATCGTCGCGGCTTGTCGTCCATGGACATAAAAAACCCCGGCGCAATTTCGCGCCGGGGCGTTACATACGCATTTGCTAATTGACAATGATGGCGATGTACTCGAACGTGACGCCATTGTTGATGCTGGTCAGGTTGCCGTTGCTCGCGGATCGGCAACTGAAGGCAAAGCCAGTCGTTGTCTGCGATTCGATGTTCAGGTAACAGCTGCCGGAACCGAAGCCGGTCGATGCCCCCATGACAATCACGCTAACGGTGTAGTTGGTGGTGCCTATTGGGGTGGTGAAGGTCACATTCACCGTTGTGCCCGCCGCGCTCGTGGTCACGAGGCCCGCTCGTGCGGAGGCGATGCCGCCGGTCGTGCCGGTGGAGCCTTGCGCACCTTGTGCGCCCTGAGGACCCTGAGGCCCGGGAACCGTAGACGCCGCCCCGGTTGCACCCTGCGATCCTTGGGGACCGGCAACGCCCTGCGGCCCCGTTGCGCCCTGCGGACCGATCGCGCCTTGAGCACCGGTTGTGCCTTGTGCACCGGTTGAACCTTGGACTCCTTGCGGACCGGTCGCGCCTTGCGTGCCGGTTGCACCTTGCGAACCCGTTGCTCCTTGGACGCCTTGCGGACCGATCGCGCCTTGTGTGCCGGTTGCACCTTGAGCACCGGTGGCACCTTGTGTTCCGGTTGCACCTTGCGTGCCCGTTGCGCCTTGCGGACCGAGTGCCCCTTGCGCACCCTGCGTACCGGTTGCCCCCTGAACGCCTTGCGGACCAATCGCACCCTGGCTACCCGTTGCACCTTGAGCACCAATAGCGCCTTGCGGACCTAACGCACCCTGAGCGCCTGTTGCACCTTGTGAGCCGGTGGCACCTTGCTGCGCAATGAGATTCCAGTCCGTGCTGTCGCTCGCCGGATCACCAGCGTTGTTGCCAGTGAGGTTGACGTAGCTCGAGCCATTGAAAGTCACCACATCGTAGGCGCCGTAGGTGCCGGAGCCCAAATAGGCACCCACTTCAGTGAAGCCCTGGCCTTGCGCGCCTATCGGACCTTGCGGACCTATTGCGCCCTGCGCACCTGTCGAACCCTGAGCACCAGTAGCACCTTGCGAACCCGTTGCGCCTTGGTTGCCTTGCGGACCAATCGCACCCTGAGCACCTGTAGTGCCTTGAGGACCGATTGCGCCCTGCGAACCGGTCGCACCTTGCGAACCTGTTGCACCTTGAGCGCCGGTAGCACCTTGCGAACCTGTGGGGCCTTGCGTGCCCGTTGCGCCTTGAACGCCTTGCGGACCTATCGCACCTTGGGCGCCTGTTGCGCCCTGCGAACCGGTTGCACCTTGCGAACCTGTTGCACCTTGAGCGCCGGTAGCACCTTGCGAACCTGTGGCGCCTTGCGTGCCCGTTGCACCTTGAACGCCTTGCGGACCTATCGCACCTTGGGCGCCTGTTGCACCCTGTGAGCCGGTGGCACCTTGCTGCGCAATGAGGTTCCAGTCCGTGCTGTCACTCGCCGGATCACCTGCGTTGTTGCCAGTGAGGTTGACGAAGCTCGAGCCATTGAAAGTCACCACATCGTAGGCGCTGTAGGTGCCGGAGCCCAAATAAGCGCCCACTTCGGTGAATCCTTGGCCTTGTGCCCCTAGCGGGCCTTGCGGACCTGTTGCGCCCTGCGCACCAGTTGAGCCTTGAGCTCCGGTAGCGCCTTGCGAGCCGGTTGCGCCTTGCGTGCCTGTCGCACCCTGAACACCTTGCGGACCTAGCGCCCCTTGAGCGCCTGTTGTGCCTTGAGGACCGATTGCGCCTTGCGAACCGGTTGCACCTTGGGTGCCTTGTGGACCGATCGCACCTTGAGTTCCCGTGGCACCTTGAGCGCCGGTTGCACCTTGTGAACCGGTGGCACCTTGCTGCGCAATGAGATTCCAGTCCGTGCTGTCACTCGCCGGATCACCGGCATTGTTGCCGGTGAGGTTGACGTAACTCGAGCCATTGAAGGTCACCACATCGTAGGCGCTGTAGGCGCCGGAGCCCAAATAGGCGCCCACTTCGGTGAACCCTTGGCCTTGTGCCCCTAGCGGGCCTTGCGGTCCTGTTGCGCCCTGCGCGCCTGTTGTGCCTTGAGGACCGATTGCGCCTTGGGTGCCCGTTGCACCTTGAGCACCGGTACTACCTTGTGAACCTGTTGCACCTTGCGGACCTATCACCCCTTGGGCGCCTGTTGCGCCCTGCGGACCGATCGAGCCTTGAGTTCCCGTTGCACCTTGCGCACCGGTACTACCTTGCGAGCCTGTTGCGCCTTGCGAGCCTGTTGCGCCTTGCGAGCCTGTCGCACCTTGAACACCTTGCGGACCGATTGCACCTTGGCTGCCTGTTGCGCCCTGCGGACCGATCGCTCCTTGAGTTCCCGTTGCACCTTGAGCACCGGTACTACCTTGCGAACCTGTGGCGCCTTGCGTGCCAGTTGCACCTTGAACACCTTGCGGACCCAGCGCACCTTGAGCGCCTGTTATGCCTTGAGGACCGATTGCGCCTTGCGAACCTGTGATACCTTGAGCACCGGTGGCGCCTTGCGCCCCTGTTGCGCCTTGCGTGCCTGTCGCGCCTTGAACACCTTGCGGACCCAGCGCCCCTTGAGTGCCGGTTGCGCCCTGCGCGCCCGCAGCGCCCTGGGATCCCGTCGCACCTTGAGCGCCGGTTGCGCCTTGCGAACCCGTCGCGCCTTGTGACCCCGCGCTACCTTGAGCACCCTGTGGGCCTGCGGCACCTTGCGGACCGGTGACACCCTGCGGACCTTGTGGGCCTTGGGGACCTCCGGGAGTCATCGCGAACTGTGCTACAGGAACCGTGTTTACCGGCTGGCGCGATAGCGATACGCCATTGACGTCAATCTGCAGGTAGTACTGCGTCGCGCCGAACGCGAGCCCAAAGTCAATATCTGCCGTAAACAGCCCATTAATGACTTGAACGCTCTGGGTCAGCGGGCCGGCAATCAGGCTGCCGCCGGACGGCGCGTCGTACAGACTGAAGCTCATCGAGTAGGTATTCGATGTGAGCGCCCCGTGATCGTTCAGCTGGCCCTGATAAGTAAAAGCTGTCGTCTGGGTTGCGGCAGTGGCCTGATCGACAGCTGCGCCGCAGCTCATCAATGCCGAAGCAATCAACACATAAAGTTTATTGCGTTTCATGATGAGCACCTCTCAAATCCGTCAAAAAAAAGTTGATCCCGGACAGTCGGCGCCACCGCCCAAAACCCTGCGAGAATCGAATAGAAGCCGCCGCTGGAATACCCAGGTGACGCCTGACCCGCGGTGCCGTTCAGAATGAAACAGCTGTTGCGCGCGCGCTTGCCCGAGGAGCTGATCAGATGGAAATCGATGGAGTACGCGGGCCCGGTCTGGGCGTTGCTGTCCGACCAGGGCATTCCCGCAACAGCGGCCAACATGGCCCCAATCAATGCGCGGCGCAGCATCTGCCGCCTTCGGTAAAATGTCGTTTGCATGAACCCCCCTTCTTAAATCTCGACGAACGGCCCCTTGCTCGCACTCACCAATCGGCAGTGCTCAGCAATCCGCTTTAGTGAATACGGCTATGGCCGTTTTGCGAACTACGTCGCACAAGCAACTACGATGCCAACGATTATGAACGGCCTGTGGTATTACGATCGGGCGCATCGCGGACAAGATTTTGTCCGCCTCAATCTACGGTCGGTGGCTTGAGTCTGTCTCGACGTTGATGCAGTGATCGCATAAATTGGTCGCGGCTGCAGGCATCAAGGAAGAACATGAAAATCATGGTTACCGGCACCGCCGGTTTTATCGGCTCGCATGTCGCGATGCGGCTGCTGGAAAGCGGTCATGAGGTCGTCGGCCTCGACAATCTCAACGACTACTACGACGTCGAGCTGAAACGGGCCCGCCTCACCCGGTTTCAACAGCAGCCCGGCTACACGCATATCACGGCGGATTTGGCCGACCGCCCGGCCATCGAGGCCGCGTTTGCGGCACATACGCCGCAACGCGTCGTGCATCTGGCGGCGCAGGCCGGGGTGCGTTACGCGGCACGCAACCCCTACGTCTACGTGTCGAGCAACGTCACAGGGTTTCTACATATTCTCGAAGGCTGCCGACAGCACAAGGTCGAGCATCTGGTATTTGCATCGACGAGCTCCGTCTACGGCGCCAACACGAAGATGCCTTTCTCGGAACACCAGTCCACCGAACATCCGCTGACTCTGTACGCGGCCACGAAGAAAGCGAACGAGATGATGGCGCACAGTTATGCCCACCTGTACGGCATTCCGTGCACGGGTTTGCGCTTTTTCACCGTATACGGCCCATGGGGCAGGCCGGACATGGCGCTGTTCCTGTTTACGCAGGCGATCCTCGCCAACCAGCCGATCAAGGTCTTCAACCATGGCCGACACAAACGCAGTTTCACCTATATAGACGACGTCGTCGAAGGTGTGGTGCGCGTGCTCGATTGCGTACCCGAACGCAATGCCGGTTGGCGCGGCGACGGCCCCGATCCGGCAAGCAGCGGCGTGGCGCCGTATCGCCTGTTCAATATCGGCAACGAGCAGCCGGTGGAACTGCTGCGCTATATCGAAGTGCTGGAACGCAATCTCGACCGCAAGGCGCAGATGGAAATGCTGCCGTTGCAGGCCGGCGATGTGCCGGATACCGAAGCCGATGTCAGCGAACTGGCCAGCGCCATAGGCTACCGGCCGAAAGTGTCCGTGGAACAGGGGGTCGCCGAGTTTGTGAAGTGGTACCGCGCTTATTACCAAGCGTGAACCAGGCTAGGTCCGGAACGGATACAGCGGCGGCAGCGCCGTAGTGGAGGATCCGGTAG
>Ga0070666_10000705_pt1 | contig 20271 bp, 19 predicted proteins | sample KBSS23metaG_FD_64677 | JGI IMG/M metagenome (GOLD analysis project Ga0070666, IMG submission 64677) | Switchgrass rhizosphere microbial communities from Kellogg Biological Station, Michigan, USA - KBS S2-3 metaG | ecosystem: Host-associated > Plants > Roots > Rhizosphere > Soil ... | reverse complement strand
CTCGTCCACGCCGGCCTTCCAGTAGTCGGCTTGCATATAGACGTCGTAGCCGCTGCGGCCACCGCCGCCGAAGTAGCCGCTTTCCTGCCGTCCATCCTGCTCGACAACCACCGACACATTCACCCGCACCAGCGGACGGATGTCGCGATAGGCCGCGCCATCGGTGCGCAGGATCTCCACCTGCTGCCACTCGCCCACCACGCTGCACGAGACTTGCTTCACGCGGCTGTCGATAGCGCGCGCATAGGCATTCATGTCTTCCAGCAGCTTCACTTTGGTCTCGAAGGCCGCGGTCTGGAGCGGGTCGATATCCGTGTAGAGCTTCACATTGGTGCGGGCCGGGGCGCCTGCCGCCGTGCCTGAATAGCCCCGCGACACCGCGCGCACGGTATTCGCCGCCCGCTGGATCGCCTCTTCGGACAAGTCCGAGGCATGCGCATAGCCGGTCGCCTCGCCGGCCACGGCGCGCAGGCCGAATCCCTGTGTCGTGTCGAAGGTTGCGGCCTTCAATCGCCCGTCATCGAACGAGAATGATTCGCTCTGGCGGTACTCCAGGAACAATTCGCCGTCGTCCGACCCCTTGAGCGCCTCCGCCACGGTCGCCTCGACGCGGCTCCGATCCATGCCGGTTCTTGAGAAGAAAAGGTCGGACGGATTGCTCATGCGGTGCTCCGGGAAGGGCGATTTGGCTTGGCTTTATCATATAGGTGCTTTCGCCCCCGATTGCGCCCCTGCAAACGGCAGGCGCTGCGCGGGGTCTTTCATGCACCCCGTGCCAGAAGGTCGCAATGACTTTAGGGGCTTAGCGCCTCTAAATCGCCGCCAAGAATTTGAAAAGCGGGGGGCCACGCCACCTCGTTTAAGCGCATCTATGAGGTCGCCTCATGTCCATGAGAAAATCCGGTATCGGCGCGGGCGCGATTGCGGCGGCCTTGGCCTGGTCGGGTTCCGCATTCGCGGACCTGCCCAAGCCCTATGAGACGGGCCTGCTTCCGTCGGCGTCGCCGGTGATGGACCAGATCACCAGCTTCCACACGCTGCTGCTCTGGATCATCGTCGCGATCACCCTGTTCGTGTTCGCGCTGCTGGTGTGGATCGTGATCCGCTACAACAGGCGGGCGAACCCGACGCCGTCCAAGACGCACCACAATACGATCCTGGAGGTCGCTTGGACGATCATCCCGGTGATCATCCTCGTCATCATCGCGATCCCGTCCTTCAAGCTGCTGTACTTCGAGGCGGAAATCCCGCCGCCGGATGTTCACATCAAGGTCATCGGCAAGCAGTGGTTCTGGACCTATGAGTACCCGCAGGCGAACTTCACCTTCGACTCGCAAGGCCTGACCACGGTCAAGGCCGCCGCGGGCGAGGAGCCGGATCGCGCGCTCGCTGCCGGCAAGCCGCGCCTTCTGTCGGTCGACAATGCGATTTACGTGCCCGTGAACAAGGTGGTGGAGATCGAGACTACCGGCGCCGACGTCATCCATTCCTGGGCGCTGCCCGAGATGGGCGTGAAGATGGACGCGATCCCGGGCCGCCTGAACCACACGTGGTTCAAGGCGACGCGCACCGGCATATTTTACGGCCAGTGCTCGGAGTTGTGCGGCGCCAGTCACGCCTTCATGCCGATCGAAGTGCACGTTGTGAGCGGCGCGGAATATGACGCGTGGCTCGCCGATGCCAAGAAGAACACGAAGATCTATCAGCCGATCGCGGATGCCTCGGGCGCCCGCCGTCTCGCTGCGCAATAAGGACAAACGTCTATGGCCGATCTCGCTCACGCCGCAGACCACCACGACGATCACGCCCACGGTCATCCCACAGGTTGGCGCCGGTTCGTCTATTCGACGAACCACAAGGACATCGGCACGATGTACCTGATCTTCGCGATCATCGCGGGATGCATCGGCGGCGCGCTCTCAATGATGATGCGCTACGAACTCATGGAGCCGGGCCTCCAGTTCTTCAAGGACCCGCACACCTTCAACGTCTTCGTGACGGGTCACGGCCTGATCATGATCTTCTTCATGATCATGCCCGCGATGATCGGCGGGTTCGGCAACTGGCTGGTGCCGCTGATGATCGGCGCGCCGGACATGGCGTTCCCGCGTATGAACAACATCTCGTTCTGGCTGCTGCCGTTCTCCTTCGCCCTGCTCCTTGCTTCGATGTTCGTCGAAGGCGACTCGGGTGGCACCGGCGTCGGCGGCGGCTGGACGCTGTATGCGCCGCTGTCGACCTATGGCTCGCCCGGACCGGCGATGGACTTCGCGATCTTCTCGATCCACATCGCGGGCGCCAGCTCGATCCTGGGCGCCATCAACTTCATCACCACGATCTTCAACATGCGCGCGCCGGGCATGACCCTGCACAAGATGCCGCTGTTCGTGTGGTCGATCCTGGTCACGGTGTTCCTGCTGCTGCTCTCGCTCCCGGTTCTCGCCGGCGCGATCACCATGCTGCTCACCGACCGCAATTTCGGCACGACGTTCTTCAACGCGGCCGGCGGCGGCGACCCGATCCTTTACCAGCACCTGTTCTGGTTCTTTGGCCACCCGGAAGTGTACATCCTGATCCTGCCGGGCTTCGGCATGGTCAGCCACATCATCTCGACGTTCTCCAAGAAGCCGGTGTTCGGTTATCTCGGCATGGCCTACGCGATGGTGGCGATCGGGTTCATCGGCTTTTTGGTATGGGCGCACCACATGTACACGGTGGGCCTTTCCGTCGACACCAAAGCTTACTTTGTGTTCGCGACCATGGTCATCGCGGTGCCGACCGGCATCAAGATCTTCTCCTGGATTGCGACCATGTGGGGTGGCTCTCTGGAGTTCAAAACTCCGATGTTGTGGGCGGTTGGCTTCGTGCTCCTCTTCACAATCGGCGGCGTGACCGGCGTGGTGCTGGCGAACGCCGGCGTCGACGTCTACCTGCAGGAGACCTATTACGTGGTGGCGCACTTCCACTACGTGCTGTCGCTCGGTGCCGTGTTCACGATCTTCGCGGGCTTCTATTTCTGGTTCCCGAAGATGACGGGCTACATGTACAACGAGTTTCTCGGCAAGCTGCACTTCTGGATCACGTTCATCGGGGTGAACATCGCCTTCTTCCCGCAGCACTTCCTGGGCCTCGCCGGCATGCCGCGCCGTTATGCGGACTATCCGGATGCCTTCGCGGGCTGGAACTTCGTCTCGTCGATCGGTGCCTTCATCGCCGGCTTCGGCGTGCTGGTGTTCCTCGCCATGTTGGTGGAAGCCTTCATGCGCAAGCGCGTTGCCGGCGACAATCCGTGGGGTCCGTACGCGACCACGCTGGAATGGACGCTGCCGTCGCCGCCGCCCTTCCACCAGTTCAACGAACTGCCGGTGGTCAAGTAAGGCATGGCGAACGTCGCGACATTCTCGGCCGGCAGCCGCGGCGCGACGGTGGGCGATTACTTCGCCCTCCTGAAGCCGCGCGTGATGTCGCTCGTGATCTTCACGGGCCTCGCCGGCATCGTCGCGGCGCCGGGGCACATCCACCCGCTGGTCGCCTTTACCGCGCTGCTCTGCATCGCGGTCGCGGCCGGCGCGTCGGGTGCGCTCAACATGGCGTATGACGCCGACATCGACCGGGTGATGACGCGCACCGCCACGCGCCCCATCCCTATGGGCCATATCGCCCCCGGTGAGGCGCTCGGCTTCGGCTGGGTGCTGTCGGTCGCCTCCGTCGCCGTGATGGGCCTGTTCGTGAACCTGATGGCTGCCGCGCTGCTGGCCTTCACGATCTTCGTCTATGTCGGCGTTTACACGCTTTGGCTGAAGCGCCGCACGCCGCAGAACATCGTGATCGGCGGCCTCTCCGGCGCGCTGCCGCCCGCCATCGGCTGGGCCGCGGCCACCGGCGACCTGTCGCTCGCGCCGATCCTGTTCGTCGCGATCATCTTCATGTGGACGCCGCCCCACTTCTGGGCGCTGTCGCTGTGGCGCTCGGACGACTACGCGCGCGCCGGCGTGCCGATGATGCCGGTCGTGCGCGGCAAGGCCTCCACGCGCCGCCAGATACTCCTCTACACGGCCGTCCTGATCCCGCTCGGCATTGCGCCCGCCCTGATCGGCGCCGCCGGTCCGCTCTATCTCGCCGTCGCCGCGCTGATCGGCGCCTGGTTCGCCGTCGAGGCCGTCGCCGTCTACCGTGAGACTGACGAGGCGAAGGAGCCCGCGGCGCACCGGCTGTTCCGCGTCTCGCTGATCTACATGTTCGCGCTGTTCGCCGCGCTGATTATCGAGGCGGTGGCGCAAATCGCGTCGTTGCAGCCATGGCTCTGACCATGACCGACGACGAGGACAAGGCCCGCAAGCGGCGCAACATCGCGATTGCGCTGGCGCTGGGCGCGCTTGTTGTACTTTTTTACATCATGACGATGGTACGGGTTCACCCGTAGGGAAGAAGGGTTAGCACTCATGGCCAATTCCGAGGTCAAGCACGACTACCATCTGGTTGACCCCAGCCCGTGGCCGATCGTCGGTTCGATCGCCGCCTTCCTGATGCTGGGCGGCACGGTGTTCTGGATGCATCCGGATGCCGGCAAGTCCTTCGGCCCGCTCGCCGGGTCGCCGATCATCGCCTTGGTGGGCCTGGCGTTGGTGCTCTTCACCATGGCCGGCTGGTGGCGCGACGTCGTCCAGGAATCGGTGGTCAAGCACAACCACACGCCCGTCGTGAAGCTGCATCTGCGCTACGGCATGCTGCTCTTCATCGCGTCGGAAGTGATGTTCTTCGTCGCGTGGTTCTGGGCCTATTTCAACTCCGCGATCTTCTTCAACGACGTCTCGATCGGTTCGTGGCCGCCGGCCGGGATCATGACGCTCGATCCCTGGCACTTCCCACTGCTCAACACGCTGATCTTGCTCACCTCGGGCACGACGGTGACCTGGGCGCATCACGCGATCCAGCATGGCAACAACAAGGGCGCGGTGCAGGGTCTGATTCTGACCGTGGTTCTCGGTGCCTGCTTCACCGCAGTGCAGGCCTATGAGTACGCACACGCGCCCTTCACCTTCGGTTTCAATCATCTGGACAAGGTGCCGTTCGCCGACGCCGCGCACGTCTCGCTCACCGCGGGCGTGGGCAATTTCGACGCGATTTATGGCTCGACCTTCTTCATGGCGACCGGCTTCCACGGCTTCCACGTACTGATCGGAACGATATTCCTGACCGTCTGTCTGTTCCGCGCCATCGCCGGCCAATTCACGCCCACGCGCCACTTCGGCTTTGAAGCCGCCGCCTGGTACTGGCACTTTGTCGATGTGGTGTGGCTGTTCCTCTTCGCCTGCATCTACGTCTGGGGCGCTGGCCCCAACGTCGCGGGATAGATGTCGGCGCCCAGCACGCTGCAAGCGAGCCTGTTGGGCCGCTGCCCGCATTGCGGGCAGGGGGCGCTGTTCGACGGCTATTTGACGATCGCGCCCGCCTGCAAAGTCTGCAATCAGGATTTCAAGACATTCGACGTCGGCGACGGCGCCGCGGCACTTGTGATCCTCGTCGTTGGCGCCATCGTCTGCGGCCTGGCGCTGTGGACCGAGTTCACCTTCCAGCCGCCGCTCTGGGTTCACGCATTGCTCTGGGCGCCGCTGATCGCCGCCCTCACGCTGCTCTTCCTGCGTGTGACCAAGTCCGCGCTGCTGGTGCTCCAGTACAAGCACAAGGCCGGGGAAGGCCGGCTCGAGCCGTGACCTTCCGCCCGCTCCTTGGCTTTACGATCGTAACCGTGATCCTGTTCGCGCTGCTGCTGGGTCTCGGCTTCTGGCAGCTCCAGCGCCTGCAATGGAAACTCGGCCTGATCGAGCAGGTTCACCGCAACATGGCCGCCGCGCCGATCTCGCTCGACGACGCGATCCGTCTCGGTCCGGGCGCCGAATACCGCCGCGTGACCCTGCACGGCCGTTTCGACAACGCGCGCGAGGCCTACATCTATTCTGTGGGCGAGAACGGCGTGCCCGTCTATCACGTGATTGTACCGCTCACGACGGACGACAACCGCACCGTGCTGGTCGATCGCGGAGTCGTGCCTCAGGACAAAATGAATCCGGCTACGCGAACCGCCGGCATCGCCGAGGGAGAAACCGCCGTCACCGGCATCTGGCGCAGCGAGGAGATGCCCGGCGCCTTCACCCCGCCGCCCGACACCATCAAGCGCGTCTGGTTCGTCCGCAACGCCGGCGGCATCGCCCGCGTCTTTCACGCGACGCTCGCCGCGCCCGTCATCGTCGAGGCCGATGCGGCGCCCAATCCCGGCGGATTGCCCAAGGGCGGGCAGACTCGCGTGGAATTTCGCAACGAGCACCTGCAATACGCCATCACCTGGTTCCTGATGGCGGCGGGCCTCTTGGGCGTCTATATCGCTTTTCACATCTCCCGTGGCCGCCTGGCCTTGAAATGGCCAGACTGAATTCCCATATCCCGCAGAAAGGATCTGCCAAGCCAGGTCAGAGCCGGGTGGCCGTAGGACGAACGCCCTCCCAAAATGGAAATTCTCGATGGACAATTATGTTGCGGAAGCAACGGGTAAGCTACTGGATCGAAAAGAATAACGTTGAAATTCGTGGCGCGGCCTGCGCCAAGACAGCCCGATACAAGAAATCCGCGAGGCCGTATGTTCCCGCCGTTCGGCGAGGCGCGCGAACGAAGAAAAAAGGCCCATTTTGAAAAACGAATACCAAGCCTTTGTAAGTACGCGGGGTCATGCCCCTAGCGCTGGTTTCGGCGATGTTCTCCTCGCGGGCCTCGCGCCGGACGGCGGTCTCTATCTGCCGGCGCAGTGGCCGCAGTTCAGCGCGGCGGACATCGCCGGCCTGAAGACCCGCATCTACTCAGAAGCGGCGCGCGCCATCCTTGCGCCCTTCGCCGCCGGCTCGTTCACGGAAGAGGAAATCGCCGCCGATATCGCTGCCGCCTATTCAGATTTTGACCACCCCGACATTGCCCCATTGGTCGAGATCGCGCCGGATCTCTACCTGCTCGAGCTCTTCCACGGCCCGACGCTCGCCTTCAAGGACATCGCCCTCCAGGTCCTGGGCAGGATGTTCTCCCGCGCGCTGGGCAAGCGCGGCGGCAAGGCGACGGTGGTTGCCGCGACCTCCGGCGATACCGGTTCGGCGGCGATTGCGGCGCTCGGCGGATTGCCGAACATCACAGTCTTCGTCCTGCATCCCAAGGGCAGGGTGAGCGACGTGCAGCGCTTGCAGATGACGACCTCGCCGCACGCCAACGTCCACAACATCGCTTTGGAAGGCACCTTTGACGACTGCCAGGCGATCGTGAAGGCGCTGTTCGCGGAAACGGCCTTCGCGGGAGCGGTCGGCCTCACGGCCGTCAACTCGATCAACTTCGCGCGCATCGCCGCCCAGTGTGTTTACTACTTCACGGCGACGGCGCATCTCGGCCGCGCCGCCACGTTCGTCGTGCCCACCGGCAATTTCGGTGACGTCTTCGCCGGCGAAGCCGCAATGCGCATGGGCTTGCCCATCGAGAAGCTGGTCGTCGCGACCAACACCAACGATATTATGCTCCGTGTACTGACGACTGGCGTGTACGAGCCGGGTGCCGTGCAGCCCTCGCTCAGCCCCAGCATGGACATCCAGGTCGCCTCGAACTTCGAGCGCGCGCTGTTCGAGGCGTCCAACCGCGACGCCGACTGGACCCGCAAGTCGATGGAGACCTTCGGCCGCGACAAGCGCCTCGTCCTGCCGGACATCGTGCGCGAACGTCTGCGCGAGCGCTACGCCGCCGCCCGCACCGGCGATGCGGAGACGGTGGAGACGATCCGCAAAGCGCACACCGAAACCGGTCGCACCGTCGACCCGCATACTGCTGTCGCACTGCACGCGGCCTACAAGATGAACCGCAAGGCTGGCTCGCCGGTCGTGGTTCTCTCCACCGCCCATCCCGCAAAATTCCCGGACGCGGTGGCCAAGGGAACCGATACCCCGCCGCCCGTCCCGGACCGCCTGAAAAGCCTGTTTTCCGGGGTCGAAAGGGTCGCGATGCTGCCCAACAACAAGGACTTGGTACGCGCCCATATCGAGTCTAAGCTCTAGGCCATGCTCCCCGAAATCACCAAACTTTCCAACGGCTTGACCGTTATTACCGATCCCATGCCACAGCTCGAGAGCGCCATGCTCGGGGTCTGGGTCAACGCCGGCACGCGCAATGAGACCAAGCCGGTGATGGGCGTCTCGCACATGCTCGAACACATGGCCTTCAAAGGCACGGCCACGCGTTCCGCGCGCGCCATTGCGGAGGAGATCGAGAACGTCGGCGGCTATCTCAACGCCTACACATCGCGCGAGCAAACTGCGTTCCATGCCCGTGTGTTGAAGCCTGACGTGCCGCTCGGTGTCGACCTGCTCGCCGACATCCTGATCAACCCGGCCTTCGCGCAGGATGAGCTGGAGCGTGAACGCCAGGTCGTGCTCCAGGAGATCGGCCAGGCGCGCGACACGCCTGACGACATCATCTTCGATCACCTGCAATCGGTCGCTTATTCCGATCAGCCCATGGGCTGGCCGATCCTCGGCCTTGACGAGACGGTGAGCAACTTCACGCAGTCCGACCTGCGCACCTACATGACCGCGAACTACCGCGCCGGAGATATGACGTTCATCGCCTCTGGCGCCGTCGAACACGCGGCAATGGTCAAGCTCGTTTCGGAGAAGTTCGCGAAGCTCAATTCGGGTCCCGCGCCGGCGCCCCTCGACGCACGCTATGTCGGCGGCGACATCCGCTTCGATGAAGATCTGGAGCAGGCTCACATCGCATATGCGCTGCCCGGCATTTCAAGCTCCGATCCGGACTTCTATGTTGCCCAGGTCTATGTCACCGCGCTTGGCGGCGGCATGTCCTCGCGCCTGTTTCAGGAAGCGCGCGAGCGCCGCGGCCTCTGCTACGCGATTTCGGCTTTTGCGCAGGCGTCGCGCGATGGCGGCACTATCGGCATCTACACCGGCACCGGTGAGAAGGAGGCAGGGGAGATATCCGCTGTCATTGCCGGCGAGATGGAGAATCTTGCCGCCACCGCATCGGATGCCGAGGTGAACCGCGCAAAGGCGCAGATGAAGTCCTCGCTGTTGATGGGTCTCGAACGGCCCGGCCAGCGGGCGGAACAAATCGCCGGGCAGATATTTGCCTATGGCCGCGTGCTCACCATCGCGGAGATGACTGCCAGGCTCGATGCCGTGGATGCCGCTGCGATCCGTCGCTTTGGCGCCCGCGTACTCGAGACCGGTAGCCCCTCCATCGCTGCGGTTGGGCCTGTCGGCCAACTCGAATCCTTCGACACGTTTGCGCGCCGCTTCGGCTCTGCGCGCGTGAAGCACGCGGCGGAATAAATGAACAACGGCCCCATGGCGTTCATGCGGGGCCTCACATTCCCCGGCGGGCAACAGCCGATCATCAAGGCGGGCAGCGTCTATCTGCGCTATCCGCGCATGGCTGACTTCAAGCAATGGCAGCGCCTGCGCGGCGAAAGCCGGGCATTCCTCGAGCCGTGGGAACCGGTGTGGGCGAGCGACGAGCTCACCAAGGGCGCCTTCCGCCGCCGCATCAAGCGCTACCAGAAGGAAGCGCGTCTCGATGGTGCCTATGCCTTCTTCGTGTTCCGTTACGAAGACGATGCGCTGATGGGCGGCTGCACGCTGTCCAATGTCCGCCGCGGCGTGACGCAGTGCTGCGCGCTCGGCTATTGGATCGGCGAACGCTTCGCGCGCCAGGGCTACATGTACGACGCGGTGAAGGCGCTGGTGCCCTTCATCTTCACCACGCTCGGCTTGCATCGCATCGAGGCCGCCTGCCTGCCGTCGAACGATCCGTCCAAGAATCTGCTGACCAAGATCGGTTTTCGCCAGGAGGGTCTTGCGTTGCGCTATCTCCAGATCAACGGGGAATGGCGCGACCACGTCCTGTTCGCCCTGTTGGCGGATGAGGTGCGGTTGGCTTAAGTAGTTGATAGTCATGGCCCGCGCCGCGCCCCGGCGAGATCGGTGGGCCTCTGGAACCGTATAAAGACCCGTGATGAAACGATTCGCTTTCGCCGCAGCGCTTTGCGCCGCCCTGATGTCCGCATTCGCGGCTATCGCGGTGGCCGCGCCGGCGCCGGTCGATCCCACCGCCGTCGACTTCGCTGGACCTGACGGCGTTGTCGAGATCAAGGATGCGCTCAAACCCTATCATGCGCCGACCGGGCCGAAGCGCCCCGACAAGTCCGGCTGGTATCTGATTGCGATCACCAACTCCGCGATCCGTCCAACCGCCCGCGTGCTGCAGGCCTCGCAACCGCAGAGCGTGAGCTTCCGCATTCTGCCGCGCCCCACGCGCCCGGCGATCGTCGGCGTCGCGAGTTCCGATCCCTTGGTGTCGATCGCGGAGATGAATGCCTATGGCCGCCACACCTATCGCGTGATCGTGCCGCCAGCCTCGACCATCGCGCTTGCCGTGCAGATGGTGAATATGCCCGATCCGCCGTCACTGATGGCCTGGACCGAACCCGCGCTCGCTGCGCACAACCGGCAGCTCGCGATCTTTACCACTGCGGTATGGGCCGTGATTGGCGCTGCCGCGTTGCTCGCCGCCGGCCTTGCGATCACGCTCGGTCACGCGCCGGCACGCTGGGGTGCGATCACCCTCATGCTCGTCCTTCTCGAGCGGTTGTCGGAAACCGGATTGTTCGACGGCTCGATCGCCACCGCGGTCGGAGGCCCCTACGGCCTGATGGCGATGCTTGCGGCCTTCGCGCTCGCGGCAGGTGCCGCGCTCGCGGACGCCATCGTGCCGATTCATGATTTGTGGCCGCGCCAGACGCGCAACTTCCGGTTCGGCTTATACGGCCTCTGCGCCATCGGCATCGCGGCTTATCTCGGCATTCCCGCCGCGGCGGTGCTCGCCGATACGATCGTGGTGTTCGGTTCGCTCGCTGTTGCCGGCTACCTGATGTATCGCGGGCGTTTTGGCGCGCAAGCTGCCCGGGTCGCCTCTCCCAGCGCGCTGGTCTTCGCGCTTGTTGCCGTTGCATCGGTCGCGGCGACGCTCAACAACACCGGCGAGTCCTGGGCGACCTCCGCCGCCGGCGGCTTTGCCGCTGCTGCGTCGCTCCTGCTCGCGCTCGCCATTGCGGCGGGCGAGGGCATCGCTGTCCTGCCGTTCCAGTCGATGGCATCGATGCCCGACATCGAGCCGCTGCCGGCCGACAGCGCCGGCGAGGCCATGCAGGCGATCGGTGCGTCGCACCAGGGCGTGTTCGATCTCGATTTCGAGTCGGAAGCGCTCCGCCTCTCGCGTGAAGCCTGCACACTGATCGGACTGCCGGAGCATGGCACGCCCATGGCACATGCCGACTGGATCCAGCGAATTCATGCCGACGACCGCGAGACTTACGCCGATGCGCTGGGTGATTACCGCAGCCACCCGGGCCTCGCCTTCCGCGTCGAATTCCGCATCCGCGCGGAGGGCGGCCGCTATCCCTGGATCGAGCTGCGCGCCACAATGATGGGCGAGCGCGCTCCCGCGGAGCGATGCCTCGGCCTGATGGCCGACGTCACAACGCGCAAGGAGCACGAAGCACACGCGCTGGACCGCACGATGCGCGATCCGCTCACGGGACTTGGCAACCGTGTCGCGATGATGGAAGAGCTGGAACATCTCGCCGGCCGCTTCCCCGACACGACCTTCGCCGTCATCGACATCGACCGCTTCAAGTCGATCCATGCCAGCCTCGGTGACGATGGCGCTGACGCGGTATTGGCCAAGGTCGCCGAGCGCATCTCGATCCGCTTCCCGGACGCGCGGGTGTTCCGCGTGGGCGGCGATGCCTTCGCATTTGTCTTTGCCAATACCGAGAGCCGCCCCGAGGCGATCGGCCATGCGTTGCTTGAAGTCGGCACCGACCCTTACGCCCACAGCAACCGCAACATCTTCGCGACCGTCAGCGCCGGCGTCGCGCTTGGCCGCGATGCGCGCGATCCACTCGATCTGCTCAAGAATGCGGAGTTGGCCCTTGGCAATGCCAAACGCGCGGGGGGCGGCTGTGCCCGCGTCTATTCGCCTGACATGGAAGCGAGCACGCCGAACGACTCGGTTGCGCTTGAAGCCGACCTGCGCCGTGCCATCGAGGACAAGCAGCTCGACGTCTACTATCAGCCCATCGTCCGCCTTGCCGACGGCGCCGTGGCGGGGTTCGAAGCGCTGCTGCGCTGGAAGCACCCAACCAAGGGTCTCATCGCGCCGGCAGATTTCATCGCGCATTCCGAGGAGACCGGCACCATCGTCGCGCTCGGCCGCGTCGCGCTGGAACGGGCGGCACACGACATCGCGCAATGGCAGCGCTTCTTCCCGCTGAGCCCGCCGCTATTCGTCAGCGTCAACGTTTCGCGCCGGCAGTTGCGCGATCAGGACTTCAACGTCGTTCTCGGCGCGCTCCTGCGCCGCGAGGCCGTGGCGCCGGGCACGCTGCATCTCGAAGTCACCGAGAGCGTCATTGCGGCCAATCACGACGTGCAGGATGCGCTCAACCGGGCAAAGGCGCTGGGCGCTGGCATCTCAATCGACGATTTTGGTACCGGCACCTCGAGCCTCAGCCAGCTCAAGACGCTGCCCTTCGACACCATCAAGATCGACCAGAGCTTCCTTGCGCGGCATACCGACACCAATGCCGATGCCGACGGTGCGGTCGTGCTCAAGTCCATCGTCGCGCTGGCGCATGACCTGAACCGCAGCGTCGTGGTCGAGGGTGTCGAGAAGCAGGAGGATGCCGAGTGGATCGCGCAACTGGGCTGCGAATATGCGCAGGGATTCTATTTCTCGCACCCGTTGCCCGCACCCGAGGCGATGAAGTTCATCGCCATGCACTTCGACGCGTCACGCGCGTCCGGATTGCCACGACAGGCCTGAAACCCGCGCCCCCAGCTTGTCGAGCGCGCGCACCCATTTGTCGGCTGCATCTCTATCGAAGATGATCTCATTGTCCGGATCGCAGTGAATCCATCCGTTGGCGGCGATCTCACTTTCGATCTGGCCCGGACCCCAGCCCGCGTAGCCCAGTGCCATCAACCACCGGCTCGGACCGTTGCCGCCAGCAATCCTCTTCAGCATGTCGACGGTCAGCGTCATCGCAATCTCGGGCGTCACCACGATAGTGCCGGGCGGATGGTTGGTGTGCTCGCTGTTGTGCAAGATGTAGCCTCGGTCAGTGTCGACCGGCCCGCCGAACATCACCGGGCGTCCCGATGCCTGAGGGATCGTCTGGATTTCCATCTTGTCCATCAGGCTCTTGAAATCGAGTTCGAGCGGTTTGTTGACGATCAGCCCCATCGCGCCTTCCGCCGAGTGCTGGCACATGAAGATCACGCTCTTGCCGAAGCGCGGGTCGGGCATCCCGGGCATCGCGATCAGCAGCTTGCCGTGCAGAAAGCCCTCTGACGACTGGGGTTGTTGGCCGCTAGTCATGGCCTAACGCTACATCCATCCGGAAGTCTTTGCGACCGTCCGGGCCGTGAGGTAAAACCGCGTCCGGTTGTCATAACCTTTCCAGGAGATTTCGATGTCAATTCATGTTGGCGACAAGGTTCCGTCCGCAACGCTGATGGAGATGCAGGACGGCGGCCCCAAGCCCGTCAAGACCGACGATCTGTTCGCCGGCAAGAAGGTCGTGGTGTTCGCGCTTCCCGGCGCCTTCACGCCGACCTGCTCCGCCAAGCACGTCCCTGGCTTCGTCCAGAATTTCGACGCGCTGAAGGCCAAGGGCGTGGACGAGATCGCCTGCGTGTCCGTCAATGACGCGTTCGTGATGGGCGCATGGGGCAAGGACCAGAAGTCGGACGGCAAGGTCCGTATGCTGGCCGACGGCAATGGCGACTTCACCAAGGCGATGGGCCTCGAGATGGACGGCTCGCGTTTCGGCATGGGCAAGCGCAGCCAGCGTTACGCGATGATCGTCGACAACGGCGTTGTAAAAGAACTCAATGTCGAAGAAGCAGGCGCCTTCAACGTCTCCAGCGCCGAACACGTGCTGAAGCAACTCTAAACCAACGCGAAGGGCGGCCTTTGGGCCGCCCTTCTGCTTCTATGGGATGGCGCCGCGTGCCAACGCGTCCGCGCGTTCGTTCTCCGGATGGCCGTCATGGCCCTTGACCCAGCGCCAGGTCAAGTCGTGGCGCAGAGCCTCGGTCTCTAGCAGCTTCCACAGATCGTCGTTCTTGACCGGCTTCTTGTCGGCTGTCTTCCAGCCGTTCTTCTTCCAGTTCACGATCCACTTGGTCGCGCCGTCCATCACGTATTTCGAGTCCGTGTAGAGCGTGACCGCAGACGGCACCTTCAACGCCGCCAGTCCTTGGATGACCGCCATCATCTCCATGCGGTTGTTGGTGGTTGCCTTGTCGCCGCCCGAGAGCTCCTTCTCGGTCCCGCCTGCGCGCAGGATCGCGCCCCACCCGCCTGGCCCGGGATTCCCCGAACAGGCGCCATCGGTGAATATCTCGACTCTGGGTTTGCTCACAATCCGTACTCGGCTGGCGATTTCACCTTCAGGTGAAAGCGCAACCGCTTGGAAAAGTCACGCGGGTCTTTCGGCCGCACCAGTGCATTGGGATCGTGATTGATCCGGTCGTACAGCCGCGTCAGCAGGAAGCGCAGCGCCGCGCCGGCGCACAACACTGGCAACGCGTCCAGTTCCGCGCGCGTCAGATCGCGCCTCGCGCGGTACGCCGCGATCAGTGCCTTTCCCTTGGTGATGTTGTAAGAGCCGTCATCCTCGAAGCACCATGCGTTCAGCATCACCGCGAGGTCATAGGCCAGCGCATCGTTGCAGGCGAAATAGAAGTCGATCAGCCCCGAGACCTGTGCGCCCATGAACAGCACATTGTCGGGGAAGAGATCGGCATGGATCACGCCTTGGGGCAGGTCCCCCGGCCAGTTCTCGACCACGTGCGCATGGCCTTCCGCGATCAAGGCGCGCAAACCGCCCTCGATCCCGTCCGCGCCGTCGGCGGTCTTCTCCACCAGCGGTGCCCAGCCCTCCGGTCCCAGCGCGTTCGGCCGCGCGATCGAGAACCCGGTGCCCGCTGCATGCAGCTTTGCCAATGCGTCGCCGGCCGCCGCGCAATGCACGACGTCCGGTCGCCGCAGCGACAGCCCATTCAGGAACGACACCAGCGCGGCGGGCCGCCCATTAATTCGCGTCCACTGGCCGCCATCCTTGCGCCGGAGCGGTTGCGGACAGGCGATCCCGCGCGCCGCCAAGTGCTCCATCAACCCCAGGAAGAACGGCAGGTCGGCCTCGCTTACCCGCTTCTCGTAGAGCGTCAGGAAATATGCCCCGCGGTCGGTCTGGAGGTAGAAGTTGGAGTTCTCGACGCCCTCGGCGATGCCCTTGAAGCTCAATGGCTGGCCGGCGTCGTAGCCGGAAAGCGCTGTTTCCAGATCCTCGAATGAAACGTCGGTATAAACGGCCATGCTTCCCCTGAGCGGCCCACTTCGGTAGGTTTGGACGCGCGCCGGCACGTTCGGCGGCGCTTGAAAAAAGGTCAAGGCAAGGGCAGGGCATGGCAGTCGCGCAGACGTACCCGCAGTTGTGCAACCGCCGCCGCAACGCTATCTGATCGCCCATGAACCCATTGCTTCGCGCCGCCGCGCTGGCCGGCCTCTCCGTCGTGTTACTCGCCGGCTGCCAGACCAAGCAGGAACGCGCCGCGTGCCCCGTGGCAACGGTGCTGGCCAGTGCCTCTTACCTGACCGCCTTCAAGGCCGGCATGCAGGACGATCCGGCAGGAGAACTCTACACCGTGCAGATGACAGGCGTGAGCCAGAGCTGCGACTTCGACAAGGATGAAGGCACGGCCGACTCTGACGTGGTGATCACCTTCCGCGCCACGCGCACGCCGACAGGCGACGCCGCGCATTATCCGGTTCCCTATTTCGTCGCCTCGGTGATGGATGGCTCGAACATCCTGACCAAGAAGATTTTGGCTACGACCTTCGACTTCAATCCGGGCGAGGCGTCGACCAGCTTCAGCATCGCGGCGCCGAGCTACCGCACGAAGTTCGACAACGGCAAGAAGCCGTACCAGTACGGCCTGGTCGTCGGACTCCAGCTTACGCGTGAGCAGCTCGACTACAACAAGAAGCTCGATCGATGACTGCGTTGTCCGCGGAACTGAGCGTGATCGCGGGTGCCGCGTTCGCGGCTGAAGGCCTGTCGGAGACGTTCGGCCACGTCCAACGCTCCGACCGTCCCGATCTCGCCCAGTTCCAGTGCAACGGCGCGCTCGCCGCCGCCAAGCAGGCCAAGACCAATCCGCGCGAGGTCGCGCAAAAGGTCGCCGCGCGCCTGAAGGCCAACCCACTCTTCGCCAAGGTTGAGATCGCTGGTCCCGGCTTCATCAACCTCGACGTCACCGACGAAGAACTCGGCGTACGTCTCGGCACGATAGCGAAGGACAGGCGCCTCGGCGCGCCACAGACTGGCAAGGGCAAGGCGCTGGTGATCGACTTCGGCGGCCCGAACGTTGCGAAGGCGATGCACGTCGGCCATCTGCGCTCGGCGGTGATCGGCGACAGCCTGCAACGTCTTTTCCGCGCCAATGATTGGATGGTCACCAGCGACATCCACATGGGCGATTGGGGCCTGCAAATGGGCCAGCTGATCTCTGAGATCGCGCATCGCGGCATCGCGCCCGTCTATTTCGATCCGAATTACACCGGTGAATATCCGGCGCAGTCGCCGGTGACGATGGACGATCTGGAAGAGATCTATCCGGCCGCTTCGGCCGCCTGCAAAGCCGATCCCGCGCGCCTTGATGAGGCCCGTAAGGCCACCGCCGAGTTGCAAGCAGGCCGCCGTGGTTATCGCGCGCTATGGCAGCAATTCTTCAACGTCTCCAAAGTTGGTCTCGACCGCGAATTCTCCAGCCTCGGCATCCACTTCGACATGTGGAAGGGCGAAGCCAGCGTCGACCGCATCACTGTGCCGATGGTGGAGGACCTTAAGGCGCGTCATATTGCCATCGAGAGCGATGGCGCGCTGGTCATCCCGGTCGAGCGCAACACCGACAAGAAGGAAATGCCGCCGCTGATCCTGGTGAAGTCGGACGGTGCAGTACTCTACGGCACCACCGATCTCGCCACCGTGGTCGATCGCGTGCGCGAGCAGAATCCCGACTTAATTCTCTACGTTGTCGACCAGCGTCAGCACTTGCATTTCGAACAGGTGTTTCGCGCTGCGGAGAAGGCCGGCCTGAAGGGCAAGGCCGCGCTGGAGCACGCCGGTTTCGGCACCATGAACGGTACCGACGGCAAGCCGTTCAAGACCCGTGCCGGCGGCGTGATGAAGCTGTTCGACCTGATCGCCATGGTCACCGCCGAGGCCGAGAAGCGGCTGACGGAACAGGGCATTGGTGAGGACTATTCCGCCGAAGAACGTGCCGACATTGCCAGGAAGGTCGGCATCGCCACGCTGAAGTTCGCGGACCTCTCGAACTATCGCCTGACGGACTACATCTTCGACGTCGAGCGCTTTTCCAAGTTCGAAGGGAAGACCGGGCCCTACCTGCAATACGCCGCCGTCCGCATGCAGTCGATCCTGCGCAAGGCCGACGCAAAGGATCTTCAGCCTCACGCCCGCGCAATCCTGCATTCGCCGGAAGAGCGCGCGCTGATCCTTCATCTTCTTGGTCTGCACGATGCCATGGCAGGCGCCGAGGCGAAGCGCGCCCCCAACATTCTGTGCGAATACGCCTTCGAACTCGCCCAGGCCTTCAGCCGTTTCTATGCGGCATTCCACATCCTGTCCGAATCGGACGATGCGGTGAGGGCCTCCCGCCTTGGCTTGTGCGGCCTGACCTTGGCCGTTCTGACCAAGGTTTTGGCGCTTCTGGGCATCGAAGTTCCGGAAAGAATGTGAGCAAAACCCGCACGAATCACGGCTTTCGTTGACTCGTCATCCCCGCCAACTAGTATGCCCGCCAACGTGATGGCCCGCCGGATGGCGCGCGGTTACGGCCAACACATGATCCCTCGCGGGAGACGTCCACGTCAGTGGAGGCCGAAGGAGCAACCGCCCCGGAAACTCTCAGGCAAAAGGACCGCGAAGGTAATGATCTTCTGGAAAGCAGGGTGCCCGGTGGGGGTGCTCTCACCGAAGGGGTAATCCGGACCGCATCGCGGCACGGGGAAATCTCTCAGGTCCCAATGACAGAGGGGCGCGAACGCTGCGGGAGCAGTGCGCGCCGTCACAACACTCTGCATACGGACTTTTCATGGCCGACACGAACGAGACGCTGAAGCAGACGCCGCTGCATGCTTTGCATGTATCGCTGGGCGCCAGGATGGTGCCGTTCTCCGGCTACGACATGCCGGTGCAGTATCCTGCCGGCATCCTGAAAGAACACCTGCACACCCGCGAGAAGGCGGGCCTGTTCGACGTCTCGCACATGGGCCAGGCGTTCCTCTCCGGCGCCGATCCGGCCCGCGCGCTCGAAAAGGTCACGCCCGCCGATGTCGTGGGTCTCAAGCCCGGCATGCAGCGCTACGGCCTGCTGCTCAACGACGGCGGCACGATCAAGGACGACTTCATGTTCTCGAAGCTGGTGGGCGAAGATGCGCTCTACCTCGTCGTGAATGCCGGCACCAAGGAAGGCGACTTCGCCTACATCGCCGAGAAGCTGAAGGGCATCGCCACGCTGGAGCCGCGCCCCGACCGCGCGCTGCTCGCCTTGCAAGGCCCCGCCGCCGGCGCCGTGCTGGAACGCCATTCGCCCGGCATCGACAAGCTCACCTTCATGAAGGTCGTGCGCTGCACCGTCGCCGGCGCGTCGGCCATCGTCTCCCGTTCCGGCTACACCGGCGAAGACGGTTTCGAGATTTCCATCGAGGCGATCCACGCCGAACGCGTTGCCCGCGCGTTGCTGGGCGATCCGGAGGTTCTTCCCATCGGCCTCGGCGCCCGCGACAGCCTGCGCCTCGAAGCCGGCCTCTGCCTCTATGGTCACGACATCGACGAGACCACCGATCCGGCGGAAGCCAATCTCGTCTGGTCCATCGGTAAGCGCCGCAAGATGGACAAGGATTTCCCCGCTGCCGAAAAGATCATGGACCGCGTCTTCAACGGCACGCCGCGCAAGCGCGTGGGCCTGCGTCCCGACGGTCGCGCCCCCGCGCGCGAAGGCACCGAGATCGCCGACAAGTCCGGCAAGATCATCGGCAAGATCACCAGCGGCGGCTTCGGCCCCTCGCTGAATGCGCCCGTGGCCATGGGCTACATCGACAGCGCCTTCGCCGCCGACGGCACCGAGGTTGACCTCATCGTCCGCGGCAAGCCGCTTCCGGCCAAAGTCGCGCCCATGCCCTTCGTTCCTCAACGCTATCGCCGCGCCATCTAGGAGACGCTTATGTCCGAAGTCCGTTTCACCGATCAGCATGAATGGGTCCGCGTCGATGGCGACGAGGCCACCATCGGCATCACCAAATATGCCGCCGAACAGCTCGGCGATGTCGTGTTCGTCGAGCTGCCGGAAGCCGGCCGCAAGGTCGGCGCCGGCGGCGAAGCCGCGGTGGTCGAGAGCGTCAAGGCCGCGAGCGAGGTCTACGCGCCCGTCGGCGGCGAGGTGACCGCCAGCAATCCCGACCTCACCGCCGATCCGGCGAAGGTCAACGCCGATCCGGAAGGCGCGGGCTGGTTCTTCAAGCTCAAGCTCGCCGACAAGGCCGAGTTCGCCAAGCTGATGACCGCCGGCCAGTACGCCGAGTTCGTGAAGGGCCTCTAAGTCCAAGAAAAGAGTGTCATGGCCCGCGAATGCGGGCCACCCAGTTGAAGCCTGCACCTTCGATTGGCGTCTTTGTTTTTATCGCCTTGCGACATCGTGCAGATGTCACCTGGGTGGCCCGCATTTGCGGGCCATGACAACGGAGTGAGTTGATGCGTTATCACCCTCTAACATCTGCGGATCGTTCCGCGATGCTCGCCAAGATTGGCGTCGGCTCCGTCGACGCCCTGTTCAAGGACGTGCCGCAGGCCGCCGTCGTGCCGCTCTCCGCTTTCGATCTGCCCGACACCCAGGGCGAGCTTGAGGTCGACCGCAAGCTCACGCGCATGGCGGCCAGGAATACAGCTGCCGGCGCCGCGCCGTTCTTCTGCGGGACAGGGGCGTACAAGCATCACGTTCCGGCGGCCGTTGATCACCTGATCCAGCGCAGCGAGTTCCTCACCAGCTACACGCCGTACCAGCCCGAGATCGCGCAGGGCACGCT
>Ga0070666_10000704_pt1 | contig 20276 bp, 20 predicted proteins | sample KBSS23metaG_FD_64677 | JGI IMG/M metagenome (GOLD analysis project Ga0070666, IMG submission 64677) | Switchgrass rhizosphere microbial communities from Kellogg Biological Station, Michigan, USA - KBS S2-3 metaG | ecosystem: Host-associated > Plants > Roots > Rhizosphere > Soil ... | reverse complement strand
GATCTGTTCTTGTTTGGGATCGATCCATTGCAGCTTCTGCGGCCGCGGTGCCGGCGCGGATTGCGGCGGCGCGAATGTTGGTGTGCCATGCCGGGCCGATCCCAGTGTCGGAATGGTCAGGCGTACATCCCTGACGAAGACCTCGGTCTCGCGCGGCGCGGGCCAGAAGGTCGGCCAGCCATTCGCGCATAGCACCAGGTCGAGCTTGTGGCCTTCGCGCAATTGCCACGCCGTCGCCTGCAACGGCAGCGTCACGGCGATATCGTCGCCCTCGGGGACGCAGATGGCGCCCGTGGTCAGCCGGCTCCAGCCGGTATCTGCGCCCCACTCGCCGAGCCGCGCGATGATCTGCCCGCCGCGCCCTTTCACCCGGGCACGCAAACGAAGGACCGGCGTGCCGGCGAGTTCGACATCTTCGGCCTGTATCGGGCTGGAGAGGCCATAGGCGTTGGCGCGCGCGTACATACCGACGTCGAATCCTGACGGAACGTCCTCATAAAGATCGGACGTCAACGCGAAGGGTGAGGCCGGAGAGTGCATCAGCCACTGCCAGTCGGGATTGCTATCGCGCAATTCGATCGGTGCACCGCTGCTCAGCCCATCTGTCGCGCGCCACGTGCCCTGCGTCAGTTGGTGGTTGTGATCGGGTGCGCCGATCCAGATGCGCAGGGGCGCTTCCACCATCGCGCCGTTGTCGGTGCCCTTCAGATGGTGGTCGAACCAGCGGATGGCTTCGTGCAGGAAGCCGATGCGCGGGCCGCGCGCCGCGAGATCCGGTGGCGTGTGCTCCCAGGGCCCGATGATGGTGCGAACCGGTCCACGCCAGGCGTCCGCGATGCGCAGCACGGAGGTTGCGTACTTGTCGGCGATGCCGCTGTAGAGCAGTAGCGGGGTCTTGCCGTCTGTCGGCGCCGCCTTGTCTTTCCAATAGGCGTCATGCCGCTGGTGCTTCAGCCATTCGATGATCCACGGCTTGTTGGCTGCCAGGCGGGCCTTCCATTCCGCGCGCCAGTCGCCCTTGAAGATCCCGGGATCGGGTGGCAGCGCGTTGAACATCAGCATCACGCCGGCCCAGTCGACATGGCCCGTGTACATCGCGCCGCCGAGATAGTGGATGTCGGTCAGCCAGCCGTCTTCCGAGACCGCACCCAACGCCATCGCTTTCAACGCCGGCGGCTTATGCGCGGCAGCGCGTAACGCGCTGAAAGCCGCCCACGAAATGCCCGTCAGCGCGACCTGGCTGTCGCACCAGTCCTGCGTTGCGGCCCAGGCGATGGCCTCGACAAGATCGTCGATCTCCTGCGGCAGGTATTCGTCGCGCAGCAGGCCGGTGGAATTGCCCGAACCGGAGATATCGACCGCCAGCGCGGCGTAGCCGTTCTGCGCATAGACCGGCAGCTGCGATTCCATCAGCGGTGCGAACAGGTCGCTCACCCGATACGGTGAGTAGTCGATCACTGCCGGATGCCGGCCCTCGGCCGGATGCCACAGCCGTGCGTGCAGTGTCCGCCCGCCGCTAACGGGAATCGAAACGATCTGTTCGACGATCTCCATCACGCGAGTAGTTCGAGTGCCTTGGCGAGGATCGGATCGTCGCCCTGCGCGGCCGCGAGATCGACAAGATGCGGCGGCGCCCATCTCTCGCGCGGCGTGCCGTCGAGGTGATAGAGCCGCTCCACCGGAAACGTCACGCCGATCTGGCTTTTCGGCAGCATGAATTGCTGTGTCGCGCCACACAGGCCCGCCATCCGCGTGCCGACCGCGATGGCGCGCTTCAAGCCATCGAGGCCGATGGTCATGCCTTCGCCCATGCTGCCGGTCCAGCGGCTGCACAAGACCGCCATCGGCAGCGTGATCGTCGTACCGCGCTCGCGCACCCAGCGTGTGTAGCCGTCTTTCGCAAAGGCGCGGCCGGGCCCGGGCTTGAAGCCGCGTTGATAACCTGGACGGCCCTTGATGAAGCGGCCAAGGATGGGCTCGGCGACGTCGGTATTGCCGCCGCTCGGCGTGTTGCGCAGGTCGAGGATCAGCGCGCGGGCGTCGCCGAGATTGTCCAGTGCATCATCCATCATCGCGACTAGCGCGGGATCACCTAAGCTGTTCGCGACGCAGAGCTGTGCAATGCTGCCGATCCGCCGAGTTGTTAGCTGGGACTCGTATAACGGCGGTGCGAAGGACGGCAGCGCGATTCGCTTCTTGCCCTCGATCGTGAAATCGCGCGGCCTGTTGTGCGTGCCGGCGAGCAGCACGCGCAGGGTGTAGTCACGGGCTTCCGAATCAGGTGCTCTCAGTGCCCGCGGCATTGCTGCTGCGACAGCATTGTCGACCGGCCTATCGCCGATGGCCGTGACAATATCTCCGGCGCGAACACCGGCTTTGGCGCAACCGCTGTCTGGGCGCACCGCTTCGATCACGGCCTGGCCGTTGCGGAACGCAGCCCAAACATCTGTCCCCGTTGGCACCAGCTGCGGCGAGGCGGCGTTGTTGACGTTCGCCTCGATGTGATGGTCGTGCAGTTCGGCCAGTAGCCGCTCCAGCACGCCCAGGAAGGCGTGCGGCTCGCACACCGCGTGGGCCTCCGCGACATAGATTGCGCGCAGCTTCGCAAGGTCGATGTGCCGGTCGGGCAGGTAGGCATAGTGCGCTTCGAGCTGGTCGATCAGCCAGCGCACGTCCGATGCGTTGGCGTCGGCATCGCGGCATTGCAGCGCGTTGGCCGGAAAGGGAAGCGTGGCGGCCATCATCGCGCCCAGGAATGTTCTGCGGTTCATGCCGCAGCCTTATTCCAGCCCCCGCACTTCAGATCAAACAGCGTCAGATCAAACGCAGCTTGGGCGTGGGCAGTTGCGGCGGCGTCTGCGACAGCTCGCCCCTCTCGAATTCCTCCGCCCAGGCCTCGTAGGATTCCGCCGAACCGGCGCGGGTGTGGAAATAGAGCCGCTGCGCCAGCGCCTTGGCCGGGCCGGTCATCAGCAGCGCGTTGATCAGCCCGTTCGGCGGCGCCAGATCCAGCAGGCGGCGCAGCAAGAGCTTGCTCCGATAGCGCGGCAATTCCTTCGCCAGCGCGCCCACCGGATGCGCGCCCCGGTCCGCCAGATAGTCCGACACCAGCAGCGCCGCGCGGCGGCCGAAATGGAGGGCCGTGTGGATGCCGCCGCCGGTCACCGGCGACACCGTGCCGGCCGCGTCGCCGATCAGCATGACGCGATTGGTGCCGATGTGCTGAAGCGTCCCGCCCGCCGGGATCAACCCGCTACGGCGCGCCGTCACCCGGATATCGCGGATGTCGCACACCGTCTTCAGCCGCAGCAGAAGCTCGCCGAGGTCCGGCTTGGCCGGTCGCCGCGCCGCAACGCCGATCTGCGTCATCTCCACGCCGGGCACGGCCCAGGCGATGTAACCGGGCGCAATGCGGCTGTCAGCGAAGCAATGCAGGAAGCGCGGGTCGAGCGCATCGAGCGGCTCGCACTCGATCTCCAGCCCCGCCAGGAAATGGGTGTTGCGCGACAGGCCGAAATTCTCGGCCACGCGCGACCGCGCGCCGTCGGCGCCGATCAGGAAGCTCGCATGCAGGCCCAGCCCGGTCAGCGCCACGCCGCGCTCATGCTCGACGGCGTTCTCGAATTTGCGGCCATAGAGCAGGGTGGCGCCGGCGCGCTCGGCTTCCGCCGCCATCCAGCGCATGACGTTCGGCGTGTCGGTCGCCTGGAAGAAATAACCCGGAGCGGAGAAATCGGCGAAGCGGTCGTTCGGCGCGTACAGGCGTACGCCGCGCACCTTTCGCATGTGGCGGGCGGGCAGGTCGAAATCGTCGCTCGCTTCCTTGACGACGATGCCGGTGGTGCGCATGCGCGCGCCGGGCTCGTCCTTGCCGTCGATGACGGCGACCTTCAGGCCCTTGAGCGCCGCGGTGCGGGCGCAGGCCAGCCCCGCAAAGCTGCCGCCCACGATGATGAGATCGTACCGCTGGATCATGACATCCTCCCCGAGGGAGGAAGTCTTCTACGCCCGTTTGGCCGGAATGTGACGGCCTAGGTGCGAAGCGTCGCGCCCGTCGCCTTGGTTACCGCTGCCACGATTTTCGCTGCCAATGTGTCGATTTCCACGTCCGTCAGGGTTTTGTCCTTCGGCTGGATTCGCACCGAAATTGCGAGCGATTTCTTGCCCTCGGGCACGCCCTTGCCTTCGTAAACGTCGAAGACAATCGCCTGCTCGATCAGTGCCCGGTCGGCCCCCTTGGCCGCACGCAACACCTCATCGGCTGTGACCGTCGTTTCCACGACGAAGGCGAAGTCGCGCTCGACCGCCTGGAACGCCGACGGCGCGAAGGTCGGACGTGCCTTTGTCTTCGCGGCCCTGGGGTCGGGGATCGCGTCCATCATCACTTCGAACGCGGCGACCGGACCCTTCAGGTCGAACGCGGCCAGGATTTTCGGATGCAGCTCGCCGAATGCGGCCAGCACCTTCGGCCCCAGCGCCAGCGTGCCCGCGCGGCCGGGGTGATACCACGCGGGTGCGCCCGCCTTGATCGGCGCCGTCATCTTGGCGCCCATCGCGGTTTCCAGCACCGCCAGCATGTCGGCCTTGGCGTCGAATGCGTCGGGCAAGTGACCGGACTTCATCCAGTCCTTGCCGCCTTCGCCCATGCGAATGCCGGCAGCGACGGTGGTCTGTGCCTCCGGCATGCCGCTGGCGAACTGGGCCCCGATTTCGAACAGCCGCAGGTCGCCGAAGCCGCGCGCCGCATTGCGCTGCGCCGCCGCCAGAAGCGACGGCAGCACGCTGGGTCGTAGGGCGTCGAGGTCGGCGGCGATCGGGTTGTCGAGCTGGCGGGCATCGTCGCCACCGCCGAACAGCTTCGCGTGATCGCGCGAAAGGAATGAGAAGCTGATCGTTTCGTTGAAGCCGCGGGCTGCCAGCTCGCGGCGCACGGTGCGAATACGGCGCTGGGCCGGCGTCAGCACCGGCTTGGCGACCGCGTGCATCCGCTCCATCGGCGCCGACGGCACGTTGTTGAGGCCGTACATGCGCACGACCTCTTCCACCAGATCGGCGGAGATGTTCACGTCGCTGCGCCATGACGGCGGCGAGACCTTCAGAATCGCGCGCGCGTCTTCGATCGCGAATCCGAGCCGTTTCAGGATCGCAACCTGCTCGTCCTTCGGCACGTCGATGCCACCGAGGCGGGTGACGTGCGCGGGATCGAAGTCGATGCTGCGCCTCCACGCCGGAGGCGCGCCGGCAACGACGATTTGCGACGGCTCGCCACCGCACAGCAACTGGATCATGCGCGTGGCGAGTTCGAGGCCCGGCACCGTGAATTCCGGATCGACGCCGCGCTCGAAGCGGTAGCGGGCATCCGAGATGATGCCAAACTTGCGCCCCGTGCGCGCGATCGAGATCGGATCGAACAGCGCCGATTCCACGAACACATCGGTGGTCGCATCGGTGCAGGAAGATTCCTCGCCGCCCATCACGCCGCCGATGCCCAGCACCGCCGCGTCGTCGGCGATTACCACCACGGAGGAATCGAGCGTGTAGGTCTTGCCGTCCAGCGCCAGCACGGTCTCGCCGTCCTTCGCCTGCCGCGCCCGAAGATCGCCCTTTAACTTCGCGGCGTCATAGACGTGCAGCGGACGGCCGCGGTCCAGCGACAGGAAATTGGTGACGTCGACCAGCGCCGAGATCGGCCGCAGGCCCACAGCCTTCAGCCAGTCCTGCATCCACTGCGGCGACGGCCCGTTCTTCACGCCGCGGATCAGCCGTCCCGCGAACATCGGCGCATTTTCGGTCTCGACCACCGTCTTGATCGGCGAGGCGAATGTCCCCGGCACCGGCGACAGGTTGCCTTCGCGCAACCGGCCAAGGCCCGACGCGGCCAGATCGCGCGCGATGCCGTACACGGCGGTGCAGTCGCCGCGGTTGGGCGTCAGCGAGATGTCGATCACCGGATCGGTCAGACCGAGCGCTACCGCCGCCTTGTCGCCGATCTTCGCGCCGGCCGGCAGCTCGATGATGCCGTCATGGTCTTCGCCCAGCAGCAGTTCGCGGGCCGAGCACATCATGCCGCGCGATTCGACGCCGCGGATGGTGCCGATCTTCAGCGCCTCGCCCGTGACCGGAATGACGGTGCCGGGCTTGGCCAGCACGACCTTGATGCCCGCGCGCGCGTTGGGCGCACCGCACACGATCTGCAACGGCGCACCGTCGCCGCTGTCAACCATGCACAGCCGCAGCTTGTCGGCATTGGGATGCTTGTCGGCGCTGATGATCTCCGCAACCGTGAAATCCTTCAGCCGTGCGCCCGCATCCTCCACGGACTCGACTTCCAGCCCGATGGAGGTGAGCTTCTGCGAAATCGTGTCGATGTCGGCGTCGGTATCCAGCGGCGCCTTCAGCCAGGAGAGGGTGAACTTCATCGGCTCAGCCCTCCATCCAGCGTCGGCAAATCCAGCGCGGCGAAGCCGTAATGGCGCAGCCAGCGCACGTCGCTCTCGAAGAATGGCCGCAGATCCGGCGCGCCGTATTTCAGCATCGCCATGCGGTCCAGGCCGAAGCCGAACGCGAAGCCCTGGTACTTCGCCGAGTCGATGCCGCACATGTCCAGCACCCTGGGATGCACCATGCCGCTGCCGCCCAGTTCCAGCCAGTCATTGCCGGTGCCGAACGTAATCTTGCCCGGGACGGAGCGGTCGCAGCGCATGTCCCACTCGACCGACGGCTCGGTGAACGGGAAGAAGCTCGGGCGCGCGCGCAACGTGACGTTCTCGATCTCGAAGAACGCCTTGCAGAATTCCTCGACCACCCATTTCAGGTTGCCCAGGTGCGTCTTCTCGTCGATCACCAGCGCTTCGAGCTGGTGGAACATCGGCGTGTGCGTCGCATCGTTGTCCACGCGATAGGTGCGGCCGGGCACGATCACGCGGATCGGCGGCTTCTGCGTCAGCATGGTGCGCACCTGCACCGGCGAGGTATGCGTGCGCAGGATGTGACGCGATCCATCGGCCTGCTTGGCGATGTAGAACGTGTCGTGCATCTCGCGCGCGGGATGATCCGGCGGGATGTTCAGCTTGGTGAAGTTGTAGTCGTCGTATTCGACGTCCGGACCCTCGGCGATGCCAAAGCCCAGGTCGGCGAAGATCGCGGCGATCTCGTCCAGCACCTGGCTGACGGGATGGATGGTGCCTTCGGGCTCGGGCCGCGCCGCCAGCGTGACGTCGATCTTCTCGTTGCCCAGGCGCGCATTGAGCGCCGCATCGCCCAGCGCGCCCTTGCGCTCGGCAATCGCGGCCGTGACTCTGTCGCGCAGGCCGTTGAACAGCGGGCCGTTCACTTTGCGCTCGCCGGGCGTCATGGAGCCGAGGGTCTTCAGCAGCTCGCTGATCGAGCCCTTCTTGCCCAGCGCGGCCACGCGCACGGCTTCAAGGGCGGCCTCATCCGTTGCGGACGAGATCGCGCCGAGCACATCACGTTCGAGAGTCTGTATGTCGCTCATCTGAAATCCTTGATCGGAATGGCTTGGACCATGGACCTTGGCGATTGCCAAGGTCCGCGGGGGCTCCGACGGGATTTCGATTTAGCCGAGAGACGGGGCGTTCGCCGCGGCCTGATCCACCAGAGCCTTGAAGGCGCCGGGCTCGTGGATGGCGAGGTCGGAGAGAACCTTGCGGTCGATCTCGATGCCCGCCTTCTGGAGCCCGCTGATAAATCGGCTGTAGGTCAGGCCGTGTTCGCGGCAACCGGCATTGATGCGCTGGATCCAGAGCGCGCGGAAATTGCGCTTCTTCTCCTTGCGGCCAATGTAGTTGTGCTGCAGCGAGCGGTCGGCGGCGGCGTTGGCCGACGTGATCGTGTTCTTGCGGCGGCCATAGAAGCCCTTGACGGCCTTGAAGACCTTCTTGCGGCGGGCGTGGCTGGGTACGGAACGGGGGGCGCGTGACATGGCTTAGAAACCTCCGCCGTAGGGCATCCAGCGCTTCACGCGCTTCGTCTCGGAATCCGAGAGCAGGGCGGTGCCGCGCAGGTCGCGGGTGCGGGCCGGCGAGTTGTTGATCAAGCGGTGGCGCTTGCCGACCTGGTGGGTCTTGATCTTGCCGGTCGCGGTAAGTTTGAAGCGCTTTTTGGCGCCTGACTTGGTCTTCATCTTGGGCATTTTGCGGTCTCCTGATGCCCGTACGGGCGGTCGCGTTAAGAGCGGCCAAGGCATGCCCTGCCCGGCTGCTCGCGAAAGAGCGCGCGTCTTATAGGCAGGCTCCCGTTAATGCAAGACAGAGCGCTACTTCTTGTCCTTGCTTTGCGCCTGCTGCTCGCGGTCACGTGTGGGCGCGTCGCTGGATTCGCCCGTCACGCCGAAATCGCGGGAACGGCTGCCGCCCTCGACAAACGAGAAGCCGTCCGCGGCCAAGCCTCGCTTGAGCAGCTCGCGAACGGCGGCCGCTCGGCTCGGCATCCGGCGTGCGAAGCGCCAGTTGTCCAACGCCTCAACCTCTTCAAGCGTCAGCATAATTTGCAGCCGCTCGCCGCGTGTTAGATCCGCCATAACAGGCCCCCGAAGTTCGCTCTTAGCCACTTACTCATTTTACTCAAAGATAGCCAATGAGGTCAATGACGCCTGATGCTCAATGAAAGTTCCATGCGACGGCTGCTCCCTATGTCGGCACCCCAGATCCCGTCGACCTTCCGGAAGGAAGCGATGGCCTGACAAAAGGCGTGGGCTTCCACCTCATTCGCTCGCTCGCGCAATCGCTGCGCGCGGAATTGCAGATCGAACCCGATTCATTGGGGCTAACGTTCCTCATTACGCGGCCTTCGCCCACTCGCGCGGTCGAATAGCGTTGCGCCGGGTTAATCTGCGCCGCCAAAATTTGGACCAGAAGCGCGGGCCTTCTCGGCCTGCGCATGTCCTTTCGCCAACTCCTGCATCGGTTCCGCCAGATCGACGCGTGGCTCGTTGTGCCCGCGATCCTGTTCGTGATCTGGGGCGAACTCACGCACGTCGACCTGGCCCAGGAAGTCGAGATCACGATCTGGGACAAGGCGGCCCACTTCACCGCCTATTTCGGCCTGGCGTTGATGGCGACCATCGCCGTGCGCGCCCGGCGCCGTGCCGCATGGTACGTGCTGGCCCTGATCGTGATGGGCGGCGTGCTGGAGATTCTCCAGGGCATGACGGGCCGCGACGCCGATATCTGGGACGAGGTCGCCAACACATTGGGCGCGCTCACCGGCTCCGGCCTCGCCTGGGCCGGTGTCGCGTTCCTGCGCGCGCGCAAGCTTGTTGAGGACAAGGACGGGGACTAGCCTTGCCGGGCAACTTCAGGAGCGGCCCGGATGTTCAAGGAATTCCGCACTTTCATCATGCGCGGCAACGTTGTCGACCTCGCGGTCGGTATCATGATCGGCGCCGCATTCACCGCGATCGTCGGCTCGCTGGTGAAGGACATCCTCACCCCGCCAATTGGCATCCTCCTCGGCGGGCTCGACCTCTCGAACTTCTTCCTGGTGATCAAGGGCGACCATTCGGTCCAGACCTTGAAACAGGCGGCGGACGCCGGCGCCGTGACGCTCAACTACGGATTGTTCATCAACGCGATCCTGAACTTCCTCATCATCGCCTTCGTCCTGTTCCTGGTCGTGCGCCAGATCAACCGGATGAAGAAGCCGGAAGCCACCGCGCCGGCCGAGACGCCAGAGGACATCCTCCTGCTGCGCGAGATCCGCGACCAGCTGAAGAGCCGGTCGCCGTAACTTTCGGGCGCGCCGAACGAAATAGAGGCGACGCCAAAAACGGAGAAAAACATGGCCGGCAAGACCGACGCCCAATGGAAAGACGAGTTGAGCCCCGCCGAATACGCGGTGCTGCGCCAGTGCGGGACCGAGCCCCCCGGCTCCAGCCCGCTCAACCACGAGAAGCGCACCGGCGAGTTCAATTGTGCCGGCTGCGGCGCCGAGCTGTTCGACAGCAAGACCAAGTACGAAAGCGGTTCCGGCTGGCCGAGCTTCTACGAAGCCAAGCCGGGCGCGGTGGACATCAAGTCCGACCGCAGCCACGGCATGGTGCGCGACGAGGTGACATGCGCGAAGTGCGGCGGCCATCTGGGCCACCTCTTTCCGGACGGCCCGCGTGAGACCACGGGGCTGCGCTATTGCATGAACGGCACGGCGCTGAAGTTCGAGCCCAAATAGTGACGACGTTCGAGGGCACGCGCCCATCCGGAACCAAGCCCGAGATCTACCGTGAGCTGATGCTCATGGCGCAGGGCCTGTTTCAGGGCGAGCGCGATGCCGTCGCCAACGCCGCCAACCTGTCGGCGCTGCTCTGGATGGGGCTCGCCGACCTCAACTGGTCCGGGTTCTATTTCAAGAAGGGGCCCGGACTGGTGCTCGGTCCTTTCCAGGGTCGCCCCGCCTGCGTGCGGATCGAAATGGGCAAGGGTGTCTGCGGAACCGCGGCGGCGACCCGCGAAACGCAGCTTGTAGCCGACGTCCACGCCTTTGCGGGTCACATCGCATGCGATGCGGCCTCGCAATCGGAGATCGTGGTGCCGCTGGTCAAGGATGGCCGGCTGATCGGCGTGCTCGATCTCGACGCCCCGATCAAAGGGCGGTTCGACGACGACGATCGAAAGGGATTGGAGGCGCTCGCCGCGCTGTGGCTGGCGGCGAGCGATCTTCTCTAAACGACGACCTAGGGCTCTTCGCCGGCGGCGCGGCCCTTGGCTTCTTCCTCTGCGGCCAGCAGGCCCTTGCCTTCCGGACCTTCCAGCGCCTTTGCGGCCGCCCTGCCCATGGAGGGGATGTCCGATTTGTGCGCCTGGACGAAGTTCTCCTGCGCCTTGTCGAAGCGCTGCGTCGCCTTGTAGTTGCCCTCGCCGTATTCCTTGTTCGCGCCGCGCGATGCTTTCGCGGCGGCCTTCCTCACGACTTTCCTGGCTGGCGTCTTTTTCACGCTGGCTTTCTTCGGGGCCTTCTTCGCGGACCTGGCCGTGCGCTTCGGTGTCTTGCGCTTGGCAGCCTTTTTCGCCGGTGCGCGGCGGGCGGCCTTCGCGACCTTCTTCTTGGGCTTCCTGGCCGGAGCCTTCTTGGACGTCTTCGCCTTCTTCTTCGCCGCCATCACCATCTCCTTCTGTGGCATCACGCGAATCGCGTGAACGGTCCGACAGACTGTTCGTTCCGTTTGTGCCAATTCAGTGAAGGATGTGTGCGGACCCGAGTCCAGCACCATCTCGCATCGCACGTCGGATCATTGGCGAACCACTTCCACGCGGCGGTTCTGCGCGCGTCCGATCTCTGTGTCGTTCGGTGCCACCGGCTTGGTCTGCCCGAAGCCGTCCGTCGTCATCCGCCCCGCATCGATACCGCCGGCGGCCAGCGCCGCCTTCACCGACGCGGCGCGGCGCTTGGAGAGGTCCAGGTTATGCGGCGCGTTGCCGGTCGAATCCGTGTGGCCCTCGATCGCGATCTTCCAGGCCGGGTTGGCCTTCAGCGCCGCCAGCAACTGGTCGACCGCCGGCTTGGCGTCGCCGCGCAAATGATCGCTGTCGATATCGAAATTGATGCCGTAGAGGCGCACGCGCCCGCTCGCCGCGAGCTCGGTGGCCACCATGTTGCCGTTGGCGCCCTTGGGATTCCAATGGGGGCAGGACCCGATGGCATCGCTGACCTTCTTCAGGTCCCAGTTGGCGTTCCAGCTGTTGCTGTTTCCGTCATCGGCCCACCAGCCTTCGAAGCTCTTGCCGTCGCGCCGCAGCACCATGACGGCAGGGCCGCGGCTGTGGGTCTGCGTCCAGGTGATGCGCATCAGGTGCGATTCCGCGCCGCCCTGTATCCGTCCGCCGTCATGTTCGTAACAGCCATCCAGCGCGGCCCCGGTCTGTTGCAGGTGGAACAGGCCGTAGTTGGCCGTCGAATAGGTGCCTGACAGGTTGGTGGGCATCGGCGTCTGGGTAAGCTGCTTGCCGAAGGCGCGGAATTCCATCAGCTCTGTGTAGTCGGCGTCGCCGTTGTTGCTCTTGATAATGAGCTTGATGAACCGGGCCGGCACGAACGTGTCGATCCCGAAATGCTGCTTGTCGGCTCCGGGCTTGAGCTTGATGCTGGCGAGTGGTGCGTAGGTTCCTGTGGCGCTATCCGAGACCAGCACATCGACGTCTTTCGCGCCGCGCGTCCCTTCGCTGCCGTCAACCGACGCCGTGTCGAATTCGAAAGCGTGGATTTCCGATTTCTCGGGGAGCGAGATCACGAACGTGAACGGTCCCTTGGCTCCCTTTTCGCTTGCCCAGCCCTTGGCGGCGTTCTCGTCGGTCAGCCATTTCGCAATCCAGTCGCCGCCGTACTGGTTGCTCACGCTCTCCACCAGCGCGCCATTCGCAAACGCGGTCAGGTTGATGTCAGGCGATGGGGGCGGCGATGCGGCGGTCGCAGCGGCGGCGAGGAAGGCGAGCGCAGAGAAAGCGAAGGCGCGAAAACGCATCGTGGAAATCCCCCAAAGGCAAGGACCGGCAGCATCGGGGGACAAGCGCCAAAGTCAATCAACGGCGCTCACATGAAAAATTCGTCAGACGCGCAGCGGCGCCAGCAAGTCCGTGGCGCGATTCACCAGCACCGAGAAATGCCCCTCGCCTTCGTAGAAGGTCGCGGTGCAGTTGCGCAGCACCCGCGCCATCCGCCGGGCCGGTGCGACCGGCATGATCCGATCCTCATCGCCGTGCCACAGGAACAGGCGCGGCTTGACGATGTCGCGGACGTCGAAGCCCCACGGCTTCACCAGCCGCTCGATCTCGGCGCGGTTGCCGGCGCCGTCCTGGCGCGCGGTTTCCAGCATGGTGCGCAACAGGATCGCCCGCATCTCGGGGATCTGCATCAGGTGCATATCCTCGCCGCCCAGCCACAGCGCAACACGCTGCATCCGCGCCTGCACGGCTTCTTCGCTCGGGCGCGCATCGGAACGGAACTGCATCAGCCGCTTGCGCAGATAATTGGGAAAGCGTGCCGCCGCCCACCACAGCAACCGCCGCACGCGCGGCCCGGCGCGCCTGGCGACATCCGGCGTCGGCACGGCGCTCACCAGCGAGCACGCTGTGACGCGATCCGGATATTCGTAGGCGCAGGCGAGCGCATAGGGTCCGCCGGCGGACATCCCCTGCACCGCGAATGCGCCGATGCCCAGGATGTCGGCGACCTCGGCGACGTCATGCGGCCAGTTGCGCAGGCGATCTCCGCCTTGCGGATCGGAATAACCGATACCCGGACGATCCAGCCCGATAACACGCACGCCAAGAGTCTTGGCGGCGTCTTCCAGCATCAGCGACTCGACTCGCGACGAGCCATGACCATGGAAGTGGAATACGACCGGCGCGCCGGCTACGCCGAGATCGAGATAAGAGAGCTTGCGGCCGTCCTTCAGCGTCAGCGTCAGGCAGGGCTCATTGAACCCGGCCTCACCCATCGGCGAGCTTGGTGTTGATCGTGTTGCCGGTCTTGAGCGCCAGCGTTACCGGCGTGCGCTCCGCGATGTCCGCCATGCGCGCCCGCTGCTCGGCGTCGAGTGCGCCCTCGATGTGCAACACGCGTTCGATGCGGAAAGCCTTGTCGTCCCGATAATATTCCAGGTCGACGGAAAGCCCGGTCAGCGGCCAGCTCTTGCGCTCCGCGTACATGCGCAGCGTGATCGCCGTGCAGGCGCCCAGCCCCGCCAGCACCAGTCCGAACGGCGTCGGCCCCGCGTCGGCGCCGCCTTCATGCGGGCCTTCGTCGGCGACGAGGTCGTGATGACCTGCGCGGATGTCGGTGCGATACCGCGCCTCGGCGAGCTTTGCCCGCGCACGCGCCACCAATCTTGTGCCTTCGCTCATGACGGCCTTTTACATCAAGGGCCGTCGACTGCGATACCTTTCGCACGCAGAAGAGCCGGAACCCCCTGCGGCCCCACAAGGTGGGCGATGCCGACCGCCACGAAGAAGGTGCGCTTCTCCCGCAACATGTCGCCGATCTGCCCGGCCCAGTCCTCGTTGCGGTCGACCAGGCGGCCCCACACTTCGGGGTAGTCATGCAATCCCGTCGAAATCAGCGTCGCCGACGTGGTGACGTCGCCCTTGAGCCAGGCATCGACAAAGCGCTGCTCGCGCTCCGCCTGGTTCGGGAAATCGGCCAGCACGGCGCTGAACTTGCCGATGTCGCCGTCGGGATTGGCACCTGCCAGGAACTCCATCTGCTGCCGCGTAGTGTCGAGGTAGCGGATATCCTTGTTGTCACGCGCGGCGATGTAGTGGGCGTAACCCTCGGGCGTGTTCTCGGCGGAATAGTTGCGGCGGTACATCGACTGCACCGTCAGCACGACCTCGGCCAGCCAGGGCTGCTTTTGGTCCAGCGCGCTCGCTTGCATCCCCGCCATGTCCAGCGCGCGGGCGTAGTCGCGCTTGCCCGTATCATCGAGCAGGCCCGTGAGGGTCTGGCCGTCAGGCAACATGCCGCGATGATAGATGAAGCGTGTTTCTTCGTGATGCTCGGTGACGCCGGTCGGCACTTCGAACACAAAGCTGTCGGCGGACGCCATCGCTTTCTGGATGGTGTCGTCTTGCCATTCGGTGCCGCGCGGCAGCAGGTGCAGCGAACTCACCAGATAGATTGTGCCGCCCTTCGGGCCATGCACGGTCCAGTACGCCGGAGCTGCGTTTGCCCCAACCGTCAGCGCCGCCGCGGTGAGGGCGGCGAGAAGACATCTCAGCATGTGAAATCCCTGTTCAGGGCGCGACGCGCCAGACGATGTGCTCGCCGTGGCGCTCGACCGCCAGCCTCAGCGCACGATTATGCACGGCCAGCATCCCGGTCCATAGCGCGTTCCACGCGTCGAACATCACATGGGCGTTGGTGACGCCGTACAGCAAACGCGATCCGGTCTGGGTGACGGTGCTGTCTTCGACGGCAACCGTCTCGCCGTGGGACGCGGCAAGCGCCGCCAGCATCCGCGCGAAGTCCACCGGGCGATCCCCACCAACATTTAGCAAGCGGGCGCACTCGTCATAGTACTGGAGCCCGATCAGCCGCGCGGTGCGGCCAACCAGGTGCGCGGCGTCATCCGCGCCGAACAGCTCCACCATCGACGGTAGCATCGAGCGCACATATTCCATCGCGTAAGAGCGTTCGACTTTCAGCAGCCGCTCCTCCGGCCAATTCGCGGAGTCCAGCGTCGGCGCCTTCGCCGGATCGAAGGGCGGCGCGTGCTCGTGATGGACGAAGCGCACCCGCTCATCGGGCGCGATCTCCTTGTCGTACTCGATGTAATAGCCCTCGAGGCCCGGATCGCCATTCACCGTCTCGCCGGTGCAGACAAAGCCAAGCCGCGGATTGCCCAGCGTGACGCCGTTGTGGCCGTGCCAGCCATGCAGCATCGCCTCGTTGACCTCGCGCGGGATGCCGCAGATCGCGGCGCCCGACCAGATCCAGCGCGGCGGCGGATAGCGCACCCACGCTTTCTTGTCCGACTCCGGCATATACTCGGTCTTCACGCCGCCGAGTGCGTTGGAGAAATAGTGATACTGCGCGCACGCCACAGCGCCGGGCAGAGCATCGAGGCCGAGCTTCCTCAGCCCGTCCTTGAACTTCTCCAGGTGCTGGCGCCGGAAATGGGTGAAGACAAACCGGCGCGCCGCCTCGGCATCCCTCTGGGTGACCAGCGTCAGCACCATGCCGGTCATCAGCGCGTTATAGAGTTTCGAGACCGCCTTGTAGCCGGCCGGCGTCCCGCTGACGCTCACGGCAGGACAGACACGCGGTTGAGGATGATCGGGGTCTCCGGGAAGATCGTGCCCGCCATCGGGCCGCCGTCCTTCACCGGCACCTGCGCGATCTTGTCGACCACGTCCATGCCCTCGACCACCTGCGCGAAGACCGTGAAGCCCGTCGCCGTGCCCGTGTCGCTCGCCTGGTGATCCAGCGCGGGGTTGTCGGCGAGGTTGATGAAGAACTCCGCCTGTGTGCTGGTCGCGCCGTCGCCATGCGCCATCGCGAGGGTCCCGCGCAGGTTCTTAAGTCCGTTGTTGGATTCGGAGACGATGCCGTCATGCACGCCGCGCCCGCGCCCCGTGGCGTCGAAGCTGCCCATCTGCGCCACGAAGCCCTTCATCACGCGATAGATGCAGGTGCCGTCGAAATGCCGCTCGCGGACATAGCGGAGGAAGTTGCGCGTGGTCAGCGGCGCATGCACCTCGTCCAGCTGGATCGTGATGTCGCCCATCGATGTCTGGATCATCACCTTGGACCCCGTCATCGGCGGATTGCCGGGTGGCGTCGCCGGGGTTTCAGCCGCGGGTGTCGGCGTGGCCGGCGCAGGCGCTTCATCAGCAAGAACGGGTGTGGAGAAAAGACAGGCAACAAAGGCAGTTAGCAGAAAAGTACGCACAATATGCTCCGGCAATAGGACCCCGATAATGCCGCAACGATTCGGGCGAGAAAATGTAGCGGCCGCATCGGCTGTGATCGCGCTTTAGGGCGCGGCGCGTCAATCGCGCCACAGCAAGGGAGGTCTAGGAGGCCGCGCGCAGGGCGCCGGTGCCGACGCGCTCCGGCGGCAAATGGACCGTCACGGCGGTGCCCTTGCCCTCGGTGCTTTGCAGCGTCAGCGCGCCGCCATGCATCTCGGCCAGCGACTTGGCGAGGGGAAGGCCCAGGCCGGTGCCGTGATGGCGGCGGCTGAAGGCGGATTCGACCTGGCCGAACGGCGACAGGACGGTTTCGATGTCGTCGGCTGCGATGCCGATGCCGGTGTCGCGGATCGCGACGTCCAGGCCGCCGTCGAGCGCGTAGGTGGCGGTAAGGGTGACGCTGCCGCCCTCGGGGGTGAACTTGAAGGCGTTGGACAGCAGGTTGACCAGTACCTGGATGAACTTGCGCGCATCCACCTTCAGCACCGGCGGCGCCCCCGGCAGCTCGACCTTGAACGCGATGCGTTCGCCGGACGCCTTGTCGCCCAGCAAGGTGCGGGCTTCATCCACTGCATCGCGCAGCGCGATCGTGCCGTCCTCGAGTTGCATCTGTCCGGCCTCGATCTTCGACAGATCCAGGATGTCGTTGATCACGCCCAGCAGGTGCGCCCCGGAGTTGTGGATGTCGCGCGCATAGTCGGCATAGCGCTCGGTCTCGCCCGGCCCGAACAGCTTGCTCGCGATCACGTCGGAGAAGCCCAGAATGGCGTTCAGCGGCGTGCGCAGTTCGTGGCTCATATTGGCCAGGAATTCGGACTTCGCCTTGTTGGCGCGTTCGGCGCGCGCCTTGGCCTCGCGCACCTTCAGCGCGTCGTACATCTGCGTGGTGATGTCCTCGCCCACGCCGCGATAGCCGACGAAGTGGCCATCGATGTCATGGGCCGGCTTGCCCGAGATGGTGCCGTAGCCGATGCCGCCGTCCTTGGCGAAGAAGCGCATGCGCAGGTTGCGGAACGGCCTGCGCTCCGCCATCGCGGCGATGCACTCCTCGGCATGGACCGGATCGATCGCGGCGTCGCGGATCATCTTGATGCCGTCGAAATTGATCACCGTCCCCATCGGGATGTTCATGATGCCGTAGATGCGCTCCGACATGTAGTTGATGCGGTTCTCGAGATTCATCTCCCAGTACCAGTCCGACGCGATGTCGGCGTAGTCGCGAAAGCGCATCTCGCTCTGCGCGAGCTGGCGGTCGACGGCAATCTGGCGGCGGAACAGGCGCATCGCGAACAGGATGCCGATGGTCCACAGCAGCACGGTCGACAGGCCCAGGCCTGTCACGACCAGCATCGTGGCGCCGCGCGCCGCCTCGCCCATATGGGTGGAGAAGGTGTTCTCACGCTCGGTGATCGCGTCGTCGAGCCGGTCGATGTCGTTCAGCACGGCCGCTTCGGCGGCGCCGTCGAAGCCGTGGGTCTCCACCAGCCGGTGCAACTGTGCGCCCTTGGCGATCAGCATCACGATCTGTGTGTCGGCGATGCGCCAGTCGCCGACAGCCTGCGCGAACGGCTTCCACCACGAGAACCACTGGAACAGGCGGATCAGGCCGGCGATGTCGTCGGGATGGTTCTGCCCGCGCAGGAATCCGCGCGCGGCGGCCTCACGGTCGGGCTGCGCCTGCTCGAGCGCAACGCGGCCTTCGTGATCGGCCAGCGGCACGCCCATGTCGCGCTGGAACGCATCGTAGTCCGCGATGTCGTGCGAAGCGGCATAGCGATGCAGATCGAGCACCGCCATCTTCTGCGCCTTGGAATACCGCCCTTCGCCGGTGGCATAGGCGCGGGTCGCGTTGACGACGTCGATCGCCGCCCAGCTCGTCGCCAGCGCGACGATCAGCAATCCCAGGAACAGGCCCACGATGATCGCATAGGTGCGCACTTGCGAACGGCCGATATGCGCCGTCGCGGCTGACGTCTCAGCGGTGCTGGACCTGTCCACCATCACGTCCCCCGCACGCCGGAAAAGCCCGCATGCAACGGATCATTTTGGTAAGGCAGCCCTTAATTTGGGGTGAGCAATTGTATGCACCCGGGTCGCGTTCGTTAAGAAAGGCTGAACGGACGGCTACCGCCGCGGCGCGTCACTCCGCCCTTCGTCCGGTGTCGGCGGAGCCCGGGGCCATCGCGTTCAGCACATTGGCCTGCCCGCCCAGCGTGTGCGCGATGCCGGAGAGCAGCGAGAAGGCGCGGCCGACCAGCACGAAGTCGCTCGGCACCTTCACCACCGGGTTCTCGCGGATGGTGTTGAACAGATCCTCCGTCACCTCGTCGGTGAATTCGCCGCGGAACTGGCCGCCGCGCGATCGCCGGTTCATCGCCTTGGCGAGCGCGAGCAGCGATCCGGTGTCGCCGGTCTTGGTCTCGAAGCCCAGTTCGATGAACGCGCGCACCATGGCGCCTTCGTTCGTCGTCATCAGCGCGAACATCAGGTTGAACAAGCCATAGCCGAATCCGTCGGGCAGCTCCTTGGACAGGCCGAAGTCGAGCAGCACGAAGCGCGGGATCACGCGGCCGTCTGCCGTACGGTGCGGATTGACGAAGATGTTGCCCGGATGCGGATCGGCCTGAAAGAAGCCGCGCGCCAGGATCATCGTCGTGTAGATCCGCATCAGCTCCTGCACGACGTCCTGCGGATCGATGCCCGCGGCCACCAGCGCCGCCTTGTCGTTCGGCTTCATCCCGCCCAGGAATTCCATCGTGATCACACGTCCGCCCGACAGGTCGTGATAGACCTTGGGCACGCGCACGGCCGGATCGTCGTGGAAGAGCTCGGAAATCCGCTCGCCGCTTTCCACCTCGCGCCGAAAATCGAGCTCCAGGGCGAGATGCTTTTGCATCTCCTGCACCAGCGGCATCAGGGCCATGGGCTGCGGATCGAAGCGTTCGTAGACCCGGCAAAGGCGTTCGGTGTTCGCAAGATCGGTGCGCACCAGGTCCTCGATGTCGGGATACTGGATCTTCACTGCGACGGACTCGCCGGTCTTCAGCGTCGCGCGATGCACCTGTGCGAGCGACGCCGACGCCACCGGCGTCTGCTCGATCTGCGCGAACGCCTCGCCGACCTTCGCTCCCAGCTCCGCCTCCAGCACGGGCAGGATCTCCGCCCACGATCGCGCCGGCACCGCGTCGTGGCACTGACTGAGAATCTTCACGTACTCCGGGGGAAACACGTCCGAACGCGTGCCGATCACCTGCGCCAGCTTGATCATCAGGCCGCGCAGCGTGACGGCGTTGCGATAGATCAGCCACGCATTGCGTTCGTTGAGCGCCGAATAGTCGCGCGCTTTCGGATCGGCGCCGCGGAACCGGTCGACGGCGCGCAGCACGCGATAGCTCGCATAGACGCGGCCGGCCAGGACAGCCGTGCGGGCCGTGCGAAGGACGCGCGCGATGGGATGCATGCCGCTTGTCGCGCTACGCGGCGTAGCGCGCGGGCGGCTGCCACGGCGTTTCGAGTTCGTCGAAGCGCCGGATCAGATCCTCGACGTCTTTCACGATGCCCTTGGCGGAGGCGCGGATCGACGCGTGGATCTGCTCACGCCGCGCGGCGCCGCGCTGGTGCATGACCGCCTTGAGCGAACGGCCGATCAGGCCCTGAACGACCTCATGACCATTATGTGCGCTGCCGTCTTCGCCGATGAGCGTGCGCGCCGAGATCTCCGACAGCGCGGTGCGCAGATATTCGACATGCGGGGACTCGTCCGCGCGGATGTTCCGGACCATGTCCGCGGCGTCCTTCGGCGCGTCCGACACCTCGGGATCGGACAGCACGTCTTCCGCCCACTGGAAAGTCGAT
>Ga0070666_10000700_pt1 | contig 20315 bp, 22 predicted proteins | sample KBSS23metaG_FD_64677 | JGI IMG/M metagenome (GOLD analysis project Ga0070666, IMG submission 64677) | Switchgrass rhizosphere microbial communities from Kellogg Biological Station, Michigan, USA - KBS S2-3 metaG | ecosystem: Host-associated > Plants > Roots > Rhizosphere > Soil ... | reverse complement strand
GCCGTAATGCAACCTGTGCGTGTGTGACGCTGTTACATTGGATTTGATGCAAATGCGGTTGGGTGACCGATGAAGCAATCGGGCAGGCGTTCGGCTGCGGCGCTGGCGGTGGTGCCGCAGGCGCTGGAGGTCATGGAGCGCCCGAGGCCGCCCTCTGATCTAGGTGAGGAGGAGACTGCGGTGTGGCGGGCCATCGTGGTTCAGGAGGCGGCAGACTGGTTCACCGCTGCCACGTTGCCGCTGTTGGCGCAGTACTGCCGGCACACCGTGCATGCGAGGCGTGTGGCTCTACTGCTGGAGACGATGGTCGACAGGCTCCAGGCCGAGGGCATGCGCCTCGTGCTGGAGTACGATGTGCTCCTTAAGATCCAGGACCGTGAGAGCAAGGCGATGATGTTGTTGGCCCGCTCGATGCGGCTGACGCAACAAACAAGCAGGCATGACAAATCCCGCAAGACGCAAGTCCTCAACACGCCGTGGTCGCGTGGTCAGCAGGGCTGAGCGCAACATTGCGTGGATAGAGGAGTGCTGTCGTGTCCCGGAAGGGAAGTTCGTCGGTCAGCGTGTCGTGCTTCGTGAGTGGCAGCGTGATGTGCTGCGGCAGATATACGACAACCCGCACGGCACGAGGCGAGCGATCCTGAGCTTCGGCCGCAAGAACGGAAAGAGCGGCCTCGCGTGTTTTCTGCTTCTGCTGAACCTGTGCGGTGCCGAGGCAAAGCCCAACTCGCAACTCTTTAGCACGGCGCAGTCGAGGGACCAGGCTGCGGTGCTGTTCGATTTGGCCGCCAAGTGTGTGCGCCTGTCACCCGAGCTGCACCCGTTCATACTGATCCGGGACGCGCGCAAGGAGCTGATGTGCCCTGGCCTCGGCACGCTCTACAGGGCGCTGTCGGCTGAGGCGTCGACTGCGTTCGGCCTGTCCCCGGCCTTCGTGTGTCACGACGAGTTATCGCAGGTACGCGGCCCGCGCAGCACGCTCTACGAGGCCCTGGAGACCGCTGCCGGTGCCCAGGAGGCTCCGCTCAGCGTCATCATCAGCACGCAGGCCGCAACCGATGCGGACCTTCTCTCGGTACTGATCGACGACGCGATGGCGGGGCACGATCCGCGCGTGGTGTGCAAGCTCTACACGGCCGACCCGACGCTCGACCCGTTCAGCGAGGAGGCGATACGGGCGGCAAACCCGGCGTTCGGCGACTTTCAGAACGCGGCCGAGACGCTGGCGATGGCGGCCGATGCGCAGCGCATGCCGAGCCGCGAGGCCGAATATCGCAACCTGATCCTCAATCAGCGTGTCGAGGCCAACCACCCGTTTGTGTCCGCGACCGTGTGGGCCGCCTGCGGCACCGAGCCGTTGCCATTGGACGGTGTGCCGGTGTGGGGCGGTTTAGACCTCAGTGCCGTCGCCGACCTCACCGCGCTGGTGCTGATCGGCGAGGTGGACGGCGCCTGGCAGGTGCACCCGACGTTCTGGCTGCCGGGTGAGGCGCTCGCCGACCGCAGCCGTGCCGACCGGGTGCCCTACGACCTCTGGCACAAACAGGGCTTGCTGCAGGCCGCGCCGGGCAGCTCGGTGGAATATGAGTACATCGCCGAGTATCTGCGCGGCGTGTTCGACCGCCACGACGTGCGCAAGATCGCATTCGACCGCTGGGGTTGGCCGCACCTGAAGCCGTGGCTCCTGAAAGCCGGTTTCGACGAGTGGCTGCTCTCCGAGCACTTCGTGGAGTGGGGCCAGGGCATGCAGTCGATGTCCCCGGCCTTGCGGGCGCTGGAGAGCGACCTGTTGAACGCCGCGATCGCCCACGGCAATCACCCCGTCCTTTCGATGTGCGCCGGCAACGCGGTGGTGAAAACCGACCCGGCGGGCAACCGCAAGCTCGACAAAATGCGCAGCGCCGGCCGGATCGACGGGATGGTGGCGCTGGCGATGGCGCGAGGCGCCGCGGCGGCCGATGCGGAGGAAGTCTGTGACCTGGCCTCGATGATCGCATAAGGGCGGTCAGCGCGTAGCTAAACACAACCGTTTAATCTGCTTTGCCGCTTCGATGCGGCGAGGACGCATCAACCATGCCTGTGATGACCCAACCCGGCGCCGGGAAGGCACCGGGCAGCACGATGTTTGTGCTCAGCGACGAGCGGCTCAACCGGCGCGGCGATATCGTGGACAGCGCCGGCTGGCAGTTGGACGAGTTCAAGCAGAACCCAATAGCGCTGTTCAACCACGACCCTGACCGGATTGTCGGGAATTGGTCGAATGTCCGGGTCGAGAACAAAGAGCTTATCGGCGAGTTTCAGCCCGTGGCGCCCGGCACGTCGCAGCTTGGCGACGAGGTGCGCCTGCTGGTCGAGCAGGACGTATTACGCGCCGCGAGCGTCGGGTTCCGTTTCCTCAAGTCGGAGCCGCTCGATCCCGACAGGCCGCATCGTGGCCGGCGCTACACGAAACAAGTCCTGATGGAAGTTTCCTTGGTCAGTGTGCCTGCCAATCCCGGCGCGCTCTCCAAAGCACGCTCGCTGCATCTCAGCGACGACGTAATGGCGCTCGTCTTCGGCAAGCACGCCGCTACAGAGCCGAGAGCCATCTCACCCGGCAAGCACGCCGCAACCCACCCTCACGGAACGAGGGTCAAGTCCATGAACATCTCACAGCAGATCGAAGACGTACAAACGAGGCTCAATGCGGCGCGCGATGCACTGTTGGAGCACACAACGGAACCCGACCACGACGCCGAGGAGGCCGACCGGCTGAACGGCGAGATCGAGTATCTCGAAAAGGATCTGGCCTCAAAGCAACGCACAGAGAAGAGCCTGGCTGTACGGGCGATCAATGAACCGCGCGACCCGCAGGCGCAGGCGCTGGCTGTCCGTCGGCCGCTTAATGTCAGCGTGCCCGCCACCGCTAAGGCCGATTACCTGTGGCGCGCGGCTGCTGCCGGCTACGTCGCGAAAGTGCGCCACCAGAGCGTCGACGACGTGCTGCGCGAGCGCTACGCGATCGAGCGCTACAGCGACGCTGAGGCGACCAAATGGGTGACGCACGCGGCGGTGTCGGGGGCGCTGACATCGGTGCCGGCGTGGGCTGGCGACCTGGTGCAGCAGGGCAATGCCGAGTGGCTGGCTAACCTGACCCCGTCGCCGGTGTTCTCACGGCTCTCCGCGCTCGGCACCAGCATGATGTTTGGCCCGAACCAGGGCACGATCAAGATACCGTCCCGGGCGACGACGCCGAGCATCACGGGTTCGTTCGTTGCTTAGGCCAATCCCATCCCGGTGCGCCGCCTCGGGGTGACGTCCATCACCCTGATCCCGCACAAGATGGGCGTCATCAGCGTGTACTCGCGCGAGATGGCTGCCTACAGCAACCCGTCGATCGAGAGCATCATCCGGCAAGGCATCGAGGATGACACCTCGATCACGATCGACACGCTGCTGTTGGATGCGACAGCGGAGAGCGCGACCCGCCCGGCCGGTTTGCGCTACGGCATCAGCGCCGCCGGCACCGCCAGCGTGGCCAAGGGCTACGCAGCGTTTCTGGCCGACATGGCTCTGCTGTCGGCGCCGTTCTTCAACGTCAACGCCGGCCGCTCGCTGGCGTTGATCATGAACCCGCAACAGCGCATGCAGATTGGGTTCGCGCCGGGGCCCGACGGCACCTTTGGGTGGGCAACGCAGTTCACCGACCGATTCACGATTATCGAGAGCACGACGGTCACCGCCGGCACGGTCATCATGGTGGATGCGGCCGACTTCGTGAGCGTGAGCGGGGCGCCCGAATTCGATATCTCCGAGCAGGCAACGTTACATTTAGAGGATACTGCGCCGCTAAATATCGGCGTGGCAGGAGCACCTGCAACGGTTGCGGCACCAACGCAGTCCATGTACCAGACGGCGCAGATCGCGATACGGATGCTGCTAAACGTAACGTGGGCAATGCGCCGCACTGGGATGGTGCAGTATCTGACTGGCGTCTCGTGGGCGCCGGCGTAACAACTGAGGTGTAGCGATGGAAACCACCAAAGAGCAGCAGGACCGCGAGCGCGAGCGGGCTGCGGCTGCGCGCACCGTGCCGCGGCAAGGCGAGTCTCAAGCACCCACCCGCGAGCGTGACGAGGCGGACAAGCAGATTGCCGAGCGTCTCGCCGCAGAGCCGGAACCGCCACAGCCGAGCCAGGAGGAGGCGGACGAGATCAAGGAGCGGGCGCTCAACCCTGCGGCTGGCAGCGAGGCCGCCGAGCCGAAGGCACCAACGCCGCCACAACCGCCGCCTGCCGGCGAGACTGCTGAGCAGCGCCGCGAGCGGGAGCGCCGGGAGCGCGAACAGCAGCGCACAACCTCCGGCGAGCAGACCAACCGCTAATGCCGCTACTCTCCCGGCTGCTGTCCTGGCGAGGATCGGCGGCCGAGGGGAAGTACCGCCCTGGCCCCTGGCCCACCGGCGAGGGCGTCATCCCCGCGAGCTGGGGCCGCTACGTCAACTGGTGGCAGAGCGGCTTCAACCCCGAGCCCTACAACGAGCGCTCCGCGATGGTCGAGGCGTGCCAGGCGGCATACAGCGAGACGCTGGCAATGCTGCCTGGCGACCATTGGCGGGGCCTCGCCAACGGGGGGCGCGAGCGGGTCACGACCTCGGCGCTGTCGCGCATCCTGCGCCGTCCGAACGATTACCAGACGGCGTCAGATTTCTTTCTCAACCTTACCCGGCGGCTGTACGCATACGGCAACTCCTACGCCTACGCAGTTCGCAACAACCGCGCCGAGATCGTCGAATTGCACCTGATGCGCCAAGGGCAGTGTGCGCTGGCCGAAGACGGCAGCATCCACTACGCGCTGTCGGGCAACGAGATCGTCGAACAGCGGATCGACCTGTCGGAGCCTGTGCCGGCGCGCGACGTGCTGCACGTCAGGCTGCACACGCCGCGCCATCCTCTGCAGGGCGAAAGCCCAATCCTGTCGGCCGCGCTCGACTTGGGCATGCACAACGTGGCGCTGCGCCAGCAACTGACATTCTTCTTGAACCAGGCGCGCTCCAGCTTCGTGCTCGCGACCGACAACCCGGTGAAAGACGAGAACAACGAGGCGTTGCGCGAAAAGATCATGAGCCGCATAAGCGGGATGAACGAGGGCATGCCGCTGATCCTGTCGAACGGTCTTAAACCCTACCCGATATCGACCAGTGCGGTGGACGCGCAGCTCGCCGAAATGCTCAAGATGAGCGCCGCCAACATTGCATTGGCCCACCGCATACCGCTGCAGGTGCTGGGGTTAGGAGAAAGTACCTATAGCAATGTCGAGATATTGAACCAGGCATGGCTCGCATCAGGACTGGGGTTCACGCTGAATCACGTCGAGACCGCATTCGACCAGTTGTTTAACTTGAAGGGTTATCCCGAGGAATACACCGAGCTGGACACGAAGGCTTTATTGCGCAGTGCATACCGCGAAAGGATCGAAGGTCTGGCAAGAGGCGTGATTTCAGGAATTTACGCACCGGACGAGGCGAGAAATCTGGAAGACCTGCCGAGCGTGCCCGGTGGGGTTGGGAAAGAACCACGGGTGCAGCAGCAGGTTGTGCCGCTGTCCTATGGCGCGGACATGCAGCCGCCGCCGGTCAATACAGGTCCGACGCCACCGGCGCCGGCGCCTACCGATCAGCCGCCCGCCGACAATCAGGACAGTCCCGATGGCGGCGACAGCCAGGATGCCGAGCATTCACTCGCTACGCTCCGCGCTGCGTATGACCGGGAGCGCCTCGTTGCCGCGTGACGACGTGGTGCTCGCCGAACTGGGCGCGATCGTCGGGCGGCTGGAGCGCGAGTTGCGCCTGCAGGTCAAGACATACCTTGCCGAAGCACACGAAGCGGCGGCGGCGATACGCCAGGAACGCGCAGAGGCGCGTCTGGATCTGGCGCAGGCCGCGCACGATCTCGCGTCCGACGTAACGGCGCGGTTGGCCGAAGTGCGCAATGGCAAGGACGGCGAGCCGGGGCCGCCGGGCGCCGACTCCACGGTCCCAGGGCCGCCCGGCTCGGACGGCAGAAGCTTTAACGGACGACGCGCCTACTCCGACCAGGAGACATATGGCGCGCTCGATGTCGTCGCGTTGGACGGCAGCAGCTTCTTCGCCCTGCGCGACGATCCGGGTCCGTGTCCCGGTGACGGCTGGCAGCTCATGTCGCCGCGGGGACGCGCTGGGCAACCGGGGCCGCGCGGCGAGAAGGGCGAGCGAGGCATTGCCGGCCCCGCCGGGCCTCCGGCCCCGCCTGCGGCATCCTTTACCGTCACCGACGAGGGCGTGCTGACGCTGAGCTGGGAGGACGGCAAAACGCTCTCCTGCGACCTCTACCCGTTGCTCGCCCGCCTGCGATGAGAACCGATTACCGCATCAGCCGCACCATCGTCCCGGCCGCGAGCCTGGCGCTGGTCACGGTGGAGCAGGCCAAGGCGACGCTGGGCATCGACGCGGCCGACACCAGCCAGGATGCCGCATTGGCGGCTCTGATCGGCCAGGTCAGTGCCGCAATCCACCGCTACATAGACCGCATCCTCGTCCAGCAGGGCTACCGCGACCAGTTCCGCTATGTCGCCAACTGGATGTTCGTCGGCGAGCCCCTCCAATTGTGGCAATACCCGGTCGCGCTCGACGAGGACGGCTCTGCCGTCGCCACCATCGTGCAGGACGGCGTGGCGGTCGACGCCGCGCTATACGAGGCCAACGACGAGCGCGGGTTGCTCTACTCGATCGACGCCTCCGGCGCCTACGGGTGGACGGGGTTGCTGATAACCGTCGATTACACCGCCGGATACGACCCGATCCCCGACGACGTACAGGCGGCTGCTCTCGATTGGCTGACGGCACGCTGGCACGCAGAGGGGCGCGATCCCGGCCTGCGCAGCGAGACCGTGCCCGACCTCCTGGCGCAGACCTATGCCGGGGCGGAACCAATGACGTCCTCCGGGATTCCCGGCGCGGCACGCGACCTGCTGGCGCCGTACATGCGCCCGGCGCTGTGACCCCAGAGACGATGATTGCCCGGCTCGATGCGGCAATCGCCCAGTACGGGCAAACGGTTACCTTGCAGCGCACAGAAGTGGACAGCGCCTCGGGCGAGGTGACGGTCGGCGAGACGCTGGTCTGCCCGGCAATGGTGCGCGCGTCGGGGCCGCAAGACCTGGAGGCGGGCGAAGTCCTCTCGATCCGCATCGTCATCTCGCCGACCGGGCTGGGCTCCTGGGGCATCCCGTCGCGCGACGACCGCATCGTGATCGAGGGCGACGAAAGCAACCTCGAGCAGGTCGTGCCGATCTACTGGGGGGGCCGGCTCGTCAGAGTGAACCTGTTGGCGAGGGGATGATCCCGTTTGGCTGACCCGCGCGAGGCGCTCCTCAATCGCGTGGTGGCGGTCTGCGCCGCCGTGCCGGGCATCCAAGCAAGCGTGCGCAACCGGCTCGACGCCGCCGCGCTGCGCCGCCCGGCGAGCATTGTCCACGACGGTGCCGAGCAGCTCCTTGACGCGCCACAGGGCGAGCGGCGCTCGCGCCTTCAGCGTATGGAGTTGTCGCCCAGTATCACGGTCGTGATCCGCGGCGACGACGGCGCCGAAGCGGGCGCGCTAATGACGCTGTACCGCTCGCGCATCGTCTTCGCGATCCTCAACGACGCCGAGCTTCTCGGCCTGGTCGGCAGCAACGGCGGCATCCGGTACGAGAGCGCGATCGTGGCGCTGCCGGATGCCGAGGCGCGTGAGTACCGCATCACGCTCGAAATCGTCTTCACCTACCCGTTTTATCTCTCCGACCTGGGAGCCTAACGCATGGCCGCATCGACGTTGAGCATCGGCACCGCACCGCAACAACGAGGAACGCTGATATTTACCGGCGCCAACGACATTGGCCCGCAGCTCGTCATGACGCTGACGCTCGTGCAGTTCTCGCCGTCAGGGTCGATCAACATGATCGGCGACGAGTACGGCATCCTTGAGCTGACCGGCGAGGCGCTGGCCGACGAGGACGGCAGCTTCGGGACCGTCGTGCATCCCGACGACGCCGCCGCCACGCCTGACATCGGCAATTACTACGTTGGAACGGGCACCGTCACGTGGACGCCGGAGGCAACGAGCGCAGTGCCGACTCCTACCGCGCGCGACCTCGGCAACTGCAATGCGTTCGAGTTCACTCAAGAGTATGAACTTTTGGATCACTGGAACCGACGCGGCGGCACGAGGTACAAAGACTTTCGCCCGGTGACGCAGCAATCCGCGAACGTGCGGATCGAGCTTGACGAGTGGACCGCGGAGAACCTGCGGCTCGCGATGTTTGCAGAGACCGCCGGCACGACGGGGACGGCACGGGCGAGGCGCGCGACACCGGCGACACGGGCAGCCTGATGCCGTCGCTCCTCGATATCGCGCCGCCGGATATCGGCGCCAAGGATGTCGACATTCGCGGTACCGTGCTGCGGGTGCGCGGTATCGCGGCCATAGATTGGGCCATTCTCTACGCCCGCTTCCCGGAATTGCGGATCATGGTGGGCGGCGGCAGCGAGGACATCGACCGGCTCAGGGCGATGATGGCGCAATCGGCGCTGATCGCTGCCGGCACCGGGAAGCCGGGCGAGGCCGATGTGGAGCGCGCGGCCATGACCAACTTGTCCGCCGACGAGCGCCAATCGCTGATCGAGGACATCATCAGGCTCAGCCTGCCCAGAGACGTGTTCGTCCCTTTACTCGACGCCGGCCCAGGTCCAAGCAGGGCTTGGACCGAGCCAAACGGCCACGACGCGCAGCATGGCGCGGCACCGGCTACGAGCTTGCCGAGGCCATAGAGGCGCTCGTGGCAGCGGGACACCCGCCGGAACAGGTGTGGCAATACACACCGCGCCAGATGCAGGCGTATTTGTTTATCGCCAGTCGGCGCCGAACGCGCGAGCACAAGGAATTGCTCGCCCTGTACGCTATGGCGACGCGAGGCGAGGGCAAGGACATCCGAAAGGCGCTGCGCGACGATGGCTGAGTTCAAGCCGATGTACAGCTACCGGGAGGCGCTGGAGGCGCTGAAGGACGGGGCGCAGACGGCCGAGGAAAAGATGGCGAAGGCCATCACCGGCGCGTTCCGCGACCTTGCTAAAGACATCGAGAAAAAGGGCCGGGCGCACATTGCTGCCGAGGGGTTCGGCAAGCGCTGGCAGAAAGGGTTTCGCGTTCGCGCCAAGCCTCGCGTCGCGTGGAGTCTGCACCCGAGCCTACGCGGCTATTTGTACGGCATCAGCGGCATGATGAACATTTTCGAGCGCGGCGGCACCATCCACCCGAAGGATAAACCGTATATGTGGGTGCCACTGCCAAACGCGCCGCAGCGGATCGGCAGGAAGCGTGCGACCCCGGCGCAATACAACGCACAGATCGGCCCGCTCGTATTGATCGAGCGTCCCGGACAGGCACCGCTTCTCGCCGGCCAAGCGGCGCGGCGGCCTACCGGCAAGGTGACGGTGGCGGTGCTCAAGACCGGCGCCGCGCGCAAGAAGTCCGGCAAGGGGCGCGCAACCGTGGCGGTGCCGATCTTTGTCGGCATAAAAACGGCGCACGTCCGCGACCGGCTCAACATGGACCGCATCTACCGCGAGGCGCGGCAGGCTTTGCCCAAATACTACTTCGCCCGGATGTCGAAAATCAGAGCGGACGCGCGCTGATGGCACAAGGCGGCTCGGGCGGTATCCGGCAATTTATCGGCCTCTCCGGTGGAGAAGAGGTCAAACAGGCTTTTAAGAGCTTTGGGGATGTCGGCGAGAAAGCGTTCCGCGACATCAGCCGCGCGGCCGAAGCCTCGGCCGGCAATGTCGCCGCCTTCGGGCGCAGCGTCAAAACCGCGGAAACCGCTATCGGCGGACTGTCGCGCACCGTTTCGGGCGCCGTAGCGGGGTTGGGATCGGTAAAGGGCGCCTTTGCCGCGCTCGCCGGTGCGCAAGGCATTCGCACGGGGATGCAGGCAATCGGCGACGTACACAAGGGGATCGATGAACTCAACAAGACCGCTGCCGGGACCGGGTTTAAGCCGGAAACCGTCAAGACAATCGAAGAGATATTCGGCGATGTTGGCGTCAATGTAGATACGACCCGGCAAGCGCTGTCGTCGTTCAACGACGTCGTCAGCGAGGCGCGGCAGAAGCTGATCGGCACGGGCGATGCTGCGAAAGAGGCTGCCACAGGCGTAAACGTGATGCGCGGCGGCGTCGCGAGCCTGGGCGACGGCATGGTTCAGGTGTTTCGCGGCGGCGTAAAGCCGGTCGACGACATGTCGAACGGCGTTCTAGCGCTTACCGCAGCGATGCGGGACATCGGGAAATCCTTCGATATCCGCCAGTTCAAAACTCAAGAGGACAGATTCAAGGGGATAGCCTCTGCGTTGAAAGAACTCAACGCGCAGAAGCCGGAACTGGCCGCGCAGATCGGCAAAGACATTTTCAAGCGACCCTGGGCAGAGATCGCAAAAGGCATATTCGCGATCGGCGAGGCGTGGGACAAGACTCAAAAGGAATTGACTGCCACAGGCCGCATGCCGACGCCCGAGGACACGAAACGAGCGGACGAGTACCGCGCCGCATGGGACGCGATCGGCGACTCGATGGAGGCGGCGTACAAGAAAGCAGCGGCAGCGTCGCACAACAGTAATATAGCTATGCTAAATTCGGCCGACCAGTTAATTCAGAAGGCGGGCGATTTAAACGTGGCGTTTGAGCAATTTACACAAACCACTGGTGCACCGCTCGGCGGCAATTTGGCGGCAAATACCGTAAGAGAATTTGACGCACTAGGGACATTCTTCTCGACGACACTGCCCGGCTGGGCAAATACCACGTTCGCCGACTTGACGCAGGGGTTTGCCGATCTCGGCGCCGCCTTTTCGGAAGCCTTCTCGATTGCGTTTGCGAACATCAAGACTGCGGGGTCCGACCTGGTTTCGTGGCTCTCCAGTCAGATATCCTCGCTGTCATCCTCGCTCAGCGCATTGCTGGGCCAGGCATCAAGCGCACCGGGCGGCAATCTAGAAGGATATGCATCGGGCGGCATGGTGCGCGGCCCCGGCACCGGCACCAGCGACAGCGTGCTGGCGCGGCTCAGTGCCGGCGAGTTCGTCATGAAGACGAGGGCCGTCGACCACTGGGGTCCGCAATTCCTGCACGCGCTCAATTCCCTACGCAATCCATTCGGCTTTGCCGAAGGCGGCCTGGTGGGCCTGGGCTCCTCGCTGATGCCACCGTCCGCACCCGGCTTTGCTGAGGGCGGCCTGGCCGCGGTCGCAGCCGGCGGCACGCCGGTGCATCTCCACCTCGGCGGGCACAGCTTCGCGCTGTCGGGGCCCGAGAGCGTCGTCAACAGCCTCGTCGTTGAGGCGCACCGGCACAAGATCCGCTCGACCGGCACCAAACCGAGCTGGTTCGGTGGGACGCCCGGCGGGCGCTGATGCCGTCGCTGCCGCCGGGGCAACACACGATCTTCGATATCAGGTTTCCCGGCAGCGCCGCGCCCGGTGTGCCGCTCTACGCCTCGCGCGGCCTCACCGGCACTCTGCGCGCGGTCGACATGGCGCAAGGCGCGGACAAGCTGCGCCGCACGGTCAACGGCACATTGATCGACATCTCGGCGCCCCAGATGCGGAAATACCAGCTCAGCGCCACGGGCAGCGACCAGGAACCGCCGGCATTCGATGGGCTATGGACCGGCATGGAGGTCGAGGTCGATTGCCATGTCGAACTGGCATACATGACCGTCACCGGACTGCCGTCGCGCATCCCGGTATCGGGCAGCGAGAGCGTCAGGGGGAGTTATACATTCTACTATCCGACGCTTTTGTGCCGCGTCGTGGAGCTGTCGGTCGACAACGACGAATGGGGCGCAGCCGTGAACTGGTCGATCACGCTGGAAGAAGTCTAGCGTGCCCGGTCCATTCCGTTTCGCGTGGGCCGGCGGCGTCATCCAAGAAACCCAGACCGTCGTCACGACCGGCAACACTCACGGCGGCGTCATCGAAAGCGTGTCGCTCGTCGGCGACATCGACGCTGGCAGCGCGCAGCTCACCAACGTTGCCAGTGTTGCCGGGTTGGAAGAAGGCGCGCTCTACACGCTGAGCGGCCCCGGCATCGCTGACGGCACGTTCTTCATATACGACACGTCGATCCTGGTCGGCGCCGAGGGCTCGATCAACCTTTCATCGGCGGCGACATCGACGGCGGCGTCGGCCACCTGCCTGGCGACCAAAGCGGTTGTCGTCGGCATAACCGCCGGCACGCTGACGGGCGGCAGCAATCAGGTCGTCCTCGGCGACATCGACCTTCCGGCCGGCATCTATTCGCTCTACGGCACGTCTATCGGCGAGACGGCGGGGCCGGAAGGCGATGTCATGTTCGTGCCGGCGGCGTGGTTCGCCTACGATGGCGCGAGCGGCACCGCGGAGATGTTCACGCACGTCGCTCTCTTGGAAGACGAGACGTATACCGTCTACACGCAGGAAGTGACAGCCACCAGCTCGGGCACGTATTCGCTCGGCATCACCGGCTCGCCCGACGCCGACTGGTACAGCGTCACGAGCATCCCGCCGGCCGCGCTCACCGGGCTCGTCACCGGCCTGCGCTACAACATCGGCGGCAATGGCATCCCGGTCGGCAGCACGTTTGTCGCACCGGCATCCGGCGCCACGGCGATCACGCTCGACCAACCCGCCAGCTCGTCGACACTCGCCGCAATCCTGACGTTCACGGGGCCGCGCACGCCCGACGCCGGGTTCGACCCTGTCGCACACAACCGCGAGGACGAGCAGATCGTTGCGATCGAATTGTCCCAGGAAGAGGGCGACTTCGCGACACTGACGATCGATATCAAGAACCCCAACGTCGGTTTGCTGGCATTGGGGCGCAATTTGTGGTGCTGGCTGTCGTGGGACCGGGCATGGACCCCTGAAGGCGGCGCCGCGGCGGATCTCGTGCCGTTGTTCAACGGGCGCTTGATTGGCGTCCCGAAGCTCCAGTCCGGCGAAATCGTGTCGCTGCAGTTTCTCGCCCGACCGGACGATTACAACGCACAGAAATCCGACCTTGTCGCGGCGCTCAGCGTCCTGCCCTATTACGATCCGGTGTGGCTCACTGCCACCGGTGGCCCGGACACCGTGCTTGAAACCTACTCCGCGCTCTGGCACGTCGATCGCACCAGCCTCGAACTCACGGCATCAGACATTCTGCAGGGCGAGGCCGGCATTCTCACGATCGGCGAGGATCAAGCGTTCTACGACTCGTTCGCGTTGTCCTACGGCTCGCCGCCGCTCACCGCCGTCACGGTCTCTGGCACGGTGAGTTGGCAGCAGCAAGGCACCGGCTCGCTCGATATCACCCAAACGATCGTGGACGGTTTTGCCGAGGTCGGTTCGCCGTACAAGTACGCGTTCGACCTGTACCTGCCGCCCGTGGAGACGGGCGCCAAGAGCACTTGGAAGAAAACCAACGGCGGCGGCTTGATTAGCTGCATTTGCGGCGACGGGCTCAGGACCGATTGGCCTGCGCCCGGCACCAGCATCGGCGGCGGCTGGTCGCTGTCGACCGAGAACGAGGGCGTCGGCTCGCCGCTCTGCTACTGTATTTCCGCAACGGCCCCCGAGGGCTGGATGGAGCCGAACAAGCTCTATATCCGGCAGTCCAGGCAGCGCACCGCCAACACGACATCCGAGATGACGGAAGACGAGACCACCGTCGCCGTCTACACCGAGCCGTGGGGCAACAGTTGGGCCAGCTTCCCGATCAACATCTACAAGGTTCGCATGGTGTTGGACTGGCGGGCCGACCGACAGCGCACCGAGACGGTTACGGCGGTACTTGCCGGATCGGTTCAGCGCGAATTGTCCGACAGCGCCGACAGCGACAGCGAGGACATTGCGCTGACCTCGCAATATGTCGGCGAGGGCGTGGACGACGGCGGCCAAGTGCCGATCGGCGCCCTGACGCACCGTTCCTATTTCCAGACCGATCGCGGCGCGTCGTCGTTCGAGTACCTGTTACTCGCGGCCCGCGCCAGAATGCGCAGCCGGGCTCGCTCGGTTGACATCACCTTCGGCGTCGATTGGGCGACTGCGCTCGGCATCACATTGCGCCACAGCGTGACATACCTCGACCGACGGCTGCCCGGCGGCACGGCAACCGGCAAGGTGAAAAGTTACAAGCTCATCGTCGCCGACGGGGTCGCCTTCGGCGAGTTCACGATCGGCTGCTCGGTCGGCACGGGCGAGCCATCGACGGCGGCGATCGGTGTGCCGGCTTATGTCGACGACGAGTATGTCGACCTCGGCTATCAGGTGATTTCCGGCGGGCAGACGATCCTGCTTGCCGACGAGCTTGCTTATCAGCCGCTCGACAATTTCGTCATCTCCGACGACGGTCTCGACCTTACCAACATGACCGTTGATCGGGCGGTAAACGAGTTCGTCGTCGTGAACGGCTTGACCGAGCAAATGGAGACGCTTGTCGAGTTCGATAGAACCGTGGCGCCGACCGATGGCGACGCAATAACGGAAATGGGAAAGATGGCAACGGCTTGCACACTGGATATGAAGCCGGTCACGGGAACAACATTCACGACCTATTTCTTTCCGTCGGTCACACCGCTGGCGTTGCCGAAAACAATCGACCTCGCCGCATCATCGGGGCGTTAGCAATGTCGCTCGAATACATCGTTCGGCCGTTTCAGACGCCCGATGCCTTCGGGCGCACCCGGTTGCCCTCGGCGCCGGGCCATACAGAGCGGGCGACCTTGACTTGGGGCGCCAAGACCGCCCCTGGCACGCTGCCCAAGGCGACCACTACGGGGTTCAATGTTGAGTGCTGTCGCGAAATTTCGACCCAGAGCGGCAGCGAGGCGGGCGGCGCTGAGATAGTCGTCACAGGACCGGATGCCGAGGGCGTCTCGTTCCAGGTCAAACGCAGCGACGTGGTCATCGCCAGGAAGAAGGACGACAACAAGTGCGACGACTGGCTGTCGAATAATTCTTTCGTCGCTTCAGGCGTCAAGGAGGCGTTTGCCGAACTGCACGCCGAGATTCACGCCAGCGACGCGGAGTTTATGCCCGAGGGGGCCAACCCGGAGTGTAAGCAAAAAACAACCTTCAAGTACGACGGGGATTGACGATGTCGCTTGAGTATCTCGTCCGGCCGTTTCAGACGCCCGGCGCACATGGCCGTATCGTCATCCCGTCGTCGCCATCCGCGGGCACGCAGCGGGCGACGTTGACGTGGGGCGCGAAGATCGCGCCCAACAGTCTGCCCAAGGCGACCACTACGGGCGTCAACGTGGAATGCTGCAACGAGGTCTCCACGGAGGAGTCCCGCAAGGGCGACGACATCACGATAAAAGCATCCAACGAGCCGGAGAATTACATTACGGTGAGGCGCGCCACCGAAGTGAAATTGCGCAAGAAAGACGACAACAAGTGCGACGACTGGCTTGCCAATAACAGCTACGTCGCGGCCGGAGTCAAAGAAGCCTTCAGCGAGTTAAAGGCCGAGATCCACGCCAGCGACGCAGACTTTCTGCCCGAGGGAGCCAACCCGGAGTGTCATCAGATATTTAAGCTGAAGCCCAACACGAACGGTGCCGACGAATGACCTACGTCGAGTTCCCGTTCGATCAGATCATCGATCTGCACATAAAGAAAAAGGACGATCCACCACCGGAGCCGCCGGACGATGAAGAATGCGGCAGTTATCAATGGGAAATCGGCGGTACGTTTGGTCTCGGCGGCGGCCTCGGCGGCGCGTGGTGGTCGTCGGCACCGATGGGCTTCAGTTCTAATGGATTCATCGTCCCAGCGCAGTCGTTCGATGAAAACGGCTTCCCTATCCCGATCGTTGTTCACGCGCACAATGCGGTGTCGATTACGATAGAGTATAGTCTTACAGTCACGGAAACATCGGCCAATAACAGGCCCAACGGCACGCCGGTCCTGAAATGGTCGGATACTGCGGTAGGATTCGGGACTGTCGATTATGCCACCTATGTCCCCGATCCGGCCAGGCCGCTTTATATAGCGCCGCCGGATGAGCCCAATTTAGCAAGCACGAGCGTCAGCGTCCCAGGTGATAGCAGCTTGACCGGAACCGTGGATGTTCGGCCAACTTATCTGACTGACGGCTCGCTGCAAGGCAAGTCCTATGCTGTATTTATAATGAGCAAAGGAATCGTCGAGGCACACAACGTACACACCGAAAACCCTGGACCCGCAGGGTGGAATCAAAATGAGTATCGGGCCTCGGGGCTAATCAAAATTACGGCCATGTGTGGCGATCCGTTACCGCCTCCACCAGACATTGTATTTTCACCGGCTCGACAAAGGCGCGCTCGATGGTCGCCATAACTTACCGCACGCTTGGACCGTGGGGCGCTGGCAAGGGCGCCAATTTGCAGCCTGGCGAGGTCGATGCGAATTTCTACTCGCTCGCCCAGGCGCTCGTCGATCTCCAGCTCAACCCGATAGAGCCGAACGGCATCGAGAGCATCACGGTCAGTGGTACTCAGATGACGATCTACCTTACGAACGGCGACGTGATGGGGCCGTTCACGCTGCCGGTGCTTAGGTTCAGCTGGCGCGACGAGTGGGATCCGTTCGCCTCGTACGCCGTGCTCGATGTCTTCAAGGTCACGGACCTCGGCATCTTCATGGTGCAGGTTGCCCATACCGGCACGGGCGGGCCGTTCGACCCCGACCTCGCGACACCGGAGGGATACCCCTATTTCCTCCAGCTCTTCGGCTCGGCGGATATGAGCCTCGGCGCCTTGGGCGATGTGGAGGTTACCGATCTTACGAATAACGACTTCCTGCAGTGGGTCGAGGCGCCCGACCCGGCCAACAACAAGTGGAGGAACGTCGCCCTCGGCGACATGGTCTACCAGTACGCCGACAACGTCGACATCACCGGCGGGCGCATTATCGGATTGCTGCCGCCGGTTATGGGTTCCGAGGCCGCGACCAAGGCATACGTCGATGCGCTGCCGGCGGGCATGACGAGCCCCGACGCCACGATGATGGCGAACATCTCAGGGTTCAACGATACGCCCGCCGTCCCGACGCGCTTGTCCGATTTTCTCGATCACGTCCTCGCCACGACGACGCGCGGCACGTTTCTGTTTCGCGGCGGTACTGGCTGGATCGCCTTTCCGCCCGGCGTGCCAGGGACTTTTTTGCAGACGCTGGGGCCGGGCGTCGATCCCGTGTGGGAGATCGGCGCATCCGGTGTCACGATGATTGTTGCCGGCACTGGCCTGACAACAGGCGCGAGCGCAATTACCGCGAGCGGCACCATAAGTTTTGCGGCCATCGCCGACAAGAACCTGATCGCCAACATCAGCGGGACAACGGCGGCACCGACGCCGCACACGCTGTCGGCTTTCCTCGATGCCGTGCTCACCAACGCGCGCGGCGCGCTGGTGACGCGCACGACCGGCGGTTGGGTGTCGCTCGCGCCCGGCCTCGTCGGGCAGTACCTCAAGAGCCTGGGCGCGGGCGCCGATCTCGTGTGGGACAGCCCGGCCGGCGCCGGCACCGTGACCTCCATCAATGCCGGCACCGGCATCAGCACGGGCGGCGCCCCGATCACCGGGACAGGCTCCGTAAGCCTGGAGGCCATCGGCAACCTCACCATCCTCGCCAACATCAGCGGCGGCTCGGCCGCGCCGACGCCGCAATCTTTGTCGGCGCTACTCGACGCGATGCTGGGCGCGAGCCGCGGGATGCTGCTCTACCGCGGCGCGTCGGCCTGGGCCGCGCTGTCGGCGGGCACGGCGGGGCAAGTGCTCTCGACCGGCGGCGCGGCAGCCAACCCGTCGTGGATCAACCCGCCCTCCGGCGCCGCGATTGCCAATCAAACGATCCTCGCCAACATCAGCGGGAGCACTGCCGTCGCGACTGGGCAGACCGTCTCGGCGGTACTCGATGCTGTGTTTTCGTCGTCGCGCGGGGCGGTCCTGTTCCGCGGGGCGAGCGGGTGGCAAGCGTTGCCGCCGGGCACGTCGGGCGAGGTGTTGACGACCGGCGGCGCGGCAGCCAACCCGAGCTGGGCGAGCGCAGCCGCATCGGGCGCGAGCGTCACCATTGCCGACACGGCACCATCCTCGCCGGCCGCCGGGGATCTGTGGTGGGACAGCGCGGGCGGGCAGTTGTATCTGTGGTACGTCGATCCATCGGGGCCGCCAGGGCAGTTCGTGCCGGCGAGCAACATGCCGGGTCCGACAGGTCCGACAGGAGCAACCGGCCCGGCTGGCTCGGCGAACATGAGCGGGATGACGGCGGGCCAGATCCCCATTGCCGCTTCCGCGACCACGGTAACCAGCTCCGGCAATCTCAGTGGCGACGTAACCACGAGTGGTTCGCTCGCCACGACTCTGGCGACCGTTAACGCCAATGTCGGCACCTTCCAGGGGCTCACGCTGGATGCCAAGGGCCGCGTCACGGCGGCATCCAACCAGGGCTACCTGACGACCGCCAGTGCCGCCTCGACCTACGCGCCGCTCGGCGGCCCGACGTTCAGCGGCAACATCACGCTGACAAACGGCACCGTCAATTTCAACGGTTCGACCGGCACGATCTCTTCGGGTGCAGGCCCGCTCCTCTACGGCGACACCACCAACGCGATATGGAAGCTCGGTTCGACCGGCGGCGCCTGGTTTCTGCGCGACAGTGCCAGTGCCGATCGGTTCACGTTCGTGGCTGGGGATGGGTCCGCTATCAAACCGGGGGGTGGCAGTTGGGTTGCCCCCAGCGACACTCGCCTGAAGCGCGACGTCACCGAGTACAAGAGTGGGCTCCAGGCAGTCCTCGAACTCAACCCGATCGAGTACGAGTACAACGGGCGGGGTGGGACAGTCGCGGACGGGCGGCGGTATGTTGGGCTGGTGGCTGACGATGCCGCACGAGCCATGCCGGAGCTGGTCGATACCATGAAGGGCAAGCTCGACCCCAACGACAAGGACGAAACCGATATACAGCGAGTGGACCCGAGCGCCCTCCTGTATGCACTGGTGAACGCGGTCAAGGAGCTTTCGGCCAAGGTCGCGGCCCTGGAGGCGACGAGGTGATCGACTTCCCGAGCAGCCCGTCGACCGGCCAGATATTTACCTCCGGCTCGGCGAGCTGGAAATGGGACGGCACGAAGTGGGTGCCGAACTCGGGCGACTACGCGACCGTCGCGCAGGCCAAGAGCGAAACGCTGGTCATCGCGGTATCGGACGAGATAACCAGCCTGACCGCCGGCGCGGCCAAGGTCACGTTTCGCATGCCGTGGGCGATGGCGCTGGCGGACGCGCGCGCCAGCCTGTCGACCGCATCGAGTTCGGGCAACCCGACGATCGACATCAACGAGAACGGCGTGTCGATATTCTCGACGCCCCTGACGATCGACAGCGGCGAAAAGACCAGCACGACCGCAGCGGCGCCAAAAGTCATCAGCGACGCGAACCTGGCCGACGACGCCGAGATCACGGTCGATATCGACATCGCCGGGACGGGCGCAAAGGGGCTGAAAGTGACCCTGATCGGGACGCGCGCGTGAGCTTCCTGGTCAACCCGTATGCTTACGACGGCAACGACCAGCATTTCGCCAGCGTCGTTCTGCTGCTCCACTGCGACGGCGCGAACGGCTCGACGACGATTATTGATAGCTCCAGTTTCGCCCGTGCCGTAACCGGCAACGCGCAACTGCCGCTGACGACGGCGCAGTTCAAGTTCGGCACGGCGTCGGTCGATCACCAGGTCAATACGTCGTTTATCACCTGTGGCGACAGCGCGGATTGGGAGTTTGGTTCGGGGCAGTTCACGGTAGAGGCGTGGATCAGGCGCACGGCGGCAATCTCGGGTGTTCGTGCGCTTGTGGCGCACTGGCCATCCGGTTCCTCGAACTTCGGGTGGCAGCTTGGGTTTAACGGGTCGACCCTCCAGTTCGGCTACTCCACGATCGGCACTGACAGCCCAAGTGTGGGGGCCGCGTACACGCCGCCCCTGAACACCTGGGTTCACATCGCCGCAGACCGCGACGCCAGCAACGTGCTCCGGGTCTATGCGGACGGGGTAGTGATCGCGTCGGCGACCGTAGCCGCGTCGATTTTTAACAGCACGGCGCTTTTGTACATCGGTAACGATGGAAACAATACGCGCGGCTTTATCGGGCAGATCGACGAGGTACGGATAACAAAGGGCGCGGCGCGGTATGCAGGGGCGTTCACGCCGCCAACTGCGGCATTCCCCAATCAATGACCCCCGTCGTGCTCGCCGCGGCGATGTCTCTG
>Ga0070666_10000697_pt1 | contig 20359 bp, 14 predicted proteins | sample KBSS23metaG_FD_64677 | JGI IMG/M metagenome (GOLD analysis project Ga0070666, IMG submission 64677) | Switchgrass rhizosphere microbial communities from Kellogg Biological Station, Michigan, USA - KBS S2-3 metaG | ecosystem: Host-associated > Plants > Roots > Rhizosphere > Soil ... | reverse complement strand
CTGTCGACCACGTTCCAGGCGATGGCGGCCGAGAACCTCATGGCCCACTCGACCAACGAGGCCGAGAAGGGCCGCGCCGGGGGCTGGTACCAGGCCGGCAATCTCGGCGGGCAGGGTATCGGCGGCGGCGCCGCGTTGTGGATCGCACAGCACACGACCGTCGGCTGGCTGCCCGGCGGGTTCATGGCCGCGCTGTTCGCGGCCTGCTGCATCGCCCTGCTGTTCGTCGCCGAGCCGCCTGCCGATCACCGCCATGAATCCTATGCCCGCAGCCTGTGGAACGTCGCGATCGATATCTGGAACACGGTCAAGATGCGCAGCGGTTATCTCGCGCTGTTGATCTGCTTCATGCCCATCGGTTCCGGCGCCGCGAGCAATCTGTGGTCGTCGGTGGCGGGCGACTGGCACGCGGATGCCGACACGGTTGCGCTGGTGAACGGCGTGCTGGGCGGCATGGTCGCCGCCGTTGGATGTGTCGCCGGCGGCTATCTGTGCGACCGCATGGACCGCAAGTTCGCCTATGCCCTGTTCGGCGTGGCGCTGTCGGTCGGCACGCTGGCAATGGCGGCCATGTCGCGCACGGTGCCGATGTTCGTCTTCTTCACCCTGCTCTATTCGTTCATCCAGGGCTTCAACTACGCCTCGTTCACAGCCGTGGTGCTGGAAGCGATCGGCAAGGGCGCGGCGGCGACCAAGTACAACATCTTCGCCGCCCTCTCGAATTTCCCGATCCAGTATGTCGGCCTGCTCGACGGCTGGGCCTATGAGCGCTGGCACACCAATGGCTTCCTCGCCATGGATGCCGTCACCGGGCTGGTGGGGGTCGCCGTCTTCTATGCGGTCTTCATCGCAACGGCCTCGCGTTCCCTGAAATCCGCCACCTAGCCCTGCGGCCTATACCCGCCTGTCGGACGCGTCTGTTTTACGACAGAGTTGTGACAACGATTCCGGGGACGCCCATGCTCAAATGGTTCCAGGCGCTCATGCCGCGCGAGGACCGGTTCTTTGCGCTTTTCAACCGCCATGCGCAGACGCTGGTGGCCGGCGCGGACGCCCTGCGCGAGCTGCTGAACGGCGGCGCCGGCGTGCGCGACGCGGCGCTGCGCGTCATGGACTTCGAGAACCAGGCCGACGCGATCGCCCGCGACGTCCTTCTCCTCACCCGCCGCTCCTTCATCACGCCGTTCGACCGCGGCGACATCAAGGACCTGATCAACACGCTCGACGACGCCATCGACCAGATGCAGAAGACCGCCAAGGCGGTCCTCCTGTTCGAGGTCGACACGCTCGAGCCCGAGATGTCGCAGATGGGCGACCACATCGTCCAGGCCGCCAAGCTCACCGTCGAGGCGGTCGGCCTGCTCGGCAGCCTTCGCGACAACGCCGCGCGCCTCAACCAGATCACCGAAGCGATCGTCCGCCTCGAAGACGATTCCGACACCCTGAACGACAAGGGCATCAAGGCCCTGTTCCTGCGCCACCGCGACGGCAACGCCATGGGCTACATCATCGGCATCGAGATATTCGACCATCTCGAGAAGGTCATGGACCGCTTCGAGGACGTGGCCAATCGCATCAGCGGCATCGTCATCGAGCAAATGTGAATGACGCTGCTCGTCGTCCTCATCGCGATCGCGCTCGGCTTCGACTTCATGAACGGCCGCAATGACGCGGCCAATTCCATCGCGACGATCGTCTCCACCCGCGTGCTGTCGCCGCGCTACGCGGTGGCGTGGGCCGCATTCTTCAACTTCGTCGCCTTCGCGGTGTTCGGGCTGCATGTCGCGACCACCATAGGCAAGGGCATCGTCGCGCCCAGTGTCATCACCGACCAGGTGATCTTCGGCGCGCTTGTCGGAGCCATCTCCTGGCAGGTCGTCACCGGCTATCTCGGCATTCCGTCGAGTTCGTCGCACGCCTTGATCGGCGGCTTGGTCGGCGCCGGCCTCGCGCATGCGGGCCTGTCCGGCATTGTGTGGAGCGGTCTCGGCAAGACGGCCGCCGCGATCGTCTTCTCGCCCCTCACCGGCCTCTTGATCGCGCTTCTCCTGATGCTGCTGGTGTCCTGGGCCTTCGTGCGCTCGGCGCCGGCCAAGGTCGACGCCCTGTTCCGCCGCGCGCAATTCGTCTCCGCCTCCCTTTATGCACTGGGCCATGGCGGTAACGACGCCCAGAAGACCATGGGCATCATCGGTGCGCTCCTGTATGCGCACGGCGCTTCCGGCGGCACGTTCCACATTCCGCTGTGGGTCATCATCAGCTGCAACGGCGCGATGGCGCTGGGGACGCTGTTCGGCGGCTGGCGCATCATCCACACCATGGGCTCGCGCATCACCCGCCTGTCGCCCCTACAGGGCGTCTGCGCGGAGACCGCCGGCTCCATCACGCTCTTCATGGTGACCTATCTCGGAATCCCGGTCTCGACCACGCACACCATCACCGGCGCCATCGTCGGCGTCGGCGCCGCGCGCCGCGTCTCGGCCGTGAGATGGAACGTCGCCAAGAACATCGTGACCGCCTGGGTCATCACCATGCCCGCCGCGGGCCTGGTCGGCGCGTGCTTCTACTGGCTGTACGGATTGGTGGCGCACTAAACGCGGACATTCGTAGAAAATTGCGTGTTTCTTCCTTGCGTGGGCGCCGCAAAGACGCCGCAATAAAGCCGCCGCAGCGCAACGAACCTCCTCTATATTCGCGGTCATGGGCAGGGACGTCTTCATCACGGGCTGCGGCATTCATTTGCCGGGCGAACCGATTCCATCCGGCGCGATGGAAGACCACATCGGCCGTATCTACGGGAAGCCAAGCTTGTTGGGCCGCCGCGCCCTGCGCTGGAACGGGATCGAGACGCGTCACTACGCTCTCGATTCGCAGGGCCAGCCGTTCGACACCAATGCCGGGATGAGTGCGCGCGCCACCGAAGCGGCGCTGGACAATGCCGGCCTGGGCGTGCGCGACCTCGAATTCCTCGCCACCGCGACGACGCAGGGCGATTACCTCGTCCCCGGCCACGCCACCGCCGTGCACGGCGCGCTCGGCGGCCGCTCGATGGAGATCGCCAGCTTTCAATCCGTATGCGGATCATCCCTGATGGCCGCCAAGGCCGCGTGGCTGAACGTGCTCGCGGGCCAGGCCAAGGTCGCCGCCGCCTGCGCCGGCGAATTCTCGTCGCGCTGGTTCCGCCCCTCGTTCTACGAAGGCACGACTCTGGTGGACGCCAAGGGCCGCGCCCGCGCCGAAGCCGACTTCCTGCGCTTCACCCTGTCCGACGGCGCCGGTGCAATCGTGATGGAAGACAAGCCGCGCACCGGCGCGCTCAGCCTCAAGGTCGAGCTCATCGACATTGTCTCGCTGGCCGACAAGTTCGATCCCTGCATGTGGGCCGGCGCCTCGGTCGAGAACCGTACCGACCTGCAAAAGGGCTGGGCCACCGCCGGCCCCGCCGCCGCGCACGCGCAGGGCGCCATCGCGCTTCTGCAAGACTTCGAGTTGCTCAAGCGCGTCATCCGTGCCTGGGTCGGCGTCTATCTCGAGAAGGTGGACGTCAGGCGCATCGTGCCCGACGCCGTCGACTGGCTGCTCTGCCACTACTCGGCGCAGTCGCTGCGCGAGGAGATCGTGTCGCTGCTGGAAAAGACCGGCGCCATGATCCCGCAGCAGAAATGGTTCTCCAACCTGCCGCGCGTCGGCAATATCGGCGCCGCGTCGATCTGGGTGATGCTCGACGAATTCCTGAAAAGCGGCCGCCTGCAACGCGGCCAGAAGGTGCTGTGCGTCGTGCCCGAGAGCGGCCGCGCCCTCGTCGGCTTCATGATGCTGGAAGCGGTGTAATGCCGACGCCCGCAAAACCGCTGTCATGGCCGCGACTGCGGGCCACCCAGGTGACGTCTTCTCGATGCTTGCAAGGCTCGCGGCGCACCAACTGGGTGGCCCGCGGTCGCGGGCCATGACAATTGGGCGAGGCTTCTAAAACCATGCACGACGTAGCGGACGTTTTGCGCAAGCTGACGGTTGTCTTCACCGCGTTCGAAGGCCGCCTCGAGCAGACGCCGCTGATCCGCAAGCTCAGCCGCGGCCGCTTCGAACTCGATGACTACCGCGCCTTCCTGATCGGCCTGCGCCAGCAGGTAAAGGACGGCGCGCTGTGGATGTCGCGCGCCGCCTCCAACGTCGCCGAGCCGCATCTGGAGCTGCGCAGCAAGCTGATGCGCCACGCCGTGACCGAGCACCGCGACTTCCGCCTGCTCGAAGCCGACTACGTTGCCACCGGCGGCGCGCTGGAAGACATCACCGGCGCAGAGAAGAACATCGGCTCTGAAGCCCTGTCCGCCTGGATGTTCCACGAGGCCAGCAAGCCGAACCCGTTCGGCCTCCTCGGCGCCATGTGGATCATCGAAGGGCTGGGCTCGATCAAGGCGCAGGAATGGGGCCGCGTCGTGCAACAACGCCTCTCCCTGCCCGACACCGCCATGCGCTTCCTGCTCTATCACGGCGAGAACGACGCCCAGCACATCGAGGAATTCCAGGAAATGCTCGGCCTCGTCCTCCCCGGCGAGGCGACAGCCAAGCGCATCGTGCGCACCGCGGAAGTCACCGCCCGGCTCTATGCGCTTCAGATCGAGGAAATCGGCGCGTGATCGAGAACGATTTCGAACCCACGCATTACGACCCGCGCGACCCCAACCCGTGGCTTGCGCTCAAGCTCGACTTCTCGCTGCCGATCGACGAATCCGCCAAGGCAGCCCTGCTGCGCGGCAACGCGTCGTGGTCGCGCCGCTGGGCGTACTACATCGTGAAGATCCCGATCTTCCTGTTCTTCCTGTTCGTGAAGCTGATCCGCGCCGTCAGCCCGCATTGGCCGAACGGCAACAAGGCGCTGCACAAGCTGATCCATTGGGGCCTGCGCAACTTCGCCTCGAAGGACGCCAACTACCTGATCATGCGCCACTTCCACATCGGCACCGAGATTCTCGCCTTCATCAAGGCGAACGCCGGCGTGCCCGGCATCGTGACGGTGCCGCTGCGCCCGCGCATCTTGAAGGACCTGGAGGACAACGTATTCCTCCAGCACGACCTCAACGTCTACAACTTCATTATCCAGCTCAACATGGGCCTCAGGAAACAGAACCGCGACTTGGTCCCGGTGATGAAGCCCGACTTCTCGATGATCACCGACGGCGCCTTCGACATTGAGCTGAAGGATGACGGCTGGCTCAACTTCGCCGATGCGCAGACCGCGATCGAGGCCTACACCCCGCTCTACGCGCTGTTCCTGCCGCGCGCCGATTTCATCCGCGCCGCCAATTCGCTCCAGCTCGACGAGACCATCGCAATCTACCTCGCCAAGCTCCTGGCCACCGACTACCACCTGGCCTTTGTCGAGAACCACCACCCCATGGTGCAGCTGTCCACGTTGCAGGCCGGCTATCGTTTGATGATGCACGGCCTCGACTGTGAGGCCCTGCACGGCTGGCTGCGCTCCATGAAGCGCGCACAGGCCGCCGGCGGAACCGTGTTTGGTGCCGCGCCCGCGCACTGACCTTTGCTAATCGCTATTCCGCGGCAATGGCGGGGGGATTGTCCGGCGCGTCGCGGGTGTCGTCGCCGGCTACCGGCTTTTTGCTTTTTCGGGCCGCGAGCGGAACATCGTGAAGCAGGCAGACCGGACGCGCGCGTCCGCCTGGAAGTACCTGAACGGCTGTCGCCGCCTGTTCGCATAGTGCGCAGAGAACCATGTCACAAACTATTTCGGGACGAGTCTTCAACGCGTGGAACGCGCGCATCGTTCCCCGCACACGGCCACGACCCACACCCTTCGCGCACATGCCGTACAGCGCCGGTAGACATCGTCATCACCGCGCGCAAAAAAAACTTCGCCGCAACAACATTACGCGTTGTTCGATAACCGGCGCCTTCTATCAAACCCTCGAATTGGGTTCATCCGATGAATCAGCGTGTTAGCGCGCGTGTTCAATGCATCGCTCGCAAGAAAATTTTTTCTCGAAAAAATTAGCACACCCCTTGCACCGCGCGGTCGAACACCCCATCTAAGCTAAATCCCCCAAGGTGCATCCGCACGACACGCGAGGCCAACGCCCCGCGTGCGCATCGTCACGTCTGAAAGGAAAACGAAGATGATTACGTCCCGCAGAACGTCTGCAGCACACGCTCGTCCGGCTTGGGCGCAAGCGCGTATTCCGCGAATTCCGGCCGGTCCACATACGGCGCCGACAGCACGCGCATCAGCGTCTCGAACGGCGCAAAGTCGCCGGACTGCGCCGCCTGGATCGCCTGCTCGATGCGATGATTGCGCGGAACGAAGGCCGGATTCACGCCACGCATGGACTGCGCCCGCTCGCCCGCGGACACCGTCTCTTCCGCCGCCAGCCGCGCACGCCATGCCGGCAGCCACGCCTGCACCGCCGCATCGTTGTCGAACAGCGCGCCCAGCGCCGCATCGTTCGCTGCATCCCCGGCGCTGTCGCAAAGCCGCCGGAACGTGAGCGTGAAATCCGCCCGCCCGTCCGCCATGTGCTTGAGGAACTGCGCGATCAGCTCCAGGTCGCCCTCGCGCGCCTCGCGCAACCCGAATTTGGCGCGCAAGCCGTCGAAATATGCCGTCTCGAACAGCGCCGGATATGTGTTGATCGCGTCCTGTGCGGCCTTAATCGATGTCTCTTCGTTCTCGCCCAGCAGCGGCAGCAACGCCTGCGCGAACCGCACCAGGTTCCAGTGCGCGATGCGCGGCTGGTTGATGTAGGCATAGCGCCCGCCGCGGTCGATCGACGAGAACACCGTCTGCGGATCGTACGTATCCATGAATGCGCACGGCCCATAGTCGATCGTCTCGCCCGCCACCGAGACGTTGTCCGTGTTCATCACGCCATGGATGAAACCGATCAGCTGCCACTGCGCGATCAGCTTCGCCGTCCGCCCGATCACCGCCTCCAGCAGGCCCGCATAGCCGTCCACGTCCGGATACAGCCGCGCCGTCACGTAGTCCGCCAGGAGCTTCACGCCCTCGGCGTCGCCGTGATTGCCGAAATACTCGAAGGTCCCGACCCGCACATGACTCTTGGAAACCCGCGTCAGCACCGCGCCGGGCAGCATGCCCTCCTGCCGCCGGATCTCCTCGCCGGTGGTCACCGCCGCCAGCGAGCGCGTCGTCGGCACGCCCAGCGCCTGCATCGCCTCGCTGACGACGAACTCGCGCAGCACGGGCCCGAGCGCCGCGCGCCCGTCACCATTGCGCGAGAACGGCGTCGGCCCGGAGCCTTTCAGCTGCACGTCGTAGCGCACGCCGTCTTCGCCGCGCAGCTCGCCCAGCAATATCGCGCGCCCGTCGCCCAGCTGTGGCGACCAGTTGCCGAATTGGTGCCCGGCATAAGCCATCGCCAACGGCTCCGCGCCGTCCGGCACGCGATTGCCCGCCAGCATGGCGACGCCCTCGGGCGACGCCAGCATCGCGGGATCGAGGCCCAGGAACCGCGCCAGCGCTTCGTTGATCCGGATCAGCTTCGGTGCGGCGACCGGCGTCGGCGGCAGCTTCGCGTGAAACCGCTCCGGCAGCTGCGCATAGGAATTATCGAATGCGAAAGAAACCATCGCGGCACTCTACACCCGCTCTCAGGTGAGAATGAAATCGCCGGCGTGAAGTTGCGCGATGGTGATGTTTTGCAGCGTGATCGTGTTGTTGGGATCGAAACCGATCACCGTGTCGGCGCCTTGCTGGCTCATCAGCGCTTGCAGGTCGCCGAAGGCCGCCAGGCCATATGCGTGCAGCTCGACGACGTCGGTTCCGGGCGCGAAGTCCGTGATCGTGTCGTTGCCGTCGCCATTGGTGAAGACGAACCGGTCCGCGCCGGCGCCCCCGGTCAGCAGGTCGTTGCCGGTTCCGCCGGACAGCCGGTCGTTGCCGCCGCCGCCGTTCAGGGTGTCGTTGCCGGCGAAGCCGTAGAGCACGTCGATGCCGGTGCCGCCGGTGAACGACAGGTTCTGCGCCGCGCCGCCCAGGTCGGCATCATAGGGATGCGTGAACCATTGCAGCGTGTCGAACAGCGCCGGGTCGATGCTTCCGCCGGTTTGATTCCAGCTGGCGTCGAAGGTCAGCGTTCCGGCGGCCGTCCCGTTGGTGCCGTTGTAGACCGTGAGCCAATGCGTGCCGTCGTCGTTTGTGCCGGTGTCCGATATCGGCTGCCCGCTGGCCGCGTATTGCGTCGTGTGCCACAGCCAGCCGAAATAGTTGGAGGGATCGAAGACGGTCTGCCAGCGCGTGCCGCCATGCGTATCGGCGGTCTGAACGAGCAGGCTTCCCTGGCCGTTGGTTGCGGTCATGACATCCGCCCAGGGATGCAGCAGCGACGGATCGGCCTGCACCACTGTCGTGCCCCCATAGGCGTTCGCGTAAGAACCCGTCGTGTAAAGGTCCGCCGTGACGGTCTCGTCGCTGAAATGCAGCAAGCCGGCGTTGCGCAGCGTGTCCGTGCCCTCGGGCCCCGACACCTGGAGCGCAAGCGTCATGGGGTTGAAGGTCACGGTGTAAGCGCTCCGCACGCCGGCGAGCATGAACATGTTGAGGCCGTTGCCGCCATCGATCGTGTCGTTGCCGGCGGTGCCGTACAGCGTGTCGTCCGAATCCACGCCGGCGACGGTCACCGTCACATAGGCGCTGACACCGCCGTCCGAGTAGCTGAAGACGTCGAGCCCCTGCGTGTCGCTCGCCCCCGAGCCCGGCGCGGCCAAGGTGTCGAAGGCATGGTTGGGATCGTAGAAGAACGTGCCGTCGGCGTTCAGTGTCAGCAACGCGCCGGATGGAAGCAGTATCTGATGGCCGACATTGCCGGCCGAGCCATTGACCGCCGTCACCATCAGCGCGCTGTCCGGATCGTTGGACGCTCCGCCGCCATTGTTCGCGAACACGCTCTGGCCGGTGCCGAATGTCGTGATCTCGTTGGTGCCGAAGAAACTGTTCTGCAAAGTTGCCGGATCGTCGACCGCAGTCACCGAGACCGTCTGTGTGGCCGGACTGCTGGTGCCGCCGCCGGCGGCCGTCACCGTGAAACTGATCGTGCGGACGGGTTGCGCACCGTGCGCCGTCGGATCGTCGCTGTTCGACGCAAAGCTGACGCTGTCCAGCGCCGCGGCGTAAGCGGCGGCGGAGGACGAACCGGTCAGCGTCAGTGTGTGCGTCGCCGCGTCGTAGGATCCGCTGACCCCGCTCTGCGGCGTGAAGGAGAGTACGTCTCCACTGACATAGCCGCCGGAGATCACGACGGCCGCGCCGCTGATGCTGCCGCTGTACGTCACCTGCAGATTGGAATCCACGAGCGCGGGCGCCGCCTGCTCGGTGTAGCCGACCGTGCCGCCTGCATTGCTGAGCACCGGCGTGGGCGGCGAATTGACGTTGAAGGTCAGCGTGTTGGGTGTTGGATCGGTATCCTTCCCGCCATCGGCCGTGCCGCCGTCATCGCGCACCTGGAACGTGAGACTGTCATAGCCCGTCCCAACCCCACCGGCCGCCGGCGTATAGACCAGCTTGCCGGTGTCCAGATCGGAGATCGTGACGAACGTGTTGCCGGTCGTGATCGCGACGCCGTTGTCCGTCAGCGTTCCTTTTCCGGGCGGAAGCGCGATCACCACGCCCATCATGAGACCGCCGTCGACGTCGCTGAAGCCGAAATCGGCACGGCCGAGCGCCGCCGAGGTGTTGAAATCGATCGTCCGCGCGCCGTCAGTCCCGCTCGGCGCATCGTTGATCCCGATGACGGTCACGCCCTCCGTGAGGGTGTTGCTGCTCTGCGCGCCGTTCATCACGGTGAAGCTGATGGCGCGCGCGCCGTGGGCGCCGCTGGCCGTCGGGTCGTCGCTGGACGAAACAAACCGTACGGCGCGCAATGCCGCCTGATAATCGTCGAGGTTGTCGAACCCGCTCAGCGTCACGACATGCGTCGTCGCGTTGTACGATCCCGTGATCTCGCCGAGTTGAACGAAGGTCAGGCTATCGCCCGCGGTGAAGCCGCCGGTGATCGCGATGGTCGCACCCGTCAGGTGCGGCGAGCCGGACGTCAGCACCAGCGCCGGGTCGACCAGCGCCCCCTGCTGCTGCTGCTCGACGTATTGCGCAGGAACGCCGCCCGCCGCGAGGTGCGGCGCGATGTCGTTGCTTGGCGGGATCGAGTGGGTACCGTCGGCGAACTGGGCCTTTTCGACCGACGTGACCTTGTCGGTGCCGTCCGGCGAACCCGGACGGTTGTCTGCGATCAGGAACGCGTTGCCGGTCCCGAGATCGGTTATCGTGTAGTTCGCGAAATTGCCCGAATACACCACCATATCGGTGCCGGTGCCGCCGGTGAACGTGTCGTTGCCGCCATTGCCGGTGAAAGTGTCGCCGTCATTGTTGCCGGTGACCGTGTCGGCGCCGCCGCCACCGACGAACGAATCCACTGCGGTGCCAAAGGCAATGGCAAGGTTGTTGATCATCCCGTGCATGCTGGAGAAGGTGCCGGGATTGAGATTGACCGTCGAAGTCTCGGACCAGCCGCTGATGTCGAGCGTATTGCCGCCGCCCGCATCCCACAGCGTCAGGATGGGACTGGCGTTCTGCGTGAAATCGAAGAACATGCCCGCCGGTCCGGCGACGTTGCTGTGGAAGCCGAATACCTGCCCGCCCGACAGCGGCGTCGAAGACGGCACGCCATACAACGCCTGGACGGCCAGGATATCGAGCGGCATCAGGCCGGTCGGATCGTCGTTGTGCCAGGACGTGCTCTGAACCGGATACTGATTGAAGTAAGCCGCGCTCGTTGTCTGCGGCTCGATGTACGACATGATCGACCACAGCCGGCTGTCGTACGGACTGAACTGCTGCGTGCCTGCATTCACGGTGCCGTTGTAGGGCCCGGCATGGCCGAGCCCTATCGCATGCCCCTCTTCATGCAGCAGCGTCATGATCGGATAGCCGCCATCGGTGCCGAAGTCCTGGATGGGACCGAATCCGTTGCCGGTCGTGTCGATGGAAATGGTGGCCTTCGTCAGCTGCAGCAGGACGGAGCTGCCGGTCTCGCCCGCATGGGCAATGCCGTTGTCGGTCAGGTGCGTGCTGGTTTCCGCACTCCCGTTGGTGCCGCGCGTGAACACGATCTGCGCCGCGCCTGCGCTCGCGGCCTGCGTGAACGAGATGTTCGCCACCGCCGACCAAAGCCAAAGGCCGCCGACGAAGAAGCCCTTCTCCGTCTGCGACCAGTTCGAGGAGTCGCTGAAGTAGTAGCTGATCGCGCCGCCCGCGGTGTGCGCCGTCTGCGGGCCCCACTTGCGCGAATTGGTCAGGCCGCCGCTGTAGTCGGCCGGAATCGTCCCGTCGTTCCACGCATAGAACGTTTGCAGCGGCTGTACGCCGTTGGCATCGACGCCGGCGATGAACGTCACCTCGTCGGCCTGCGTGGGACTTTCCGCCTGCGGCGGCAAATGGACGAGCCCGGGGGAGGCGTGAAAAAGATGCCCCATTGGGACGAAACCATCGTTGTCGGCGACGGGAATGCCGTCGCCGCCAGACACAAAGGTCGTTTCGTCGACCGCGACGATCAAGAGGGAGGAGGAATGCGTCCGTGCATCTGATGCAGTCTGCGCGGCATCGTCCGCGGAAGTGAGGCGCTGCTGCGCTCTTCGCTCGGCGACGAGACTCGTGATGTCGTCAAGCTGAAGCCAGTCGGCCCGCGAATCCCCCATGGATGCCTAACGTGTGGTGCAGCACGCACATGTTATGCCGCGCCTCAAATCGGTGCAAATGACTCGAGTCCTTATTTCCCAATTCCGGTTGGAAGTTCGTATTCTACAGTTTCGCAAAACCCCTGTTTCACCCTGCCGGGTTGGCTTAGATTCCCGCCGGGCAGTCTGAGGAGTCACATGGCCGTCCCCGACATCGCTTTGGGCCGGTTCGATATCGGCCGCGCCTTCACGCGCACCTTCGAGGTGATCCGCGCCAATTTCGTGCCGTTCTTTGCCCTCGGGATTGTCGCCACGATCCCGACGACCATCTACGTCTTCCTGACGACATCGGGGCTGCTTCCCGACGCCACCAGCATTGCGCAGGGCCGCGCGGTGGGACTGTTTTTCGTCGCCGCCATGATCTCCGCGATCATCGGCGCCTTCTGCGGCCTCGTCCTCCAGGCGGCGCTCACCTATGGCGCGATCAGCTATCTGAGTGGCCAGCCGGTTTCGCTCGGCCGCGCCGTCGGCGTTGGCCTCAGTCAGTTCTTCCCGTTGATCGGCATCGGAATTCTCGAGGCGTTCGGGCTGATGGGCGGCGCATTGCTGCTCCTGTTCCCGGCCATCATGCTGCTCGTCATGTGGAGCATGGTGGTGCCGGCGCGCGTCGCCGAACACACGGGCATCCTCGCATCGTTCAGCCGCAGCCGCGAACTGACGGCGGGATACCGGTGGCCGATCTTCGGGACGCTGGTCGTGCTTTGGCTGGGATCGGGCATCGCACAGACTGCGATCCGGCCCATGGTGGCCGCCGGCACCGTTTCCACGACGGCCTATGTCGGCGCGCTGCTCACCGCGCTGGTGACGGCGATCGTCGCTGTCGCGTCGGCGACGCTGCACGCCTCGATCTACTACGAATTGCGCATGATCAAGGAAGGCGCAGGCCCGGCGCAGATTGCGGCAATCTTCGACTGATTGGAGCGCAATTCGGAAAAGTGTGCAGCGGTTTTCCGAAAAATTGCGCGACCATCAAGGAGATTTGTCGAACTTGTCGGCCTTGCGGCGGCCGAACAGCATCCGCGTCTCCAGCCGCGCGCGCAGCGCCTTGTAGTAGGCCTGGAGGAATTCGCCGTCGAGCGAGCGGTCATGCGCCATGCCGATCTTGGCGCGGATGCGCTCCGCCACCGCGTGCACGGTTTCGGCGTGGCTGTGGCGCAGCACGTCTTCGAGCACCGACAGCTCCTTGATGCCATAGGCATCGACCTGTTCCTTGGTGAAGCTGAGCTGGCCGCTTTGCGGCCGGTCGAGCAGGTCGCGGCCCAGCAGGCGCTTCGGCGCCCGCACCACCCAGGTGCCTGCCACGATATCGCCGATGCGCAGCCGGTCGCGGTTGAACAGTGGAAACAGCACGAACACGCCGCACCACACGGTCGCCAGCAGATAGATCCAGGCGTCCACCGCCTCCTTCTGCGCCACCAGGAAGGAGAGCGGCAGGAACAGCTCCAGCTCGCGCATCGCATTGCGCGCGAAGATCGCGTCCGCCGTCAGCGCCCCGCCGTCGCGCGATGCGACGCGGATGCCGACGATGCGCTTGCCCCAGGTCGCCGCACGAGGCGTCACCTCGAAAGCGGTGAAATAGAACACCCGCAGGAAGAAGAAACCCAGGATCCAGATGATGCCCAGGAACTCCGCCGACTTGAATCCGGCGAGAAGCGCCACGCCGACGACCGCCAGCGTCAACGCCACCGTCATCAGCACGATGAACAGCACGTCCAGCAGGAAGGCCGAGATGCGCTCGCCCGCATCGGCCAGCACGATGCGCAGGTCGACACCCTCCGGTGTCACCAGTTCGCGGGCGAACTTGCCGCTGTCCAGCTTGCCCGCCGCGCTCATGCCCGCCGCTCCGGACGATAGAAGTAGAAATAGCCGAACCAGACGATCCCGGTCGCGATCGCCACGCCGTAGCGGGCGAAGGTGTTGGTGATGAGCTGGCGCCCGAAACCTTCCAGCAGGCCGGCGAACACCAGCATGACCACCACGCCCACCATCACATTGGCGGCGACCCTACCGGCCTCCTTGACCGCATCGAGACGCGCCTTTTCACCGGGAAAGGCCAGCGCCCAGCCGATGCGAAATCCCGCCGCGCCGGCCAGCGTCACGGCGAACAGCTCGGTCACGCCATGGATGAACAGCCAGCCGCCGAGATCGAAGCCCAGACCGTGCGCCGCGTAGACCGCGAAGAACGCGCCCAGCATCAAACCATTGTCGAAGATCAGGAACGCGGTCGGCAGGCACGCCGCGAAGCCCAACGCAAACGCCAGCAGGGAGACTTGCGCATTATGCGTGAACAGAAAACTCGAGAACGCGCCCAACCCGTCGGCGTCATATGCCTTGAACAGGGTCTGGCGCAGCGCCTCTGTCGACGCGCCCGGATCGCGGCCGTCCGCCAGCCCCGCCGGGATGAAATCGTAGAACCACGCCGAGTTGGAGCGCACCAGGAAGTACGCCGTGAGCGTCGCCAGCAGCCCCAGTGCACCAGAGACGGCAGTTTCCCGCCACAGCGCCTGCACCGACAACGGCCAGTCATGCGTCACGAACCGCACGATGCGCTCGGCGATCGTGCTGCGCGTGCCGTAGACACAGTAATACGCGCGCGTGCACAGGCTTTCGAGATAGGCGATCAGGTTCTGGTCCAGCGACACCGCGCGGGCCGTCGACAGCGACGACAGCGCCGAGCGATACAGCACCGGGATCGCCACCACCTCGTCGTCCGACAGCGTGATGCCGCGGCTCTTCTCGAACCGGTCGAGCAGATCTTCCAGCTTGCGCCAGTCGGCCTCGCGCTCGGCGCGGAAGCGATGGCTCTTGAGAGTAAGCTGTTCCATGTCTCAGCCCGCCCCGCGCTTGACCGTGAGATAGGCGTCGATCAGCCCCGCGCCGATCTTGTCCACCGGCACGTCGATCACGTTGACGCCCAGCCGCTTCAGCTTTGTCGTCACCAGCTCGCGCTCGCGCAGCATGCCGTCGGCCAGCACCGCGCGCGACACGTCCGCCGTCTCCGCGGGCTCGGCCAACGCCATGCTTTCCAGTTCCTCGTCGCGGAACGCGATGAACAGCACAAGGTGCCGCGCCAGCAGGCGCTTCATGTTCTCGACCATCAGCTCCGCGCTGGTGGTGTCGGAGAAGTCCGTGAACACCACGATCACCGCCCGGCGCTGCAACTCGCCGGCGAGCTGCGTCAGACCCAGCGTGAAGTTGGTCTCGGCTGTGGAGTAATCGATCTGCGACGCCACGTATTGGAGCGCCGAAAAGGCATGCGCCCCGCTGACCGTGCGGCTCGCGATCTTCGGCTTCTCGTCGAAGGCGAATATGCCGACGCGATCGCCCAGCCGCAGCGCCACATACGACAGCAATAGCATCGCCTGGATCGCCCGGTCGATGCGCGGCAACCCTTTCAGCGGCTCGCACATCAGCCGCCCGGTATCCAGCGCGAACACGATGTGCAGGTTCTCTTCGACCTTGAACTCCCGCGCCAGGAGGCGTCCATGCTTCGCCGTCTGCTTCCAGTCGATCATGCGCCGGTCCATGCCCGGCTCGAATTCCTTCAGCGCGTTGAACTCGGTGCCCTCGCCGGTGCGCAACTGCGCCCGCATGCCCATCTGGCCGCTCTCGCGCTCGAACAGCCGCCGAGCTTCTTCCTTGATGGACGCGATGTTCGGAATGATCGCGACCTTCTCGTGCAGCGTGTGCTTGCGCTGCTTCCACACCAGCCCCAGCGGTCCCTGCCAGCGGGTCCACAGCGTCTCGACGAAGCTTTCGCCGCGGCGCAGCGGCTTGATCGCGAAATCGACCTGCGCCGTTCCGCCGGCGACAGTCGTCTCCTGCCGCTCCGGCACCGGCTCGATCAGCGTGCCCGTATCGACCGCGAATTCGACAGACGACGGCGCGGGACCTTCGAACATCAGCCGCACCGAGGCGTTCTCCGGCCGTGCCACCCCGATCGCACCGGGCACCTTGGCCGCGAAGCTCAATTGCGACGGCGCCGCGGATATCATCGCGTCCAGCAGGAACAGCCCGACCGCGACCAGCATCCATCCCGCGCCGACAAGCCAGAATTGCGGCGCATACAATCCCGCGGCCAGGGCCAGCGGCACGCCCAGCAACGCCACGCCGATCATCCGCGCCGTTGGATACATTCAGCGCGGCGCCTCGATCGCTTCGACGATCTGCTTGATGATGTCGTCGGCCTTGCGCCCGTCGATCTCCGCTGCCGGCGACAGCACCACGCGATGGCGGAACGCCGGCAGCGTCAGCGCCTTCACATCGTCCGGGATGACATAGTCGCGGCCGTCCAGCGCCGCGTGCGCCCGTGCCGCCGCCGCCAGCATCGCGCCGCTTCGCGGGCTCGCGCCATAGGAAAGGTCCGGCGAATTGCGCGTGGCGCGCACGATATTGACGATGTAGTTCGCCACCGGTTCGCTGAGCTTTGCGCTGGCGACGGCCGCCACACCTTCGGTCAACTGCGCCCTGTCCAGCACCGGCGTTACGCCCAGCGCCACGGGATCGGGCATCCGCACGCTGGTCCCTTGCTGCTGTACCAGCTTCAATTCCTCCGCCTGATCGGGATAGGCCAGCGAGTGCTTGAACAGGAAGCGGTCGAGCTGTGCTTCCGGCAGCGGGTAGGTGCCCTGCTGCTCGATCGGGTTTTCGGTCGCGATCACCATGAAGCGGTCGCTCAGCGTGTGCGATTTGCCGTCCAGCGTGACCCGCCGTTCCTGCATCGCTTCCAGCAAGGCCGCCTGCGTCTTCGGCGGCGTACGGTTGATCTCGTCCGCCAGCAGCATCTCGCAGAAGATCGGCCCACGATTGGTGACGAAGCTGGAGGTCTGGAAGTTGAACTGGTTGGTGCCCACGATGTCGCCCGGCAGCAAATCCGGCGTGAACTGGATGCGCCCGAACTGAAGCCCCAGGCTCGCGGCAAAGGTCTGCGCCAGCAGCGTCTTGGCCGTCCCCGGAGGGCCTTCGAGCAGCACATGGCCGCCGCAGAACAGCGCCACCAGCATCAGCTCGACGGTCTCGGCCTGGCCGATGACCACTTTCGCCACCTGGCCGCGGATGTTGTCCGCCACGCCCCTGAGTTCTGAGATATTCATGCGTTCAGAGATGTCCATGCGTGATCGTGCGCCTCCAGCGGAAGAGTTTTTTCGCCACCTGCATCAGGCTCTGCGCATCATGCGCCGCCCGCGCTTCTGCGCTCAGGTCTGCGAAGCGATAAGGAACGGGTGTGCGGCTTTCCAGCGCGCGCATCGTCGAAGGATCGACGGACTTGTCGCGGCCGATGCCGAAGAAAGCGCCGGTCTGGTACAGCACCGCCTGCGCATAGCGTGGCGCCATCGCCGGCTCGCGCTTCATCATGCGGATCACCGCGGCGGTGTTGTCTGCCAACGCCCGCTTGCCAAAGGCATAGACCCGCCCGTCCGTACGCGGCGAGCCGAACCGGCTCATCGCGTGGAAGCCCAGGAACGCGGCAGCCAGCAGCACACACAGCGTCGCGCCCAGGAACGGCGGGCTGAACACCGCGCGCAGCAGATCGGGCGAACGCTTGAAGCCATTGAGCGTAACGTCGAACCAGATGGGGCCGCCGCCCAGCCGCGCACCTTCGACGATCCAGTACCCGATGCCGGCCGTGTTCGCGTCGGCAAGCCCGGCATTGTTGAGCAGATCCGGGTCGGCCAGGATGAACGTCTGCGTCCCCTTGATCTGCACCAGCACGGCCTTGCCGTCGTTGTCGGTGATCTCCGGAACAAGATTGGGACCGGCGATCGTCTGCAACCGGTCGATCGACACCGGCTTCACCGGCCAGTCCGGTTCAAAGGCCGGCTCTTCGGGCTTGAGCTTGGCTTTGAAGATGCCCTTGTGCTGAACCAGCTTCGCGTCTTTCGCGATGATCTGGAGCATCTTCGCGGTCTCCGCGGGAAGAAGCAGGTCGAGCTTCTTCACCCAGCCGTCATGCGCCTGGTCAGGCGACACCATCCATTTCGGCAGAATGATCAGGCGCGGCTCGTTCTTGCCGAGAATGTCGAACTCCTTGGCATCGGTCGATGCCTCGGGCGTAAGGATGACCAGGCCGTTGATATCCGGCTTCGGCGGCTCGCGGCCGACATCCACCGTGTCGTGCAAATCTTCCAGCAGCACCCGCAGCCCGGCAAACCCGATCGCCGACTTCGAGATCACCGTCGCGCCGCCGGATTTGTCGCTGCGCAGGTCCGGCGCATAGGCGTTCAACGCCAGGAAGCCGAGCATGGTCAGCGCGCTGACCAGCACCAGCACGACCGCCACTCGCGGCGAGATGAAGGGAGCATTCGCCGATGACGTCGTCGCGCTCACGCTGCCACCTTCCACACCTGGGCAAAGGCAAACGATTCATAGTCCTTGCGGCACCGCGCGAACTCCGCCGCATCGACCGCATCGCCGGCAAAACGCGACCGCTCCACCGCGCGCGCAATACCGCGGAAAGCGGGCCGCGCCGCTTCCGGCACTTCGTTCAGGCCCGCGATCTCCCGGCTGGTCTGGGCGCGGCGCAGAAGACGCGGCCGGTGCAGCTCGATGTCCTCGATGCTGCGCAGGAGCAGAAGGTGCACGGCTTCGGCAAATCGGCCCTGCCCGGCCAGCGTATCGGCTTCCGACAGAAGCTGACGCGCCTGTGCCACGGTCGGGTGCCAGTCCTGCTCGGCCTGCCAGTCCTTGCGCGCCCCGTCCTTCTTCTTGCGCCGGCGGAACAGGTGCCCGTACTGCCGCGCCAGCGCGACGACGATCCAGAGGATCACGACCGCTGCGAAGATCCAGAGAAACCACTTGATGCCGCTGCCGTGGCCCTCGGCCAGCTTCACCAGCCATTTCAGCCAATCCGGGACTTGCGGCAGCTTGAATTGCGGGAACGCGAACTGGATGTCCGAATGCTTCAGCAGCGCGGCATGCGCCTGGCCGAACGCACGGTCGTCGGCGGGCTGAAGCGGAGTATTGGCCATGGAGCGGAGAGGCGGTGGAATGGGTGTCGGAGACTGTCCGGCAATATTGGCACAGGTTTGGCCAAAAGAAGACCCGTACCGCCCACACCTCGGACTTTACTCAAATGTGGATGGCATGCCCCAGCGCGCGTAGCGCCGCCTCGTGATAGGCCTCGCCCAGCGTCGGATGCGCATGGATCGTGCCTGCGACATCCTCCAGCAGCGCGCCCATCTCGAGGGCGTGCGCGAATTCGCCCGCCAGCTCCGCGATGTGTGCGCCGACGGCCTGGATGCCCAGAACGCGGTGATCGTCCTTCGCCGCGACCACGCGCACGAAACCACCGTCGCCGCCCGCGTCCATCGACAGCGCCCGGCCGTTCGCGGAGAACGGAAACTGCGCCACGATCTCGTTCGCCCCGCCGCTCGGCAAGGCACCGACGGTGACGATCTCCGGCTCTGTGAAGCAGACCGCCGGAATCGCGGCGGGCCGAAAGTGCCGCGTCTTGCCGGAAATGATCTCGGCGACCATTTCGCCCTGTGCCGCCGCCTTGTGCTCCAGCATCGGCTCGCCGACCAGATCGCCGATCGCGAAGACGTCCTTCATCGACGTGCGGCATTGATCGTCGATCTTCACGAACGGCCCGGCCATGTCGACAGACATGGTTTCGAGACCGAACCCAGCGGTGCGCGCTTTGCGCCCTACTGTCACCAGGAATTTGTCACCCGGCAATTCTGATTTCGCGCCGTCAGCACCGCCGATGCGCAACGCCTTGCCATCTTCCGTCAACCCTTCTGCCTTGGTCTTCAGATGAACAACGACACCATGCTTTTCCAGCCACTTCGCCACCGGCGCCACCAGCTGCGCGTCGTATTGCGGCAGGATGCGATCCATCGCCTCCACGACTTCGACCGCGACACCCAGCTTGCGGAACGCGATCCCGAGTTCGAGCCCGATATATCCCGCGCCAACCACGACCAGCTTCTTCGGCAACGCGGACAACGAAAGCGCCTCGGTGGAAGAAATCACGCTGCCGCCGAATTTCAGGAACGGCAGCTCGACCGGCAGCGAACCCGTCGCCAGGATCACCTTCTCGCCTGTGATGGCGACCTCGCCATCCTTGGTCTTGACCGTGCAGGTCTTGCCGTCGCTGAACGTGGCCCAACCGGCCACGACACGCACCTTGGCGCGCTTGAGCAGTGCCGTGACGCCGCCATTCAGCTTGTCGACGACCGTCTCCTTCCACGTCACCGTTTCGGCAAGATCGACCTTCGGCGGCGACGCGAGCGAAATGCCGTGCCGCCCGCCCTCCTCGGCCGCGGCCATCATCGTCTCAAAATGCCCGGCGACATGGATGATCGCCTTGGACGGGATGCAGCCGCGGATCAGGCAGGTCCCACCCAGCCGGTCGCCTTCGACCAGCGTGGTGTCGAGCCCGAGCTGCCCGCAACGGATCGCGGCGACATAGCCGCCCGGCCCGCCGCCGACGATCAGAACCTTGGTGTGAATGTGCTCAGCCATCTCGGATCAATCGAGGAAGATCGCCGCCGGATGCTCCAGCAGGCCTTTGATGCGTTGGATGAACTGGGCCGCATCGAAACCGTCGACCACACGGTGATCGAACGACGACGACAGGTTCATCATCTTGCGC
>Ga0070666_10000691_pt1 | contig 20450 bp, 14 predicted proteins | sample KBSS23metaG_FD_64677 | JGI IMG/M metagenome (GOLD analysis project Ga0070666, IMG submission 64677) | Switchgrass rhizosphere microbial communities from Kellogg Biological Station, Michigan, USA - KBS S2-3 metaG | ecosystem: Host-associated > Plants > Roots > Rhizosphere > Soil ... | reverse complement strand
TCATAGCGAACATCCACACCACTCGAGATTCGGGCCAGCCAGCTTTCTCGAAGGCGTGATGAATAGGAGTGAACGGAAATATCTTCCTCTTAAATAGCTTGACGCTCGCGATCTGGAGTGGAACCGGGACCAGTTCGATGAACATGATCACGCAGAGGATGCCGAGGGGCACGAACATCTCCGGCCGCCAGAGAATTCCTTCCACCTGCAACTGCGCCATTCCCTGCTGAAGGATTGAGCCATCTGTCGAAGCGACGTATGCCTCCGCACGCGGCGAAGCAATGCCTGCGATTGCTAATCCGAGAACCGCGCCGATTGGCAAAGCTCCCACATCTCCCATGAAAACTTTCGCCGGCGGCGCGTTTAGATAGAGAAAAGGAATGACCGCCGCGATAAGTGCGGTCGCGATCATTGCCGGCTCAGGAACGATATCTCCTGCCATCGACAATAAGAGGACACCCGTGCCGAAGAAGAGGAGAATCGACCCGGCGAGCGCATCCAGTCCGTCGCAAAAGTTATACGCGTTCGCCATGAAGACGACGATGAACGTGATCAGCGCCCAACGAGCATCCAAAACTTTTCCCGAGTGAAAGTAAACACAGGCTCCTGCGATGATTGCCTGAAGTATAAATTTCTGCTTCCAGCCGAGTCCCCTCTTGCCTTTGATCGCGCGAGGCACGATGAAGTCGTCAAGAAAACCGATGGCAGCAAAGCCGAGAAAGAGAGCAAGCGTCGATGCAACAATCGGCGTCGACGTCTTCGCATCCAGCACCCAGGTCGCTGCGATGAATCCCACCATGATGATGAGTCCGCCCATTGTGGGAGTTCCCTGCTTCGCTAGGTGCGTACTTGGCGCAAACTCGCTGACCGTCTGGCGAGACTTCGTCAACAACAATAACTTCCAAATCGGATAGGCGAAAATCGCAGCGCCGAGGAATGAAGCCCAAAACGCGATGGTGATCGCGTCGAGAATATTTGAAGGGATCGTCAAGCGGTTGGCTCCATAAGTGGTTCGAGTGCCTTCTCTAATTCTAATGCGCGGCTGCCCTTGATGAGGACCACATCTCCCGGCTGGAGCGACTTGAGAAACGCGGTGACCTCTTCCAAAGAGGGGGCGACGCTCACATTGTGCATGCCACCTGCATTCGCGGCTACCTTCGTTTCAGCAGTCGACGGTCCGTATAGCACGGCGTTATCGATTCGGTGTTTTGCAAGTGCGGCTCCAACCTGTCGGTGTCCCTCTTCCGATTGGGCTCCTAGCTCGCGCATCTCTCCGATGACGGCAAAACGCCGACCCTTAGCCGGGACTTCGGCCAGAGTTTCGATCGCGGCGATCATGCTCGGCGGGCTCGCATTATAACTATCGAGGACGATGGTGGCCCCGTGCAGGTCTCGCACTTCCATTCGCATAGGCGGAAGTTGCGCGGTTATCAGAGCATCTGCCGCCTCTTGGATGGGAACGCCGGTGCAGTTTGCGGTAAGGATGGCACTTGCCGCATTGAGAGCCATGTGTCGCCCGACGGTGGTGAGCTTTGCGCTCCAAGGGCGACCTTTGAGTGTTCCTTCGATTTCACTGGATGTCCAGCTGAGCGGACGATACCGAAGAACTTGGCAATCAGAAGACGAGAAGCCAAAGGTTAGGACTGGTGCGCGAGATTTACTTCGCAAAGTGGCGATGTAATCGTCCTCGGCCCATAAGATCGCATTCCCGGTTGGCGGGAGAGCTTCTAGGAGTTCCGCTTTCGCCTTGGCAATCCCATCGCGCGAGCCAACCATTTCCGCGTGGGCATGACCGATGTTGGTAACGATGCCGATGTTCGGTTCAGAGATCGCGGCAAGATGCGCAACTTGACCGAAACCGCGCATCGACATTTCTATGACGGCGGCTCGATGTTTCGATTCGAGGTCTGCCCACACGAGCGGCGATGTGTACTCGGTGTTTCGATTGCCTTCGTTCTTGAGGATCGCGCCGAGGGGTGAAAGCGCTGCGGCGACGAATTCCTTCGTGCTCGTTTTTCCCGCACTACCTGTGATGCCGATGACGGGACCGAAGAATTCTTCCCTTCTGCCTCGCCCAAACTTCGCCAACGCCTCGACAAGATTCTCGACTAACATATGCGGCGCATCGACCGTTCGTTCGACCAGAGCGCCGACCGCGCCGCTCGCCATGACCTTATCTATATAGGAGTGACCATCGACATTCGCGCCTTTGATCGCCAGGAATAAATCGCCCTGCTTCACTTCCCGACTGTCAAGCGCAAAACCCGAGAACGAAGGAGCAGACCACGCACCGTGGATCGTCCCGCCGCAACGCACGGCGAAGTCCTGAACTGAAATTGGATTCACCCGAGTGCCTCGCGAGCGAGCTCGCGATCATCCATGGGATGCTTTGTGCGGCCGATGATTTGATAATTCTCGTGACCCTTGCCGGCAATGACCACGATGTCTCCCGGCTTCGCGTGATCGACGGCGTACTTAATCGCTTCGCGACGATCGATGATCTTCACCGCTTCCTTGTTTTCGACAAGACCTGCGGCGACCTGATCGAGAATGCTCTGTGGATCCTCTGTTCGCGGATTGTCGCTCGTAACAACAGTAATGTCCGAAAATTCGCTAGCCGCCCGCGCCATCTTCGGCCTCTTATTGCTATCGCGGTCTCCGCCGCATCCGAACACAGTGATGATCCGTTTGTGATCCAACTTGCGAGTGGATTCTAAAAGTTTCTCCAAAGCGTCGGGGGTGTGCGCGTAATCGACGATGATTCCAATTCCCTTGTTATTGGGGACCGCCTCGAATCTTCCAGGCACCGGCTTAGCACTTGTTAATGCTTCGGCCGCTTGATCCATGGTGAAACCCATCGCCATAAATCCGGCAACCGCGCTCAGACAGTTGTAGACATTGAAGGTCCCACCCAAATGAGCGGTAGTTTGCACGGTCCGACCAGAGTAGCAGAAGTTGAGAATCAGATGATCGAGTGCGATCTCTTCCGGATGGCATTTCAATACGCCGCTGTCAATTCCGTATGCGATCTTGCTCGTCTTCAAGTTATCGAACCACTTCGCGCCGATGGGGTCATCGACATTGATTGCGGCGGTGAAGTGTTTAGAAGATTGCGGAGGGAAATCCGTGAAGAGCCTGAGCTTTGCCTTCTCGTACTCTTCCATCGATCCGTGAAAATCCAGATGGTCTTGTGTGAGGTTTGTGAAAACAGCGGCGTCGAATTCAATACCGTCGGCGCGATGCTCAGTTAGGGCGTGACTGCTGACTTCCATCGCAAGCGAGTCAGATCCGTCCGCCGCACACTCAGCGATGAGATTGTTCATCTCGATTGGGAGCGGCGTCGTATTCTCGAGAAGTCGTTCCTGCTTCGGTGTTTGGATTCCAAGAGTTCCGATGTACGCAGCTTGTCTTCCCGCAGCCACCAGCATGTCTCGTATCACCCATGCGGTGGTGGTTTTTCCGTTGGTACCAGTCACACCAACTACCATCATCCGCTGAGTTAGGTTGCCGTGAAATTCTTTCGCAAGACGCCAAATGAGATCTCGGAGCGGTTCGGGCGGTGCCCACATGGCAGCAACACCGATTCTTCTCGCTGCATCAAATCCCTCTTGTGAATGCGCCGCAACTGCGACCGCACCAGACGCGACCGCCTGAGGAATAAACTTGTGACTGTCCTGATTTTTTCCCGGCATGCAAACGAAGAGGGCTCCGGGTTTGACGTCTCGAGAATCCGAGGTCAACGATGTGACCTCGGCGTCTCCACTCACCGCTGCTGGCTTTGCTCCCGAGCGTGAGATCAGCTCGGAAACGAGCACTACGACTTCTCCGCCCGCTTCTTAGGAATCGTGGCGACACTAAGGTCTTGCTGCAGCGCCGCGATCTGTTGCTGCGTCGGCAAGAACTCGCTCACGTTATGTGCGCCCTTGCTCGCCGGATCTTCAGTCGGCGGAATTCCGTAGCGTTGGATAACGGACTTGGCGAGATTCTTGAAGACAGGTCCGGCCACGGCCGCGCCGTAGTAGAGACCGTTCTTCGGATTATCGACCATCACAAGGATCATTGCCTTAGGTTGTTGCGCGGGAACGAAGCCTACGAAGTTTGAGACATGTCCTCCCTTTCTTCCTACGCGCTGGGCGGTACCCGTCTTACCGGCTAATAGATATCCCGGAATCCTTAGACCCTTTCCTGTTCCTTCGTCAGTATGGATGACCGCTTCCATGCATTGGAGGACCATGTTTGCTGCTTCGGGATGGACTACCTGTGCGGCTTCCTCCGGCGGAAACTCCTGCGTTCCGATTCTTGTGATCAGTCGCGGGAACATCTCTTTTCCGTCATTGCCCAACATGCAGAACGCTGCGGCAACTCCGACGGGCGAAACGTTGATCGCCTGACCGAAACCGTTGAGGGCGAGTTGTAATTCGTGGGCAGGATCGTTGAAGTTGTAGAGGCCGGGGACCTCGCCTGGAAGTCCGATGCCTGGCTTCTCAAGCAGACCCAGATCCTGGATGTAGGAGATGAATCGATCTCGACCGATTCGCCTGGACCAAACAGAGGCGGTCACGTTGCAGCTCTTTGCAATCGCGTCCGTAATCGTAAGATTTCCGTGCTTTTCGTGCTTGTCGCATTGGAAGGTCTTCTTTCCAACTGTCGTTTCTCCGTTACATTGGAAATGATCAGTTGGCTTGATTGTTCCGCTGTCCAGCGCCTCTGCGAGAGTCAGCAGTTTGAAAGTTGATCCCGGCTCGAGACGTCCTTGATAGGCACCATCGAGATCGCTGACTCGAGTCATGCCCGATCCCTTGCCGCCTTCTGCAGTGGGATCAAAGCTCGGCCAATTTGCCATCGCGAGGATATCGCCCGTGCGGGGATCCATGATAATTGCGATGCCTTGATCAGCGTTGTTCGCATCCACCGCACGTCGAATTTCCTGCGCGGCTGCTGCCTGCAAATCGTAATCGATGGTGGTTTGAATGTCGACGCCATCCGTCTTAGGCGAGCTCTTATCCTTATCGACACGCATCGGAAGAAACGCGCCAGTGCGATCCGTCACGCCACTGATCTGTCCGTTCTTTCCCGCTAGTGCCGCGTTCTGGCTCGATTCCATTCCAAAAAGTGGCTTCGAATCTTTGACCATTCCAACGATGCCAGCAGCTTCTTCCGCGAGAGCATAACTGCGAAGACCGCTGTGTTTAATCGCCAAGCCGTTCGCGCGCCAGTCCGTCTTCACGCTGTTGACTTTCTTTGCCTGGTCCTGACTGAGCGGGGAGTGCCATTCGACGTTTCCTTTGCCGCCAAGGGCGAGTTCTCGAAACTCGGACGCGGGAACACCGGTGGCGGCGGCCAGATCAGCGAAGAACCCTTCGCTATGAGGCACCTTTTGGAAATTGATTTGGAGGACGTAGCTATCTTCGTCAACAGCGAGGGGGCGTCCGTCCGCGCTTAGAATTCGACCGCGCTTGGCGCGGTCGGTAACCGTCAGATCGAATTTCTTGCTCGCGCTTGCTTGGGCAAGGACATCGCTGCGGCGGAATATTTGAACACTGGCTTGGCTATAAGCAGCTAACGCCACCAGGCCGACAAAACCATAGGTCGCGTACTGAAGACGAATATCAAATACGTTTCGCGACAACTTGAATCACCCCTGTTGCTTTTGGCGCCGAATCGATGGGAATGAAACCACTTGCCGCAGCCCAATCGCTGATGCTTCTACTGCTGGAGAGATCCTGGACCTCGCCGCGAAGCTCCGCGATATCTCGCGAACTTTGGAGTGCACGCGCATTTGCCCGAATACCGTCACGACGAGCCTTCTCAACCATGACTTGGCCCGCAAGACTAAAAGAGGCGAATGCGATACCCGTGATCACGGTGAAGCCGACGAGCTGTCCGGCAATGGTGGACACGCGCTTTTGCGTCTGGCTTTGTTTGACACGGCCCCGCTGAATGCGTTTGATCGGGAGCTCGATAATTACGGGCTCGGGAACGCGCGGGAGGGTTCGTGGACGAGAGGCTGGCCTTGAAGGGGCAGGCTCGACAAATGGCTCAATTACGGGTAGTGCACTCATCCTGAGTTGTTGCTCCTAGCGGAACTCTTCGACCCATCCTTAGGCCGAAGGTTTTCAATGAATTACATTGGCTTTTAAGTTTGCAATGTTTTCAGTCGTTTTAGGGCACGTAATTTTGCGCTTCTGCTGCGTGGATTTCGTAGGGTTTCTTCTTGCGTCGCAACGAGGGGCTTTCGCGATAGTTCGTCGTAGTCGCCCTCAGCAAGATCGCGCATCGTGTGCTTCACGATTCGATCCTCGCCTGAGTGATAACTGAGAACTGCAAGAACTCCGTCTACTGTTAGAGTTTCGGCAGCATCTCTTATGGCTTCTTCTAGTCCTTCAAGCTCTTGATTAACCGCGATACGTATCGCTTGGAATGTGCGAGTTGCGGGATGAATTCTTTTGTCTCTTGCGCCAGGCGGTATTGCAGCCAGGACGCAGTCGACCAAGTCTTGAGTGGTCTTGAGTGGTTTCTCTTTTCTCTTCTCGATGATGATTCGAGCGATGGCGACCGCCCATCTCTCATCTCCGAGGTCTTTTAAAAGGTCGGCGATCTGATGGATGCTCAGGCGATTCAGAAGCGCAGCCGCGGGTTCGCCCTTTGATCGATCCATTCGCATATCGAGCGGTCCCGGAGTTTGGAACGAGAACCCTCGGCCCGGGTCATCCACCTGCGCACTATTGAGGCCGAGATCAAGGAGAATGCCATCGGCTTTGAGACCAAGTCCGTCCATCACGACCCCGATTTCGCGGAAGTCTTTGTGAACGAGGTGTACGACCACATCGCCTTGCTCGCCGATTCTTCTTGTTGCTTCGGCAAGCATGTTTTCGTCCCAGTCAAATCCCACCAGGGTGCCGCCCGGACGAATCTTGTCTATGAACCTTAGGCTATGCCCTGCGAGCCCGAGGGTGCCATCAACGACCGTGGAACCCGGCTTGAGAGGTAGAGCACCGAGGATCTCCTCGATCATAACGGGGTCGTGATGCACGGATGGCAAGATACCGCGAAGACCAGCTATGTGCAAGTTTGATCGTCACTTGCTTGTAAGTTACGAGTGGAAACTTGCACTCAATCTTGCTGTCGAGTGCCGATCATTTGCGCGTAGGCTTTCTCAATAGCCTCTTTGCGTTTGTGGGCGTAACTATCTTGATTCCTATTGAATTCGTCCCATTCTTCTTTGGCCCATATCTCGACTCTATCGCCACAGCCCACGATTAGGACTTCCTTGTTTAGTTTCGCCAGGTCTCTAAGCTTCTGGGGCACAACGACTCGGCCCTGGAGATCGAATTTTAGGTCGTCTTCGGCCAATCCCAAGACTAGGCGGGTGTATTGTTGGCGGCCCTGATTGATGTAGCTGTACTGCATGATCTCGTCGAACATGCGACGCCAGACAACCTCGGGATAGGCGACAAGGCAGCCCAGATTTCCAAAAGCCATTGCGAACGGCTCACCGAGCCGATCGCGCTTCTTCTTGCTGACAAGGATTCTGCCCTTGGAATCGATGATCGCTTCATCGGTGCCGATGAGAGGCTTGAAATTTGAACCCAAGGCGGCCAATTCAGACATCTTTTGAAGCTCGCGTTTGGGATTGAAAGTTACGGGCGGCTACCGCATCCATGCTCGCCGCCCGCTGAATCCTGGTAGAGCACCCCGCCCTCACCAGCCGTGTCGGTGGTTCCGTCCTGGTCCCTTCCCTCCACCTGTATGGGATTATAGTGGGCGCAGTATGAGAAAGCAAGGGGATAAGGCCATGCGCTCATGAATTTCGCAATTTCTTATTCCTGTTGCAACAAAGCGTAGACAAAGGAGAACGGATTATCCACCGGAAGGCTGTGGAAATGTCCTTTCTTGAAGTTCTTTTATGTGGAAAAGCACGGCACTTTCCCGATAGTCCGCGAATTCAGAGGGGGCGACATCGGCAAGCATTCTTGCGAGCCGGTAATCGGGTTTTCCACATTTGGTGGAAAAGGGATCAGCCCTCATTCTTAGAAACAGGGACGGAAATGGGAAAAAGCGCGACGGGGCCAAGATCCATACGGATTCTCAGCCCCTCGCATTTAGTTACCCGGTGGCATTAAGCCTCCTGTGGTTTCTGTTCCCTCTTTCTCGGGGAGGGTTACTGGTAAGACGCGGGTTTTCCAGCCGGGGTTTCGACCAACTCGGAACTGGGAGCTCGGAACTGGGAGCTCGGAACTCGGAGCTAAGGGCGAGGGCCCCGAAAATTAGGCTGCTGGCAGAGGATTCGAAACAAGATTCGTTCCGAGCTCCGAGCTGCGAGTTCCGAGCTTGGATCCGTCCGTATACTTCTGTATATGCCTTCCCCCATTCTCGAAGCCCTGTCTGAGCACGTGCTCGTCTACGATGGCGCAATGGGGACGCAGATCCAAGCTGCCGACCTGAAACCGGAAGACTTCGTCCTGAAGGACTCTCCACAGTTGAGCACCCTCCTCCGAGCTGCGGCCGAACGAACCGCCGGAAAGAATCTCGAGGGATGCAACGAACTCGTTAACATCACTAGACCCGAGGTCATCGAGGCGATTCACGCGCGATATCTAGAAGCCGGTGCTGATCTTGTGGAGACCAACACTTTCGGCACCACCTCGATCGTTCTCGCCGAATATGGAATCGAAGAACTCGTTTACGACCTGAGCCTCGCTGCGGGACAGATTGCGAGACGAGCAGCGGACAAAGTTTCAATCGCAACTGGAAAACAGAAATTCGTAGTCGGTGCGATTGGTCCAGGAACGAAATTGATTTCCTTGGGACAAGCAACATGGGAAGAGTTGGAGGGCACCTACTGCGATTCCTTCCGCGGATTGCTGGATGGCGGCGCCGATGCACTGCTCCTTGAGACATTGCAAGACCTGTTGATGGTGAAGGCAACTATCGTGGGTGCCCAACGCGCGATGGCAGAAACCGGACGCAAGGTTCCACTTTTCGTGCAAGTCACGATGGAGCAAACGGGCACGATGCTCCTCGGTACGGAAATCTCGGCAGCGCTCAACATGATCGAAGCCTTCCCTGCTGTTGTTGCTTTCGGAATCAACTGCGCAACTGGACCAGTGGAGATGGCGCCCCACGTTAGATATCTCGGGCAGAATTCCACACGACCTATAGCGGTCCAACCAAACGCAGGTCTTCCCATCATGGAAGGCGGACAAGCGAAATACAAACTCACACCCGAAGAACTCGCCAAACATCACGATCACTTCGTAAACGACTTCGGCGTCGCAATGGCGGGTGGATGTTGCGGCACCACACCGGCACATATCAAAGCTGTGGCCCAAGCCGTCGGCGGACGCAAGCACTCAAGCAATGCGCACTGGATGAAATGCCGAAACTTGTTCCCTGGCTTCGACTTCACGATGAAGACAGATGAGCAAGCCGCGGGGCTCTCGTTAGTGGGCTGCTCATCACTCTATGGCTTTCAACCTTATAAACAGGACGCATCCTTCCTTATCGTTGGTGAGAAGACAAATGCGAATGGATCCAAAGCATTTCGCGACATGTTGGCAGCGGAGAATTGGGAAGGGCTCACGGAGCTCGCACGCGAATTAGAAGGCGAAGGATCACACGTTCTCGATGTGTGTACCGCGTATGTTGGAAGAAATGAGGAACGTGATATGCGCACGCTCCTCTCTTACTACAACAGGCACATCCAGGTGCCACTGATGATCGACTCGACAGAATGGCCAGTCATCGAAGCATCGTTGCAATGCGTTGCTGGCAAACCGATCGTCAACTCGATCAACTATGAGGATGGCGGTGGGCGCGTCGATAAAGTTTTGAGCCTTTGTCAGAAATATGGTGCGGTCGTCGTAGCATTGACGATCGACGAAGACGGAATGGCAAAGAGTGCTGCAAAGAAAGTCGAGATCGCGGAGCGATTGTTGGCCGCAACTCGCTCTTATGGTCTTCCCGACCACGATGTGTTCCTCGACTGCCTGACCTTTACCCTTGGATCGGGTGATGAAGAGTTCCGCGAGTCGGCACGCGAGACGATCGATGCGATCCGCGAAGTCCGTGTACGCCACCCGAAGGTGAATTCGATTCTCGGCGTTTCAAATGTGAGCTTCGGTCTTAAGCCGGCCGCGCGACAAATCTTGAATTCGACTTTTCTCCATTACTGCTTAGAGGCGGGCCTCACGAGCGCGATAGTCCACTTCTCCAAGATCAAGCCAGAGAATCAGATCGAGCCGGACGTCTGGAAAATCGCGACCGATCTGGTTTATGATCGCCGCGAATATTCCGTCGCTTAATGCTCCCTATACGCCCCAACCGCCCTTTGGGCACCTCCTCCTTTTGCTTCGCAGGAGGAGGACTGTGGAGCCGTTCGTGTGTTGCGACGCCGCTAAAACACCAATATGAATATCGTGTCTGCAACACCAATAATGTTGAACTGATCCCCTCCGACGCGGAAGTCTGATGTCACGGCATCAATGCGTGTCGATCCAACCGGAACCGAATCGAAGACCGCCTGACCATTCGCATCGGTGATCACACTCAAACTGCCGATGGTCACGAAGGCGTTCGCAGCGGGCCCTGTGCCGTCGCCGCCAATTACAATTACGGTCACCCGGCTGTGGGTCGCTTGAATATGCACGTCGGTCGAATAATTACCCTCAGGGAACGACTGGTTCGACGTCCCGTTACCGAACGCGCTGACGATGTTAATCGTTGCCGGGACGCCCGCTGGCTGAGTGCCAAATGTTACATTGCCCGATGCGTCCGTCGTGCCTGTTTGAGAAGGATGCCCGTTAGAGTAAGTAATAGTTACCGTGGCATTGGCAACGGGTTGGTTTTGCGGATCGAGAGCTCTGATCGTCACATTTGAAACCGGCGGTGGCGTTGCTCCTCCGCCATAAACGATCTCGATTGTATTGTTGCCGCCTGGTAGCGGTCCCTGGGCAAACTGCTCCAGATCTACCGGTCCGAGGACATTAACTGTGTATGCGAGCCCTGACGGCATATCCTGGAAGTAGACAAGACCGTTGCTATCGGTCAACTGCGGACCATAAGTTCGGCCATCAATGAAGGCAAGCGAAACGCTTGCTTGATCCATGAAGCTTTGCGAGAAGATATCGAACACGTAAATGAGCGCGTTCGCCGTTGGTGGTGCCGCTATTGGAGTCAAGCTCGCGTTCTGGACTGCAGTGTTGCCGTCTGCAAGGGTGATATCGTTCGTTGCGGTTTGGTAACCCGACTTCGAGAACGTCAGGGTGTAGTCCGCGCCAGCGAGTCCAGCAAAACTGTAGATGCCGCCAGCATCGGTGGTCGTCTGAGCCAAGCTTGTTGGATTACCTTTCAAGGAAAGGGTTACCGAAACGCCTGACAATAGTTTGGAGTCATTCGCATCGCGAACGAAGCCCTGGATTCCCGAGCTACCAGGAATCCGCATCTCGTATTCATTACCGCCGGCCCGGAAGCCGTCCGGCACGGATATGGTTGCGGTTTGGCCCGAGGTCGCCGACATTGTTGCGGAGACCCCGACGGGCTGATTGTAGAAGTGAGCGACGCCGCTCTGATCAGAGAGTGCGGAGACGACGCCGCCACCGTCGAACGTGATCGTAACCGCCGTGTTCGGCAGGGAGCGTCTGAGCGCGTCCTCGACGATGATGGTCACGAGCGCTGCGTTGGGATCGATGGGTGTCATCGACGCGTTTGCTTGCGTCGTCTGTCCCGATTGGACGGGGACGGTCAGCGTTAGCGGCACATATCCGTTGAGCCCGAACGTCACTGCGTAGGTGCCGGGGGGAAGATTGGATATGTGATACGTTCCTTGGGTTCCCGAAGCCGTGCTCTGAGCAATGTGCCCGGTAGCGTCGCGAACCGTTACGGAAGCGTTCGCCAGGAACTGGCTCGTCGATGCATCAACAACGGTTCCGTCGATGGTGCCCAAGTTAGACGTCACGATAACCGTGACCGAGTTTGGCCCGCCACCAAAGGTTGCCGTCGTGCTGCCCGTGAAGTTTCCGAGCGGTCCCGAGGAACTCGCCGAAATGGTCGCTGGTACCCCGACTGGTTGCGACGTGAATCTTACAACTCCGGTTGGATCGGTCGTTCCATTCACGCTTGGCGATCCATCGGAATACGTGATCGTCACTGCCGAAGGGGTGATGGGCACGAAGTTACGATCTTTGACGGCAACAACCACATCCGCCAACGTGACGGCTAGCGGCTGCAAGAATGCGTCGTAGTTTCCACCCGGCTTCAGGACAACAGTGAGCGCCTGGTATCCGTTCAGCCGATAGCTGACGTTGTAGGTTCCAGGGAAGAGCCCCGTTAGGACATAGGATCCATCCGGCGCGGTGGTCGTCCCTGAAACGAACTTCCCGGTGTTCGCATCATTGGCTTGGATCGCGACATTGGCGAGAGGCAACTGGGTCGACGCACTGTAAACGTGCCCCGTCAAGTTGCTCGCCGATGTCACCGGCAAGGTGAGGGTCGCGCTGGTCGTTCCAGGCGAAAATTGCGGGAACGACTGCGTTGCTTGACGGCCGTCCGATGCATTCGCAACGATCGTCGCGCCAATTCCCGTTGGCTGGTTTGTGAACGACGCCAAGCCGTTTGCATCGGTGAGGAGAGTTGGCACTGCCACAGGTGCGGAGTAATTGATGGTGACGCTAACGCCCTGAACAGGAAGGCCAGTCTGTCCATCGATCACGGTCACGTTCACAGTTGCAAGGCTGACCGCGATTGGCACCATTGCCACCGTGTGCGCCGTCGTCGTCTGACCTGGGAAGACGGAAACGTTTGGCAGAGTGAAGTCCTGATAACCGGAAGCGGAAAACGCCAACGTGTAAGTGCCACCAGCGAGGGAAACAGAATAATTTCCGTGGCCGTCGGTCGTCGCCGATCCGGCAATGGCACCTCTGGAATCGGTCACAGTTACCCGAGCTCCAGAGATCGGTAATCCAGTCGTAGTGTCAACGACTGATCCTTGAATGGAGCCATTGCCATTATTGGGCGCAGGAACAGTGACAGTGAACGTGTTCAATCCATTGCCGAAGCCAGGAATCGAACTCGCCGCTCCAGTCCGGCCATCGGTCAACCGAGCCGTGATCGTCGCCCCGACACCGGTTTCTTGATTGTCGAACTCGACCTGGCCGCTCGGACCTGTGAAAAGTGGTCCCGCAGTGGTGCGGTCGTTGTAGGCGATGGTGACACTCGCATTGAGGGCAGGCGAACCCGTCTGGGCATCGATGACGGTGACAACAACCGTTGCGCCGGTCGGACTTCCCAGGGTTTGAAGGGCGATATCCTGCTGACGATTTGCACCAATGTCAAACGGTATCCCCGCTTCGAGATAGGACGTGTAACCGTTAGCTGTCGCCGTGATCGTGTACTTGCCATCCGGGAAGCCGGAGATCGTGTATTTTCCGGCGGAATCAGTCGTCGCCGAATAGACCTGTTGGGTGATTCCATTGGTCACAGAGACTGAGGCTCCAATGATCGGCACACCGCTGACTTTATCGAAGACCCTACCAAACATCGTGCAGAGACTGGTCGGCACGGTAACGATTACGGAGTTCGAGCCGGAGGCGAAGCCAGCAGGAACGTCGGTCGCGTTGGACCGATTCGATCCATCGCGCACAAATGCGCCGACAGAGGCAGCGACGCCAGAAGGCTGTCCCGTGAAGTTCACGGTTCCATGGCCATCGGTGGTCAAAGTCGCGCTCGACGTACCGTTTGTGTATCGGATGGTGACATCGCTATTCGGCACACCCAGGCCACTCAAGGCATCGATGACGGTGACATTTACTGATGCCAAATTGCTATCGAGAGCGACCGACACGGTCGTCGTGGCTCCGGAATTAACGTTGGTGCCTCCCTTCGATTGCGAGGTGTAATTCGTCGCAAAGAAGGTGACGGTGTACATGCCGGGCGTTACGCCACTCACGGTGTAGCTGCCATCGCTTGCGGTCGTCGTGGAGTAGTCCACCGCATCGTTTGCGTCTAGCACTGCAACCGAGGCGCCGGCGATGGGCAGACCCGTTCCGCCGTCTGTCACGACACCTGCGATCGAGCCCTTGGGAATCGGCGGAAGAATGATGGTGACCGCATTGGCTCCCGCCACGAATCCCGAGGTTGTGGCGCTTGCGGTCCGATTCGTGCCGTCGATCGCGGTTGCGGTAATTGTGGCCGCAACGTTGACGGGTTGGATCGTGAAGGAAGCCAGCCCGTTGCCATCGGCAGTCCTGGTGGCGGTGGCTCCGTTGGAATACGCGATGGCGACCGATGCAAACGCCGCGGGTCCACCTGAATCAGTGGTAACAGTGACGTCTACGTTCGCGGTTGGCGGCGCAGGAATTTGCGCGAGGAACACTGTTGGCGCCTGGCCCCCGCCGACAGGCAGGTTATAGTTTTGGCTTGCACTGATGAAACCTGCGAGAGAATAACCGAGCGTGTAGGTGCCGGCCGGCTGATTAGTAAAGACATACGAACCATCGGACAAGGTGAAAACCGTGCCCAATTGATTATTAGATGAATCGGTAAGCACAACCTGCACGCCACCCAATGGAAGGCTGCCACTTCTGACGCTACCGGTGAGATTGCCAATGACGACCGGCGGGGCAACGACTGTAGTCGTTTCTTTCTGAACTTTCGAGTCGTCGACGAACAGAGAAATGTTTTCCGAATGCGGCCATTGATTTGTTTCAATGATCGTATCACCGGGATATGCGACGCCAGTTCCGGTCGCGTGGTGATTGGGCAGGGTCCACGTGAACTGAACGATGAAATTGTTTGGGTTGTGAATCGTGTAGCTGGTCTCGTCTTTGACGTTGTTCTTATGAACTTCCGTGCCCGTTAGCGAGGGAACCAATTGGGCGGTGAGCTGAACGGTTTGATTGTCTGCAAGGCTGAATGAAGACAAAATCCCTTTCAAGAATCCCGGCGTTGAGAAGTCGACACGATAGGTCCCGGGCGCTACTCCGCTAATGTTGAAGAAACCTTGGCTGTTCGTCTGTCCGGCATAGAGCACCTGCTTGGGAAAAGCGGGGTCACTCACCATCACAAATGCATTCGCAATGGGGCCAACTGGCGCGTTCGGGCCCTTTACGGTCACAAAGCCGACGATGTTGGAGGAAGCAAGAGCCGCCTGAGCAAATAATGCAACGACGAAAACGAGAAAAAACCTGACAGCCTTAGACAAGATCACGAAACCCTCCAAACCAATGCCCGCGACCTAGTGGGCGCGGACCGATTTGAGCCAGACAAATCCGTCCAAGTATTGCGTCAGAAGTTAAATTGCTAGCTCAATAAATTAATCATAACACGATTGAATTGGGGTGTCCAGCGGCAGGGGTAGCGATATGCATACTCGACCAACACAATTTGCATTCGCCTCAAAAAGACCTATCGAACTTTCAGAATTTAGTGAAAGTTGGCTATAATTGGATTGTCATGACCGGAAGATCAGGTTCAGACATCAGACTCGTCCCTCCGCTCACCACGGAGCGCGAGCTCTACGACCTTCACCTTAGGGCGATCAATTACCCAAGCAAGAAATATGGCGGTCTTGTTCGGACCTACATGAAGTCCGAGACGCGGAGAATCCTTACCGCAATCGACGCACTGCTTTACTTAACTTTTGTGTTATCCGGCGCCAACATGGCCATCGGTTTTTGGTGCCTGCTACTCGTCATTCTTTGCGCGAGCAACTTCCCTCTTGGCCCGCTGAGCGTCACCAAGTTGGCCCTGAGTGTCGTCCAGGACCAACTGCCGATGCCAAAGCCTTCGCCCGAATCCCTTCGCATCGGATCGCCAGAATCCATGGCCCTCATCGCCGACTATGTTGCCAAGCAGCCACTGCAAGAAGCCGAGTCTTATGTCGGCAGATGCGAAGCGAGCTTGACTGCGGTCGAAAAATCGTTGAATGAATCGGAAGACCTGCAGACTTCCCTCCTTTCGGAAAGGCAAGTGTGTATGCAATCGTTGGCGCCGCTCTACGATGCCGAGATCGAAGAAGCGCGAGACGCCGGAGCAACCCTTAGGCTCCGTCGTGAAGCCCTTTATGAGAACATTCGCCTTGCAAATCAGCACCTGGACTCACTTCGCGGATCGACCGGCGATCTTCGCACCCTTGCCGCCCTCACGAGTCGACTACGAGTTGTCCAAGAAAATATAGAAGCACGAACACAGTCGCGTGACGAGGAGCTTGCTCGCAGACAGCTTTGTGAACTTTGCGATCGCATCATCGATACCCGCGAGCAACTAGGCGGCCTTTGCGATATCGCGGTGGCAAGGGCTCAAGCCACCGCCGAAGTCAAGTTGCTTTCGCGGGCATCCTAGCCGCCTGGCAGCGACGCACGCTTCACTCCATTGAGAAACGGCAACGCTAGGGCAACGACGTCATCCGGACTCGTTATCGGAAGAAAGTGATCCCCACCGGGAAGGATCGCAAGTTGCGCACCTGGAATCGCACGAAAAGTGTCAACCAGTGATTCCAATCGAAACCCGTCGTGATCGCCACCAATGATCAAGACTTCCGCTTTAATCGACTTCATCTGATCCGCAGTGAATCCCGGAAATGCCAACACCATTGAGACAACCTTCTTCACCAAGATCGGCCAACGAGACGGATCCGGCGCGACCTTCGTGTAAGGGTCTTTGACTTCGGGGAAGTTGAAGTTCTCAGGTGTCATGCTCGACATGATCTGGAAATTCATCGGATCGAAGGTCTCCTTCACCGGTCCAGAAGCCGCGCTCAACACTACGGCGCGTCGCACGTACTCTGGATGATGGATCGCCAAAGACATCGTCACGAATCCTCCCATGCTATAGCCGAGGACATCGACCTTACCGAGGCCGAGCTGCTTGATCATCGCCGCGACGTCGTCGGACATTTGGTCAACGCTCAACGGCCGATCTAAATCCTTCGTGTGACCGTGTCCCTCCAATTCCACGACGATCACCTGCCTCGTTTTCGCAAGTGACGTCGTAATCGGCCCCCAAGCGTCGGCGGTAGAAAACGCACCGTGCAACAACACGATCGGTTCACCCGTGCCATGCACTTCGTAATACATGTGCAAGCCGTTGACATCTGCGTACTTGCCAGCCTGCGCAGTCACCACAAGCGGCAAAGCGACTAGCATAGCCATGAGCACCGACCGGAAAGCTTGATGGACCGTATTCAGATTCTTCACGATATTTTCTCCTCCCTTGCTTTGGCCAACTCGGCTCCGCTGGGATAACGACAGGTAGTCGTTCGGCTTCCTTGTGTTTCGACAAGTTTAGCCACTGATTTTGGCCAAGGGATTGGCCCGATAGCCCGGTCCATCGAAGCCAAGTTGCTTTCCCGGGCCACCTAGCTTCAATTTCCGGCGCAAGGGGCAAAGTTTGTCGGACTTCGCAAGTACTAGCCTAAACTATTGAGGAATGAGCGAGAGTCCACGCCAAGACTTGGTGAATACGAACGTTGGGCTCCTTTCCGACGACGACCTGTACGAGATCTATATCAAGGCGTTGGGCTATCCAAAGCGCAGGTTCGGCGGACGCGCGGACAAGATGTATCTCGAAAGTTCGACAAAGCGTCAACTGACCGCACTTGACGCGATGCTCTACTTCTTGCTTCTGCTCCTAGGTGCCTCGCAAGCAAATTCGGCGGTCGCCCTTCTCTTGCTCATCGGATGTATCGTCTCGTTGATCAACTATATTTCGGGTCCCTTTGCCCTTTGCGGACTTCTTTATTACACGGCGCAAGGCGACCAACTAATCGAACCTCCTTCCCGACTCAACGTGAATCTTCATTCACCCGACGTCCTCTACTTCGTCGCTGAATACTTGACGCGACCTATCCTAGATAACGCCCGCACCCTCACCAAACATTTCGAAGCAGAGCAGGTTATCGTTGAGAAATTCCACTTACAGACTTCTGATCTTGCGGCAAAGCTGGAGGAAGAACTTCAGCAGCTCACCGACAAAAGCTTGATCTCTGGATATGAGCGACGAATTCAAGATGCCACTCGAACGCGTGATGCCCTTGCGCAAAAACGCGACGCGATCGCGGCACGAATCCAAATGATCCATGACGAAACAATGCCGATCGAACGCCCACTCACAGAACTGAAGATTCTTTCTCAAGCGGGGCAACGCCTGCGAACTATTCAAGGATTGACCGGAGAGTCGCGTGCGGGGCAAGACGAGGACTCTGCGGCTATGGACAATTTCGCGGGCCTACGTGCACGTCTTGAAATGGCTAAGCAAAACATCGCGGGCCTTGGCGCAAGTTTTGGAGCCTACGAAGACGCCGTCTTGGAAGTGCAACGTTTGGGCGTCGCCGACGATCATTGAAATCTCCAGCAACTAACCTTGCCGACACGGGCCGCAATCGCATAGACTTGAAAGCAAGGAACTTATGCGACTAGTTAGCTCAATTACACTTCTATCGATTTTAGTTTCTTCATCGCTTGCCGCAGGTGGAGATCACATTTCAAAAGGACCAGCCGTAAAGGTTGGCAAAGGAAAAGCTTGGACGTGGGTGAAGACAGTCGACGGAAATCCCGTCGCGACCGGAGTTTCATTCACCGACAAAGCGATCGAAGGATTGCCCACCGACCTACCGATGCCGAATATGCCTGGAATGCCGGGGATGATGCCCTCGCAGGAGTGGGTGCTCCAACTTCCTAAAGAAGTTCACGGCATGCCCTACGACCACATCGGTTTCGATTGGAACCCGAAGGGTCACGATCCAATGCAAATTTATGGAGTGCCTCACTTCGATGTCCACTTCTATGTGATCTCGGAGGCGACCCAAAAAGCGATTACGGCAATGGGCGAGGACCTGGCGAAGTGCAGCAAGAAACCTGACAACCTCTACGTTCCGGCGACCTACATCAATCCTCCTGGCACCATCGTCCCGCAAATGGGAAACCATTGGATCGATCCTTCAACGCCTGAGTTGAATGGCAAGCCGTTCACGACCACTTTTATCTATGGATCCTATGATGGTAAGACCGCCTTCTTAGAGCCGATGATCGCGTTGTCGTTCCTTCAATCCAAACCTCAGTTCTCACAAGATCTGAAGATGCCGATGGCATATGATCTGGATGGCTATTATCCGTCGCGGTACAGCATCACTTACGACGAGAAGCATCACACCTACTCGGTGACTCTTGAGAATCTGGTTAAGTACAGAGCCGGTGTCACGATTACGGCAGCGGCTACGACGCCTGATCCGACGAAGTTGCAAATTGAAGACATAACGGAAGGGACCGGTCCTGCCGCTAAAGACGGCGACACGTTGAGTGTCACCTACGTTGGCAAGTTAATGGACGGCACTGTTTTCGACAGCACTGAGAAAGAGGGTGGCGCTCCATTCAATGTGACGATCGGCGTCACACGCGTGATCAAAGGTTGGACGCAAGGATTAGTAGGAATGAAGAAAGGCGGCGTTCGCCGACTGACCATTCCGCCAGACCTTGCCTACGGCGCCAAAGGATATCCCGGAGTCATTCCGCCAAGCGCCACATTGATCTTCGACATCACGCTGCTCGACCTGAAGCCGGGATCGCGCTAAGACCTCTTGAACAGGATGATTGCGATCGCACGATCAGGTCGCAATCATCTGATTCATATCTAGGCGGGTAGGCTTCGGCCATGCATTTGTCCGCCGCGATTTACACGGCTGCCCTGCTTTTAGGCGGGAGCCATCTCATCATCAAAGACATCAGCAAGGGTACTGGCCCCGGTGCAAAGAAGGGCGATACCGTCACCGTCACCTACGTTGGCAAGCTAACGAACGGCCATATATTCGATAGCACGAAGTTGGAAGGCGGCGAGCCATTCAAAGTGAAGCTTGGCGAGGGACGCGTGATTCCGGGCTGGGAGCAAGGGCTCCTCGGCATGAAAGTGAAAGGGCATCGGCGACTTACGATTCCGCCTGAGCTTGCCTATGGTCCGCGTGGAGCAGGCACCGCGGTTCCCCCTAATGCCACTCTGATTTTCGATATCACGATGCTGAAGATTGAGCGAGGCGGCAAATGATTCAGATCGAAGAACTCGCAGCCGGCGAAGGGCCAGAAGTGAAGAACGGAGATACCGTTGAAATGCACTACGACGGAACGTTTCCTGACGGCAAGAAATTCGACAGCAGTCGTGATCGAAATCAAACCTTCACATTCCGAGTCGGATCGGGCCAAGTCATCAAGGGCTTCGATATGGCGGTTATGGGGATGAAGAAGGGTGGAAAGCGAAAGGTAACCATTCCACCCGAGTTCGGTTACGGCGAACGCGGAGCGGGTGGCGTGATCCCACCTAATGCGACATTGCAATTCGAAGTCGAAGTCGTTTCGATCAAGTAATCAACAATTGCTCAGGAGACTCATAGGCTCGCCTATGAGTCTCTTTTTGTTTGAGTCTCACTCGGTCGAGAAACTTCTGGCACGCATCCGCTTCTCGAACTC
>Ga0070666_10000688_pt1 | contig 20504 bp, 23 predicted proteins | sample KBSS23metaG_FD_64677 | JGI IMG/M metagenome (GOLD analysis project Ga0070666, IMG submission 64677) | Switchgrass rhizosphere microbial communities from Kellogg Biological Station, Michigan, USA - KBS S2-3 metaG | ecosystem: Host-associated > Plants > Roots > Rhizosphere > Soil ... | reverse complement strand
CGGAGGGGGCGGGTCTGTGTCGACCGTCGATGACTACGCACTGTTCTGCCAGATGATACTGAACAAGGGCGAACTGAACGGCGTGCGCATCCTGAAGCCGGAGACGGTGGCGCTGATGGAGCAGAACCAGCTCGAAGACACGGTGCAGACATCTTCGGCCCCGGGCGGGCGCAGCATGGGCGCAGGAGCGCTCGGCTTCGGGTTGGACTTCGCGATATCCCTCGATCCGGCGAAGATGGGTTCGCCGCAGGGCGCGGGTTCGATCTGGTGGGGCGGCGCAGCGGGCACGTGGTTCTGGATTGACCCGAAGAACGATCTGTTCTTCCTCGGCATGATCCAGCGCTTTGGAAGCGGCGTCGCGGGCAATGAGGGCCTGGGACCTCTGTCAATCAAGCTCACCTATGACGCACTGACGTATCCGGGGAAATAGCGCAACTCAGCCATTGTGCTTGCCATCGGCGTAGCCGCCGCCGATGCGTGTGTTGGGCGCGAACAGGCCGACGCCGGGGACGAAGTTCACTTCCAGCCGCGTGCCATCGGGGTCTTCGAACAGCACCGAGTAATAGCCGGGCGCAAAGGCATCTTCGCGCGGGCCGTGCACGATCTTCGCGCCGATTTCGTTCAGGAAGGCATGCACCTTGTCGACATCCTCGAGGGAGCGAGCCCGCCAGCAGTGATGATGCAGTCCGACGCTGCCCTGCTCGAACCGTTTGCCGGTGTGTTCAGGCTTCGCCGCCTCGATGCCGAAGCCGGTACGGCCGCCGACGCAGTAAAACAGGGTTCCGGGCGCATCGGCGACGACCCGCAGACCGAGGAAGGGCAGAAGCTTGCCATAGAAGTCGCGCGCCTTCGTGAAATCGCCGGTGCAGATGAAGGTGTGCGCCACACCGTTAATCTCAATCATGGCCCTTCGACTCCGTGGACGTGGAAGCTTGCGCTATGGTCAGAGGGCGCAACAACGGGGCCGGCGCTGAAATCAAAAATTCCCACGCGCGAGGATCGGCAGAAGGCGGCGAAACGCGCGGCCCTGCGGGCGCTCAAGAAGGCGCAGAAGGCGGCCGACGTCGCCGGCGTGAAGCTGTCGGACTGGGAGGGGGAGTTCATCGCCTCGGTGTCAGAGCGGGTGGAAAAATACGGCCGTGCCTTTCGCGACGCCGAAAAGGGCGGTCTGGGCTCGTCACTTTCGGTTCGTCAGGCCGTTAAGCTGAAAGAGATCGCTGGGAAGGCTTCGGGGAAGAAGGCTTGGCGCCGGAAGCTTGGTGGATTCGCCAGGTAACTTTATTGCTGAATGTGGCTTCCACGCACAGTAATAGTGTGAAATTTCTGTTGCAACGCAGCAGAAGTGAGGGCCTACTTCGCCGCCAATGAGCAGTCGCAACAAGACTGCCGCTGGGGAAAAGGGATCAGTCATGTCGCAGACCGCCGCTGAGGCGAAGCCGCAACTCGCCGTCTACAAGGATCTCTACGAGATCGGCGAAATCCCGCCGCTCGGTCATGTGCCGTCGAAGATGTACGCATGGGCGATCCGCAAGGACCGCCACGGTGAGCCGGAAAAGTCATTCCAGATCGAAGTGCTGCCCACATGGGAGCTCGACTCCCATGACGTGCTGGTTCTCGTGATGGCGGCGGGCGTGAACTACAACGGCGTGTGGGCCGGTCTCGGTACGCCGATCTCGCCGATCGATGCGCACAAGAATCCATTTCATATCGCCGGCTCCGATGCGTCGGGCATCGTGTGGGCGGTCGGGTCGAAGGTCACGCGCTGGAAAGTCGGCGACGAGGTCGTAGTCCACTGCAACCAGGACGACGGGGACGACGAAGAGTGCAATGGCGGCGATCCGATGTTTTCGCCGAGCCAGCGCATCTGGGGTTACGAGACGCCGGACGGATCCTTTGCGCAATTCTGCCGCGTGCAGGACCGCCAATTGATGGAGCGGCCAAAACACCTGACCTGGGAAGAGTCGGCCTGCTACACGCTCACGCTGGCGACGACCTATCGCATGTTCTTCGGCCATCGCCCGCACATTCTGCGGCCGGGTCACAATGTGCTGGTGTGGGGCGCGTCGGGCGGCCTCGGCTCGTTCGCCGTGCAGCTCTGCGCCGTCAGCGGCGCCAACGCCATTGCCGTGATCAGTGACGATTCAAAACGTGATTTCGTGCTGTCGCTCGGCGCCAAAGGCGTGATCAACCGCAAGGACTTCAAATGCTGGGGTGCGATGCCGCAAGTCGGCTCGCCCGAATACGATGCCTGGACCAAGGAAGCCCGCAAGTTCGGCAAGGCGATCTGGGATATCACCGGCAAGGGCAACGACGTCGACATGGTGTTCGAGCATCCGGGCGAGTCGACCTTCCCGGTGTCGTGCCTGGTGGTGAAGCGCGGCGGCATGGTCGTGTTCTGCGCCGGCACCACCGGTTACAACATCACCTTCGACGCGCGTTACGTGTGGATGCGGCAGAAGCGCATCCAGGGCTCGCACTTCGCGAACCTGTTGCAGGCGTCGCAGGCAAACCGGCTGGTTGTCGAACGCCGCATCGATCCGTGCATGTCGGAAGTGTTCTCGTGGAAGGACATCCCGCGTGCCCACACCAAGATGTGGAAGAACGAGCACCTGCCGGGCAATATGGCGGTGCTGGTGAATGCGCAGCGCACGGGTTTGCGCACCTACGAGGACGTGCTGGAAGCGCAGAAGGATTAATGGCCGCCTTCAAGGGCATCGTCATCGTGATGCCCGGCCCGGAGAGCAATGCCTTTGGCGTGTTCGATGCCTAAGCAGGCCGCTTCCGCCCAAAAATGGACGGTGCCAACACCTCGTCAGGGGTCTAGCCTGCAGCTGGGCTTACCGGGGAAGTTCGACATGAAAGCGTTTGCATTGGCTGCCGCCATCGTCGTGGCATCCTTGACGCCGGCCGTCGCCAGCGACCCGGGGACGATTACGGTGACCGAGAACGACAGCTCGGTCGAGATCTGGCCGGGCGCCACGCTGAAGCTGGCGCTACACGTCAATGGCGGCGTGCCCTATGTCTGGCACATCACCAGCACGGATGACGACCAGCTGACAAATGAAAGCGGCGACGATCCGGAGATCACGGGTGGCGGCTACGCGGGGGCACCAGAGACCGTGACCTACACCTTCTCCGTCGGCGAAGAAGGCACCACCACCTTGAGCGCCGAAATGCAGCCGATCGGCGGCGGCGATCCGGTGAAGAGCGCTGTCATCACCGTGCACGTCAAGGTGTTCAACGCCGACTAGCGTCTCAGCCACCGTTCAGCCAGGCCAACTTCTTCAACTCGGCCTGATGCGCCTTGTAGAAAGCGATCTGGGCGGGTGAGGTGCGGTCGGCGAGGCTCGCCGCCGCTGACGGATACGCGACGACCATCCCTGCATCCATCAGCGCGAAGGGCATCACCACCGCGTCATGCGCGGTGAGACCGTGCTTCCTGAAGATCGCCATGGCCTCGGGGAGCTTGGCCAGATTGGCCTCCATCTCTGCCATCGTCCTGGCGTTGTCGCCGACATGCCCCGACTTCTCCTTGAGGCCAGCGACCTTCGCCAGGTCGGCATAGGCGGCGCCCATGGCATTTATCTTGTCCATGGACAACGTGTAGCTCTTGAGCGCGTTAAGGCTGGCCGCGTCGAGATCGCCGCCCTTGGCAACGGCCGGCGACGCAACCGCGAGTGCCGCCGCCAAAAGACCGGCTACAATGTGCTTGTTCATCTGGTGCTCCCTGAATCGGGCAACGTTCTCCAACAGCCGGGCACGCACCGCAAGCGGGGACGGTCACACGCGCTATCGCAGGGAAACCAAGGCGAGCCAGATGAGTGCGGCTGCGGTCGGATAGAAAGTCAGTGCCAAGCCGAAAGCACGCGCCCAGGGCGCGATGAGGTAGCCGATCCAGAAGATGGCTCGGCCGGTCGCGAAGATGGCGAGCAGCGGAATCAGGCCCAACTGTTCGTGCGGCAGCGCGAGTCCACGGCGGCCTCCCGGCGGCACGATACGTCCGGTGGTGCAAGCAGCCAAAAAATCTCTGAACGACCCCGGACGTGAAAGGCCTCAAAATGGCCAGTGCCGCGCCATGGTGGATTTCGATAGTCTGCCGGCGGAGACTGGGGAGTAAGACATGCGCACGTTTTTGCTGGCGGCTGTAATGGCCGCGCTATGCGTTTCACCCGCCTTTGCCGACAATGACGATGGAGATGCCGACACCGGCGACAACTGCCCGGCGGTTTCGAGCGTGAGTCAGGCCAATGACGGCCAATGCGTGAGCGTTGCGGTGGGCGGCACGCTGTCCCTCGGGCTCAAGACCAATGGCGGGATTCCCTATCGCTGGGTCGTAACCAGCGACGGATCGCCGAATTTGTCCGTGGACGAAGGATCGCAGCAGGCGGCGACGCCGGGCCTATTGGGCGGCGGTGCAACGATGACCTACACCTTCACCGCCGAGCAGGCGGGTAGTACGGCGATCACGGCGGAGCTTCAATCGGTGACGGGTGGCGGGTCCAGCCAGAGCGTCTCGATCAACGTGCGCGTCACGGAATAGCGCCACGCTCACGGTGGATTATTGCGCGCGTGCGGGACGCGATGCCGCAAGGGTACGCGCCAATGGTGCGCCGCGAAAGCACGTCCGCTAAGGTTTCGGCTTCGAACTTTGCGAAGTGCGCGACCATGCTGACGATCACCATTCCCCATCTTCTCGCCAAGTGCGAGGAGGCCGTGCTGACGGCCGAGGGCTTCCTCATCGCGGCCAAGAACGCCGTCGCCGAGAAGGTGATGGCGGAGGGCAAGATCTCGTCCAAGGCACTCGACCGTGAGCAGCGCGCGACGCATGGGCTGGCGTGGCTGGCGACTTATGTCGAGGCGCTGCGCCAAATGGCGCGTTGGGGCCGCCACCTGGAGCACGACAAGAAATTCGGCGAGATCGAGCAGGCATTGCTGCTTGCCGCGTTTGCAGAATACCTGCCGCAGATCGTCGGCGGCATTCCGATGAGCCAGAACGAGATCGCAAGACCTTACGATCTGGGGATGGATGATTCGGATTCCGGCGCATTCTGGACCGAGACGGTGAGCGAACTGACGCGCATGGGCCAGCGGCCGGAAGTGCGTGCGGCGATTGCCGGCTATATGGCCAAGCACCAGGGCGCGATGTTCATCGGCGAGCCCGGCCTCGACGACACGATGGGCATGATCCGCGAGCAGTTCTTTCGCTTCGCGCAGGAGAAGGTGACGCCGTTCGCGCATCAGTGGCACCTGAAGGACGAACTCATTCCGATCGCGGTGGTGAACGAGCTGTCGGAGCTCGGCGTGTTCGGGCTGACCGTGCCGGAGAGCTATGGCGGCGCGGGATTGTCGAAGACCGCGATGTGCGTGGTGTCCGAGGAGCTGTCTCGCGGCTATATCGGCGTGGGCTCGCTGGCGACGCGGTCGGAAATCGCGGCAGAGCTGATCCTGAACGGCGGAACGAAGGAACAAAAGGATCACTGGCTGCCGCTGATCGCGAGCGGGGAGAAGCTGCCGACGGCTGTGTTTACCGAACCGGCAGGTGGGTCGGACGTCGCGGCGCTGAAGACGCGTGGCGTCAGGGAGGGAGAGAGCTACAGGATCACGGGCAACAAGACCTGGATCACGCATGCGGCGCGGGCCGACATGATGACGCTGCTGGTGCGCACGAATTCCGCGCCGGGTTATCGCGGGCTGTCGATGTTCCTGGCCGAGAAGCCACGCGGAACCGACAGCGAGATATTTCCAGCCCAGGGCATGAGCGGCGGCGAGATCGGCGTACTCGGCTATCGGGGCATGAAGGAATACGAGATCGGGTTCGACGGATTCGCGGTGCCGGCAGCGAATCTTCTGGGCCTTGAAGAGGGTCAGGGGTTTAAGCAGCTGATGCAGACCTTCGAGTCGGCCCGTATTCAGACCGCAGCGCGCGCGGTAGGCGTGGCGCTGTGCGCGATGGACCTGGGCCTGCGCTATGCGATCGAACGGACGCAGTTCGGTCAGCAGTTGATCGAATTTCCGCGCGTGCGCGACAAGTTGGCGATGATGGCGGTCGAGATCACCATCACGCGGCAGCTCTCCTATTACGCAGCGCGAGAGAAGGACGAAGGGCGGCGCTGCGATCTGGAAGCGGGCATGGCGAAACTGCTTGGCGCGCGCGTGGCATGGTCCTGTGCCGACAATGCGCTGCAGATCCACGGCGGTAACGGCTTTGCCTTGGAGTATCCGATCAGCCGCGTGCTATGCGATGCGCGCATCCTGAACATCTTCGAGGGGGCGGCCGAGATCCAAGCGAACGTGATCGCGCGGCGCTTGCTGGAAGACCGTGCCAACTGAGCGGCGCGAGCCGAAGCCGGACTGGCATGATGTGCCTGAGGCTTTGGGTGCGAAGATCGACACACTCATCGGCGAGCCCGTCATACGCGGTGAGACCGTGTGGGGCGGGTTCGGGCCGACGGCCTCCTTCGTGCTGACAACGAAGAGCGGTGCGCGTTTCTTCTGTAAGGGCACGCATCCGGGCAACACGAAAGAAGGCCATGCGGCCGTTCTTCGCGAAGTCGAGAACCTGAAGGCGTTTCCGGAGCTAACGCGGTTCGGTGCGCCGCTTCACGGCTCGGTGGAGGGCGACGGCTGGCACCTGATGGTCCTGGAGCATGTACCACGCACTATGAACGTGCCGCCCTGGAAGCCCGAGGCCGTGAAGCAGGTCATGGCGCAGATCGCGGGTTTCCACCGCGCGACGCCGGAGCGCGCCGAAGCGGTCCTGCATGATCGCTGGGCATCGGACCTGATCGCCAAGGCGCAGAACTGGCACACGCTGCGCGACAAGCCGGATGTGCGTACCGGATTCATCGCATTGTTCGAAGACGAAACCGCCGCGGCGCGCTGGCTGGACGCGCACTTGGCGCGCCCGATCACGCTCAAGGAACGCGGGCCTGATATCGGCGGGTCGCGCGGCTGGGCGCACATGGACATTCGCTCCGACAACCTGATCTTCGCCGCTGGCCGCGTCCTGCTGATCGACTGGCCGGTGCTGTCTTACGGGGCGCAGCTGCTGGACATCGCGTTCTTCCTGCCGAGCCTGGCTGGGCAAGGCGGGCCGTCCTGCGCGGAAGGCCTGAAACTGTACGAACGAGCCGCGGGCGTCACATTCACGCCCGACGATATCTCCGTTGCGGCGGCGGTCGTGGCCGGCTTCTTCGCAGCGCGGGCGGGATCGCCGGAGATCGCGGCGCTGCCGCGACTGCGCTGGATCCAGAAGCTCCAGCTGTTTCCCGCGCTCGATTGGCTGAGCGATTGCCTTGGCGTCGAACGACCGCCGCTGCCGAAGCAATTCCAAGCGTGATAGAAAAGCGCGCACACATCAGGACGAAGACGATGCCGCGCGAAGTCCATGCCATCGATAAGCTGTTCGCGACCATCGCGGCGCGCAAGGGCGGCGATCCGTCGAAGTCCTACACCGCGCAACTCCTGAAAGAGGGGCCCGCGAAATGCGCCAAGAAATTCGGCGAGGAGGCAGTCGAGGTGGTTCTGGCCGCTGTCGCAAAAGACCGTCAATCGCTGGCCGCGGAATCGGCCGACGTGCTCTACCACCTGCTGGTGGTGTGGACGGCATGCGGCATCACGCCCGGCAAGGTTTATGCCGCACTGAAAGCGCGCGAGGGACAGTCGGGCCTTCAGGAGAAAGCAGCGCGGAAAAAGAAGGGGTAGCGGCTACTTCTCTTCGCCGGAATCCTCGGCCATCTGCTTCACAAGATCGAGGACGCGCTTTCTGAGCTTCGGGTCCTTGATTTTCATGAAGGCCAGGCTGAGCTGCAGTCCTTCGCCGCTGGACACGAACTCCATGACCGGAGGCGACGACGCGTCGTTTTCCGCGAAGCCGGCGCCCTGCACCATCGCACCTTCGTAAAAATAATCGATCGGAACACCGAGGATACGCGAGACTTCGAACAGCCGGCCGGCGCCGATTCGATTCACGCCCTTCTCGTATTTTTGCACTTGCTGAAAGGTAAGACCGAGCAGATCTCCGAGTCGCTCTTGGCTCATGCCGATCAGCATGCGTCGCAGGCGCACCCGATTGCCCACCTGGGCATCGATGGGATTGGCTTGTTTCTTTGGCACGGGACTACACAACGCTCCGTTGAACTTTGACCATGGGTGCACCGCAGCGGAAAAAACATCCGAAATTGCAACGCGGTACACAACCGACTTTAACGGCGTGAGGTCAGCCAAGACAATGCCGCGCACATGAACAGCATAACAGCAAACCCCCAATCCCCAATTTGGGAAAATGGCGTCGGGGATAAAGCTTGCGGCAGTCCTACGTCGACGATGCCTGTTTGGTTCAAATCCAGCGAAGCGACGATCCGCCCCACAGGATCGATCATCGCGGATATGCCGGTATTGGCGGCGCGGGCCACGGGCAAGCCCTCTTCGATCGCACGCACGCGCGCCGTCAGCAGATGTTGGCGCGGCCCGGCCCAAGGCCCGAACCACGAATCATCGGTGACGTTCACCAGCCAATGAGGCCGCGGGACACCGGTGACTGCGCCGGGAAATAGAATTTCGTAGCAGATGAGCGGACCGGCATCGGGTGCACCGGGAATCTCGACCGTGTGCGGACCATCGCCCGCAGAGAAACTGCCGGGAATGCCCACCAGCTTGGTGATGCCAAGCGCACCGAGAAGCGATTCGAGCGGCAGGTATTCGCCGAACGGGACGAGATGGAACTTGTCGTAGGTCGCAAGCAATTGGCCGCCATGACCGAAGACATAGAGGCTGTTGAAGAAGTGCCGCCCGTTCGCATCGACGGCCAGGCGCTGATTGCCGGTGATCAGCACCTTGCGATTCGTCAGGATGGTGATCTGGTCCATCGCGTCCGGTGCGCGCTGAAGCAGGACCGGTGGCGCGGCCTCTGGCCAGATGATCACATTCGGCGGAACCCTCGCGGGACGCTCGCTGAGATCGATCAAGGTCGCCCAGTTCTTCGGCGCCAGGCCACGGACGTATTTGAGCTCCTGCGGAATGTTCGGCTGAACAAGGCGCAGATGGACGTTGTCGACGAAAACGGCCGGCGACGTGTTGAGGCGAATCTCGCCGGCCAGCCACATCGCAATGAACAGCGGGATCATGATCGCCGGCAGCAACAACCGCGGCGGACGTGCGAACAACTCGGCAAGGGCAAAGCCGCATAGCACCGTGAGCAACGAAAGACCGTAGGCGCCGACGAAGGCCGCGCCTTGCAAAACGCCCAGCGCAGCGCCCCAGCCATAGGCGGGAAGATTCCAGGGTAGCCCGGTCAGGACGTGGCCGCGCAGCCATTCGGCGACGGCGTACGCGACAGTGAGCGCGAGAATGCGCGCCGCACCGGGTTGCCAGACCCGCATCGCCGCTGCACAGGCGGCGGCGGCGAACAGGGCGAGGCCACCCGGAAAGAACAGCGCGACGAACGGGATCTGCCAAGCGTGATCCACCGGATCGACGAGGAAGGGATAAAAGATCCAGTGCATGCCCGCGGCAAACTGGCCGAAGCCAAAGCCCCAGCCGATGATCGCCGCGGCGCGGAGCGGGCGGGGATGTTGCGCCGCGCCGTCCAGCAACGGCACGAGCGCGGCGAAGCCCAGCAACATCGCGGGAAACAGATCAAACGGTGCGAAGCCGAGGGCCGAAACGGCGCCCACGACCATGGCAACCAGAAATGCGGGCCAGCCGGACAAGCCGCGCAGCGTGTCGCCGATGCGCGGCAACGCAGATGTCACGCGGGCTTCTCGGTCGCGATCCGCGCGGGCTCGGGCTTCGGCAGTTCGCGGATGCGCAAGCGCTTCACGCGGCGGGCATCGGCCTCCAGGACCTCGAACTCATAGCCGGACGGATGTGTCACGATCTCGCCGCGCTGGGGCATGCGGCCAAGCAAAGAGACAACCAGGCCGCCGAGCGTGTCGATCTCCTGGGCATCCTCGCTGGTGGCAAGATCGATATTGGTCTGCTCCTTGAACTCTTCTAGGTCGATGCGCGCATCGACTGACCAGATACCACTCTCAAGCTTCTTGACTTGCAGTGCATCCTCGTCGTGTTCATCGGCAATGTCGCCGACGATTTCCTCGATCACGTCCTCGATGGAGATGAGGCCATCCGTACCGCCATACTCGTCGATCACCAGCGCGAGATGGGTATGCGCGGCCTGCATCTTCGGCAGCAGGTCAAGCAGCGGCATCGAGGGCGGCACGAACAGCAACGCCCGCTTGAACTGAGAGACCGGACCGCTTTTCCAGCGGAAACTACCGTCCGGCTGCGCCTCGGTATGCGCCAGCACATCCTTGATGTGGATAAGGCCCGTCGGGTCGTCGAGCGTTTCGCGATAGATCGGCATCCGCGAATGCTGTGCCTCGCGGATCAGCGCGAAGAAATCCGGCAGCGTCATGTTCTCGTCAGCCGCGATGATATCGGCCCGCGGGATCATCACGTCCTTGACGCGTAGCTCGCCGAACCGAAGCAGGTTGGACAACATGGTGCGTTCGGGTGCGGATAGGTCGGCGCCCTGGCGGTCGCTCTCTTCGATCGCTTCCGCGATGGTTTCCCGCATCTGGGCCGAGGAGTCGCTGCCGCGCATATAGGCAGCGAGGCGGCTGAACAGCGATTGGGGTTTGTCGCCCCCGTTGGTAGTGTCGGCCATCTATGCGGCCTCTGCATACGGATCGGCGATGCCGAGCTGGGCGAGAATCTTCGTCTCCATCGGCTCCATGACGTGGGCCTTGCGGGGCGTGACATGATCGAAGCCGAGCAAATGCAACACGCCGTGGATCACGAGATGCGTCGTGTGATCGATCAGGCGCTTCTTGCCGGCACGTGCCTCTTTCTCTGTGATGCCGTAAGCCATCGCGACATCGCCGAGATAATCGTCATCGGCGGTAGGCGGCGCGGGAAAAGAGAGCACGTTGGTCGGCTTGTCCTTGCCGCGGAAGTCGTGGTTCAGCGCCTTCACCTGGGCGTCTCCGGTGAGCAGTACGGTCAGCGAGGCATTGCGCGGCGCTTTGGCAGCCTTGAGCGCGCGGGTCGCTGCGTCGGTCACGCGCGCCGACAGGCCGCGGACCTTGCGCCAACGAGGGTCGCCGAACTGAATTTCAATGGAAAAACTCACTGGCCGTGCTTTTGCGCGTCGGCTTTATTATAGGCGGCGACGATCCGGGTGACGAGGGCGTGGCGCACGACGTCTTTTTCGCCGAAATGTGCCACCGCGGCGCCTTCGACACCTTGGAGAATTTGCAGCGCCTCGTTGAGGCCGTCGGCGCGGCCGCCGGGAAGGTCGCTCTGCGACGGGTCGCCGGTGATGACCATGCGGCTGTCTTCGCCCAGGCGGGTGAGAAACATTTTCATCTGCGCCGGGGTGACGTTCTGGGCCTCGTCGAGGATGCAGAATGCGCGCGCCAGCGTGCGGCCGCGCATGAAGGCGAGCGGGGCGACCTCGATGATGCCCTTTTCCATCAGCACCTCAGTGCGTTCGCCGAGCACGTCGAACAGCGCGTCGTAAAGAGGGCGAAGATAGGGATCGACCTTTTCCTTCATGTCGCCGGGCAGGAAACCGAGGCGCTCGCCTGCTTCGATCGCGGGTCGCGAGAGGATGAGGCGCTCGACCTGGCGGGTGTGGAGCAGGTGCGCGCCGAAGGCGGCAGCGAGATAGGTCTTGCCGGTGCCCGCAGGCCCGACGCCGAACACCAGCGGATGGGTGCGCATCAGGTCGAGATAAGCGGCCTGTGCCGGAGAGCGTGCCTGCGTGCGCTTGGATGTGGCGGTGCGAATTTCGGCTGAACCGAAGCTGTTGCCGACAGGAGCAGAGGCCTTCTCATTGGCGAAGCGAATTTCGGCATCGATGCCGGCTGTCGTGGCCTCGCCACCACCTTCCAGGCGGGCGTAGAGCGCGCGAAGCACCGAGGCCGCGCGGTCGCGCATGTCGGGTGGACCTTCGATGGAGACCAGATTGCCGCGCGTGGCAATGCGCACGCCCAGGCGGGCTTCAACATGGACGAAGTTGCGCTCATGGCCGCCGGCCAGCGCCATCAGCAGCTTGTTGTCCGGGAATTCCAGCGTGACGTTGTCTTTCGCGGTGCGGTCTGTCTTTTTCACAGGACTCAATGCGCGAACACCTTTTCGCGCGCGAACGAGCCCTTCAGGCTGTTCGGAAAAACGCCGTCGATACGGACAGAGCGGATTTCTCCGATCAGGTGCGCGGCATCCTCGACGTGCACCGATTGCAGATATGGGCTGCGACCGATGGCTTGACCCGTGTGACGGCCGGTCTTTTCAAACAGCACGTCCAGCGTGCGGCCGGCGAGCGATCGCTTGAAGTCATCCTGCTGCTTGAGCAGCAATGCATTCAGCGTTTGCAGGCGCGCATCCTTTACGTCATCCGGAATCTGCTTGCGCGCGGCAGCGGCAGGCGTTCCGGGGCGCGAGGAATATTTGAATGAGAAGGCAGAAGCGAAGCTCACGTCGCGTACGAGCTGGAGCGTCGCTTCGAAATCCTTGTCGGTCTCGCCCGGAAAGCCGACGATGAAGTCGGACGACAGCGCGAGATCGGCGCGTGTGTGACGAATGCGCTGCACCAGGCCGCGATAGTGATCGGCCGTGTGCTGGCGGTTCATCGCGTCGAGGATCTTGTCGGAGCCGGATTGCACCGGCAGATGCAGATACGGCATCAGCGCTTCGAGATCGCCATGCGCCGCGATCAGATCGTCCGACATGTCGCGCGGATGGCTGGTGGTGTAGCGAATGCGCGCAAGGCCAGCGATGCGCGAAAGGCGGTCGCACAGCTGCGCAAGTGACCAGGGCTTGCCATCCGGCCCTTCACCGTTGAAGGCGTTGACGTTCTGGCCGAGCAGCGTGATCTCGCGCACGCCGCGCGCCACCAGGCGGCGGGCCTCATCCTCGATGGCCGCGACCGGGCGCGAATATTCGCTGCCGCGGGTGTAGGGCACGACGCAGAAGGTGCAGAACTTGTCGCAACCTTCCTGCACAGTGAGGAAGGCGGTGACCCCCTCCGTCGCGATCTCGCGCGGCAATGCGTCGAACTTTTCGAGCGCGGGAAAATCGGTCTCCAGCGCGTGGCCACCCTGACGCGCGATCTTCGCGATCATCTCGGGCAGGCGGTGATAGCTCTGCGGACCAACGACGATGTCGACCTGCGGCGCGCGGGCGACGATCTCCTCGCCTTCGGCCTGCGCGGTGCAGCCCGCGACCGCGATCGTCATCGGCCGCTCATCCTTGATTTTCTTCAAGCGGCCAAGCTCGGAGTAAACCTTCTCCGATGCCTTCTCGCGAATGTGGCAGGTGTTGAGGATCACCATGTCGGCGTCTTCCGCGACCTGCGTCGGGCCATAGCCGATCGGCGCCAGCAATTCCGCCATCCGCGCGGAATCGTAGACGTTCATCTGGCAACCATAGGTCTTGATGAAGAGCTTCTTCATTGTCCGAACAAAGTAGGGCGCGGGTTATACGGTCAGGCGGGCGCCGGCGCCAGCACTGGCGTGGCGGAGGGCAGTGCCGATGGAGTTTCCGACGGCGTGGGGCCGGGAAATCCAGCCAGTTTGCGGGTCTGGCCGCGGCGGATGATGGCCTCCGCCTTGGCGGCCAGCGCCTTGCGGCCGCCGACCTCGTCCACCGTCATAGGCGCGTGGAATTCCACGATTACGTCCAGCGGACCCGTGAGCAGGGCTTCGAACAGGTGCGGGACCAATTCCATGTCGCCATACCACGCGAACAGCGCCCGGTTCTCGCGGCCAAGCGGGATACCGTAGAGACCGGTATAAGCGGTAGAGACCGGCTGCACCTTCACGGCGCGGCTACCCCCCTTGCCGTCGTCGACGCGCGCTTCGGTGGCACCCATCAGAGCGGACTTGAAGGGCAGCACGGCATTACCGTCATTCGACGTGCCTTCCGGGAAGAGCACCAGCGTGTCGCCGGCGAGCAGCCGATCGCGAATCTGATCACGCGCCTCGCCAGTCGCCTGACGGCGCTGGCGCTCGACGTAGACTGTGCGTTGCAGGTTCGCGAGCGTCGAAAAGAACGGCCAAGTGCCGACTTCCGATTTTGCGACGAACGATATCGGCGTCAGTGCTGAGAAAATTATGATGTCCAGCCACGACGTGTGGTTGGCCACGATCAGAACCCCCTCGCCTTCGATCGGCTTTCCGATGACCGTCATGCGGATGCCGAACAGCTTGGCCATGAAGCGGTGATAGCGCCACGGGAACGTGCGCGCAGCTCTCGGGCGGAAGCGCAGGTTGAAGCTTTGGTACGGAATGCCGATCAGCGTGACGAGGAGGAATACAATGATGATGCCGTAGGCGCGCAGCGTCTGCATCAGCGCGGCTTCTTGCTGCCCTTCGGCACGCCGTACAATTCGAGGCGGTGATCGACCAGTTCGAAGCCCAACTCTTCAGCGACGCGGCGCTGGAGCTTCTCGATGTCCTCGTTGCGAAACTCGATCACGCTGCCGGTCTGGATGTCGATCAGGTGGTCGTGGTGCGACTCCGGGGCCTCTTCGTAGCGCGAGCGGCCGTCGCGGAAGTCATGCCGCTCCAGGATGCCGGCATCCTCGAATAGCTTCACGGTGCGGTAGACCGTGGCAATGGACATGTGCGGGTCCAGCGCGGCAGCGCGGCGGTAGAGTTCTTCAGCGTCGGGATGATCGGCCGCGTCCGAAAGCACGCGCGCGATCACGCGCCGCTGCTCGGTCATTCGCAGGCCCTTTTCGGCGCAGAGTTTCTCGATCCGCGTCACGCATGTCCCCGGGCGCGTTGTGTCATGACAATGATTTTAGCCAGCCGGGGCGGTTTTCCCAAGAGGCGAAAGCGGAAGATTGCTGCGCAAGACCAAGGCATCTTCGGGCGGCGCGCCGGACCGTGCGTAATACCCCTTGCGCCGTCCGGCTTCTGTGAATCCAAGGCGCTCGTAAAGAGTGCGCGCTGCGGAGTTGGAAATCGCGACTTCAAGGAACATGGCATCCGCACCCCGCTGTTGCGCATGACTCGCAGCTTCCGTAACGAGTGCACGGCCAAGACCGTTGCGCCGCGCGGCGAGCGTCACCGCGAGGGTGAGGATTTCGGCCTCGCCAGTAGCGGTGCGGGCCAGGATGAATCCATCAGGCGATGAAATAGCAAATGTGCCGGGGGTGGCGAGCAGTTCCGACAGAGCGCGCTTGTCCCACGCGTCGGGGAAGCAGGCGGCATGGATCGCGGCCAGCGGCGCGAGGTCGGCATTCAAAGGCAGCAGCCTGACGCTCATCGCGGCGCCGGGAGCTTGGCGTCAGGGGCGCGGAGATAAAGCGGCTTGGGCGCTGCTTCGGTTGCAGGCGCACGCACGGCGAGACGGGCGACCCAGACGGCATCGGGTTGTATGACGGATGACATCTGTGCGTGAGGAACGGCCATCAGCGTCGCGGGCGCGGCGGTGCCGGCGAGGGCGAAGTCGTCGCGGAGAGCCGCGAGGCGCTGGATGGCGTCGCTGAAGGTCAGCACTTCGGGCGGCGAGGCATAGCCGCCCGCGATTTCGAGATAGACCTCGCCGCGGCGTGCGTCATGAATCGCGGCGGCGGTCTTGCGGCCGGTCTCCGCCATCGCCTGTGCGGCCATCGCAGCCAGCGTGGTGATGCCGATCAGCGGCTTGCTCAACGCGATACGCAGGCCCCGGGCGAAAGCAAGACCGACGCGTTGGCCGGTGAAGGTGCCGGGGCCGGTGGTGACCGCGAGACGCTCGAGCGCGGCGAAGGCGAGATTCGCTTCGCGCATCACCTCTTCCACCATCGGCGCGAGGCGTTCGGCGTGGCCGCGGTCCATCGGCTCGAAACGGTGCGCCAGCACGGTGTCGCCATCGAGAAGGGCGGCGGAGCAGGCGCCGAGCGCGGTGTCGACGGCAAGAAGTTTCACGTCAGACGATCTTGCAAGCTTCGTCGAAGCTGAGACGCGGACTGCGCGCGAACAGGCCCGCCGGATCGCCGTAACCGAGGCCACAGATGAAGTTGGACTTCACCTTGGTGCCGGCGAAGAACTCCTCGTCGACCTTGGCGTTGTTGAAACCGGACATCGGGCCGCAATCGAGGCCGACGGCGCGCGCCGCAATGATGAAGTACGCGCCTTGCAGCGAGCCGTTGCGGAACGCGGTGTGCTCTGCGTGGCCTTGATCGGCGAACCAGGTCTTTGCGGTCTGATCATGCGGGAAAAGCTTGGGCAGGGTTTCGGGGAATGCGACGTCGAAACCGATGATCGCCGTTACCGGTGCAGACAGCACCTTCGGGCGGTTGCCCGGCGAACAGAGCTTGGCAAGCCGCTGCTTCGCATCATCCGTGGTGCAGAACACGATGCGCGCGGGCGAACAGTTGGCGCTGGTCGGACCCCACCGCATCAGGTCGTAGACCGCCATCAGCATCGCGGTGCTGACCGGCTTGTCCTGCCACTTGTTCTGCGTGCGGGCGGCGCGGAACAGGGTGTCCAACGCTTCGTCGTTGACGGCGTGATGATCCATGGCGGCGGCTCGCACTCAAAAGGAATCGAGCGGCGAGCTTACACCGCTTCGACGGCGTTCACTTCCGGAACGTAGTGGCGAAGCATGTTCTCGATGCCGTTCTTGAGCGTCATCGTGGAGGACGGGCAGCCGGCGCACGAACCCTGGAGATGCAGGTAGACGATACCGGCGCCGCCGTCGAAGCCCTTGTAGATGATGTCGCCGCCGTCCTGCGCCACGGCGGGGCGGACGCGGGTGTCGATCAGTTCCTTGATCTGGGAGACGACCTCGGGGTCGCCTTCTTCGCCGAAGGATTGGTCTTCGCTCTCTTCGGCCGAGCCCGTCATCAGCGGCAGGCCCTTGGTGAAGTGCTCCATGATGGCGCCGAGGATGGCGGGCTTCAGGTGCTTCCAGTCGCCGTCGCGCTTGGTGACCGAGATGAAGTCGGAGCCGAAGAAGACGCGAGAGACGTCCGGAATCTGAAACAGCGCCGCGGCCAGCGGCGAGCGCGTGCCGGATTCGGCGGTCGGGAAGTCGGCGACTTCGCCCTCGCCCATGACATCGCGGCCGGGGATGAATTTGAGGGTCGCCGGGTTCGGCGTGGATTCGGTCTGGATGAACATGAGGCGTCTCCGTGTGCGGCTTATGTGGACCTTGAGCGGCGACGGATCAAGGCGCGGCGGGAAAACCTCTAAAAATCCGAGGTTATTCCCTTTTTCTCCCAATCGCCGTAGCGCGTGGGTTCAAGGCCCTTGGGACCGCCGAGTTCCGGAGCCATCTGCTGGGCCGCCGCGTGCTTGCGGCGCTCTTCGGCTTCGGCGGCAGCACGTTCGCCGGCCTCGCGGACGCGGCGGGCGATCTCGGCCTTGGTGAGCTTCTTCGGTTTCTTGTCGGGCACGGGTAGAGCATACATCAACGCGGCATGAGCAACACGTCACCCATCGCTGAAGGGCTGCCCGCACGGGCAGCGGCGCTCCAGGTGCTGGGCGACGTGCTGCGCAAGCGGCGGCCGCTGGATGTGGCGCTGAGCGCGACGCGCGCGCTGCCGCCGCGCGATGCCGCGTTCGCGCGGGCGATCGCGAGCGAAACGTTGCGGCGGTTCGGGCAGATCGAGGCGCTGGTCCGGCACTTCGTCCCGAAGACGCCGCCGCCGCACAAGTCGGGGCCGGCGCTGGAGATCCTGTTCGCGGGCACATGCGAGCTGTTGTTCCTGAACGTCCCGGCGCATGCGGCGGTAGATGCGGCGAACCGGCTGGCACAGGCCGATAACAAGGCGGTGCATTTCAAGTCGCTGATCAATGCGGTGCTGCGGCGGGTGTCGCGCGAGGGCTTGGGCGTGCTGGCGGAGCAGGATGCCGCGGTGCTGAACACGCCGGACTGGCTGTGGCTGCGCTGGTCGGATGCCTATGGCGAACGTGTGACGCGCGCGATTTCGGAGGCGCATGCCGTTCCCGCACCGGTCGACATCGTGCTGAAAGGCGATGGCGCTGCGCCGGAGGGCGAGCGGTTGTTCGGCAATGTCGTGCGGCTGCGCGACCAGGGGCGGGTGGATGCGCTGCCGGGATTCGATGAGGGTGCGTGGTGGGTGCAGGACGCGGCGGCGACCTTGCCGGCGCGCCTGCTGAGCGATGTGCGCGGGAGCCAAGTGATCGACTTGTGCGCGGCGCCGGGCGGCAAGACGATGCAGCTGGCAGCGGCAGGCGGCATCGTGACGTCGGTCGATCGCGAGGCGGAGCGGATTGCGCGGGTGCGCGAGAATCTGGCGCGGACGAAGCTGGAGGCGACGGTGGTCGAGGCGGATGTGCGCGACTTCAAACCGGATGAGTTGGCGCCGTTCGTGTTGCTGGATGCGCCGTGCACGGCGACCGGCACCATTCGGCGGCATCCCGATCTGCCTTGGATCAAGAGTGCGTCGGATGTGACGCTGTGCGAACAGGGCGCAGGCGAGTTGCTGGATGCGGCGGCGGCGATGGTCGCGCCGGGCGGATTGCTGGTGTTCGCGGTGTGCTCGCTGGAGCCGGAAGAATGCGCGAACCAGGCTGATGCGTTCCTTCAGCGTAACAAGCAGTTCGTGCGCGCGAAGCTGGGCGCGGATGATGTGTTCGGCATGACGGAACTGATCAGTGCGGAAGGCGATCTGCGCACCCTGCCCTGTCACCTGGCCGACAAGGGCGGGATGGATGGGTTCTTTGCGGCGCGCTTCCGGCGGCTATAGACGGCCCAGCGCGTAGGCCACGGCGAGGTAGATCTTGCCGGTGTCGGCGCTCAGCATTGTTGACGTGAGAAGGCCGCCGCCGTCGCCTTCCTTGGCGCGGTTGAGCAACGCTTCGAACTCGCCGATATAGGCGTTGGCGGCGTCGCGGAATTTCGGGTCCTCGCGATAGAGCGTGGCGATGCGGTTGACGGTGTCGTCGTCGATGTGATCGGCGAGGCGGCGCGCGAAAACCGAGCGGTCGCCCGCCAGATATTTGCGCCATTCGTCCTCGCCCGGAGACGCCGTGGCGGTGATGCCGTCGAGGTCAACGGCCATGTCAGCGAGCGCGGCTTCCAGCGCGCCCATCGCGGCGGCGGAGCTGGGCTTCAGGTCGCGCTGTTCGCTGGTTTCGACGGCGGCGAGAAGCTTGCGCATTTCCCACGGCTTGCCGGGTTCGTTCGGCGTCGAGGTGCCTTCGGGGCGCGGCTTGCGCGGGCGCTGGGTCAGGCGCTTGGCCATGCCGATCAGGCCTTCGGGCTCGGGCGCTTCGGGCGGCGGCGGCGCGTCGGGGGCGCGCGGCGTGGTGCGGCCGGCGGTGCGGGCGTGGATGGTCGAGAGCGTGCGGGCGGAGAGATCGAGGATCTGCTCCGTCTCGCCACGGACCATGTCGCGCACGCGCTGCGCTTCCTGCTGCGCGATGCTGGGCAGTGTGAGGAGGTGCTTCTGCACATCTTCCACGGTCTTCGCCAGCGTGGTGCGGATCTCGGTGGCCTGGGCGCCGAGTTCGCCGGCGGTGCGCAGCAGGCGTTCGCATTCCGCCATCGCCTCGCCGACCAGGGCGCGGGCGTTGGACTTGGCTTCCGCCGCGCTCTCGCCGATCAGCGTCTGCGCGCCGGCGTTCGCTTCCTGGAGCGCGTTGATCATGTTGGCGAGCGTGGTGTTGGTGCTGTCGGACGCTTCCTTCAGCTTCTCGGACTCGCGCATGAAGTTGTTGGTGAGCTGCGTCGCGCGCGCGGCGGCGTTGGCCATGATGAGTTCGAGATGGCGCTCGGCGCTGCCGGTGACGGTCTCGAACTTCTGCGCCTCGCCGCCCAGGGCCTGGATCGCCTGTTCCATCGAGGCGCGTTCCTTGGACAGGGCGAGTTCGAACTGCGCGCTTTCTTCCTTCAGCCGCTGCATCAGGTCGTTCATGCCGGTGCGGTGGCGTTCCTGGCGGCCGAGCACGAATTCGGCGCGCGCCATCGCGGCGTCGGCGACCGATTCGATGCGCTTGGCCTGGCGGTCGAGCTCGACGGCCGCGGCATGCGGCGCATCGGCGGCAGCGGAGGCCGCGGCGCGGAACGACGCTGCTTGCGTATCGAGCGTGGTGCCGGCGGTCTTGAGCGACGCTTCGGCGGTTTCGATCGACGATTTCAACTGCGCGGTGCGGCCGGCGACGGTTTCGGCGGCGCGCGCGGCGGCATCGCTGAGCGATCCGGCGACGGCTTCGATGCGCTCGCGTTCGGCGGTGAGGCGCGAGGCGACGGCTTCGCCGCGCACGTCGGCGCGGGCGCCCGCCTCATCCAGCGCGGCGATCTGGTTTTCGAGCACCGACTCCAGCGCGCGCAGGCGTGCGAATGCGCCGTCGAGACCGGCGTTCAATGCGTCCAGCTCGCGGCGCACGGCGCGGCCGAGGCGCGCGGCGGTGCGCGACGCGGTTTCGTCAGCCGAGAACAGGCGGTCGGTCGCGTCGGCGAGGATGGTGGCGGCGTGCGCCATCTGCTGCGCGCGCGCGATCGCCCAGGCGGCGGCGATGAACAGCATCGGCGGGATGAAGGTGGCG
>Ga0070666_10000686_pt1 | contig 20544 bp, 22 predicted proteins | sample KBSS23metaG_FD_64677 | JGI IMG/M metagenome (GOLD analysis project Ga0070666, IMG submission 64677) | Switchgrass rhizosphere microbial communities from Kellogg Biological Station, Michigan, USA - KBS S2-3 metaG | ecosystem: Host-associated > Plants > Roots > Rhizosphere > Soil ... | reverse complement strand
CGTCGCCAACGCGCCCGGCCCCGGCAAGCGCCCGATGAGCGCCATGTCGCCGACCATCGTGTTCGGCCCCACCGGCAAGTTCGCCATCGCCGCCGGCTCGCCGGGCGGGCCCGCGATCATCGACTACGTCGCCAACGCGCTGATCGGCATGATCGACGGCAAGCTCGGCCCGCAGGATGCGGCCGCCCTGCCGCATCCGCTCAACCTCAACTCGCCGACGATCCTCGAGAAGGGCACCGTGCTGGAAAGCCTCGCCCCGGCCCTGACCGCGATGGGCCACACCGTGGCCCCGCGCGAACTCGGCAGCGGCCTGCACATCATCCAGGCCGTCCCCGGCGGCTACCGCGGCGGCGCCGACCCAAGACGCGACGGCGTGGCGTTGGGCGATTAGCGCATGCCCCGCTTCACGTATGACGACATTGTCAGAGTGAAGGACTCCACAGCCGTTTGGATTGACGTGCCCGACCGCCGAACGACCGGCCCACGCCATGGCGAGAAATGCTGGGTGTTCGCAGTCATCGAGGATCGCAAGGCGACACCACTTCCCAGATTTCCTGCCGGAGTTGTCTATGGGGTCGAGTTTGAAGACGGCGACGCGATCGAACTACACGAAGACGATTTGGAATTGGTCGAAGCTTCCGGCAGTTGACGCTCCCCCCGGTGTCATGGCCCGCGACTGCGGGCCACCCAGGTGACATCCTGCTCGAAGTGGCAAGGTTCGTGGCGCACCAACTGGGTGGCCCGCAGTCGCGGGCCATGACAATTAATCAGTATTTTCCAAACAAAATCCTTTAGAAAATAGCACGAAGATTTTCTCCGCCGCACTTGTACCGCGCGGTCAAAACACCATTTCTCGTAAATCCCCCAGGGTGCGGCCAGACCGCTGCGGCCCCGCAAGAAGCCGCGGTGTTGCTGGACTTTTGCCTTTGCGGGAAATCGAAAAAGCCGCCATCGAAAATAATTTGAAGAGGAGAAAACGCATGCAGACCTTCAACGAAGCCTTTTTGCGAACCCCATCAAACGCTTCGCCGCAGAGTGTCGAGGTTGTTTCCTGAGTTTGCGCGATTTCTACTTCCGCGCCACCGCGAACAGCCGCTTGAACGCAAACAGCGTCGCCCCGTCCGCGCGCATCGGATAGGCGGCGTTGAGCTTGGCCTTGTACGCCGCGATGAACGCCGCGCGCTCGCCGCCGTCCAGCGCCTGCACGAAGGGGCGCAGGCCCGTGCCGCTGACCCAGTGATAGACCGCGTCGTCGCCATGCAGCACCTGGAGATATTCCGTCTCCCAGATGTCGACGCTGAGCGCATGCGGCCGCATCGCGCCGTAATACGCCTGCGCACGTAACACCGAAATCTCGCGCACATTCGCCAGCTTGCCCGCCCACGGACCCTCAGCCGCGGCTTCGCGCATCAGCGCGTGGCTCGGCGCATCCATGTTGTGCGGCACCTGGAACGCAAACGTACCACCGCTTTTCACATACCCCATCAACCGAGGAAGGAGATGCTCATGATCGCCCAGCCACTGATACGTCGCGTTGGAATAGATCACGTCATAAGGTTCGCGCGCGCGCCACGCCACGACGTCGCCCTCGATCCAGTGCGCCGCGACGCCCGATTTGTGCGCCTGCTCCAGCATCTGCGGCGAGGAATCCAGCCCCTCCAGATGCGCATGCGGCCAGCGATGCGCCAGGAGCGCGGTGGAATTTCCCGGCCCGCAGCCCAGATCGATCACCCGCTCCGGCCGCTCGTCCGGAATGCGCGCCAGCAATTCGCCGGCCGGCCGCGTGCGCTCATCGGCGAAGGCGAGATAGGTGTGCGGATTCCAGACCATCTAGTCCCCCAATGTCATGGCCCGCGACTGCGGGCCACCCAGGTGACGTCTGCGCGAACGGCGCAGGACGATAGCGAACCAATCTTGGGCCACCCAACGGGATTTCAACTGGGTGGCCCGCAGTCGCGGGCCATGACAATGAAGCGTTGGCCTCACAACAATTCCCGATCCGGTATCTCCACCCGGAACGTCGTGCCGCTCGCACTGGTCGACAACAGCGAAATGTCGCCGCCATGCAGCCGCGCCAGGTCGCGCGCGATGGCGAGGCCCAGCCCCGACCCGCCGCTGCGCGCCGCCGTCGCGAAAGGCTGGAACAGCCGCGGCGCGAGCCCCTCGGGGATACCCGGCCCGGTGTCGGCGATATCGATGCGCACACGCTGGCCGAAGCGTTCGGCTTTGACGCAGATCGTACCGGGCTTGCCCTGGTCCACCAGCGCCTCGACCGCATTGCGGATGAGGTTCAGCACGACGCGGTAGAGCTGCTCGGAATCCGCGTCGATCTGGAGTTCGTCCTCGACGCAATTGTCGAACAGGATATCGACCGGCGCGATGCGCGCCTCGATCGCCTGCTCGCCGGCCTCGGCGACCAGCGATTTCACGCCCAGCATCTGCCGTTTCGGCGGCCGCTCGTCGGCGCGGCCATAGCGCAGCGTGTTGGTCGCAAGCGACACGGCGCGGTCAATCGACGACACCAGCCGCGGCGCCAGTTTCTTCACCACCGGATCGTCGATCGCCGACAGGCGGTCCGACGCCAATTGTGCATTGGAAAGGATGTTACGAAGGTCATGTTGAATACGAGCCACCGCGGCGCCCAACGCCGCCAGCCGCGTCTTCTGTTGCAGGAAGCCGTAGAGGTCGCGCTGCATCGCCGCCAGCTCGCGCTCCGCGATGCCGATCTCGTCCTGCCGCGCGCTCGCGGAAACGATGTTCGCCGGGTCTTCGGGGTTATCGCGAAAAGCGATCATCGCCTCGGTCACGCGCCGCATCGGCCGCACCAGCACGAGATACAAGCTGAAGAACACCAGGAGGCCGGTGACCAGCGACACCACGATGCCGGTGACGATCACGCGGTTCGCATAGGCGACAAGCCTGTTGCGGATATCCTTCTCCTTCAGAAGGATCGCGATGCTGGTAACCTTGGGGATGCGTGTCGGCTTGGCGATCACGTAGAGGACGCGGTGCCCATCCGCGAACAGGCAGTCGACCGCGTCGTACATATCGGTGAAGAACGAGGCGGCAGTCAGGTCGATGGTCGTGCCGATCACCGGCGGCTCGTCGGCGATCTGGTACATCTGCGCACGCTCGGCGCTTCGGAGCGTCACGGCCAGGGCGCCGGCGCTCTTCAGCAGGTGGGACCGCACGTCCTCCGACAGGGCGTCACCGCCGGGCTCGTTGAAGGGCAGGACGGCCAGTTCCGCGGACTCGATATGGTTATTCAGCAGCTCGCGGTGGTAGCGCCCGACCGAGGGCACGAAAATGAGCACCACCGCCACCATCACGTACAGGACGGTCAGCAGCAGGAGCCGGCCGGAAAGGCTATGGGCGAAAAGCCCATAACCCTCGGCCATACGGGCGCGGAGGCGGCCAGGCATGACCGGCATAAAGCCTTAGAAAGCCGGGAATTAACAGGCCGCAGCCCCGCCGGAACCGTCCTGCGCCGGGCGGTTGACAGCACACTAGCCAAAACACTAGAAACCGCCCTCTTTTCGACCCAAGAAGTCCGTCCCCATGAAGCGCCCCTACCAGCCGAGCAAGATCGTCCGCAAGCGGCGCCATGGCTTCCGTGCCCGCATGGCCACCAAGGGCGGCCGCAAGGTTCTGGCCCGCCGCCGGGCCCATGGCCGCGCCAAGCTGTCGGCCTAATCGCGGCCCCCAACGGGGCTTTGTATGGATCGCCTGAAAAACCGTGCCGATTTCCTGCGCGCCGCGCGCGGGATCCGTCGCGTCACGCCCGGGCTGACCCTCGAAATCTGCCGCTCCGAAACCCCGGCCATCCGGGTCGGCTTCACCGCCAGCCGCAAAGTCGGCGGGGCCGTGGTGCGCAACCGGGCCAAGCGGCGCCTCAGGGCGGTCGCGGAGCAAGTTCTTCCCCTTTCGGGGCTGGCGGGCACCGACTATGTATTGGTCGCGCGCCGGGACACGGTGACACGGCCCTTCGAAAGCCTGAAAGCCGATCTTGCCCAGGCGCTCGGCGCGGCCCATCTGAAGCTGGGCCCATCAGGAGACGTCCGTTGAGCGGGAATGTGGCGCGCGGGATCGCGGTGAAGGTGCTTGTCGCGCCTATCCGCTTCTATCGCGTGTTCATCTCGCCGCTGTTTCCGCCGGCCTGCCGGTTCGAACCGTCCTGCTCGCGCTATGCGATCGAGGCGATCGAGACGCATGGTGCACTGAAGGGCCTTGGGCTCGCCGTCCGGCGGCTCTCGCGCTGTCACCCCATCACATGGCTCGGCGGTTCGTCGGGCTTCGACCCTGTACCACCCCGTTAGGTTTCCCGCTGAATGAATGAGACCAACCGCAATCTGATCCTCGCCGTCGTGCTGTCGGCGGCCGTGCTGTTCGGCTGGCAGTACTTCGTCGCCGCTCCCGCCATGAAGGCGGAACAGGCGCGCCAGGCCCTGCTGCACAAGGAAGAGACCAAGCCTGCCGCGCCCGGCAGCGTCCCGACCGTCACGGGCGGCGCCGCGCATCTGACACGCGACAAGGCGCTGGAGGCCGGCGGCACGCGCATCAGGATCGATACGCCCGACGTCGACGGCTCGCTGCTGCTGAAAGGCGCGCGGCTCGACGACCTCAGACTCAAGAAGTATCGCGAGACCGTCGACCCCAAGAGCCCGGAAATCATCCTGCTGGCGCCCAAGGGCACCGCCTATCCGTACTTTGTCGATTTCGGCTGGGCCAACTCGCCGGGCGTGAACCAGCCGCTGCCCGACGACAAGACGCCGTGGAAGCTCAAGAACGGTTCAGTCCTGTCGCCCGGCAAGACGGTGACGCTGGAGTGGGACAACGGCCACGGCCTGCTGTTCACGCGCGATATCAGCATCGACGACAAATATATGTTCACCGTCGTCGACCATGTGACCAACAAGGGCGGCAACGCGGCGACGCTTTATCCCTACGCCCTGGTCGTGCGCGACGGCATTCCCAAGACCGAGACCTATTGGGTCCTGCATGAAGGCTTTGTCGGCGTTGCCAACGGCAGCGCGCAGTACAAGACCTACAAGGACTTCGCCGACGAAGGCACAGCGCCCGACCAGTTCAACTCGACAGGCGGCTGGGTCGGCATCACCGACAAGTACTGGATGGCGACGGTTATCCCGCCGCAGAACGAGGCGTTCGACGGCTCCTACCGCGCCTCGACCTACAACGGCGTGCGAAACTACTACGCCGACTATCGCCTGGGGGCGCGCACTGCCGGCGCCGGCGGCGGCACGATCACAGTCACGCATCATCTCTACGCGGGCGCCAAGATCGTCGACACGCTGAAACATTATGAAGATATGTACAGCATCAGCCGGTTCGACCTCGCGATCGACTGGGGCTGGTTCCGCATCATCACCCAGCCGCTCTTCTGGGTGCTCGACCAGTTCTACAAATTCCTCGGCAATTTTGGCCTCGCGATTCTTCTGCTCACGGTCTGCGTAAAGCTGGTGACGTTCCCCATCGCCAACGCGTCCGCCAAGACCATGGCGAAGATGAAGAAGGTCCAGCCGCAGCAGGAAGCGATCAAGGCGCAGTACCCCGATGATCCGACCAAGCAGCAGCAGGCGATCATGGAGCTGTACCGCAAGGAGAAGGTGAATCCGGTAACCGGCTGCGTGCCGCAGCTCCTCGTCATCCCCGTGTTCTTCTCGCTCTACAAGGTGTTCTTCGTCACGATCGAGATGCGCCATGCTCCGTTCTATGGCTGGATCAACGACCTCGCCGCGCCCGATCCGACCTCGATCATCAACCTGTTCGGACTGCTGCCTTACGGCGTGCCACACTGGATGCCGGCGTTCCTGTCGATCGGCATCTGGCCGATCCTGATGGGCATGACGCAGTGGGTGCAGACCAAGCTGAACCCGGCGCCGGCCGATCCGATCCAGGCGCGCATGTTCGGCCTGATGCCGATCATGTTCACCTTCATGTTCGCGACGTTCCCGGCCGGGCTGGTGATCTACTACACCTGGAACAACATCCTGGGCGTGGCGCAGCAGTGGTACATCATGAACCAGCAGGGCGTCGAAGTTCACCTGTTCAAGAACTTCGGCGACATGTGGCGGCGCCTGACTGGCGGCGGCAAGCCGAAGCCGGCGGCGTGAGCGAGATCGACGAGGCAAGGCTCGCCGCCGCGCGCAAGCTCTTCGCGGGTGAGTGTGAATTCATCTGGGGCACCGGCGATGTAAACTCGCTACCACCGATGACCTTGCCGGAGATCGCCTTCGTCGGCCGTTCCAACGCCGGCAAGTCGAGCCTGATCAACGCGCTGACCAACCGCAAGACGCTGGCCCGCGTGAGCCACACGCCGGGCCGCACGCGGGAGATCAACTTCTTCAAGCTGGGCGGCCAGCTCATGCTGATCGACCTGCCCGGTTATGGTTACGCCAAGGCGTCCAAGGAAATGGCGGCGCAGTGGCAGGAATCGATCTTCGCCTATCTGCGTGGCCGGGCGTCGTTGCGGCGCGTATCGCTACTCATCGACGCCCGCCGTGGCGTTGGGGAGCAGGACGAGCAGGTGATGAAACTCCTGGACGACGCGGCGGTGTCGTACGGACTGGTGCTAACCAAGATTGACAAGCTGACCGATGCCGAGGCCGATGCCGCCGTCAGAGCCGCGGATTCCCGGGCTCGCAAGCACACCGCCGCGTTCCCGGAAATCTGCGCCACGTCGTCGTTCCGCGGCCGGGGCCTGGACCAGTTGAAGCTGCAACTTGCAGCGTTGGCGGAACACTGAACGGCGGGTTATAAGGCCCGCGATTTCACAGGGTTTTCACGATGGCGCTCACCGATGAGTTCGGCCAGGAACGCAATCTGCGTGTGATGGCGCGCTGGCGTTCGACCGCCCGCGTGCTCGTCGAGGCCCTGCCCTACATTCTCAAATACGACCAGAAGACGATTGTCGTGAAGTTCGGCGGCAACGCGATGGCGGGTGGCGGAACGGCGGCGGACTTCGCACAGGACATCGTGCTGATGAAGCAGACCGGCATCGATCCGGTCGTGGTGCATGGCGGCGGACCGCAGATCGGCGCAATGCTGAGCAAGCTCCAGATTCCATCGACCTTCATCGACGGCCTGCGCGTCACCGACCAGGCGGCGATCGACGTCGTCGAGATGGTGCTGACGGGCTCGATCAACAAGCAAATCGTCACGTCGATCAATGCCGCGGGCGGCCGCGCCATTGGCCTGTCGGGCAAGGATTCGACACTGGTACTGGCCAGGAAGCTCATGAAGAACGGCCAGGATCTCGGCTTCGTGGGCGAGCCGGAAAAGATCAATCCGGACGTCCTGCACACGGTCATGAAGGCCGAGATGATCCCGGTCATTGCACCGGTCGGCGTCGGCCATGAGGGCGAGACCTACAACATCAATGCCGACACCGTAGCCGGCTCTGTCGCCTGCGCGATGAAGGCCGAGCGCCTGATCCTTCTGACCGACGTCGAGGGCGTACTGGATCACGAGAAGAAGCTGATCCCGAACCTGACGGTCAGCGAGGCGCGCGAACTCATCAGGAATGGCACGATCAAGGGCGGCATGATCCCGAAGATCGAAACCGCGATCGATGCCGTCGAAGGTGGCGTCAACGCCGCGGTCATCCTGGACGGACGCATCCCGCACGTGCTGCTGCTCGAGCTCTTCACCGAGCACGGCGCCGGCACGCTGATCACCGCAGGTTGAAACGCATGCGTGTGTGGCATGCGGCCTTTGGCGTGCTGACGCTCGCGCTCGGCGCGATGCTCGCGGCGCCGGCAGCCGCATCCATGAAGGTATGCAACCGCACGTCCTACGTCCTCTACGCCGCAACGGCGAACGATGCGCCTACCGGGATCAGCAGCCAGGGCTGGTCGCGCGTTGCGCCGGGCGCATGCCGCGTCGTGCTGCCCCCCGATCTGACGGCACCGGCTTACTACATACACGCACGCTCATCGCGGGCGCATTCCGGACCGGCACGCGCCTGGGGCGGAGACAAACAAGTCTGCGTCAAGGATACAAACTTCGCGACGCAGAATCCGTTCTCGGCGCGCGACTGCCTGAACGACGATTTCTACGAATTGCCGTTTGCACCGGTGGACACGCACCACCTGCGCAATTGGACGACGACGTTCAGCGAAACGCCGGCGCTGACGACATTGCAGCAGGCCCAGCTTGCCGGGCTGAAGCGGTTGCTGAAGGATCTGGGGTATCGGCTCGCCGCCATCGACGGCAAGCCCGACAAGGCGACGGAAGCGGCTCTTGCCGATTTCCGCAAGCGGTTGCGCATCGCAGCGAACGCGTCGATCGACGATCTGTTCGATGCGCTGGAAACGGAGGCGTTGAAGACGGCCACGCCATCGGGCTATTCGGTATGCAACGACACGGCAAAGGCGGTCGCCGCCGCGCTGGGTCAGAAGCAGGGCGCGGCGTGGGTGGCGCATGGTTGGTGGAAAATCGCCGCCGGTAGCTGCGCCAAGCTGGTGGCCGACCTGGCCGGCATCGACAGTCTTTTTCTCTTCGTCCAGACAGTCAACGGACCGGCGCTGGTGACGGGCAAGGAGAAGTTCTGCGTCGCCGATATCGAGTTCGACATCCAGGGTCGCACCAATTGCGGCAAGCGCGGCTTGAGCGAAGTTGGGTTCATGGAGACGAAAGTGCGCGGTTTGTCCGGGTTTTCCGCGCATGTGGGCGAGCAGGGCCTTGTAAAGCCGCTGCCGCGGCGCGGCCGTTGATCAGACCGCGATATCGAAATAGCCGAGGTGCCAGCGCATCTCGTCTTCCGTCATCGGGAAATGGATGCCTGACCGCGCCGGCAGGAGCTCTCCGGAGGCGAGCTTCATCACAAAAGTCTGGATGCGGAAGGCGAGCCGCATACTGAGCCCCGCATGCCATACGAGCGCGGTAACAGGCTTCGCCGAGCGTGTGGCGAAGATCTTGCGTACGGTGGCTTCGGGAACGCCGCCGAGAGTCGAGAGTGCGAGAATGACCGTGTCGCGCAGGCTTGCGCCGGCCGCGGCGTCGACGAACGCTTCGTTCAACGTACCGGCCGCCTTTGCGGCAGCGACGTCCTTGGCCGCATTGCTCGCAACCGGCTTCTCCGCCTTGCCTTCGTCCTGAAGGCGCGTGCGCAATTCCTTGTTGAGATGACTGCCCACGTCCTCGTCCAACCCGTAACGCGCCACGAGCTGTTCGATCAGGCTGGAGCCGACAAAGGATGCGATTCGCCAGATGGCCCGCTTGGAAAGATCTGTGCGCAGCGCGATCGGTTCGTGCCAAGCTTGCACCTTCTCCGCCTGCGCCGCGAGTTCGTCGAGCGTCTTTTCACGGATACGGGCGTCGGGGTTGGTAAGGAGTGCGGCGATCGCCGGAATCTCGAGCGAGCTGACGATAGCGTCTGCTACCTTGGCATCCAGCGGCTTGCGGCGGGCGATGGCCGTCAGGACTTCTTCCGCGCGAGCCGTTGCGATGATTTCAAGCAGATCGGTATCGGACAGAAGCGGCGAATATTCGAGGATCGGCGCGGCGACCAGTGTTTCGACGTCGCGCGCCAATGTTTTCACTATGAATTTCGGCACGTCGGCGCTGTGTTTGATTTCTTCGGCCAGGATGGCACGTACGCGCGTCACCTGATCCTTCGCCAGGCGCTCAAGCGTCTCGATCGTGATCTGGCGGATGTGGTCGCTTTCGTCCCGTGACAGTCCGGGCATGAGGCGGGCGATCTTGCGGGCGAGTTCGGAACGGACGTCGTCGTCCTCGTCGTCGGACAGGTAGCGATTGGTGCGCGGCGCGGCTGCGGGGTTTGCCGCAACGGCGCGGCGCGTCGCAGCAGCGCCATTTTCTGCGAGATAGTGAAGGACGTCGCTGCCCGCATCGGTGCGGCCGGCAAGCTCGTGGTGCGCGTGCGCCGCGAGCGTCTCTAGGCGCGCGAGCGCCTCGCCGGCGGACAGGCCGGGGACTGGCAATTTTTGCGCTTCCCGCGCCATGAGGACGAAGACCTTTCCGGCTTCGGGAAACTTTGGACTTTCGCGGGTTTACCCCCATTTAAGGGACATGGTTGAGAAAGCTTTACGCCTTGCCTTTGCCCCACCCCGCCGCCATGGTCCCGCCGTGCCCAACGAACCCACAAACCTCGTAGAATCAACACCTTCCGCCCCGGATTTTCGCGGAGTCGACACCTGGGTGTTCGACCTCGATCACACGCTCTACACGACCAGTGCAGAGCAGGACGCGGAGATGGAGGAGCGTATCTGCCGCTTCGTGCAGAATCACTTTGGGATCGAACGGGAGCCCGCCTTCCAGATCCAGAAGAGCTATCTGAAGGAGCACGGCACGACGCTGGCAGGTCTATTGAAGAACCATGCCGTCGATCCGGACGCCTACCACGACACCGTCAATGACGTTGAAGCGCTCGACCTGAAGCCCGACCCCGAATTGCGCGAAGGTCTCGCCCGTCTTCCCGGCAAACGCTTTGTCTTTACCAACAATTGCGGGCGCTACGCGCGGGCCGTGCTGGCCAAGCTCGGCGTGACCGATCTTTTCCACGGCGTGATCGACACGCATGCAATGAACTTCGTGCCCAAGCCGCGCCAGGAGGCGTATGCCACGCTGCTGGCGCAGGGGCAATTCGATCCCAGGAAAGCAGCGCTGTTCGACGACAGCATGCGCAACCTTGCTCCGGCGCGCGCGATGGGCATGAAGACCGTGTGGTTCAACCACGGGCTGGGCCTTTCGTCGCATTTCAAGCTGGATGCGCCCGAAAAGCATATCGACTATGAAACAGACGATCTTGCCGCCTTCCTAAATTCGATCAGGATCTGACTTATGAGCGAACTTGCCCGCACCATCGACGACGCGTGGGAAAACCGCGATGGCCTGAACGCGCAGACCAAGGGCGCGGCACGTGAAGCCGTCGAGACGGCGCTGAACGACCTCGACAACGGCCACCGCCGCGTCGCCGAAAAGCACGACCGCGCGTGGATCGTGCATCAGTGGCTGAAGAAGGCCGTGCTGCTGTCGTTCCGCCTGAACGGCATGAAGCTGATCGAAGACGGTCCCGGCGGCGCGCCGTGGTGGGACAAGGTCGACAGCAAATTCCTCGGCTGGGGCGAGAAGGAATTCACCGCCGCCGGTTTCCGCGCCGTGCCGGGTTGCATCGTGCGCAAGTCGGCGTTCGTCGCCAAGAACGTGATCCTGATGCCGAGCTTCGTGAACGTCGGCGCCTATGTCGATGAAGGCACCATGGTCGACACCTGGGCAACGGTCGGGTCGTGCGCTCAGATCGGCAAGAACTGTCACATCTCCGGCGGCGCTGGCATCGGCGGTGTGTTGGAGCCGCTGCAAGCGGCGCCCACTATTGTCGAGGACAATTGCTTCATCGGCGCCCGCAGCGAAGTGGCTGAGGGCGTGATCGTGGGTGAAGGCTCGGTGCTGGCGATGGGCACCTTCATCACCGCCACGACCAAGATCGTGGACCGCCACTCCGGCGAGATCATCACGGGCCGGGTCCCGCCCTATTCCGTCGTCGTCCCCGGCTCCCTCGGTGGCGGTCCGGGCAAGCCGGCGCTCAATTGTGGCGTCATCATCAAGACCGTGGACGAGCGCACTCGCTCAAAGACTTCAATCAACGAGCTGCTGCGCGATTGATTGATGCGGCGCAACACGCATTAACCCTTCGCGGGTTCCTCGCCGCCAGATAGTGTCCTACCAGGGTTCATGTCGGGGGACATCATCATGCATTACCTGTTCGGCTTCAGCGGCCGCATCAACCGCGCAAAAATCTGGCTCTTCATACTGATCGTCGTGCTCTTCTGGATTGCGATGGGTATCGCGATAAGCGTCTTCGCCGCGATGCAGTTGGGCGGGCAAAACCAGCCGGCGAATCTCACGCCGGAACAGATCGTTTCCAAGCTCGGCGCCGTGTTCCTGGTCTGCGGCATAGTCTACCTGATCACGCTATGGGCAGGCCTCGCCGTCACGACCAAGCGGCTGCATGATCGCAACAAAAGCGCCTGGTGGCTGCTTGTCTTCATCGTCGCGCCGATCGTTTTGAACGTGCCGCGCTACATGGCGATGTGGCAGTCGTTCCAGGACGGCACGTTCCAGACATTGGTGCAGCAGGGACAATTTGCGTCGATTGGCGGTCCCGTGGCGATCATCGCCGGCGGCGCGGCAAGCATCATCTCGCTTTGGGCGTTCGTCGAACTCTATTGCCTGGCCGGCACCACAGGCCCGAACGCCTACGGCGCCGATCCGCTGGTGCGGCCGACCTAGGTCGGCGGTTTACCCTGTACGGCGTCGGCAAGCTGCTGCATGTCGGCGCCGAGTGCCTGCACGATGGGTGCGAACACGGCCATCTGGGCCATGCCGAACGCGCCCAGCGTGAGACCGCCGTCGACCACCAATGCGTGGCCGTTGACGAAGCTCGATCCGTCGGAGGCGAGGTAGAGCGCGGCTTCCGCGATATCTTTGCCGCGCCCGCCGCGAGGGATGGGCTGTGACCCGCCCGTCGACTGCGCAATCGCCTCGATCTTGTCCTCGGTGATTTGGCGCGGAAGTCCCATCGCGTTGGCGAAGATGTTGGTTGCGATCAGGCCGGGGCAGATACAGTTCACCCGGATATTCTCCGGACCCAGGGTGGCGGCACAGGAGTGCGTCATATGCACGATCGCCGCCTTGGCGATGGAATAGAGCAATGGACCGTAGCCGGTACGGATGCCGGCAACCGAAGCGGTCGAGATGATCGAGCCTGCCCTCTGCTCACGCATCAGCGGCACGGCATACTTCATGCCAAACAGCGCGGCGCGGACATGCAGATGCATGACAGAGTCGAAACTCTCGGCTGTCACGCCATCGGGCGGATCATTTGCCCCGCCGGTGCCCGCGTTGTTGAACAGGACATCGAGGCGGCCAAAGTACTTCTTGGCGGCGGTAACGGTGTCCCTGACGTCGGCCTCTTCCATCACATTGCAACGGACATAGCGCACCATGCCCTTGTGGTCTTCCTCGATCCGGGCGCCCTTGTCGTCCTGGATGTCGGCGGCGATGACGCGCGCGCCTTCCGCGACGAAGAGATCGACCGTGGCGCGGCCGATGCCGCTGGCGGCGCCCGTGATGACCGCGACTTTTCCGTCCAGACGCCCAACCATGCCCTGCTCCTTATGTGTTTGATTGACCATAGCCAGCGGCCCGCGTACATGCCAAGCGATGAGCCTTGATCCCCTAAAACTCGCACAAGAGTTGATCCGCTGCCCCTCCGTCACGCCGGCGGATGCAGGTGCGCTGGACGTGCTGGAGCGCGTTCTGAAGCCGCTGGGCTTTGCCTGTCACCGGCTGCGTTTCCGGGAAGACGCGACGCCGGGGGTCGAGAACCTGTATGCGCGCATCGGTACGCAGGGGCCGAACTTCTGCTTCGCCGGACACACCGACGTGGTACCGCCGGGCGATAGCAAGCTGTGGAAGCACGATCCGTTCGGTGCCGTGATTGAGAACGGCACCCTGTTCGGCCGCGGTGCGGTGGACATGAAGACGGCGGTCGCCTGCTTTGCGGCGGCGGCGTCGCGGTTCATCGGCACAGGTAAGCCGTATGGCTCGATCAGCCTGCTGATCACGGGCGACGAGGAAGGTCCCACCAACATCAACGGCACCAAGCGCATGCTGGTGTGGCTGAAGGAGCAAGGCGAAAAGCTCTCGCACTGCATCGTGGGCGAACCAACTGCTAGCGCGACGACCGGTGACGTACTGAAGATCGGGCGGCGCGGCACGATGAATGCTCGACTGACGGTGACCGGCACGCAGGGGCATGCCGCCTATCCGCAGAAGGCGAACAATCCGATCCCGGCGATGGCCGAACTGGTGTCGCGGCTTGCGAACTGGAAACTGGACGATGGCACGGACCATTTCGATCCATCGACGCTGGCTTTCACCACGGTCGACGTCGGCAATCCGGCGACCAACGTGATCCCCGCTGAGGCGCGTGCGGGTTTCAACATCCGTTTCAACGACCGCCACAAAAGCGCCGACTTGATCGCGCATATCAGGCGCGAAGCCGATGCGGTGGCCAAAGCGCGCGGCGTGGAGATCGCTTTGACGGCGCATGCGAGCGGCGAACCGTTCCTCACCAAACCGGGATCGTTCATGAAGATGCTGAGCGACGTGGTTACAGAAGTAACCGGATCGGCACCGGAGATGTCGACCACCGGCGGTACGTCGGACGCGCGCTTCATCAAGAACTTCTGCCCCGTGGTGGAGATGGGCCTTCCCGGCGGCACCATGCACAAGGCGGACGAGTGCGTGCCCATCGCGGAAATCGAGAAGCTGACCGCTCTGTATGAGCGCGTGCTGTCCGCCTATTTTTCCAATCCGCCGCAGTGAGCGATCCGCGGCCTATCGGGGTGTTCGACTCCGGCATGGGCGGACTCACGGTGATGCGTGCGCTGATGGCGCGGCTACCGAATGAGAGCTTCCTCTATCTGGGCGACACGGCGCGCCTGCCCTACGGTACCAAGAGCGCGGACACCGTGCGCCGCTATGCATTGCAGGCGGCCCAGGCGCTGGTAGCGCGCGGCGTGAAGGCCGTGGTGATCGCATGCAACACAGCATCTGTATCTCTTCCGGCATTGCGCGAGGCGCTGGCGCCGCTGCCGGTTATCGGCGTGATCGAGCCCGGTGCCGAGGCGGCACTGGTTGTGGCGCCGGAAGGTCCGATCGGCGTAATCGCGACCGAGGGCACGGTCAAAGGGGGCGCCTATCGCGCGGCAATCCGCGCTGCCGGCGGCGCGAACATTCCGATTGCGCAACAGGCATGCCCGCTGTTCGTGCCGATGGCGGAAGAGGGGCTGGTCAAAGGGCCGATCGTGGAAGCCGTGATCCACCGTTATCTCGACCCACTCCTCGCGACAGTGCCGAAGCCGAAGGCGCTGCTGCTCGGTTGCACACACTACCCGGTGCTGAAGATGGAGATCGCCAAAGTGGCCGGACCGGATGTTGTACTGGTGGACAGTGCAGTCACGGCGGCGAACGCGGTTGCGAAGCTGCTCGACGAGCGCGGCATCGCAGCCAATGGAGGCGCGCGGTCAGTCCGGTTTCTGGCGACCGATGCGCCGGACCGGTTTGCGAATGTTGGCGAAATCTTTCTTGGGCAGCCGATCGATCCCGGTTTCGTCGAGTTGATCGATCTTCAGTAGTCGACGCGGACCAGATACAACCCATCCGATGGCGAAACCGGGCCGCAGCGTGCGCGGTCGGCGGCGTCGAGTGCGTCCTTCAGGTCTTTGGCCGACCATTTACCTTCGCCGACCAACTTCAGCGAACCGACCATCGACCGCACCTGGTGATGCAGGAAGGAGCGGGCCGACGCTTCAATGTGGATTTCATCGGCAGCGCGGCTGACAGAGAGCTTGTCGAGCGTCTTGACCGGTGACTTGGCCTGGCACTCGGCAGCGCGGAAGGTGGTGAAGTCGTGCTGGCCGGTGAGCGCCTGCGCGGCGCGATGCATCGAATCGGCATCGAGATCGTGCACGACATGCCAGACATGCCCACGCTCCAGCACCGGCGGCGGGCGGCGGGTCAGGATGCGAAAGAGATAATGCCGCGCTGTGGCGGAGAAGCGAGCATGGAAGTCCGGCGCGGCCTGCGATGCTTCCAGCACCGCGACGTGGGGGCGGCAAAAATGGTTCAGGGCGTCGCGGATCTTGTCACCGGTGAAATCCCTGGCGAGATCGAAATGCGCCACTTGTCCGAGCGCATGCACGCCGGCATCGGTGCGGCCGGCGCCGGTCACGGTGACGCGCTCGCCGGTGATCTTCTCGATGGCGTCTTCGACGATGCCCTGGACCGAGGCGCCGTTGTCTTGCCGCTGCCAGCCGACCAGCGTGCCGCCATCATACTCGAGCGTGATGCGATAGCGCGGCATCAGACAAACGTAGTGCCGCGCGGGACGGCGAAGCCGCGCAGCAGGTCGGTCACGTTCATCGCCGCCTTGCCAGGACGCTGCAGACGCGTGAGGCGGACGGCGCCTTCGCCGCAGGCAATGGTGAGTGCGTCATCTAGAGCGGTGCCAGGCGCACCGGAGCCGGTAGCGGGTTCGCAGTTCAAAATCTTGATCCGCTCGCCCTTCAGTTCGCTCCAGGCGCCGGGGAACGGTGAGAGGCCGCGAATATGGCAATCGATCTCGCGCGCGGATTTTCTCCAGCCGATGCGTGCCTCTTCCTTCTCGATCTTCTTGGCGTAAGTAACGCCGCCGTCCGGCTGCGGCGTTTCGGTCGCGGTGCCGCGTTCCAGCGCGGCCAGCGTGCGCGCCATCAGGCCGGCGCCGAGTCGGGCGAGTTCGTCGTGCAGATCGCCATAGGTCTTGCGGCCGATGGGCGTGCGTTCGGCCATCAGCACCGGGCCTGTGTCGAGGCCGGCTTCCATGCGCATCGACATCACGCCGGTCTCTGCGTCACCCGCCATGATCGACCGCTGGATCGGGGCAGCGCCGCGCCAGCGCGGCAGGAGAGAGCCGTGCAGGTTGAAGCAGCCAAGCTTCGGCGCGGCCAGGATCGGCTTCGGAAGGATCAGGCCGTAGGCCACGACGACCGCAGCATCGAGTTCGAGCGCGACGAACAATTCCTGCTGCGCGGCATCGCGCAGCGTGACCGGCGTGCGCACCGGGATCTTGTGCGCCAGCGCCAGCGCGTGGACCGGCGATGGCTCGGTGCCGAGACCACGACCCTTCGGGCGCGGCGGCTGGGAATAGACGCAGGCGATGTCGTGACCCTGGCCGATCAGTTCGGCGAGCGTGGGCACGGCGAAATCAGGAGTGCCGAGGAAGGCCAGCCGCAAGGCCACGGGATCAACCCGCTTCTTTCAGCCGCTTGGCCTTTTGCAGTTTGCGCAGGAGCATCGAGCGCTTCAGCTTCGACAGGTGGTCGATGAACAGGATGCCTTCGAGATGATCCATCTCGTGCTGGAGGCAGGTGGCGAGCAGTCCGTCGGCTTCTAATTCATGCTTCTTGCCATCGCGGTCGAGATATTCGGCCTTGATCTTCGCGGCGCGCTCGACGTCTTCCCAGATTTCGGGCACCGAAAGGCAGCCTTCTTCGAAGGTGGCCAGCTCGTCCGAACGCCAGGTGATCACCGGGTTGATGAAATGGCGCGGATTCTTCTTGCCCTCGCGCTGGTCAAGATCCATCACGATGATGCGCTTGGCTTCCCCGATCTGCACGGCGGCAAGGCCGATGCCGTCGGCCTCGTACATCGAATCGACCATGTCATCGATCAACCTGCGCGTCGCCGCATCGACGGTTTCGACCGATGTCGAGACCGCTTTGAGGCGCGGATCGGGCGCGGTCAGGATGGGGCGAATGGCCATGGCCGGGAAATAGTCGGGGAACCCCCGATGGTCAAGGGACCGGCTATTCCCGTCCCTTGCTCACGAAAAGATCGCGGCCAAGTTGCGGAAAGCGCACCACAGTATCGACTTCCGGCAGGGCCTCGATCGGCTTGGCGGTTCCTTCGACGCCCAGGTCGTTGAAGCGGCGGGCGTGCGGCAGGACGCTGTTTTCCATGCTGCCGACTAGCGCGTTGAACTTCCGGGCCGTGTTGTTGATCTGGCGGCCGAGGTCGCCGACATGGTCACCCATGGCGCTGAGGCGGGCGTAGAGTTCCTTGCCCAGGCGCGACACCTCTTTGGCGTTCGCCGCCAGCTTCTCTTGCCGCCAGCCATACGAAATCGACTTCGCCAGGGCGATGAAGGTGGTGGGCGTGCAGATCAAGACGCGGTTTTTCACGCCCTGCTCGAACAGGTCGGGGTCGCGTTCGAAGGCGGCGGAGACGAAGTTGTCACCGGGGATGAACATCACGACGCAATCGGTGCTGCCGTCGATCCGCTCCCAATAGGCCTTGCTCGACAGATTGACGAGGCGCTCGCGCAACTGCGCGGCGTGGCGCTTGAGCAGCATCTCGCGCTCTTCCTCGCTGGTCGATGCGACGGCGTCGAGATAGGCGGAGACCGGCGCCTTGGCGTCGACGACGATGGTGCGGCCACCGGCGACATGGATCACGGCGTCCGGACGCAGCGTTTCGTCGTCGCCGCGATAGTGCTTTTCGGTCTCGAAATCGCAGTGCTCGACCATGCCGGAGAGCTGCATCACGCGGCGCAGCGTCTCTTCACCCCAACGGCCGCGGGTCTTGGGCGAAGCGCGCAGGGCGTTGACCAGGCTGGCAGTCGCGGTTTTCACCTCGCCCTGCTGGGCACTCACCATCGAGAGCGTCGTGTTCAGGGCGGAGAACCCTTCGACGCGCGAGCGCTCGATATCCTTGAGCGCAAGGTCGTAGGACTTGAGCGACTCGCCCAGCGGCTTCACCAGATCGGCGATCATTGCGGAGCGCTGGTCGATTTCCCTGGCGGTCAGTTCCTTCTGCGTCTTGAAGATGTCTTCCGCACGCTTGGCGAAATCCTCGTTGCTGGTTTTCAGCACGTCGTTGGCCAATAGCTTGAACTGGTCCTGGAAGTCGTTGCGCAGCGCGGTGAGTTGTCCAACCTGATCGGCGTGCGCCGCCGCGGTCTTCTCGAGATCCTTGCGCAGGGCGGCGTTGTCAGCCGTTAGTTGCACAATCTGGCCGCGCGAGGCGTTGAGATCATCGCGGTCGCGCGCCGCGCCTTCCAGCTTGCCTTTGAGATTTTCGACTTCATTACGCGCCGCATTGCTGTCCGCGGCGTCGGCAGCCAGCCGGGCATTTTCCATCGAGAGCGCGGCGATCCGCTGGCCCCGGGCGAACCACATTACCACTGCGCCCAGCGTGCCGCCGGCAACGAGGCTCAAACCAATCCAAAGGGCGTCCATGCGCGAATCTCCGTCGGGACGGCATCGTAGCGGTGTACACTATTTGTTCCAAGGCCTTGCGGCCCGTTTCTCACAGGCTTCGCCGTGCCTTGAAGGCGGCGCTGAGCGTGCCTTCGTCGAGGTAATCGAGTTCACCGCCGACCGGGACGCCGTGGGCGAGGCGGGTGACCTTCGCGTTCGTGTTGGCCAGCGTGTCCATCAGGTAGTGCGCGGTGGTCTGACCTTCGACAGTGGCGTTCATTGCGAGGATCACCTCTTCGACACCATCGTTCACGCGGGCGATCAGGCCGGCGACGTTGAGACGTTCGGGCGTGATGCCGTCGAGCGCTGAGAGCGCCCCGCCGAGCACGTGATAGCGGCCCCGGAACACGCTGGCGCGCTCCAGTGCCCACAGGTCGGCGACATCCTCCACCACGCACAGGACATGCGTCTCGCGGCGGCTGTCGCGGCAGACGGCGCAGGGGCTGGTTGTATCGAGATTGCCGCAGGTCTCGCAGGTCTTGATCGCCGATGCCGCGTCGCGCATCGCGTTGGCGAGCGGGTCGAGCAGGATGTCCCGCTTTTTCAGCAGCGTCAGTGCCGCACGCCGCGCCGAGCGCGGGCCGAGGCCCGGCAGCTTGGCGAGCAGCTGGATGAGGCGCTCGATTTCAGGACCGGCGGGGAGCGATGCCATTTAATCGAGATCGCGTTCCGGCATGGCCTCGGCGATCTCATCCTCAGCCGCGAGGGCGCGGACTTCCTTGATCTCCGCGCCGGGGAAGCGGTCGAGCACGGCCCGCACCAGCGGTTCCTGCGTGACGCTTTCGAACTTCGCGGTGCGAGCCGACTGCTTCTGCTCGGCCAGCGTCGGCGTGCCGCCCTGCACGATCGACACCGACCAGCGGACACCGGTCCAGTCTTTCAGCTTCTGCGACAGGTCGCCGGCCAGCGTGCGCGGCGCGGATGGCGTGGGCGTGAACTCGATCACGCCGGGCTCCAGTTTCACCAGGCGCATGTTGTTCTCGATGTTGACCTTCAGCACCGGCGCGCCGTTCGCCGCTGCGAGGGCGGCAAGATCCTGCAGCGTGCGCAGTTCGATCTTCGGCGCGGCCGACATCGTGGGTTCGGGTGCGGGTTTGGCGCGGGTCGCCGTTGCCGGTGCAGCGGATGGTGCCGAGACTGCCGTCGGACCCCTCCCCGAAATCTGCGGCGCCGCGCTGGCAGATTTCGACCCTCCCTCAAGGGGAGGGTTTTCCAGGAGATCGCGCACCAGCTTGTCGGTGGGCGGCAGGTCGGCGGCGTAGGCAAGGCGGATCAGCGCCATCTCGCAGGCGGCGACGGGACGCGTGGCATCGCGAACTTCGAGCAAACCCTTGAGCAGCATCTGCCAGGCACGGGTCAGCGACGGGACAGAGAGCTTGCCCGCCATCTCCGCGGCGCGCTTGGCTTCGCCGCTGCCGCCGTCGAAGAACCCCTGGCTGTTCGGCGCGACCTTGAGACGGGTCAGGAAATGCACGATTTCGAGCAGATCCTGCATCACCGCCAGCGGATCGGCGCCGTGATCGTAGAGACCGTTCAGGTCGGCCAGCGCGTCGGCGACCTTTCCGGCCATCACTTTCTCGAACAGGTCGAGCACCCGGCCGCGGTCGGCGAGGCCGAGCATGGCGCGCACGCCTTCCGCCTCGACCGCGCCGCCGGCATGGGCGATGGCCTGGTCGAGCAGCGACAGCGAATCGCGCAC
>Ga0070666_10000684_pt1 | contig 20553 bp, 19 predicted proteins | sample KBSS23metaG_FD_64677 | JGI IMG/M metagenome (GOLD analysis project Ga0070666, IMG submission 64677) | Switchgrass rhizosphere microbial communities from Kellogg Biological Station, Michigan, USA - KBS S2-3 metaG | ecosystem: Host-associated > Plants > Roots > Rhizosphere > Soil ... | reverse complement strand
TGGCCAACGAGCTGCGCCGGGAGAGGGACTAGATGGCTCGCCGGGTTTCCCTGATCCTCCTGCTTCTCCTGCTGCCCCTGGCCGGGCTCCTGGCCAAGGACGTGCCCTACCTGGCCGGCCGGGTCAACGATCAGGCGAACCTGATCCCGCCGGACCAGCGTCAGAAGATCGAGGCCCAGCTCGCGCAGCTCGAGAAGGAGACGGGCGATCAGGTGGTCGTGCTCACCGTCGACAGCCTCGAAGGCGAGCCGATCGAGGACTACGCGCACAGGGTCGCCCAGACCTGGGGCCTGGGTCAGAAGGGGAAGAACAACGGCGTTCTCCTGCTGGTCTCCAAACAGGACCGCCAGATGCGGATCGAGGTCGGCTACGGCCTGGAGCCGGTGCTGACCGACATCCAGACCAACATCATCCAGACCCAGATCATCATCCCCCACTTCAAGCAGGGGGATTACGGCGGCGGCATCGCGGCCGGGGTGGACGCCATCCTGACCTCGATCCAGGGCAAGCCGGTGCAGGCGCCGGCGCCCGAGGCGCAGCCGTCGGGAGGAGGGAACGAGGACCAGCCCTGGCCGGGCTTCCTGATCTTCCTGCTCTTCATCCTCGGGCCGTTCATCCTGAACGCCATCCGCAGTGGAAGCTGGCTGCTGTACATCATCATGCTGCCCATCCTCTTCTTCCTGGGCTCGCTCGCCGGCCCGATCGTGGGCTTCATCGCGGCCGGAGTCTGGCTGGTGCTGTTCCCGATCCTACGGATGATCCTGCCGCGGGCCCCCGCCTCGGGCCGTTTCGGCAGGCGGGGAGGTGGAGGCTGGTGGATCGGCCCCGGCATGGGCGGCGGTGGCGGAAGCTGGGGCGGCAGTGGCGGAGGTGGATTCTCGGGTGGCGGTGGCAGCTTCGGCGGCGGCGGGTCATCCAGCAGCTGGTGATTGCTCGAACGCCGCCATCGCTTCATTGACCAGCCGGTCCCCCTCTGCGGAATGCTTCGGGGAGAAGTGGAACGGGATCAGCCGCTTCGCTCCGGCCGCCCGCGCCAGCTTCCCGGCCTGGCGCGCCGTGAGGTGGTACTTCTCGGCCGCTCGCCGTTCTTCCTCGTGGGTGAAGGCCGTCTCGATGAACAGGGAGTCCGCACCCCAGGCCAGATCCAGGATCGCCTTCACGTTTTCCGGGGTGTAACCCACGTCCGTCACGTAGGCGATCTTCTGACCCGGGACGATCCGCAGGACCTTCTCCTTGAGGTCGCCGAGCGAGACGGTCCGCTCCAGAAACGAGCCATTCTCCCGCCAGCGGACGGAGACCGGCATCCCGTCCGGCTCGCCCCGCGCCACCGCCGACTTCAGTTCCCGCAACCAGGGACCGGTCGGCAGTCCGAGATCCTCTAGCCCGTTCTTCCAGACGTTGACGTGGAACTTCTCCTCCAGGGCGAAGGCCAGGCAGGGGATCTGGTGGTCCAGGAAGGTGACGCGGACCTGGAAGGTCTCCTCGTCGAGCAGCAGGCCCGCGGGCATGTCTGGAGGATCGAGCGGCACCCGCCTGAACTCCGTGCGGCTGCGGAACTCGGCTGCCAGCAAGGTTCCGTCCGGATGGACCTCCGTCGCCTGGACCACGAAGTCGCTCTGATAGTTCGCCACCAGGTTCCAGGTATAGGCCGCCAGTTTGTGCCCGACCCGGTCGATGAACCCTGGAGGTCCGTACAGGTGGAGCACCTTCTCCCGTCCGAGAAGGAGCCGCAGCAGGGTGTCGAACCCCGCGAAGTGGTCCATATGGGTGTGGGAGACGAAGGCGTGGCTCACCTTCAGGATCTGTCGGGCGGACAAGGGAGAGAGATCCCCCAGATCGAAGAGGATCGCCCGGCGATCGAAGAGGAAGTCGATGTAGAGCCCGGGATCCCCGAACGGATCGTTGACCAATCGGGGGTGGAAGAGGGGCTTCATGCCGGAGACAGTTTATCTCCGGCGTTCGGACTACCGCTCCACCCAGTAGTTCGGCGCCTCCTTGGTGATGACCACGTCGTGGGCGTGGCCCTCCTTGAGGCCGGCGGGGGAGATGCGGACGAACTGGGCCTTGGTGCGCAGCTCGGCGATCGAGCCGCAGCCGGCGAGGCCCATGCCGGAACGCAGGCCGCCGGTGAGCTGCGGCAGCATCTGGTGGACGCTCCCCTTGTAGGGGACCATGCCCTCGATCCCCTCCGGGACCAGCTTGGAGAGCGCGCCGCTCCCCTCCTGGAAGTAGCGGTCGGCGCTGCCCCGAGCCATGGCCGAGAGCGACCCCATGCCGCGATAGGCCTTGAAGGTCCGCCCCTGGTAGAGGATGGTCTCGCCCGGACTCTCCTCGGTGCCGGCGAAGAGCGAGCCGATCATCACCGAATGGGAGCCGGCCGCGATCGCCTTGGTCAGATCGCCCGAGAATTTGATGCCGCCGTCCGCGATGATCGGCACGCCGTGCTCGGCCGCAACGCGAGCGCAATCGGCGATGGCGGTCACCTGGGGGACGCCGGCGCCGGTGACCACCCGGGTGGTACAGATGCTGCCGGGCCCGATGCCGACCTTGACGGCATCCGCGCCGCGCTCGATCAGAGCCAGAGTCCCTTCCGCCGTGGCCACGTTGCCCACGATCAGCTTGACCTCGGGGAAGCTCTCCCGCAGCTTGGCCGTGGCATCGAGCACCCCTCGACTGTGAGCGTGCGAGGAGTCGAGCACCAGGAGGTCCACCTTGGCGCGGACGAGCGCCTCGGCCCGCTCGAGGTAGTCCCCCGAGGAGCCGACCGCCGCGCCGCAACGGAGCCGGCCGAGCTCGTCCTTGCAGGCGTTCGGGTACTGGATCGCCTTCTGAATGTCCTTGACCGTGATCAGCCCCTTGAGGATGTTGCCGCCCGGATCGACCACCAGCACCTTCTCGATCCGGTGCTGGTGGAGAAGGGCCTTGGCCTGCTCGAGCGTCGTCCCCTCGGGGACGGTGACCAGGTCCTCCTTGGTCATCAGCTCGCCGATCTTCTTCCCCAGGTTCTCCTCGAAGCGGAGGTCCCGGTTGGTGAGGATGCCGACCAGGTGCCCCTGGGCATCGGTCACCGGCACGCCCGAGATCTTGTAGCGAGCCATCACCTCGAGGGCCTCGCGGATGCTCTGGTCGGGCTGCATGGTGACGGGATCGACGATCATCCCGGCCTCACTGCGCTTGACCCGGTCCACCTCCTCGGCCTGGGCCTCGATGGGCAGGTTCTTGTGAACGATGCCGATTCCTCCCTCCTGGGCCAAGGCAATGGCCAGGCGGGACTCGGTGACGGTGTCCATGGCGGCGGAGAGGATCGGGATGTTCATCTCGATCCCGCGGCAGACCATCGTCCGCAGCTCGACCTGGTTCGGGTGGACCTCCGAGAATCCGGGGACGATCGAAATATCGTCGAACGTGAGAGCGAGACGGGGCTCGAAGTCGGTCATTGCGTGTGATCGTTCCTTCAAAGCGAAACAGCGGTTCGTCGGGTACGGCTGAAGGATATCAGGTCCGGCGATTGCCTACGAAAAGGGCGGCCGAACGGCCGCCCTGGAATCTTGAATCGAAGAGGCTCCTCAACCCACCGTCACCTGAGCCCCGTGGCACTTCTTGTACTTCTTGCCGGAGCCGCAAGGGCAGGGGTCGTTGCGCCCCACCTTGGCCTCGCGGTTGACCGCCGGCTGCGGGCGCTGACCCTCGACCTTCGGGGGAGCGGAGAGCTCGATCCTGGGCGCCACCCGTTGCTGGCGGGCGCGCTGTTCGAGCATCTGCTCCTCGCTGACCGGCTCGTAGCGGAAGAGCCTCTGGATGATGTCGTTCTCCACCCGCTCGCGCATCATCTCGAAGAGGTCGAAGCTCTCCTTCTTGTACTCCTGCAGCGGATCGCGCTGACCGTAGCCGCGCAGGCCGATGCCCTCCTTCAGGTGGTCGAGGGCGAGCAGGTGGTCCTTCCAGGAGGTATCCACCGAGTGGAGCATGATGGCGCGCTCGAAGCCGCGGATGACCTCGGGGGCGTGCCGCGTCTCCTTCTCAGCGTAGCGCTCCTCGATCACCTTCCAGAGGGTCTCGCGGAGCTCGTCGATGCCGAGCTCGTCGAGGTTGAGCCCGCCGGCGTTGATGTTGAAGTAGGCGAGCATCTCGGTGCGCAGGCCAGTCAGGTCCCAGTCCTGCGGATCGGACTTCTCCGGGCAGTGGGTCTCGAGCAGGCCGTCGAGGATGTCCTCGGCGACTCCCATGACGTACTCGCGCCCCTCGCGCCCTTCGAGGATGTCGCGACGGAGCTTGTAGATCGCCTCCCGCTGCTTGTTCATCACGTCGTCGTACTCGAGGAGGTGCTTGCGGGTCTCGAAGTTCCGGCCCTCGACCTGCTTCTGGGCGCGCTCGATGGCCTTGGAGACCATGCCGTGCTCGATCGCTTCCCCCTCTTCCATGCCGAGGCGGCCCATCAGCCCCTGAATGCGGTCGGAGCCGAAGATCCGCATCAGGTCGTCCTCGAGCGAGAGATAGAAGCGGGAGGAGCCGGGGTCGCCCTGTCGGCCGGAGCGGCCGCGGAGCTGGTTGTCGATGCGCCGCGACTCGTGCCGCTCGGTGCCCAGGATGTGGAGGCCGCCCAGGGCGAGCACCTCTTCCTTCTCCCGGGCGCAGGTCTCCTGGTAGCGCGCCAGCGCCTCCTTGAAAGCCTCCGGCTCGGTCTCCGGATCGGCCTCGGCGCGGGCGAGCCCCTCGGGGTTGCCGCCCAGCAGGATGTCGGTGCCGCGGCCGGCCATGTTGGTGGCGATGGTGATGGCGCCCCTGCGGCCTGCCTGGGCCACGATCGACGCCTCGCGCTCGTGATACTTGGCGTTGAGCACCACGTGCGGCACCTTCGGCGGCCGGTTGAGGAGCTTGGAGAGCATCTCGCTCTTCTCGATCGACACCGTGCCGACCAGGACCGGCTGGCCCCGCTGCTGGCACTCGCGGATCTCCTCGACCACCGCCTTCCATTTCTCCTCGGCGGTGCGGTAGACCAGGTCGGCCCGGTCGTCGCGGATCATCGGCCGGTTGGTCGGAATGACGGTGACGTCGAGGTTGTAGATCTGGCCGAACTCGGCGGCCTCGGTGTCGGCGGTGCCGGTCATGCCCGCCAGCTTTTTGTACATCCGGAAGTAGTTCTGGAAGGTGATGGTGGCGAGCGTCTGGTTCTCGCGCTCGATCTTCACCCCCTCCTTGGCCTCGACCGCCTGGTGCAGGCCGTCCGACCAGCGGCGGCCGGGCATCATGCGGCCGGTGAACTCGTCGACGATGACCACCTGGCCGTCCTTGATCAGGTACTCGACGTCCCGCTGATAGAGGGCGTGGGCGCGCAGCGCCTGGTTGACCCCGTGGAGGATCTCCATGTTCTCGGGGTCGTAGAGATTGCGCACGCCGAGAAGCTGCTCGACCTTCTCGACCCCCTCGTCGGTGAGAGCCACCTGGTGAGCCTTCTCGTCGACTACGTAGTCGCCGGTGGTGCTCTTCTTGCCGTCCCCCTCGTCGATCTCCTCCCCCTTGACCAGGCGGGGGATGATGCGGTCGATCCGGTAGTACTTGTCGACCGACTCCTCGGAGGGACCGGAGATGATCAGCGGCGTCCGCGCCTCGTCGATCAGGATGGAGTCCACCTCGTCGACGATCGCGTAGTGGTGCGGCCGCTGGACCATCGACTCGAGGTCGAACTTCATGTTGTCGCGCAGGTAGTCGAACCCGAACTCGTTGTTGGTGCCGTAGGTGACGTCGGCAGCATAGGCGCGCTTGCGGTCGGCATCCGGCATGTCGTGCTGGATGACGCCCACCGAGAGGCCGAGAAAGCGGTAGATCTGGCCCATCCAGTCGGAGTCGCGCTTGGCCAGGTAGTCGTTCACGGTGACCACGTGGACGCCCTTGCCCTCGAGGGCGTTCAGGTAGACGGGCAGGGTGCCCACCAGCGTCTTGCCCTCGCCGGTCTTCATCTCGGCGATCCGGCCGCGATGGAGCACGATGCCGCCCATGAGCTGGACGTCGAAGGGGCGCATGTGCACCGATCGCCAAGCGCCCTCGCGGGCCACCGCGAAGGCGGGGATCAGGATGTCGTCGAGAGAGGCTCCGTTTTCGAGCTGGGTCTTGAACTCGGCGGTCTTGGCGCGCAGCTCGTCGTCCGAGAGAGCCTTGATCTGCGGCTCCATCTCGTTGATCGCGGCCACGATCGGCAGCATCTTCTTCACTTCGCGCTCGTGCTGGCTGCCGAAAATCTTGGTCAGAATCGTGTTGATCATCGAAGTCTCGCTAGGTTCGGGGAAACTCGGAATCGAGCTCGGGGCATGCGTCTACAACCCGCAGTCTACCAGAAAGATTCCACCGGCCATCCCAGGAGGGAGGGCGTCCGGGAGGGTGGGGGAGGAGCGCCTAGGAGGCGCCCGCCGCCGCTTCGTCGAGGATGTAGCCGAGGGGATTGACGGGATCGCCGTCGATCCGGACCTCGTAGTGGAGGTGGTAGCCGGTCGAGCGCCCCGTGTTGCCGACGCGCCCCACGACGTCCCCGCGCTTGACCCGCTGGCCCGGCCGCACGTCGATTCGCGACATGTGTCCGTAGCGGGTGGTGACGCCGAATCCGTGGGCGATCAGGACCGCCTGGCCGTAGCCGCCGACCTCGCCGGCCTGGATGACGACGCCGTCGGCGCTCGCATGCACCGGCTGGCCCGGTGCCGCGGCGATGTCGACCCCCTGGTGGACGCCACGCCCGTGGGTCAGGGGATCGGAGCGGACGCCGAAGCCGCTGGTGAAGATCCCCTTGACCGGCGCGATGGCGGGAGTGGAGGAGATCCAGCGGACCCGTTCGTTGAGCTTGGCCTCGACCGCATCGAGGGTGCCCGCGAGCTGGCCCGCGCGGTCCGTCAGCGCGGGCAGATCACCGGCCTCGTCCACCGGAGAGCCGCCGCCGATGCCCGGCTCGGCCCCGTTCTCCAACCCTTCGACCCCGGCCACGATGGCGAGCTGGCGGGTGCGCTCCTCGTATCCCGAGAGCTGGTTCTGGAGCTTCTTGACGCTGGATTCGAAGGTCAGGTTGGTCCGCCGGAGCTGCTCGTTCTCCCGCTGGAGGCGGGCGATCTCGACCGGGTTGACGTTCCTGCTGAAATGGAGCCAGGTGAAGAGGGTGGCGGCGAGAGCGAGGACAAGGAGGGCGCCGGCGGCGATTCCGACCTGCAGGTTGGTGACCTGCCACTTGCGCAGCTTGGCGTGCGCATGTGGGATCAGGATGATCGTGTGGTGCCGTTTCGCCATGAGTCGTTTTACAAGGAGCCCGGCGACAAGCCCGGGCACCGCCATCAAAAATTCACTGTACGTAACGGGGCGTCTAAGCGCGAAGCCGTATTGTAGACCTTGGACCCTCGATGTCAAGAGGCCGGTAAAATATGGCGAACCAGCATGCCGTGCCGGTGCAAAATTGCACGAACGAAGTTGCGGCGGACCGGATGGCCCACCGCGAATCCGGTCAAGAGCCCTCTTGTTCCTGCGCTTTCCGGGAGCGCCGCCGGGCCTTGGCCTCCTCTTTCCGGGACTGTTTCGCGGCCTCTTCCGGGGAGAGGTCCTTCCAGCGGGTAACGGCCCGCTGGTCCGCGATGTGGACATGGAGAGCTCCATCCAGTGCCATGGCCAGCTTGACCATGGTGAGGAGGAGCACAGGGCCCGCCAGCCAATAGTTCACGTCGACTCGGCCTCGGCGAAGAGTCTCCGGTAGCGCGCCCGCTGAGAATCATTCATCCTCGATCTCCTCGATGCGAACCCGCTCATCCGACCACCCTCCGGTCCAGGCTGCGGTACTGGATCGCCTCGGCCAGATGGGCTGCGCGGATGGCGTCGCTCCCCGCCAGATCGGCGATGGTGCGGGCCACCTTGAGCACGCGGTCGAGAGCCCGGGCCGAGAGACCGAGCTTCTCGAAGGCGGCGTCGAGGAGCGCCCGGCCGGCGGGGTCGACGGCGCAGAAACGGCGGAGCTGCTCGGGCCCCATGGCGGAATTGGCCGGCGTCGGGGTCTGAGAGCCGAAGCGCTCGGCCTGGACGGCGCGGGCGTTCGCCACCCGATGAGCCACCGTTTCCGTGCTCTCTCCCGCGGACGAGCGCAACTCCTTCAGACTCACCGCCGGCACCTCGACGTGGAGGTCGATGCGGTCGAGGAGAGGTCCCGAGACTCTCCCGCGGTAACGCTCGATGAGAGGTGGGGGACAGCGACACGAGTAGCGCGGGTCCCCCAGGTGCCCGCACGGACATGGATTCATCGCGGCCAACAGGGAGAATCGGGCCGGGAAGACCAGCCGGGCCCGGGCGCGCACCACGCTGACGGTTCCTTCCTCCAGAGGTTGCCGCAGCGCCTCCAGGGTGTCACGCCGGAACTCCGGGAGCTCGTCGAGAAAGAGGACGCCGTTGTGGGCCAGGCTCGCCTCGCCCGGCCGCGGATTGCTGCCGCCGCCGATCATTCCGGCCGTGCTGGTGCCGGTGTGGGGGCTGCGGAAGGGGCGCTCGCGCAACAGCCCCGCCGGCGGCTCCTCGGAGACCAGGGAGTGGATCTTGGTCACCGCGATCGACTCCGCCAGGCTGAGCGGCGGCAGGAGGCCCGGCAGGCGGCGGGCCAGCATGGTCTTTCCCGAGCCCGGAGGGCCCAGGAAAAGGAGGTTGTGGCCTCCCGCCGCGGCGACCTCCAGCGCCCTTTTGGCGGTCTCCTGGCCGCGTACCTCCGAGAGGTCCGGAACGGAGCCCGCAAGACGGGCTGGGAAGGAGGGGACGGGGACCGGCAGCAGATCTTCCACGCCGGTGAGGTGATGGACCGCCTCGGCGAGCCCACGGAGGCCCACCACGGGGAGAGCCTCCAGGGCGGCAGCCTCCGGCGCGTTGGCCGCCGGCAGCAGGACCTCCCGGAAGCTCAGGCGCCGGCCGAGATCCGCGATGGCCAGGCCGCCGCGCACCGAACGGACGGCGCCGTCGAGGCCCAGCTCACCGCAGATCAGCCGGCCGTCGAGAGCGTCCTGCGGGATCTGCTCATAGGCGGCCAGCATGGCCAGCGCGATCGCCAGGTCGAGGTGGTTCCCCTCCTTGCGCAGATCGGCCGGCGCGAGATTGATGATGATGGACTTGGGTTCCAGGTAGAAACCACAGTTCTTGATCGCGGCGCGCACCCGCTCGCGGCTCTCGCGGACCGCGGCGTCGGCAAGTCCCACGATCTGGACCTGCGGGAGTCCGTTATGGACATCCACCTCTACCTGGACTGGACGGGCTTCGATCCCCCATGGGGTTGCTGCGATGGCTCGGGCTAACATGCCCGGATAAGACGTAAAATCACCCCCGAAACTTATTCGCCCTAGAACGGCGCGGGTTTGCGACCCCCTTTTCGGGACAATTCGGCATTTTTAAAAACGTCATCGAGACCTCGTGAACGTCCTAGCCATCGCCACCAAGGCCCCCTGGCCGCCGATCGACGGCGGGCGTTTCCTGCTCCTCAACACCCTCCAGGGGCTGGCGGGACTCGGCGTCCGGGTGACCCTGGTGGCGCCGGTCGATTCCGCGCGTTTCGATCTCGACCGGGTCTCCCGCGAGCTGGCGCCCTGGTGCGAGCCGGCCCTGGTTCCGGCGGCGCCCCTTCCGCCGGTCGTGGCTCTCCTGCGATCCAGGGGGACGCCGCTGTCGATCTCCCGCCACAGTCTCCCGGCGGTCAGGAGAGAGGTTGAGCGACGGCTGGCGGCGGAGCGTTTCGATCTGGTCCATGCCGAGCAGCTCCAGGCGCTGCCGCAGACCGAGCCGGCCTTCGCGCGCGGGATTCCGGTGGTCCTGCGCGCCCAGAACGTGGAGAGCGATCTCTGGGAGGAGACGGCCCGCCGTGGAAGGGCCTTGAGTGGAGTGCTGCTGAGGAGGGAGGCACAGAGGTTGGCGGCCTGGGAAGGGGAGGCGGTGCGCCGGGCCGCCAGGACCCTGGCGCTGACCCGCGAGGACGCCGCACGGTTGAGTGAGCTGGCCGGAGGCGGAGGGAGGATTGGAATCGTCCGCGCGGCATTCCCGGACCTGCCGGGAGGGATGGGGAGCCTGGAGGGAGAGCCGCCCGTCGTCGTCTTCGGCAGTAGTGGCTGGCTGCCCAACGAGGAGTCCACCTCCTGGTTCGCCGCCGAGGTCTGGCCGGTCGTTCGGGCAACCTGTCCGGGGGCCGTCCTCCATCTCTTCGGGGCGAACGCCGGAACGGGGCCGGCAGGAATTGTCGCCCACCCATCCCCCAGGGACAGCAGCGAGGTCTACGCGCCGGGCTCGATCCTGGTCGTCCCGTTGAGGATCGCCTCGGGAGTGCGAATCAAGATCCTGGAAGCCTGGGCGCGCGGCGTCCCGGTGGTGGCGACCCCGGCGGCCCTGGCGGGTCTGGAAGCGGAGGATGGAAAGGAGGCCCTGTTCGCCCGAGACACCGTAGAGCTCGCGGCCGCGATCCGGCGGGTCTATCAGGAGCCCGGGCTCGCCACGGCGCTCGTCGAGGCCGGGCGCAGGGCGAGGCGGGAGCGGCACGATCCGGCGGAGGTGGCCCGGCGGCTGGTGGAGGAGTACGGAAAGGCGGGCTAGAACTCCCCCACGAAAGAGATCTCCGGCTCCAGGCGGTATCCCGTCCTCTGTTCGACGGCCTCCTGGCAGTGGGCGATCAGCATCCGGACATCGGCGGCGGTGGCTCCACCGGCATTGATGAAGATGTTGGCATGGCGCGGGGTGACCATGGCGCCGCCGATCCGGAACCCCTTGAGGCCGCACTCGTCGATCAGGCGGCCGGCGCCGATCCCCTCGATCTTCTTGAAGATGGAGCCGGCGCTCGGCTCGGTGTCGAGCGGCGGATGGCGCTCGCGGCGCCACTGGAGATTCTCCTCGACGGTCCGCCGCATCCGCTCCGGGTCCGCCGGCTCGAGCTGGAAGGTGGCGGCCAGCACCACGTCCGGCCGGTGGTGGAGAACCGAGGTGTCGTAACCAAACTCGAAGTACGACGCGTCCACCGTCCTGCGCTCCCCCTCGATGGTCAGGATCTCGGCTCCCCGCGTCACCTCGGCGATGAACATCGTCCGTTCCCGCGCCGGAGCGGGAGAGAGGAAGTGGAGGTTCTGCCAGAGGGCGCCCCCCACGGTCGAGGGGATGCCTGCGTAGTGCTCCAGACCGGAGAGGCCATGGGCGATCGCCGCCTCAATCAGGTCGGGCCAGACGACCGCTCCGCTCCCGGCGCGCACCGCGCGCTCTTCGGGAAAGAACTGGAGGTGCCGGGCCACGTTCCGGATCACCAGCCCCCGGAAACCATGGTCGCCGATCAGGATGTTGGCCCCCAGGCCGAGCAGGAAAAAGGGGACCCCGTGCTCCCGGGCCGCGAGGATGGCCGCGGCGAGCTCGTCCGCCGTCTGCGCCTCGTAGAAGAGATCTGCCGGGCCGCCGATCCTGAAGGTCGTGTACGGCGCGAGGATCTCCCCGGCGCGGACCCGGTCCGGTCCCAGGGCCCGGCGGAGCGGCTCGTACCCCTTCACGGCTCGTCGATCATCTGGATCCGGCGGACGTGCCGTCCCCCCTCGAACGGGGTCTCGAGCCAGATCCGGACGATCTCGAGGGCCAGCTCGACCGGCATCATCCGCTGTCCCAGGGAGAGCATGTTGGCGTCGTTGTGGGCCCGGCCGAGGCGGGCCGACTCCTCGTTCCAGCAGAGGACGCAGCGGATGCCGCGCACCCGGTTGGCGGTGATCGCCTCGCCGTTGCCCGAGCCCCCCAGCACGATCCCCCTTTCCACCTCGCCGGCCGCGACGGCCAGGGCGACCGGCCGGATGAAAGCGGGGTAGTCGACGGTCATCTCCGACTTGGTCCCGAAATCCCTGACCTCGTGCCCCTGCTTGGCGAGGTACTTCTTGATCTCTTCCTTATAGCGGTAGCCGGCGTGGTCGGAGCCGATGCCGATCTTCATCCTTCCTCTCCTTGGACGGAATGCCGTTCGGGTCCGGGATTCTACGCCAAGCCGGAGGCGAGAGCCCGCCGGCGCGCCTCGAAAAGCACCAGTGCGGCGGCGACCGTGGCATTCAAGGACTCCACCGAGGACTCCATGGGGATGGTCAGCCGCAGGACGGCGCGGGAGAGGAGAGCGGGGGAGAGACCGGGCCCTTCCGCTCCCACGGCCAGGATCAGGGTGCCCTCGAGGGAGGCTTCATAGAGATTCTCGCCTTCGCGCGGGACCAGGGCCGTCCAGCGCGGGCCGACCGGGGCCAGACGGTCGTCGAGCACCTCAGGCTCGGCGGCAAGGGCGACGGGGAGGCGCAGGAGGCTGCCGGCCGAGGCGCGCAGGGCTCGGGGGTGGTTCGGGTGGGCGCAGCCGGGGGAGAGGGCGAGGCCTGCCGCTCCCGCGGCCTCCGCTACGCGGGCCAGGGCGCCGAGGTTCCCAGGGTCCTGGAGACCGTCCAGGTAGAGATAGGGGCGCCCGGAGCGCACCGGCAATCCGTCGACTCCGGAACGGGGGAGGCGGGCCACCGCCAGCAGCCCGCGCGGGGAGTCGGCGTCGGTCAGATCCTCCAACACCTCGGGGCTCACTTCCAGCGGCGGCATGAGGAGAGAGCGGCCGAGCCGCTCCCCTTCGGAGGTCTCCAGAAAGGCGGGGGTCGCCAGGACCTTCTCCAGGACGATCCCCGCCGCCAGGGCCTCTTTCACGAGGTGGGGACCTTCGAGCAGCGCGCGGTCGCCTTTACTTCGCCGGAGCCGCCGAATATCCTTGAGCCTTTGGTTCTGACGACTGGTGATCATGGGCATGGATCTTAAGAACTTCTGGCAACGTCTCCAAACGGGCGTCGAGGTGGCGGTGGCGGGCCACACTCCGGACAAGCTCCTCGGAGTGCGCGACGGCTTTCTCCGCTTCTTCCACGACGGCCTGGACCGGACGGTGTCGGTGGCTGTGGTGCCGCAGTTGGTGGAGGAAGAGCCGGTCGGCCTCCTGGTCTCCGACGAAGAGGTGGTGCGCGAGGCCCGCAGGAAGGCCGTCGAGCTTGAGGAAAAGCTGCGCGGCAACTATCACTTCTACATCTCCAGCGAGGGGGGGATCGAGACCCTCGACGTCGATGGGACCCAGCGCTACCTGGTCCGCAACTGGACGGTGATGCGCAGTCCGCTCGGCGAGGCCTGGGGATCGAGCGGCGCCATCCAGCTCCCGGACCGCCTGGTCTCCGGGCTCGACAGCGCGCAGATTCCCTTCGCGGTGCCGGGCACCCGGCGGAGCGGCGGCATCACCAGCTCGCTCACCGGCGGCCTCGAGACGCGCCGGAAGAACATCTCCTTGTCCACGTTTCACGCTCTTTCGACACTCTTCTATGGTGTTCTGGAGAGCCGTCCCATTCGTTGATGCCGGGATGGTTCCCGGCGTTGACCCGTTCTTGACCAGTTGCTAGCATTCACCAAAAGGTCGGCCCGGGAGATCCTCTCCATCCGTCTTTCCCGCTCGGCTTTCGAGCTCGGCATCGCAAACGTCCGCAGGTCTGAAGGTCACGCTAGAGGTGCGAACATGAGTGAAAGAGACATCCACCTGTTTACGTCGGAGTCGGTGACGGAGGGTCACCCGGACAAGGTGGCCGACCAGATTTCCGACGCCATCCTTGACGAAGTGCTCCGGCAGGACCCGACTGGCCGGGTGGCCTGCGAGACTCTGGTGACGACCGGCACGGTCTTCCTCGCCGGCGAGATCAGCACTACCGCCTATGTCGATTTCCCCGGCGTGGCACGGCGCGTGGTCCGGGAGATCGGCTACACCAGCGCCGCCTACGGCTTCGACTTCGCCACCTGCGGCGTGCTCTCCGCGATCGACCCCCAGTCGCCCGACATCGCCCAGGGCGTGGACGTCGGGGGAGCTGGCGACCAGGGGCTGATGTTCGGCTTCGCCTGCAACGAGACCCCCGAGATGATGCCGCTGCCGATCGCCCTCGCCCACCGGCTGACCAACCGGCTGGCCGTGGCCCGCAAGACGGGTGAGATCGGCTGGCTGCGGCCTGATGGCAAGAGCCAGGTGACGATCGAGTATGACGGCACCCGGCCGGTGCGGGTGCACACGGCTGTGATCTCGACCCAGCACGCCCCCGAGGTCTCGCAGGAGGAGATCCGCGAGGAGGTGATCGCCAAGATCATCAAGGCGGTGGTGCCGGCCGAGCTCATCGACGAGCGGACGATCTACCACATCAATCCGACCGGACGCTTTGTGATCGGCGGCCCCCAGGGGGACTGCGGCCTCACCGGCCGCAAGATCATCGTCGACACCTATGGCGGCTACGGCCGGCACGGCGGCGGCGCCTTCTCGGGGAAGGATCCGACGAAGGTAGACCGTTCGGCCTGCTACATGGCCCGCCACGTGGCCAAGAATCTGGTCGCCGCCGGCATCGCCGAGCGGGTCGAGGTGCAGCTCGCCTACGCCATCGGCGTCGCCGACCCGGTCTCCGTGCGGGTCGACTCCTTCGGCACTGGCGTCATCCGTGACCGCGAGATGGAGCACTTGGTGCGGGAGAGCTTCCCTCTCTCGCCACGGGGCATCATCGACAACCTGAATCTCCGCCGCCCGATCTACCAGCAGACAGCCGCCTACGGCCACTTCGGCCGCAACGAGAACGATTTCCCCTGGGAGAGCACCCACCGCGCGGCCGAGTTGCGCGCCGCGGCGGGGCTCGAAGGGGTGAAGATGGCCGCCTCCGTGTAATTCACGGACCGGCTTGAAGAGGCTTCGACATGCTGGAAGACGGGACTTAAGTCCCTTTCTTGTAACGAGGTTGTAACGGCGGCCCTGCCGGGCCGCCGTTTTGTTTTTGATTCCTGATGCGGTCCTCGATGGCCGAACCATGGAGGGCCGGGAAGTTCTCTCATTCATCTATGGACAGGGGGCGAACGGGGTGTTAGCCTAGCGGCTGTCGACGGCATACATCGTGGCTATGGCAACTCTTGACCATCCTGAACTGCGGGAATCGCTCAACATTCTCCTGAAGAACTCCCGGCCCCGGCTGGAGAGGGTCTTGAGAAATTTCGAGATCCCTCCGGAAGACGCCGAGGACATTCTCCAGGACGCGCAGCTCACGCTGCTCTATAAATGGGACAAGATCCGCAGCCCCGAAAGCTGGCTGATCGGCACCGTCAAGAAGAAGTGCATCATGTATTGGCGGAAGCGCCGCGGCAGCCTCTGCGAGGCGGTGGATACCGCGATCCTCGACCTGCTCGCCGTGCCCCAGGCTCCGGACCAGGAGAAGACGGAGCTGACCAGCGATCTCAACCGGGTGCTGGCGCGCCTCTCGACGCGCTGCCGTTCCCTGCTCAAGCTCCGCTACGGCATGGGCTACGGTCCGACCGAGGTGGCGGAGCAGATGGGCTACCGGACATCCAGCATCCGCAAAGTGACCAACCGCTGTCTTGCGGCTCTCACCCGGCAGCTCCTCGCGGTCGGGTTCGATCGGGAGCCTGAGGTCGAGCCCCAGGATGGATAAGCACCCTCACCGCAAGCTCCTCTCACGCTTCGGCCTCGGCAAGCTCCATCGTCGCGGCAACCGGGAGATCGTCCGCCACCTTCTCGAAGACTGCGAGGAGTGCCGCCAGGTCACCTCACGCTATCTGCCGAAGCTCGAGTATGGAACGGCGTTCGAGGCCGCTCAGCGGGAGGTCGAGAGCCGGCAGGCGCAGCTCGTCGCGGAGCGGGTCGACGCCGGAGAGCTCCTGCGCGAGCTGCTGGCGCAGCCCTTCGAGCGCCAGGAGATCCTGGTCACCCAGGAGGGCTCTCACTACTGCACCTGGGGTTTTTGCGAGCTGCTGCTGGACGCGGCGCGGGAGTGGGGTTTCCAGGATCCCGCGCGGGCGATCGAGCTGGCCAGGATCGGAGTCGAGGTCGCGGAGCGTCTCGATGCCGGTGCCTACGGCCGGACCCGGGTCCGGGACCTCGCTGCGCGCGCCTGGGGAATCCTCGGCAACGCTCAGCGCATCCGAGACGACTTCCGTACTGCGGAGAAGTCTTTCGCCCAGGCCGAGCTGCGGCTTCGGGAAGGGACGGGAGATCCGCTGGAGAAGGCCCAGATCCAGCTATTCAAGGCATCGCACTTCGGCAACCAGCAGCGATTCCGGGAGGCGTTCCGCCTGCTCGACCGGGTGGTGGCTGTCGGCCGCCGTTGCGGGGATCCGCATCTGTGGGGCAAGGCGCTGATCATGCGTGGATTCCTGCTCGGCCTCGCCAACGATCCGGAGGCGGCCATCCGTCATCTCTCAGAGGGGCTCCAGAAGGTGGATTCGGCGTCCGATCCCCGTCTGGTGGTGGCGGCCCAGCACAACCTGACCCTCTACCTGGCCGAGAGCGGCCGCTATGGGGAGGCCCTGCGGCTCCTCGAGAGCGCCCGTCCTCTCTATCGCCAGGTCGGCGATCAGATGAGTCTCCTGCGCCTGCGCTGGCTGGAAGGGAAGATCGCCAGCGCACTGGGGCACTACCGGGAATCCGAGGAGCTCCTGCGTGGGGTGCAGAAGGAGCTGATCGAGCGCGAGCTCGGCTACGACGCCGCGCTGCTCTCGCTCGACCTGGCCACGATCTACGCGCGCGATGGACGGAGCGCGGAGATGCGGCGTCTGGCGGAAGAGATGCTCCCGATCTTCAAGTCGCAGGACATCCACCGCGAGGCGTTCGCCGCGCTGTTCGTCTTCCAGAAGGCAGCGGAGATGGAGCGGGTCACCCTGGGGCTGATCCGCGACGTGACAGGTTACCTCAAGGAGTCCCGCGCTACCTGGAGCCAGAGGTCCAGGCAAGCCCGCTGAACCTCCCTTTCCGCGGTCCCGCGGCCGGCGGCCCGCATCCTCTCTGCTGGACAAGCTGGAGCTGAGCTGATAAGCTCAACCCCCAGATACATTTAGCGACGATCATGAGCTCTCTGGTGCCACCCGATCTGGCGGAGCCCTCCCTCGAGGAAATCCTCGAGCGGTCCCAGCCCAAGCTGAAGCGGGTCCTCAGCCGGTACCGTATTCCGGCGCAGGACGCGGACGACCTGCTACAGGAGACCTTCCTCATCATGGTCTCCAAGGCGGCGAGCATCCGGAACGCCGAGGCCTGGCTTGTCGCGACTCTCTCCAATCGCTGCATCATCTACTGGCGCAAGCACCGCTCCAAGCTCTGGGATCTCGTCGACACCACGATCCTCGAGTTGCTGGCGGACGTGGAGGTGGCGCCGCAGGAGAGAGCCGACCTGCGTTACGACCTCGACACCCTGCTGGCCGAACTGCCCGACCGCTGCCGCTCACTGCTGCGCCTACGCTATGGATTCGGCTACGGCACCGCCGAGACGGCGGAGAAGATGGGCTACTGCAAGTCGAGCATCCGCAAGGTGACCCGCCGTTGCCTGGCGGCTCTCACCGAGCAACTCGTGGGTGCCGGCTTCCAATCCGAAGCCTGATCCCGGCTCAGAAACCAGGAATCCGATCTCCCGAGGCCGCCCGGTACGGCGCCCGCGAAAATTCTGTCTGGACGTGTCTCTAAAGACGATCCAGGGGCAACTCATCTTTGAGAGCCCACCTAGACGCCTATGGCTATTCCGCCACGAGGGCGATTCTGAAAGGAGATCGTCATGGTCCGTCCGCAGCTCCGCCGCGCCGCCGCGGCCTTCGCCCTGACCTCCAGCCTAGCGCTGCTCCCCGTCACCACCGCCGAAGCGGCCAACAGGAAGCCGCGTGTGGAGCATGCTCGCGCCGCGACCCCCGAGCCCCGAGGCTCCTGGATCCGGGGACTCCTCCTGCATGTAATGGAGAAGGTGGGGGTGAAGATTGATCCAGACGGCGGCTGGATCGTCACCGGCCCCGACGGCCCCCATTAGCGGCGGCGGACCTCTGCCACCGCAGCAAGAGCCGCCGGGACTCTCTCGTCCCGGCGGAGAGTCCTCGCTGGACATGGCTCCGGGATAATGCTAGTCTGTCAACAACTTTAGAAGAGTTGTCCCGCGAACGATGAGTGCATTGGACCACCCCCAAGTCGAGTCCTCACTTGAGGGTTTTCTCAAGAAAGTCCGGCCTCGCCTGAAGACTCTTTTCGCGCATTACAGGATTCCGCCGCAGGACACCGAAGACATTCTCCAGCAGGCCTTGCTCGCCCTGATCTATCACCGGGAGGGGGTCCGCGATCCGGAGGCTTGGTTGCTGGGGACCCTGCGCAACAAGTGCCTCCTTTACTGGCGGGAGCAGCGGCGCAGACTCTACGACGCAGTGGACGCGGCGGTCCTCGAGTTCATGGCCGAGCCCTTGGAGCCCGCTCAGGAGAGCGCCGATCTACAGCGCGACCTGATCAACGCCCTTGAGCGGCTGCCGGAGCGCTGCCGCTCTCTGCTGTCTCTGCGCTATCGCCAGGGGTACGACCCGCCGGAGCTCGCCCAGCGACTGGGATACAGCCCGGCGAGCATCAGCAAGATCACCACCCGCTGCCTGGCGGCGCTGACGCGCAACCTGCTCGCTTTGGGCAAGAAGAAGGGGGGGGCGTGACCGTCCCCCATCCCAATCCCGAAGCCCTGGAGAGATTCGTCCTCGGACAGCTCTCACCGGCGGAGATGCGCGAGATCGCCCGGCACCTGCTGACGGGGTGCCCAGGATGCCAGGAGGTCACGGCCGGACTCTGGGAGCCCGAGGACGTCTTCGAGGATCCGCAGACGCTCACCCTGCCTGCCGAGGAAGAGTATGACGAGGTCCTCGACCGGGTGTTCGAAAATGTCGTGGCCACCGAAGCCCGGGTGGAGCACCAGCGCGCCCTCGGGCGGAAGCTCTACGATGAGCTCATGCAGTGTCCAGCGGAACGCCGGCAACTCCTGTTGACCAACAGCAGGCGCTTCCGGAACCGGATGCTCTGCGAGAGGCTGGTGGAGGAGAGCTATGAGGCGGGCTTTGAGGATCCTCGCCTCGCTATCGAGGTGGCCCACCTGGCGGTTCTGGCTGCCGACCGCCTGGAAGCGGGGGACTGTGACGGCGAAGAGATTCTGACCGGTCTGCGCGCCAAGGCCTGGGCGCACCTCGGCAACGCCTACCGCATCAACTCCGACCTCGCAAGCTCGGAGCAGGCCTACGCCGTCACCGAGTCGCTGCTGAGCGAGAGCCGCATTCCACTCATCGAGCGGGCGCGCGTCCTCTCTCTACTGGCTTCCGGGCGCAAGGCCCAGCAGCGGTTCGCCGAGGCGCTGCAGATCTTCGACCGTGCCGCCGCCATCTACAAGAAGTTGGGGCAGTGGAACCTTCTTGGCCGCACCTTCCTCCAGAAGGCGCTGGTCTGCGACGAGGCGGGGGACGACGAGGAGGAAATGAAGTTCCTGCGGCGGGCCCTCGACCTGATCGATCCTCAGTCCGATCCCCGTATCTTTCTCGCCGCCCGCCACAACCTGATCCATGCTCTCTACGAGCGGGGGCGGGTCCGCGAGGCCTTCGCCCTGCTGTACAACACTCGGCCGCTCTACCTGAAGGCCGGCGACCGGATGAACCTCCTGAGGCTTCGCTGGCTGGAAGGGCTGGTGGCGTTCGGCCTGCAGCGGATCGACCAGGCCGAAGCGGCGCTGCGGGAGGTTCGGGAGGCCTTCGTGGACCTCGGCCTCGGCTATGACGCCGCTCTGGCCTCGCTCGACCTCGCCAGCGTCTACATCCTCCAGGGGCGCACCGCCGACGTCCGTCGCGTGGCCGAGGAGACGCTGACCATCTTCCAGTCCCACAACACCCATCGCGAGGCGCTGGCCGCGCTCCTGGTCTTCTCCAGTGCCGCGCGCCTCGACCGCGCGGGCATCGATCTCGTCCGGGAGGTCTCGAGCTTTCTCAAGCGCGCCCGCAACAATCCGGAGCTCCGCTTTTCCGCTGTTTCCTGAGATCTCCCTGCGCAAATCTTTCTGCTAAAATAGCGTCAGCGTTCGGTTTTCCTCTTTCCAGAAACGCCACGGTCCGGGAGCGTCGAGTCGTGGCTTTCCGTGAGAGGACAGCGGGCGCGAGGAGCGCCTATGACCATCCGCCGTCCCGATCCCGACGAGGTCGCCCGGTTTCTCAGGGGAGAGCCGCGAGAGGGAGAGGATCGCCGGGTCGTCCGGCACCTGCTCGATGCCTGGCGAGCCTGCCGCGATGAAATCGAGCAGATCTGGGCTCCGAAGGTTACGTCCCCTGACGACTACAAGGCAGCCTTCCAAGGTCTCCGGCCTCGGCTGAGCGATCAGGCCGGGCGGATGGACCTGGAGCGGGATAGGCTCCCATGGCTCATCGACCGGCTGGAGGGAACGCCTCCTCCGGACCAGCCGGTCCGAGTCAAGAATGAACCAGCCTTCCACAGTTGGCTCCTGGGCGAGTGGCTGATCGAGGAAAGCCAGCGTTCCGCCTACGGTGATCTCGGTCGGGCGAAGACTCTGGCGTCCTGCGCCTTGACCGTGGCGGAGGAGCTTCCCGAGCATGTCTATGGTCCCCCGCTGGTCAACGACCTGAAGGCCCGCGCCTGGGCATGCCGGGGGGAGATCCTCCGTCTTCTGGGGGATCTGCCTGGAGCGGAGGAGGCCTTTGAGATCGCCGACGGCTTCATGGCCGAGGGAACTGGAG
>Ga0070666_10000683_pt1 | contig 20555 bp, 17 predicted proteins | sample KBSS23metaG_FD_64677 | JGI IMG/M metagenome (GOLD analysis project Ga0070666, IMG submission 64677) | Switchgrass rhizosphere microbial communities from Kellogg Biological Station, Michigan, USA - KBS S2-3 metaG | ecosystem: Host-associated > Plants > Roots > Rhizosphere > Soil ... | reverse complement strand
TCGCCGACCTCGCGAAGGCGATCGTGGACACGTGGAGCGCGGACCTGCCGGAGATCACCGCCAAGCCGGAATAGCGGGCAACCCCCCTCACCCTCTCCCTGGGTGGAGGGGGATAGACTCCGCCTCCAATGAAACGCTTCGAAGGCAAGACCGCGCTCGTGACCGGAGCGTCGCGCGGCATCGGGGAGGCGATCGCGAAGCGCCTGGCCGCGGAGGGCGCCACGGTCCTCGCGGCCGCCCGCTCGGCGGACGCGCTCGCGGGCGTCGTCTCGGCGATCGCGGCGGCCGGCGGCCGGGCGGAGGCGCTCCCGCTCGACCTCGCGGATTCCGCCTCGATCGAGGCCGGGGTCAAGTCGGCCCTCGCGTCGCACGGCGAGATCCACGTCCTGGTCAACAACGCCGGCGTGACGGAGGACAACCTCATTCTCCGGATGGGCCGCGAGGCCTGGGACCGCGTCCTCTCGACCAACCTGACCGGCGTCTTCCTGCTGACGCAGGCCGTGATCAAGGGCATGGTCCGCAAGCGCTACGGCCGGATCGTGAACGTGACCTCGGTCGTCGGGTTGATGGGCAACGCCGGCCAGGCCAACTACGCCGCGTCCAAGGCGGGCCTCATCGGGCTGACCAAGTCGATCGCGCGCGAGCTCGCCTCGCGCAACATCACGTGCAACGCGGTCGCGCCGGGTTTCGTCGCGACCGCGATGACGGAGAAGATGACCCCGGAGGCTCGCGAGAAGCTCGCCGGCGAGATCCCGCTCGAGCGCCTCGGCACCCCGGACGACGTCGCGGCCGCCGTGGCGTATCTCGCGTCCGAGGAGGCGGCCTACGTCACGGGAACGGTGCTCAACGTGAGCGGGGGACTGTACATGTAGAGCCGCACCGCGGCCGGTTTCGGGCCTATTGCCCCGGGGGGGTATCTGGGGAAGAATACGGCCTCAATCGCACTCGGCAAGTCAGGAAGGAGAGAGGAATGGCTGTCGAAGAAAAGGTGAAGAGCATCATCGTCGAGCAGCTCGGCGTGGACGCAAACGAGGTGACTCCGGAGGCGTCGTTCGTCGACGACCTCGGGGCCGACTCGCTCGACACGGTGGAGCTCGTCATGGCCTTCGAGGAAGCCTTCAACATCGAGATCCCGGACGAGGCCGCCGAGAAGATCCAGAAGGTCAAGGACGCCATCGAGTACATCGAGAAGAACTCCTCGAAAAACTGATCCATGCCCCGTCTTTCCTCGCCCCGCCGGGTGGCCATCACCGGGGTGGGCCTGGTCTCGCCGCTCGGCGTGGGAAACCGGGAGAACTGGGACGCGCTGACCGCCGGACGGTCGGGCCTCGGTCCCATCACCCGCTTCGACGCCTCCCGCTTCGCCTGCCGCATCGCCGGCGAGGTCAAGGGATTCGACCCCTCTCTGTACATCGAGAAGAAAGAGATCAAGAAGATGGACATCTTCATCCACTACGCGATGGCGGCCGCGCACATCGCGATGGAGGATTCGGGTGTCCCGGTGACGGATCAGAATCGCGAGCGCTTCGCGGTCGTCGTGGGCTCGGGCATCGGCGGGCTGCCGATCATCGAGAGCACGATGCGCAAGTACGTCGAGGACGGCGGCAACCCCCGGGTCATCTCGCCCTTCTTCATCACGGGCCTCATCGTGAACGAGGCCGGCGGGAACATCTCGATCAAGTACGGCCTCAAGGGGCCGAACCTCGCCACGGTCACCGCCTGCACGACGGGCGCGCACGCCGTGGGCGAGGCCTATCGCATGATCCAGTACGGCGACGCGGACCTCGCGATCGCCGGCGGCACGGAGTCGGTCATCACGCCGCTCGCCGTCGGAGGGTTCGGCGTCATGAAGGCGCTCTCGACCCGAAACGACGACCCGCAGGGAGCGTCCCGTCCCTGGGACCGCGACCGCGACGGCTTCGTGATCGCGGAGGGCGCGGGGCTGGTCGTGCTCGAGGAGCTCGAGTCGGCGAAGGCCCGCGGCGCGCGGATCTATGCGGAGCTCGCGGGTTACGGCATGTCCGGCGACGCGTACCACATCGCCGCCCCGTCGGAGGACGGCGACGGCCCCGCGCGGGTCATGAACAACTGCCTCGCCGACGCCGGGATGAATCCGGAGGACATCGACTACATCAACGCGCACGGCACCTCGACTCCGCTCGGCGACAAGGCGGAGACGATCGCGATCAAGCGCGTCTTCGGCGAACACGCGAAGAAGCTCGCGGTCTCCTCGACGAAGTCCATGACGGGGCACCTCCTGGGCGCCGCCGGCGGGCTCGAGACCGCGATCTGCGCGCTGGCCGTCCACGAGGGCGTGCTCCCGCCCACGATCAACTATCAGAACCCGGACCCGGAGTGCGACCTGGACTACGTGCCCAACACGGCGCGCAAGGCCTCGCCCCGCGCCGTCCTGTCCAACTCCTTCGGCTTCGGCGGCACGAACGGGTGCCTGATCCTGAAGAAAGCGAACTGACGTGAACTCCTTCGTCGCGATCGCCTACGTCCCCGACACCGAGACCAAGATCAAGATCGGGGCCGACGGAAAGTCGATCGACGAGGCCGACGTCAAGTGGATCGTCTCTCCGTACGACGAGTTCGCCCTCGAGGAGGCCCTCAAGACCAAGGAGGCCAAGGGCGCCGGTACGGTCACGGTCACGTCGGTCGGGCCCGAGCGCGCCAAAACCGGGCTGCGCGAGTGCCTGGCGCGCGGCGCGGACGAGGCGATCTGGGTCGATGCGGGCGGGACCGGCTTCCTCGACGCCCTGGGGGTCGCGAAGGCGCTCGCCGCGGCGGCGAAGGGCGGAAGCTACGACTTCTACTGGTTCGGACAGAAGGGCGTGGGCTACGACGAGTCGCTGGTGGGCCCGATGTTCGCCGAGCTTCTCGGCGTGCCTCACGTCGGCAGCATCATCCAGCTCGAGGTCGGGGAGGGGAAGATCACGGCGCACCGCGAGATCGAGGGCGCGCACGAGGTCGTCGAGTGCACGCTCCCGGCGGTGCTGACGGCGCAGAAGGGCCTGAACGAGCCGCGCTACGCCTCCCTCAAGGGCATCATGGCCGCCAAGAAGAAGCCAATCGCGGAGAAGAAGCTCGCGGAGCTCGGGGTGCCCGAGGCGGATCCCGCCCAGGCGAAGACCCGCTGGCGCAGGCTCGAGCTGCCTCCGGCGCGTCAGGCCTGCAAGATGATTCCCGGGGACGACCCGGCGGCGGCAGGCAAGGAGCTGGTCCGGTTATTGAGGGAGGAGGCCAAAGTCATCTGATTTGCCCTCGAACGTAGGGGCGGCCCTCGCGGCCGCCCGGGCGGGGACAAGCCCCGCCCCTACGGCCGGGGCCGATGACAGGTCGAACATGAAATTCCTCGTCTTCATCGAGCAGCGCGACGGGAAGATCCGCAAGGCCTCGCTCGAGGCGCTGTCGCTGGCGCGCAAGCTCTCCGGCGGACCGGCGGCCGCGGTGCTCCCCGGCAAGGGCGTCGCGGCGCTCGCGAAGGAGCTCGGCGCGTACGGCGCGGGCAAGGTCTACGTCGCCGACAGCGACCAGCTCGCCCTCTACAGCAACAAGGGCTACGTCGGCGCGCTCGACGCGGCCACGAAGAAGGAGAATCCGGACGCCGTCCTCATCGCCGCCACGGCGATGGGCAAGGACGTGGCCCCGCGCTTCGCGGCGCGCCACGACGTTTCGGTGCTCGCCGACGTCATGGACCTGCGAATCGACGGCGACCGTCTCGTCGCTTGGCGGCCGGTCTACTCGGGCAAGGCGCGGGCCGAGGTCGACTGCGGATCGGCGAAGCTCCAGGTCGCGACGACGCGGCCCAACGTGTTCCCGGCGGAGGCGGCCTCCGGCGCGGCGGAGCCGCCTGGGGAAGTCGAGACGCTGGACCTCGGCGACGTCGCGCCGCGGGCGAGGGTCCTGCGCGTCGAGACCTCGGAGTCGAAGGAGCTCGACGTCTCCGAGGCGGACGTCATCGTGTCCGGCGGCCGCGGCATCAAGGGACCGGAGAACTGGCCGATCGTGAAGGACCTCCAGCAGGCCCTGGGCGCCGCGCTCGGCGCCTCGCGCGCGGTGGTCGACGCGGGCTGGATCGACCACCAGCATCAGGTCGGCCAGACGGGGAAGGTCGTCTCGCCCACGCTCTACGTCGCGTGCGGCATCTCCGGCGCGATCCAGCATCTCGCCGGCATGGGGACGTCCAAGGTCATCGTGGCCATCAACAAGGACGCGGAGGCGCCGATCTTCAAGGTCGCGACTTACGGAGTCGCGGGAGATCTCTTCCAGATCCTGCCGGAGTTCGCCAAGGCGGTTCGCGAGGCCAAGAAGGAGTGAAGGGTCAGACCTTCCTCTTCACCACCTTCACCCTCTCCGCCCCCGCCTCGGCCCGGCGCTGCGATTCGTGGAAGTGCTGGGACTGCACTCGCGTGAACACCGCCCCGAACAGCACGAGCAGGGACGCGTAGTAGACCCAGAAGAGAAGGACCATCATCGAGCCCGCCGTCCCGTACTCGCTCGCGATCTCGCTGCGGCCCAGGTAGAAGCCGATCGCCCATTTGCCGACCGACAGGAGCAGGGAAGTGAGGAGGGCTCCGGCCCAGACGTCGCGCCACGGGATCTGGACGTCCGGCAGCACGCGGTAGAGGAAGGCGAACAGGATCGTGACGAGGACGTAACTGACGAGGGCGTTCCCCGTCTCGAAGAGCGCCGACGGCAGCTCGAAGTAGCGTTGGGCGTACCCCTGCAGGGCGTGGATCGACGTGGACAGGATCAGCGAGACGACGAGCACGAACCCGAGCGCCAGCACGAGCGCGAACGAGACGAGCCTCTTCAAGAGGAGGCGGCGAATGAGCGGTCCCGGTTTGGGCGCGACGTCCCACATCTTGTTGAGCGAGTCCTGGAGCTGGACGAAGACCGCGAGCGTTCCCACGGCGAAGGTCACGATGCCGATGATCCGCCCGATCAACCCCGACATCTCGAACGCCGCGCGGCCGAGCATCGCGTCCACCGCGAGCGCCTGCTGGTGCCCCATGAGGAGGTCGAACTGGCTCACGATCTGCTGGCGGACGTCGTCGGGCCGGAAGAGCATTCCGGCGCCGACCTCGAACAGGACGAGAACCGGGGCGAGCGAGAAGAGCGCGAAGAAGGCCAGCGCGGCGCTCTGCGTGAACGCGTCGCGCTCGATCCAGGCGTGGAAGGTATCGCGCAGAATCCTGCCCCACACTCGGGGGCCGGGCTCGTGACCGGCGGCCATTCTCGGATCGTATAGCTCCTCGGAAATCCAAAATCCAATCTAGAATCCGGCTCGCATGCCTGCGATTCCCACCGAACGCGTGATCCTCGGCCTGCCCGGCCGCGTCGTCTTCGCGATGCTGGTCCTGTTCGCGATCGCGGTCTTCGTCTACTCGATGTCCCGGCGCATCCGGGTGCTCCTCGCGGGCCGGCCGGACGACCGGTTCCGGGACATTCCGCGCCGCGTGGGGAAGACGCTCGAGTACGCGTTCGCGCAGAAGCGGATGTTCCGCGACTTGTACGCCGGGTTCTTCCACATCCTCATCTTCGGCGGCTTCGTCGTCCTGACCGTGCGCTCGATCGCGCTGGTCCTCGAGGGGTCCATTCCGGGCTTCGTGCTGCTGCCGGGGCCGCCCGGCGACTACTACACGTTCCTCAAGGACGTCTTCGAGGTGCTGACGCTCGCCGGCGTCCTGCTCGCGGTGCTCCGCCGCGCGTTCGCGCGGCCCAAGCGCCTGGACCTCTCCTGGGACGCGTGGCTCATCCTCTTCTTGATCGGCCTCCTGATGGCGACCGACCTGCTCGCGGCGGGAGCGCAGCTCGCCCTCGCTCCGTCGCTCCAGACTCGCTGGTCGCCGGTCGTCCTCGGCATCGCGCGCATGCTCTCGGGGACGAGCCCGGCGCGCCTGCAGGCGATCTACGAGACGTGCTGGTGGGTCCACCTCGCCGACCTGCTGTTCTTCGGCAACTACCTGCCGTACTCGAAGCACTTCCACATCATCACGTCGATCCCCAACATCTTCTTCATGAACCTCGCGCCGATGGGCAGGCTCAAGACCGTGGACCTGGAGAACACGGAGCGCTTCGGCGCGTCGCGCGTGGAGGACCTGACCTGGAAGTCGATGCTCGACGGCTACACCTGCACCGAGTGCGGGCGCTGCCGCGTCGTCTGCCCGACCGCCCTGACGGGGAAGCCGCTCGATCCCAAGATCTTCATCGGCGACGTCCGCGACGCGGTCTACGAGGCGACGCCGGGGATCCTGGAGGAGTACGCGGCGAAGGGGGGGCGTGGCAGCCTCGATGCCGCCGTCCTCCCGCCGCGCAAGGACCTCATCGGCGGATGGATCTCGGAGGACACGATCTGGGCATGCACGATGTGCGGCTTCTGCACGACCGCGTGCCCGGTCTTCATCGTGCCGGCCGTCGACAAGATCCTCGAGATGCGCCGCTACCTGGTCCTCGACAAGGCCGAGTTCCCCAAGGAGGTCCAGAACGCCTTCCGGGGGATGGAGACCAACGGGAACCCATGGAACATCTCGGCCGCCTCGCGCGGAGAGTGGGCGAAGGGCCTCTCCGTGCCCGTCGTGACCATGGGTGAGGCGGAGGGCAAGGAGGTCGAGGTCCTCTTCTGGGTCGGCTGCGCCGGGTCCTACGAGGACCGCGCCAAGCGCGTCTCGAAGGCGCTCGTCGAGATCCTGAACCAGGCCGGCGTGTCCTTCGCGATCCTGGGCACCGAGGAGACGTGCACGGGCGACTCCGCGCGCCGCATGGGCAACGAGTACCTCTTCCAGATGCTCGCCCAGCAGAACGTCGAGACGCTCAACGGCTACAAGGTCCGGCGGATCGTCACGAACTGCCCGCACTGCATGAACTGCCTCAAGAACGAGTACGGCGACTTCGGCGGCCACTACGAGGTGGTCCACGGGTCGCAGCTCGTGGCCGATCTCATCGCGGCGGGTCGGGTGAAGCTGACGACGCCGATCCCCGACACGATCACGTTCCACGATCCGTGCTACCTCGGCCGCTACAACGGCGTGTACGAGGCGCCTCGGCAGATCCTCCGCGCGATACCCGGTCTCGAGCTCAAGGAGCTCGAACGCTCGCGCGAGCGCGGCCTGTGCTGCGGCGCGGGCGGCGGGCGCATGTGGATGGAGGAGAAGCTCGGCACGCGCATCAACCAGACGCGCATGCAGGAGATCGCGGAGGCCGGGACCGGCTCGGTCGGCGTCTCCTGCCCGTTCTGCATGGTCATGATCGGCAACGCCAAGGACGAGATCGGGGTCTCGACCGTTCCCTTCGACGTGCTCGAGCTGGCGCGCCGCGCGATGCAGACGGAGCCGGCCTGACCCCCCGGGCCGTCCTCGAGCGCCTCCTCGATCTCCTCCGTCCCGGTTCGGATCGTCCCCGCGGCGCTCCTTCTTACCGCGGGCTGCGCGGGGTCGGCCAGCGCTGGGAGCGGCTCGCGCGGCGGCGGCTCGAGGCCGAGGGTTACGAGATCCTCGAGGCCAACTATCGGCCGCAGGCGCGCGGCTGCGAGATCGACTTCATCGCGCGCGAGGGCGGCGTCCTGTGTTTCGTCGAGGTCAAGGGCCGGAGCGGCCCCGCCTTCGGCACGCCGGCCGAGGCGGTCACCGAGGAGAAACGAAGGCGGATCGTCCGGACGGCCGAGCAGTACCTGTCGCGCCTGACGAAGCGGCCGGACTGCCGGTTCGACGTCGTGGCGGTCGTCGAGTCGGAGCGCGGCGGCACGGAGATCGAGATTCTTCGCGGCGCGTTCGAAGCCGGTCCGGAGCGATGACCCTCACGACGGCGAGTCGCGCGTCGTGCGTGTTAAAATCGATCGTTGTCTACTCCGAGCGACGCCGAGCTGCGCTACACGTTCACCTGCCCGAGCTGCTCGGGTAGCTTCTCCATCGGCCTCGACCGAATCCCCCCCGTGAAGGCGCGCTTCTCGTGTCCCCGATGCGGGACCTCCATGGATTTCCCGTCCCGGGAGGAGGCCCGCATCTACATGATGGTCCAGACGCGGAACCAGGCGGCCGGCGGCTCCCTGGCCGATGCAACGGCCCCGGATTCCGGTCCGCAGGCCGCGCCGCGAGCCGCTTCGTCGACTCCCCAGGCTCCGTCGCGGCCGCCGACGGCGCCGCCCGCCCCGGCGCCGCCTCCTCCCGTCAGGCTCCAGGCCTCGGCGCCGCCGCCCCGGCCCGTCGCGCGACCGACGCCTCCGCCTCCGCCTTCCGCATCCGAGAAGAAGGAGCAGAGCTACGTCGTCCAGAAGACGGGCTACGAGGGGGACACGTTCGATCGCCGGGGCGTGCGCGTCCTGATCCGGACGGGAGCGCTCAATCCCGCCGACTCGGTCTCGGTCGACGGCGGCGCGGCGGTGCGCGCCGACTCGGTCCAGGATCTGAAGTCGCTCTTCGAGCTGCGCAAGACCGCGAAGGTCACGCCTCCGCCGGTCTGCCCGAAGCACCTGGACCAGCTCGCGTACTTTCTGTGCGCGTCGACGCGGCGGCCGCTGTGCGAGCAGTGCGCGGAGGAGAAGAAGTTCGGCGGCGCCTCGGTGCGCGTCTGCGTGCACTGCGCCGGCAACGTCGAGGAGATCCCGATCCCGAACGAATAGGGCGGCCTCGGCGCTTCGGGAGGCCCGCCTTGACCCTCCCCGGGCGCTCGGCTATCCTTCGCGTCCGCTATTCCGAGCGGGAATAGCTCAGCGGTAGAGCGCCACCTTGCCAAGGTGGATGTCGCGGGTTCGATCCCCGTTTCCCGCTCCAAATTTCCTAATCCGCCCGTCCCCACCGTGATGTAACCTCGGCCGCTCAGGCGGAAGGGGTCTCCTCATGGCCCAGTTCCCAGTCGTTCAGGTGCTGTTGCGTGCTCTGACCTCCGCCTGTCCGGCACGTCCGCTTTCGCTCGGTGCGGCGCGAGAGCTCGGCTCGAGCGAGCATGGTCCGACTGCCGCACCCAACGATCAGCAGAGCAATCCGCTCGCGGGAATCGTCATCGCCAGAGGGCCTCCCTGCCCTTGCGCGCACGATTTCAAGACAGGAAGGGAACGTTAGGCAATGAAGGAGTCGCTCATGGAACAACTTGAGACCGGGAAGCGCCAGCCGGCGCTTCGCAAGACTACAGGCTCACCCTCAATTCGTCCCTTTCGGGTGAACACTCCGGAAGCCGACTTGATCGAGCTCCGCCGCCGGATTGCGGCGACGCGATGGCCCGAGAAAGAAACCGTGGCGGACTCGTCCCAAGGCGTGCAGCTCACGACGGTTCAGAAGCTCGCGCGCTATTGGGCGACGGATTACGACTGGCGCAAGTGCGAGGCAAGACTGCAGGCCCTGCCGAACTTCCTGACCGAGATCGATGGGCTGGACATTCATTTCATTCACGTTCGTTCGAAGCATGAAAATGCGTTACCGCTCATCGTGACGCACGGGTGGCCCGGCTCGATCGTCGAGCAGCTGAAGATCGTCGATCCATTGGCGAATCCCACCGCGCACGGCGGGAAGGCTTCAGACGCTTTCCATGTGGTCATTCCGTCGATCCCCGGCTTCGGGTTCTCCGGCAAGCCGACCGCGACCGGCTGGGACCCCGCTCACATCGCGAATGCCTGGGTAGAACTGATGAAGCGTCTTGGATACACGCGATTCGTGGCGTCGGGTGGCGATTGGGGTGCGATGGTCTCGGATGTGATGGCTGCGCAGGCGCCTCCGGAGTTGCTCGGCATTCACATCACCTGGCCGTTCATGGTTCCACCAGAGATTGACAAAGCGATCCAGACCGGCAGCCCGCTGCCCTCCGATCTCTCAGCCGACGAACGACGCGCGTGCGAGCGGCTGGGCTCCTTGTACAAGAACGGCCTGGGCTACGCGCAGGAGATGTCGACCCGCCCGCAGACGATGTACGCGATTGCGGATTCACCCGTCGGCCTGGCTGCCTGGATGCTCGACCACGACGACCGCAGCTACGCCCTCATTGCGCGCGTGTTCGACGGTCAGTCCGAGGGTCTGACGCGAGACGATGTCCTCGACAACATCACGCTCTTCTGGTTGACAAACACGGCGGTCTCCTCGGCCCGTATCTATTGGGAAAACAAGTTCGCCTTCTTTTCCCCGAAACACGTCGCCATCCCGACCGCTTTTAGCGCCTTCCCGGACGAGGTCTTCCAAGCCCCTCGGAGCTGGGCAGAGCAGGCCTATTCCAAGCTCGTCTATTACAAGAAGCACGACAAGGGCGGTCACTTTGCCGCCTGGGAGCAGCCGGAGCTCTACTCGGAGGATGTTCGCGCGGCGTTCAGGTCGTTGCGGTAACACACAGCTCTCGAAAGGAGGCGCTGCAGGTACGGGAGAAGGTCGGCTGCCACGGCCCTAGCGACGACCAAACCCGGCGAGGGGTTGAACCCGCTCGATAAGACCTACCCGTGGGCAGGCTTGGATAACTACATCGATCGGGTCGCGGCCCGATCCGTCAATACGCTCACGCCCAAGTGGTCCACCACGCTCGCGGGCTTTGACGTCTACATTTGGGAACAGTGCGACGCATGGAGCAAAGCCTGCGTATCGAGTGATTGACCGACGAGACGCAGGATGACTCGGATGAAGATGGTGGAAATCCGAATCGGCATGAAGAAGCCAGGGGCCGGAATCGGAGCGTTGGTCGGCGCGCTCGTCACCGTTCCGATCGTCGTGCTCTTTCTCGTGGCCGGCCGGCTCTTCGGGCTGCCGGTCGCTCCGTTCGACCTCTTCGACTGGACGACGCGCCGGCTGCCGGGCGGGCTCGTCAACTTCGGCATCGACGCGATGGTGAGGACGATCGGCGCCCTGGGCCTGACCGGCACCGACACCGTGGCGAAGGCGGCCGAGCAGGCCATGGCCATCGGCCTCTCGCTCGTCGCCGGAACGATCGCCGGCTCGCTGCTCTTTCTTCTCTTGCGGCGCTCGGGGAGGGACCGCGCCCCCCTCGCCGGACTCCTCCTCGGCGCGGCGGCCGGAGCGGCCGCGCTCCTGATCCGCCACGCCCTCGGCCGAGGCGCGGCGGGGACTTCGGCGGTCGGCTCGCCGTGGACCTTCGCGCTCTTCCTGTGCTGGGGCGGCGGGCTCGGATGGGCGTACCGCCGGTTGACGCGGGCGGACGGATGGGCCGCGCCGAGCGTGGCGGGGGAGAGCGCGTCCGCCGTGGAGCGCCTGGATCGGCGCCGGTTCGTCGTGCGCCTCGGCGGCGCCGCGGCCACGGTCACCGTCGTGGGCGCGACCCTCGGCGCCCTCGCCGGAGCCTCGCGCCGGCGCGGGGCGGCGGGCGGCCGGGGCCGCGTGTGGTCGGCGGATAACCCGCTTCCGAACGCGGGAGCCGCGATCGAGCCCGCGCCCGGCACGCGCAGGGAGCTCACGCCGCTCGAGGACCACTACCGCATCGACATCAACACGACCGTGCCGGCGGTCGACGAGGCGAGCTGGCGCCTCAGGGTCGGCGGATTGGTGGAGCGTCCGCTCGAGCTCACGCTCTCCCAGATCCGGAGCTACGAGCCGCTCCACCAGTTCGTCACGCTGGCCTGCATCTCGAACCCCGTCGGCGGCAGCCTCATCGGCACGACGCGGTGGACGGGGGCGAGCCTCCAACGGGTTCTGTCCGACCTCGCCCTGAAACCGACCGCCACGCATCTCAAGCTCTCCTCCGCGGACGGGTTCTACGAGGTGGTCGCGCTGGAAGCGGTCCGCGCGGACGAACGGGTGATGCTGGCCTACGACTGGGACGGCGTGCCTCTCGAGCCGAAACACGGGTTTCCGCTCAGGATCTACGTCCCCGATCTCTACGGGATGAAGCAGCCCAAGTGGATCGTCTCCATCGAGGCGCTGGATCACTGGGAGGAGGGATATTGGATCGAGCGCGGATGGGATCGGACGGCGCGCATGCAGGCCACCTCCGTGATCGACACCATCGCCGTGAACATGATGCTGACGCAGGCCAACGAGAAGACCCGGATTCCGATCGGCGGAATCGCGCACGCCGGGGCGCGGGGCATCTCCAGAGTGGAGGTCAGGGTCGACGACGGCCCGTGGAGCGAGGCGCAGCTTCGAGCGCCGCTGTCTCCCACGACCTGGGTCCTCTGGCGTTACGACTGGCCGTTTCAGAAGGGCAACCACACGTTCACGGTCCGCTGTTTCGACGGCCAGGGCGCCGCTCAGATCGTCGAGCCGGCGCCGCCGGCGCCTTCCGGGGCGACGGGCCTCTTCAGCAAGAGCATGAAGATCTGAAACAATCTCGTCTCCAACCGTTCCGTCCACACCATGCGATCCCGTCGCTCCGCCGCGTTTCTGCTCGGGCTGGCGATCCTCGCGTCCGGCTGCGGCTACGGGCACACCCGGCCGGTCATCGAGTCCGGCAAGAGCTTTCCGTGTCGCTCGGCGATCGGGATCGAGGGGGAGCCTACGCCCGCCGAAGTCGTCGCGATGATCGGGGAGCCTCTGGAACGAAAGTCCGTCGCGGGCGGAGAGGTCTTCCACTACGCGGTCCGCGGCCGGTACGGGGATCGCGTCAAGCTGCTCGGACTCGTGACGATCTCGGAACCCCACTACTTCTGGAGCTGCGACGTGCGGCTCGAGTTCCGGGACGGGCGCCTCTACTCGATCACCCACGCGACGGACGAAGACGGCCCCGACGGCGCGGCGAAGGACGGCCCGAGAACGAGGATCCTGCAGCCCGCGAAGGAGATCGGCCGCGTCGCGCCTTGAGGCGTGGCACGACGCGTGCTTCCCCTCTTCGGTGGGTCGGGCCAGCGGCACGTTCTCCTCGGACGCTGCCTTCACTCTCCGCGCGCCTCGATGCCCGCCCAAAGGATGTCCGATGATCCCCTCGTCCCAATGGCCGACACCCCATTCGGATCCCGATTCCCTTCGCGTCGACCCCGCCCGGGTTCGGGCGAGGGAGGCCAGCCGGTCGAGGAGTCTCGGAAGAACCCTCGCCGCGCTCGGCATCGTCGTCGTGCTGTGCGCCTTCGCGCTCCTGATCGTCGGATCGAGGCCGTCGACGACCCCGGCCCGCGCGCCGGGATCCGTGGCCGCGGCCCCGGTACAGGTCGCCGCGGGAACCGACGCGGCTCCGGCGGCCTCCGTGCCCGCCGGAACGGCCGCCGGCGCCCCGATCCAGGCGCCCTCCGCGGACGCGGCCGGGCGCTCCTTGCCTGGATTCGCGGGCATCGCGCAGGCCGTCCTTCCCTCGGTCGTGACGGTGACGTCGACCGAGGTGCTCCGGGCGAGCCCCCGAGGGTCGCCCTTCGGGGGAGGCAGCCCGTTCGACTTCTTCTTCGGACCCCGCGGCGCCCCGCAGGATCGCAAGCAGGTCGCCGGCGGCTCCGGCTTCCTGATCACGCCGGACGGCGAGATCCTGACGAACAACCACGTCGTCGCCGGCGCTCAGAAGGTCGAGATCAAGCTGCATGACCGCCGTGTCTTCACGGCGAAGATCCTCGGGACCGATCCGGTGACGGACGTCGCCCTGATCAAGATCGACAGCGGGGCCGCGCTTCCCACGGTGCCGCTCGGCGACTCCGACGCATTGCACGTCGGCGACTGGGTCATGGCCGTCGGGAACCCGCTGATGTTCGAGGGCACCGTCACGGTCGGGGTCATTTCGGGAATCGCACGGCGGGGCCTGTCCGACAACGCCGACGCCGCGTCCTTCGAGAATTTCCTGCAGACCGACGCGGCGATCAACCCCGGCAACTCGGGGGGACCGCTGATCGATGCCGCCGGCCGCGTCGTGGGCATCAACTCGGCAATGATCCAGCCGGCCCAGAACATCGGGTTCGCGGTCGCGATCAACACCGCGAAGGCGATCATCCCGCAGCTGAAGACGAACGGGAAGGTCGTGCGCGGCATGCTCGGCGTGCAGATCACCGAGATCAGCGAAGACATCATGAAGGCGTTCGGGCTGCCGTCGATGGACGGAGCGTTCGTGGAATCGGTCAGCCCGGACGGTCCGGCCGCGAAGGCCGGGGTGCAGAACGGGGACACGATCGTCGGCGTCGACGGCCGGCCGGTCAAGCAGCCGAAGGACGCGATCGACTACGTCTCGGCCGGCCCGCCGGGGAAGGCCGTGAGCCTGACCGTGCTTCGCGGGGGGAAGACCCTGCACCTCACCGCGACTCTGGGCGAGCGACGGGTCGAGAGCGCGGGGGAGGGGGAGGAGGGTCCCGCCTCGAGCGAGGGGCCGCCTTCGCCGTCGCGCCAGCGTCTCGGCGTCCAGGTGGCCGCTCTGTCCCCGGACGTCCGCCAGCAGCTGAGTCTTCCGCCGGCGGTGGCCGGCGTCGTGGTGGCCAGAGTCGCTCCGGATTCGCCGCTGGGGGACCAGGGAGTCGCCCCGGGCGACATCATCACGGAGGTCAACGGCGCGCCGGTGAGGAGCCGCGCCGAATTCGAGTCCGAGGTGGCGAAGGTCAAGAAGGGCGATTACATCCGGCTCTACGTCCGCCGCTTCGATCCCCAGGAGATCTCCCGCTTCGTCGTCGTTCGGGCGGAGTAGGCGACCGCTTCGCGCTCGCGGACGGCGGGTCCGCGAGGGGCCGGCCTGCTCCGCGCTGCCGTGCTACGAGACGCGCGTCGCGGGCAACCAGCTGCAGGTCCGGCGGCGCGCTTAGCGTCGCACCTCTCCGAGGACTCCCTCACGAGAACTTCACATGTCCGGCGGGGAACCGCCGCCTTCCCCTTCGGGCAATTCGCAGGCAAGCCGATGAATGTTTTTTTGCCGGGCCATAGGATCGGTTCGGGACGAAGCTCCATCCCGCCATCCGCGAAAGGAGACGACCATGCCCGAAGTGCAGCCCACGAAGACTCAACCCCTCTCCAAGCCCACCGCCGCGATCCGACCGTTTCTCATCGACGTTCCCGAGGCCGAGCTGACCGAGCTCCGGCGCCGGGTCCAGGCGACGCGGTGGCCGGAGAAAGAGACCGTGAACGATTCGTCGCAGGGCGTACAGCTCGGCACGACCCGGAAGCTCGCGGAGTACTGGGCCAACGACTACGACTGGCGAAAGTGCGAGGCGCGACTGAAGGCCTTGCCGCACTTCGTCACGGAGATCGACGGTCTCGACATTCATTTCATCCACGTGCGCTCGAAGCACGAAGACGCGCTGCCGCTCATCGTCACGCACGGCTGGCCGGGCTCGGTGATCGAGCAGCTCAAGATCATCGACCCCCTCACGAACCCGACGGCGCACGGCGCGGCGGCGGAGGACGCCTTTCACCTCGTGATTCCGTCGATGCCCGGCTACGGCTTCTCCGGCAAGCCGACGGCTTCCGGCTGGGGCCCCGAGCGCATCGCGCGTGCGTGGATCACTCTGATGAGACGGCTCGGATACACGAAGTTCGTGGCGCAGGGCGGCGACTGGGGCGCCATCATCGTCGACCTGATGGGAGCCGAGGCGCCTCCGGAGCTGATCGGCATTCACACCAACATGGCCGGCGCGATTCCCCCCGAGATCGACAAGGCGGCGCTCACCGGCGCGCCGGCGCCCTCCGGCCTCTCCGACGAGGAAAAGCACGCCTACGATCACCTCTCCTTCTTCTACGCGCACGGGCTGGGCTACGCGCTGGAGATGGGGAACCGCCCGCAGACGCTCTACGGGATCGCCGATTCGCCCGTCGGCCTGGCGGCCTGGATCATCGACCACGACATCTGGAGCTACGAGCTCATCGCGCGCGTCTTCGACGGAAAGGCCGAGGGACTCACGCGGGACGACATCCTCGACAACATCACCCTCTACTGGCTGACGAACACCGCCGTCTCCTCGGCGCGCCTGTACGGGGAAAAGGATCCCAACATGGCCTTCTTCGCGCCGAAGAACGTGCAGATCCCCGTGGCCGTCAGCGTCTTCCCGGACGACATCGCCGCGCCTTCGCGCGCCTGGGCGGAGAAGGCGTATCCCAGGCTCATCTTCTACAACCGGCACGACAAGGGCGGACACTTCGCGGCGTGGGAGCAGCCTCAGGCCCTGTGCGCGGACCTGCGGACCGCCTTCCGGTCGCTGCGGTTGGGAGTGACGCCGCGCTGATCGCGCAGCGGAGGATGTATGGGACGCGTCGTTCGACTGCTGGCCGCGGCCGCGCTCGTGGCCGCGGCCGCCGCTGTTGTCCTACCCGGAGCGGGTCACGGCGACCAGGAGGTCTACGTCACGAAGATTCCCGAGGGCTACCGCGACTGGAGGCTCGTGTCGGTCGCCCACGAGGCCGGGCCGCTGAACGACATCCGCGCGATCCTCGGCAACGACGTCGCGATCAAGGCGTATCGCGACAAGACGCTGCCGTTCCCGGACGGCGCGATCATCGCGAGGATCGCCTGGAAGTTCACGCCGTCCGAGGAGAACAACAAGATCTTCGGCCGCGAGCAGTCCTGGGTGGCCGGCGATCCGCCCGACTGGTACCTCCAGTTCATGGTCAAGGACTCCAAGAAATACGCCGCGACGGGAGGCTGGGGATACGCCCAATTCGACAAGGACGGAAAGCCGGCGCCCGAGGCGAAGATGGCGACCTGCTATCCCTGCCACGAGCCGATCAAGGCGCGGGATTTCCTCTTCACCCGGTATACGCCGTGAATACTCGAGTTCCAACGTTTCAAGCTCAGCCGATTTGGAGGTCATCATGAGCACGCAAGTCGAAACCGAATCCGCCGCCGAACACGCGTCCTCCCGCACGGTCGACATGAAGCTTGAGGTGGTCGTCATCCCCGTCTCCGACGGGGAGCGCGCCGCGAGCTTCTACCGGAGCCTCGGGTGGAGGCAGGACGTCACGCCGCCCGGATCGGGCGTTTACCAGTTCACGCCTCCGGGCTCCGGCTGCTCGGTCCAATGGGGAAAGGGCTGGACGACGGCGGCGCCGGGGTCCGCCCAGGGCCTGTGGCTGATCGTCTCGGACATCCAGGCCGCTCTGGACCAGCTCGCGGCCGCGGGCGTCGTCGTCGACGAGCTCTTCCACCTCGGCGCGACCGGCAGGGAGACCGGCCTCGACCCGCAGCGCGGGACCTACCGCTCCTTTGCCGCGTTCCACGATCCGGACGGGAACCGCTGGCTGATGCAGGAGATCACGTCGCGGCTTCCCGGGCGCCTGGACGCGGGCGCGACGACCTTCGCCAACGCCGCCGATCTCGCGACCGCCATGCGCCGCGCCGAGGCGGCGCACGGCGAGCACGAGAAGCGCACCGGCGTTCGCGACGCGAACTGGTCGGACTGGTACGCCGAGTACATGGTCGCGGAGCAGTCCGGCGCGAAGCCGCCCGTCTGAGGCGCGGTCGCGACGGTGGCTGAGGTTCGAACGCGACAGGTCTCTCGCGGGACGGGAATGATCGCGGTTGCCACGATCGCCGCGCTCGCGCTCGGGATCGCTCAGGTTTCCGGAAAGGAGCGGCCCGTGAAGCCTCCTCGAGCCACCTACCGCACGGTGACGGTCGACGGGCTGTCGATCTTCTACCGCGAGGCCGGGCCGAAGGACGCGCCCGCGATCCTCCTGCTGCACGGCGTTCCCACGTCGTCGCGCCAGTTCGAGCCGCTCCTCTCGCGGCTGTCCGACCGCTACCGCCTCATCGCGCCCGACTACCCGGGCTTCGGGCACAGCGACTGGCCGGACCCGAAGACGTTCGCGTACACGTTCGACCACCTCGCCGAGGTCATGAGTCATTTCACCGAGAACCTGGGCCTCGCGCGCTACACGCTCTACATGCACGACTACGGCGGGCCGGTCGGATTCCGGATGGCGATCGCGCACCCGGAGCGCGTCGAGGCGCTCATCGTTCAGAACGCCGTGGCGCACGACGAGGGCCTGGGCGCGAACTGGAAGCCGCGCCGCGCGTTCTGGGCCGACCGCGCCGCGAACGAGGCCGCCTTCCGGAAGGGCTTCCTGTCCGTGGAGACGACGCGGACGCGCCACGTTGGGAGCGATCCGCGCATCGAGCTCTACGACCCGGACGCCTGGACCGACGAAGTCCGCTTCCTCAATCAGCCCGGCCAGGCCGACATCCAGAGCGACCTCTTCTACGACTACCGCACGAACGTCGAGGCCTATCCGAGGTGGCAGGCCTGGATGCGCGAGAAGAAGCCCCGCCTCCTCGTCCTCTGGGGCAAGTACGACCTGTCCTTCGATCTCTCGGAGCCGGAGAGCTACCGCCGCGACGTGCCGGCGGCCGAGGTCCACGTCCTCGAGGCGGGCCACTTCGCGCTCGACGTCGCGGCGGACGAGATCGCGGAGCGGGTTCGGAAGTTTCTGAAGTAGCGACGAGGCCGGCCGCGGCCCTACTCCGCCAGCACCTTGTGGACGAGCTGGATGCAGACGGAGCCCTCGCCGACCGCGGCCGCCACCCGCTTGACGCTTCCCGCGCGCACGTCGCCGACGGCGAAGACGCCGGGACGGCTCGTCTCGAAGAGGAGCGGCGGGCGGCGGAGGGGCCACCGCGACGCCGCGAGGTCGGCCGGCAGCAGATCCGGTCCCGCCTTGACGAACCCCTTCTCGTCGAGCGCCACGCACTCCTCGAGCCAACCCGTATTCGGAGTCGCTCCGGTCATCAGGAAGACGTGGCGAATCGGGACCGTCGTGCGCCTCCCGTCCGCCTCTCTCCACGTCACCCGCTCCAGGCTGTTTCCGCCCTCGAGGGCGACGATCTCCGTGTGCGTCTTGAGCTCGATGCTCGGCGTCTCCTCGATGCGTCGGATGAGGTACCGCGACATCGTGTCCGAGAGCCCGGCCCCCCGGATCAGCACGAAGACGCGCCGCTTCGCCTCGGAGAGGAAGATCGCGGCCTGACCGGCGGAGTTCCCGCCGCCGACGACGATGACGTCCTCGCCCTGGCAGAGGAGCTCCTCGACCGCCGTGGCGCCGTAGTAGACGCCGACGCCCTCGAAACGGGAGAGGTTCGGGATGTCGGGCTTGCGGTACCGGACTCCCGTCGCGATGACGACGGTGCGCGCCGCCACGCGGACTTCGGGGCCGAGGCCGATCCGATAGGGCAGTCCGTCGCACTGCAGCGACGCCGCCGTTCGCGCGACGACCAGCTCGGCGCCGAACTTCTGGGCCTGCAGGAGCGCGCCGCTCGCGAGGTCCTGGCCGGAGACGCCGGTGGGGAAGCCCAGGTAGTTCTCGATGCGTGAGCTCGAGCCCGCCTGTCCGCCCGGCGCGGTCGACTCGAGGACGAGCACGTCGAGTCCCTCCGAGGCGCCGTAGACCGCGGCCGCGAGCCCCGCGGGGCCGGCCCCGATCACGACGAGGTCCCGGACGACGTCGCGGCTCAGCCGGCTGAGGCCCAGGCAATCCGCGACCTCTTCGATCGTCGGCTTCTTCAGGACCCTCTTGCCGCTGCAGATCAGGACGGGCACGTCGTCCTCGTCCAGGCCGAAGCCCTCGAGCGTCTTCTGGACTCCCTCGTCGCGGTCGGCGTCGAGGTAGGCGTAGGGCTGGCTGTTGCGCGTCAGGAATTCCTGCAGCTCGAGCGTTCCGGCCGAGTGCCGGGAGCCGATGAGGACGAGGTTCCCCGCGCTCCGGGTCATGATCAGCGCGCGCCGGCGGGCGAACGCCCGGAGGAAGACCTCGCTCAGCTCGGGGTCCGTCTGGACGAGGGTGCGCACGCGTTCCGCCGGAAGCGCGAGGAGGCGCCCGGCCTTGCGCCCCCGGGCCCGCGTGACCGCCGGCCGGTCGGAGATGAGGTCGACGTCGCCCGAGAAGTTGCCCGGTCGGTGGACGGTGACCGGCGAGTCCCGGTCGGAGAGCACCTCGATCTCGCCCTCCAGCACGACCATGAGCGGGCGACTCCTCTCGCCCTGCTCCCAGAGGACGTCGCCGGCCGCGAACGCCCGCTCCGTCGCGAGCGGCGCGATCCGCGCGATCTGGGTCTCCGTCAGGATCGGGAAGACTTCCCTCTCCGCGACGTCGCTCGGTAAAGGGATCTCGGCGCTCACGACGCCGATCCAACCGCGAAACGGCGCCGCGTTGCAACTGCCTCGCCGGGACGACGCGGCGCGGCGCAGGATCCGTCCGGCGTCCGCCGGATCAGGGCGTCGGATTCGCGGGAGCCTCGCTCTTGGTGGCCGGCCTCCGCGCCAGGCGAAGAAGACCGGAGACGGGGAGCAGGATGCAGAACGCGTACATCGGGAGCAGGAAGACCATCCCGGCCTCGCCGAACCCGCGCGGCGTCAGCGCCTCCGCGGTTCCCGCGAGCGCGACCAGGAGGAGCACGAAGCCGAGGACGGCGAGGGCCGCGTGCGCCCACCAGCGTCGGGCCCTGCGCGAGGCCGTCGGAGCCGTCACCGCATACGCGGATTGCGCGAGGAGGCCGGGGACGAGCGAGACCTTCGGCAGGGGGATCATGACGATCGCCGCGGCCGCGTAGAGGACGGCCGCCTGCCCGAGGGGGTTCGTCAGGAACCACCGCCGGACGTCGGCCCTCGAGAGGCCCCGAAAATCCTGCCGCACCAGGAAGTAGGCGCCGGCAACCGCGGCCGCCGCGAGGACGGCGTAGAAGACTCCCGAACCGACGCCCGAATCGGGCAGCATTCCGCGAATCGCCTTGACCGCGCCGATCGC